>Ga0182792_1000454_pt1 | contig 38998 bp, 30 predicted proteins | sample Passage237B_FD_130497 | JGI IMG/M metagenome (GOLD analysis project Ga0182792, IMG submission 130497) | Cellulose adapted compost microbial communities from Newby Island Compost Facility, Milpitas, CA, USA - Passage2 37B (version 2) (version 2) ...
AACCTGGAAGTGCGGGTGACCCTAAGGTACGGCGGGGAGTCGAAGCAGCTCGACATTCCGGTTCCGGCCATGCGCCACAGCGATACGCTCTGGGTCGATATCGATAATCTTCAGAATCTGAGCAGTGTGGAGGTCGAGATTGATCCGCAGGATAAGCTGTCTGAATTTACCAAGGTCAACAACCTGACAGATCTACCCGTGGATTGGTCCACCATTCAGAACCTCACTTTTTATCCATCGGAACCCCTGCGTGACATGATTCCGCCACGGTTCAAGGTATTGTTCGACGATCTGGAAATTCCCAACCGTTCGACCATTGCACCGGGTACCGAGATTTCGGTGGTAGTAGGCGATGACCGGGTGATTGACTTCAATACCGCAACCCTCGAGGTGTACCTCCGGCCTTGCTGGGATGGAAACTGCGATGCAGTAGCAATCCCCGTTCAGGCCGACTGGGTGGACAATCTGGATAACCGCGAATTTGTCATTACCTATAAGGGGCAACCCCTCCCGAATGGTGAATATGAGATTCTGGTGACCGGTTCTGACCGTGCAGGAAATACGCCGACCGACGGAGGCTATGTGATTCAGTTCAGGGTAGGAGATGCCTCCGAAAAAGTGGAGGTAACCGTTTCTCCCAATCCGGCAAGCCGTGGATTTGTGAAATTCGAGATCAGCACCCCCCAGGCGGGCCCGGTGGATATCAGCCTGTTCAACCTGATGGGCCAGTCTGTCGGTCAAACGGAGCTGGATGGCAACGGACTGAAAAGAGTGTGGTATTGGAATACGACCGATGTTCCGTCAGGCGTCTACATTTACAAAGTTCATGTGAAAGGCAGCCAGTCCGACGAAGTAAGAACGGGTAAGGTCCTTGTAATAGATTAGATCGCTCACCGGTTGTTGGCTTTCAGCCAGGCGGAGAGTAAAACGATCCGGAAGGTTTCCGAAAAAATTGAAGCCGTAGTTTTGGGAGAATAGCTGCCCTGGATGCATTTCTGTATGTTCGACAGGAGTGCATCCCGGTCAGCGAATTTCCAGACACTCGCAGTCTTCTCCAGTAACTCCCCACAGTTGTTGATAAAATACTGAAGCCAGATAATTGACTTCCTTTGATCGGGGGAAGTTTTATTACTCCTCAACCGGAGTTTTTCGGGTAAGATGCCCTTCATGCCCTCACGCAGCTGTCCTCGCCCCATTCCCTGAAAGAATTTCATTTTATAGGGCACCGATTCGCAAAGGTGATACAACGCGGGGTCGCAGTAGGGGCTTTCAATTTGAATGCCGGTAATCCCTGACAGGTCATGATAGTCTTCCAATAAACGCACCGTCTGGTTGACATGGATCCTGCAATGGGGGTGGGGTAATTTTACGGGTTTTTCCTTGATGAGGTACTGGTTTATCGGCTGAACATCTTCGTTGCGCAGCCTGGCCTGGACATTGTACTGGTGAATGAAATTCCGGATCAGGGAGAAGTAGTTCAGACGTAGCTTGAAGCCTCCCACTACCGCCAGCGTATAAATTTCCTTCAGCTTACGTTTTTTGATCAGCGGTATGATCCTTTTTCGGAAAAACGCATACTGGGCGTAGTTTAAAGGGGTATCATGGTATCTCCTGCCCAGGTCGATGTAGCGGTCCGTCTGGGCCAGTATTCGAAACGCTTCCTTTAATTCCGACCAGTTTCGCTGCTGATAGAGTTCGTTGAGGTATTCGAATCCATAGCCGACCACTGAGTCACCTACGGAGCCTGTCATCATCAGATCGCAGCCCTGCTCCCTGGCTTCGGAGATCAGCGTTTCCTGTCTGACGATGCCTTTGATGAAGGGTGGCTGGCCGAGTTCCTTTACGAGAGCCATCAGGTTTGTGGTACTCTCCGGCTCCAGGGTAACATAGCAAAGGTCTACAGCCTTCTCCCTGGATACGGAGCGGGCGTAGGTAACGTCGTGGGTGTCCGGAAACGGGGTTTCGGACGTAATGGGCTCTGCTGAAAGAAAAAGTCCAACGATGCGATCCTGTGGCCGTAGCTGGCGGGCTACGCTTACGATCGAAGACGAATCGAGTCCACCGCTGAGTTGGGAGGAAATCCCGGTTATTCCTTCAATGCTTTTCGAAACGGATTTCTGAAACAGGTCCCGGTAAATTTTTCCATATTCCTCCAGGGTGCTCAACCCACTATACTGACCCTCCTGGAATTTGACTATGAATTCTGATTTTCCATTGACCAGATCAGTCTTATAACCCGGAAGCGCCGCCTTAATTTCCTGGAAAAAAGTCTCTTCCCCGTAATGTGAATTCGGATAATAGGGAGAAATATAGTTATAGACAAGTTCCTCGTTCAGCGTCAACTTCGCAGCCAGACCGGGATGCCTTGAGAGGTCTTTATAGCATGTAGAAAAATAGATTCCCTGTTCTGTCCGGATATAGAAAAAGGGTACCCTGCCAAAGAAGTCACGGAACACGGAGAGCTCCCCGGTTTCCTGATCATACATCAAAACCAGACGATAGGGACAGTCGGGAGCAGCGATTAAATGAAGGAGATCCGCTTTGGGAAACGGCAATGAGTGAACGTCAGGTTCATCCCCGACCGGGAAAACCTGATCTGAACGCAAAACACAGACAAGTATTTTACCCTTATCGGGTAAAAGAGAGCTTGCTGGGTTAGATAAAAAAACGGAGTTATGATCCGAACTAAATAGTTTCTTCGTGAACGTACTGTTTTTTAAGGACGCTGGATCCTTAAAAAACAGTACCCCAGATAGTTGAATCATGGCCTCCCTTAGGGCGCATCCTCATCAAAAAGGTCACCAGCGACGGTACTGTCATCAACGGTGCTACCCTTCAACCCTTTAGTTAGTTCCTCAACTTCACCTAAAGCCTTTAATAATGGTGTCTCGTAAGCTTTTTTAGTGCTTACTGATGGCAGATTTACACGTTTCATAATAGTTGATTATTGAAATTTTTGATCTATAGCCCGCGTAAAGATAATTTCATTTTTTTTATTTCCAATAAGAATGAAATAAAAACTAAGCGAGCGGAATACCAATTATTACAATCTTTTATTCGGTAGAAAATTCAAATCGCCTAATTTTCAATTAGTTGCCGGATTTTGCTTACGCCGGATATCACCTGTTGTTGCCCGTAGCAATGCGTTTCCTGACAATATTCGTAATCTGTCTGCTCTTCAAAAACGAGCCCTACGCCCTTTGCATATTGAAAATATCCAAGATTATAACGCACGATGGGATCGTTGATAAACTTCCTCCCCTGAACGTGGATGGTCTTTTCATAGGTCGTCGATCCGATGGTCCTGGGTTGGTGAAGATCTTCAAATTTGCACTCCTCGGGCTCCCGGGTATTGTAGGCATGACGGTTCCAGGTGGTCTTTTCATCGATCGGAAAAACGAGAGGAACCGTCGTAACGTTGTCCTCCGTCAGCAGGTATTTGTCTGGGTACCGGGTGACTGTATACTCCTTGACTTTCTGCCAAGAATCACCCCCCTGGTTGCGAACTGAACGCGAATAAACGTATAAGGGCGCACCGTCGGGGGCATTCGTAAGTCGCACAGCCTCATCCTTTTCCTGCCAGGTGGTAACCGTAGGTTCCGGATTCCCCGCAGAATAGCGGGTCTCGGTGACCTGATATATGAGGGGAGCATTCAAGCGGAGTGGAAAATAGTCGTAGTCATTAATGGGATCCTTCTCACCCGGGTCGCAGCCCATCACACAGATTAATGTCAGAAAGAATAGTATTCGGTTTTTCATAAAGGCAATTTGAATCATCTTCGATTCCATTCAAAAGTTTGATAGCCGATCAGCTGGTCGGCACGTCCAGCCGGAGGACGGTGATAAATCAGTATGTCGTAATCATTTTCAGTGTCGGAAAAGTTGCCCTCAATGGCCCCATCTTCGATCGACGTGCCATCGCTGACGACGTATTCATAGTTGGTGACTCCCTGTTTGAGCATGATTACCGCCTGGTAAGCCTTAAGCTCGGGGTCGTAGTGCATGATATTGATATCATTGAGCTGCCAGAGGTTGAAAGCGCCGTTTACATAGACGTCCCTGTCGGGGATTTCCTCCATTTTCAGTGTGAAGGTGACCGGATTGTAATCAGCCTGCAGGCTGCCGTTCTTCGACTCACGGTGATCGACGACGAACTGGCCGTTGAAGTCATCCGACTGAAAGTAGGGGGCATTGCGTCGCGGCTGGTCGGCCTGGAGCATCAGTTCGGTATAATCATCTCCCCGTTCGATGGCTGCAATCCCGAAACCGCGGCCGGCGGTGGTACGGCTGTCGAAGTAGCGAAATTCATTGCCGCCCGGGAAATTGTTTTCCAGCCTGAAAAACTGAAACCCCAGGGTCTGGTCAAAGGCATTCACATTGGTGGGTTTGAAACCAGACTTCGCCTGGTCCCAGCGGAAGTTTTTGCGTAAAACTACCTGTAGCTCGGTTTGTGGGGAGGCCAGCTGATAGCCCTTGTGGTCGATGCTGAAATTGATCTGCTGGGAGGTGCGTCTTTCGGCAATGCCCTCCGATGCCGTTACGCCGCCATGAACCCTGACCTTAGGCTCATAGACCATAAACCGCCGTGAAAGCACAGGTTGCCGGTTTTCATAGATTACTAACACATAATTCCCCGATACCCTGACTTTGGGTACTTGCCATGTATAATGATAGTAGGGGACCTTCGTGCTGAAGGACGCCTGCAGACTGGTGACGGGGTAATCGTTATACTCAAAGGTATATTCCACTTCACTGAGCGACGACTGTGTCCAGTCTGCGTTACAGTGAATCAGTTTGGCCCGGAAGTTTTTGGCCCGGTTGGAGAGTTCATCGAATTCGAGCGTGAGCGGTACGTTGCTGTCCAGCGGAATCACCGGCTGGCGTAGCATCCGCCGTGGATCATCCCCGGCAGGATTACCCGGATACAGTAAAACGGTCTTTATGCTTTCCTGGTAAATGCGGTCGTCGAGTTCCTGTGCACAGACGCTGATCTGAAGGAAGAAAAGGATGCCCGAAAAGATGATAATGATTCTCACTGATTCGTTTGAGCTTTTTATTTCAAACGTATTTATTACAGACAAACATACAAAGAGTAACCGGATTTACAGCAATTTTTCCACCTGTCAGGCTCAGATACCATCTGTAAATAACTGCTGGCTACCTGTAGGTGGAGGGATTAATTTTGTGATAACAATTAACCAAACAGCTATTAGCCATGAACAACAAAAGGAGATTATTCAAAGACAAGGAAAATAAAATGATTGGCGGAGTAGCGGCAGGATTTGCCGATTACTTCGATGTGGATCCTACCCTGGTAAGAGTACTGTTCATTTTGGCGGCATGCATTCCGGTTTCATTCCCGATCGTATTTGCATACCTGGTCCTCTGGGCTATAATGCCTGCCAAACCCCCGATGCTCCCGGCTGCCAGTCTGAACCCGGAGACACATTCCTGAAGAATTACTTAGCGGTTTATATTAGTTACGTCTGCCCAGTTCGTCTCTGAGTTGGGCAGCTTTTTCGTATTCTTCGTTCTGTAAGGCTTCCTCGAGCATCTTCTGCAGTTTTTCGGTAGACATGCCACGAATCTGATCCGAAAAACTCATTTTCCTGCTATCGGCTTCCTCCGAAACGTCCTCACTGAGCAGATCATCTTCGTTGGGGGCATTGACGATGCCGGCTTCTTCCAGAATGTGATCCGCTATATAGATAGGCGCATCGAAGCGGAGGGCAATGGCGATGGCGTCCGAAGGACGGGCATCGACTTCGACGTCGCTGAGGGAGTCTCCACAGAGGATTTTGGCAAAAAAGATGCCTTCCCTCAGGTCTGAAATGACTACTTCCTTGACGGTAAACTTGAGTGCGTTGGCAAAAGACTTGAACAGGTCATGGGTCATCGGACGGTTCGGGGCAATAGCTTCCATCTGAACAGCAATCGCCTGAGCCTCAAATACGCCAATGATGATGGGAAGACGACGATTTCCCATTTCCTCTCCTAGAATGAGGGCGAAGGAACCCTGTTGTGAAGGACTGGGTGACAGCCCTAATATTTCAAGTTTTACTTTTTTCACCGTTTACTGTTAAAAATTAACACACCTAAAAACGCTATCCGAACAGCATCAGATATTCCAGCATTTGGGTCTACAAAAATAGAAAACCCTCACTGGATAAAAAACTGAACCTTCTCAGGAGTTGCGCAACTATGAATATTACCATTCATACAAGCCTATTTGCCACTCACCCCAATTCAATTTTTCCTGATGTTTTTAGGCTATATTTTTGAATCAACAAAATTCTTAAAACAATTAACCATTTCTAAAAAAGCCATGAAAACCAACCTTAAAAACTTCGCCATCGCCATCATGCTGCTGGCGGCTCCCGTGCTCGCTGCTGCGCAGCCCAAAGATGACTGCACAACCCTGAAGACCGGCATTTATTTTGCCAAGGACGGCAAGCTGAATGTCTACGTTGAAAACCTTTCCAGCAAATCTGCAAAGGTTGTAGTGAAAGATGCTAAGGATCAGATTGTTTACCAGAAGAGAAACGCGACGTCTTCTACGTTGACCGGCCTGAAATTTGATATGGATGGTCTGCCCGACGGACAATATCTGATCGAAATTTCGAATGACAAGGATAAAGTTGCGCAATTGGTTCAACTTGAAACTCCCAAAAAGGAAAAACGGATCATTGCCATGAACTAACGCCCGTCGGGGAGTCAGGAAAAGCAGGTTTGATGGAGTAATCCGGCATAGGACATCCATTGAACCTGTTTTGCTTTTATCAGGTGATCCCGGGTTAGCCATATTCAGGGGAGGGAACCGAAAGTGGGAATCCAGAAAAAGTACAACCTTTTTTTGTCTCTAGCCCTGCTTTCGCCACAACAGCGAGGAATCGCCGTAGCTCAGAAACCGGTATTCGTTTTCCAGGGCTTCCCGGTAAATTTTCCGCCAGTCTTCTCCTACAAAGGCTGCGATCAGTAAAATCAGGGTGGATCCGGGCTGATGAAAATTGGTAACCAGTCCGTCGATTAGCCGGAATGCATAGCCGGGTGTAATGAATATCGCGGTTTCCCCGAGCAGTTTTTCCAGCTTTCGGGCATCCATATAGTCGAGCACGGCTTTCAGCGCCTCGGCTTTGGAGGGAGGGGAACTTACCGTCTGCGGGTAGTATTGTTCGATAAAGAATTCTGTTTCTCCGTTGAGACATTTCACCCCAAACCAGTAAAGGCTTTCCAGCGAACGGAGGGACGTTGTTCCTACGGCAATCAGACTGTCGCGGTGATTGAGCAGGCCTTCAATCAGGGAGCGGGTAAATACCAGCTGTTCGGCATGCATGTGATGTTCCCGGACATTTTCTGTCTTGATCGGCTGAAAGGTTCCGGCCCCCACGTGGAGGGTCACGAAGTCGCTCCGGATCTGCCTGGCTGCCAGTTGTTCAAAAACCCGGTCGGTAAAATGCAGACCCGCCGTTGGGGCTGCTACAGCTCCTTCCTTGCGGGCATAGACCGTCTGATAGGTTTCGCTGTCGGCATTTTCCGCTTCACGGCCCAGGTAGGGCGGCAGGGGTATCTGGCCCAGTGCCGTCACGATGTCCAGAAAGGTGAAGTCCCCGGTCCAGGACAGGCGTACCAGGTTTTCTTCCCGGTTTTCCCAGGCGGCTTCCAGCAACACGTCCGTATCCCTGATGCGCAGACCTGCAGAGATGACATCTTCTTCCTTCCACCGTTTCTTATTGCCGACCATACATTCCCATACGACCGGTGATGGGACCGACATGGCCTCACTGATAATACGGGTAGGCCGCTCAGGGTGGAGCAGGAGGAGTTCAATACGGGCACCGGTCGGTTTGGCCATGATGGCCCGCGCCGGGATGACCCGCGTGTCGTTGAATACCAGCATACTGCCCGCGGGGATCTGCTCAGCCAGCTGGTAAAAGCGGTGATGGCTCACCTTGCCGTCGCGGTAAATCAGCAAACGCGACGTATCCCGTTCCGGAAGGGGATAGCGCGCAATCCGGTGATCGGGTAAATCGTATTGAAATTCTGCTAATTGCATGGGTTAAGATGCGGGTACCGGAGGCCGGAGCAATTTGAGCGGGATAAGTACCAGCACCGCGAACAGGATGACGTAGGAGGCGTAATAAACCCAGTTAAAATCGCCGAGATTCAATTTGAATTGCAGACTGTTGTCGGATGCCACGATGAACAGCCCCAGACTCAGGATAAAATTGACCGCACTGATGACGGCAAAAAGCCAGTTACCGAGGAATTCGTCCAGTTCCGGACGGCTTTCCGCCCAAAGCTTTTTGTGGGGGATGGGCATGACCGCGATGGGAATACCCGGAATCTGCTTTTTCATATGGGCCAGCAGTACGTTGCTGATCAGGAAGATCGCCGCGGCCAGGTAAAACAGTTGCGATTTGGTTACTACGACCGATGGGTTACCGTTACCGTCATAGCTTAGTGTAACTTCCGGAGCGTTGACCGAGTAAGTCCAGACGATGGCTCCGATGGCCAGGACCATCGTCAGCCAGCGGGCTACCAGTGCCGTGAAAGTGGAAATTTTCATTCAGAATTGTTTTAAGCCACCGGTAGAAATCCAACTGCTTAAAGAGATAAATTTCTACCTTTAAATTTACCGGCAAAATTAGTCCTAATAATCGAACAAAACCGATTGGAATTGGAACATTAAAAGTTAGTCATGAAAATATACACCAAAACGGGGGATAAGGGTACGACGGCACTGATCGGTGGAGTCAGGGTAAGCAAAGCTCATCGGCGAATTGATTCCTATGGAGAGGTGGACGAACTGAACGCCTATATTGGTTTATTGCGGGATCTGGAGGTGAACGCATCGCGAAAAGAGCAGCTGAAGGAAATCCAGGACCGGCTGTTTACCATCGGCTCCCACCTGGCGCTGGCACCCGACAAGACGTCCCGCCGGATTCCCGATTTACATGAGGAAGATATTGCGCTGCTTGAAACGGCCATTGATCAGATGGAGGAGCATTTGTCACCTCTAAGGCAGTTCGTGCTTCCCGGAGGGCATATTTATATATCGTATGCTCATGTAGCCCGTACCGTATGCCGGAGGGCAGAACGGGCGGTTGTAGGCCTGGCCGAAGAGGAGCCGGTCGAGGAAATTATTGTCATCTATCTGAACCGCCTTTCCGATTATCTGTTCGTGCTAAGCCGGGTAATGGCGAAGGAGTTAGGGGTGGAAGAAAATTACTGGTCACCCAGGCGTTGGTAATTTGTTTTACGATATAGCGAAAAAGGATAGAATTATTTTTTCTAACTTGCGAATTCACAGTAAACCGTTAGGTAATACGGTTTCAGTATTTCAAAAAATTTGTTGTTATGGCAACCGATACCATCAATTTCGACATTAAAAAAGCAACCCAGTCCAGGATAGCTGAGGTTGACTTTTCCAACCTGGTTTTTGGGAGAAGTTTTGCAGATCATATGCTGGTTTCTTTCTACAGCAACGGTCAGTGGGAAAAAAATGAAATTGTGCCCTTTGGTGACCTGTCATTCAGTCCGGCAATGGCCTCCCTGCACTACGGGCAGACCATTTTTGAGGGGATGAAGGCCTATAAAAATGCTGATGGTGAGGTGTTGCTATTCCGCCCGTTCGATAACTGGAAACGCTTTAATCTGTCGGCTACCCGCATGTGTATGCCGGAGGTTCCGGAGGAAATTTTCATCGGAGGGCTTCGCGAGCTGCTCAAACTCGACAGCCAGTGGGTACCTACGGGAGAAGGGCAGTCACTCTATATTCGTCCCTTCATGTTTGCTGCTGACGAATACATTGGCGTAAAACCTTCTGATACGTATTACTTTATCATATTCAACTGTCCGGTAGGAGCCTATTACAGCAAGCCGGTTAAGGTTAGGATCGAAACCGAATATATCCGTGCAGCGGAAGGTGGGGTAGGAGCTGCCAAATGCGGCGGAAATTACGGCGGATCGCTTTATCCTGCCAAACTGGCGCAGGAAGAGGGTTACGATCAGCTGATCTGGACAGATGCCAAGGAACACCGCTATATCGAGGAATCAGGTACCATGAACGTGATGTTCATGATCGACGGTAAACTCGTAACACCGGCCGTTTCGAGCAGCATTCTCGATGGGGTTACCCGTAAAAGTATCATTGCGGTAGCGGAATACTGGAATATCCCCGTAGAACAGCGTAGGGTATTGGTAGAAGAAGTTATTGAGGCCGCGAAAAACGGAACCCTCGAAGCAGCTTTCGGTGCAGGAACGGCTGCTGTCGTGTCGCCATTCTCCCATATCGCCCACGAAGGGGTGGATTATGAGCTGCCGGCTATGACTCCCGAATCATTCCCCGTGCGGGTGAAAGAATTCCTCAACGATCTGAGAACCGGAAAAATCGAGGATATCTTCGGCTGGACACTGAAGATCTGATCTGCATACAATTGAAAGAAATAAGGCTGTCACGTTTCGACGCGACAGCCTTTTTTCTTTATAAAACTCACTTAGCTTTTTCTAAGTAAAATAAAGGCTTCTTCATCTCCCAGCCTGAAAGGTTCGGCATCGATGGCCGAATAAACGCCTTCCAGCTTAAGGCCTGCTTTTTCGCACATCTGTTTAATCTCGTTCAGCGTGTAGATGTACTTGTCGACCCGGTAATGGTGACGTTTCCCGTTTTCGAGGTAAGTGATATCGGCGTGGACGACCCCCTCGATCGGATCGTATTCGTTATTGGCCAGGTAATAGATAATTTCATCTCCCGAACCGGTCTGCATCCATTCATTCAGCTGATAGGCAGGAAGGACCGATTCGGCCAGCATGGAGGAGTGCAGCATTAACGGACTGTCGTCGTTGAGGGCCTCAGCGATTTTGGCAAAGAACTTCGGCATGGTTTCGCGGTCGAAAAAGCACAGACTGTTGCCCATGCAGTAAGCAGCATCCATTTTGACCGGGGGCAGTACCGCTTCCATGAAATCGGCACACAATACCTGTATGCCCAGGTTCTGTTCACGGGATTCGACCGATAGTTCTTCGCAGCTTTCGGCGGAAATGTCGATACACCACATCTCTACCTTGTTGCGTGCGAGAGGAATGGCATGTCTACCATAACCCGAAAATACGTCCAGCACCTTGCTACCCTCGTCCAGATACAACATGTCCCAGAGGAACTCGGCCTCCAGTTCATCCCTTTCCAGATTCTGACCCAATTTCCACGCCCGTTGCGGGACACCTTCAAAATATGTGCGATACAAGCTCATTTTGTTTGAATTCAAAAACCGAAGTTAAGAAAAACGGCCAGAATTAAATCACCATCTCCTCAGAAGGCTTGTCGCCGGCTGATTCGTTGAGCGATGATTTGATCAGTGTCAGGTCGTGAATCAGCCTCTGTCTGAAGAGGGCAATGTCGAAACTGTGAACGATGATATTGGCGCCTTCTTTAGCCCATTTTACCTGACGTTCAGGCTCGAGGGAGAAATGGATACCAATGTGCAGTCCGTGGGCTCTGGCCTTATGGATGATCGTTTTTACCGCTGCTTCGAAATCGGGATGGTCATACTCCTCGGGCAGGCCCATGCTCACCGAAAGATCGTGAGGGCCGATGAAAACCCCGTCCAGCCCTTCCGTCGCAAACAGCTCGTCGAGGCGGTCCACGGCCGGAACACTTTCGATGTTGGCGATAAACAGATTTCCCCGGTTGTATTTTTTCAGATAACTGTACATCACCGGGGTGAGTTCTTCCTGTCCGTGCAGGATCCGATTGAGCTTATGCCCTTTCAGGGGGCGGAATTTGACGGCACCTACCAGATCCCGAAACTGCTTGGGTTCTTCGAGGTAGGGGGCTACGACACCGATGGCTCCGCCGTCGATGACCTGACAGGCCAGAAAGGGGTCGGGTTTGGTGATCCGTACAATCGGCGTTACCCCCAGTGCCACATAGGTCTGGCAGAGTTTGGACAGGTCACTTCGATCGAGGGGAATATGTTCGGTGTCGATAAAAACAAAATCGACCCCTGCCCCGGCCGTTGCCATTTGCCACGATGGTGCGGTGGAAGTGACGCAGGTGCCGTAAATATTGGCTCCGCTGTTCAGTTTATTAATCAAATGATCTCTTTCCATATCAGATGTTTTTATGACAATGTATTTCCGTCATGTATATTAATTTGTCTTGATCAACCAGATTTCCGCGACCTGCACCCCTCTTTCCGCTTCCTTGCAGGTCCAGGTAAATTCGGCAACTCCATCGCGGGTAACCTCCTGTGGGACGTCAAATTCATATACCGGCTGAGTTCCGACCCTGATAAAGTCGTGGATAAGGTACTGCCCATTTGCTGTGAGTTTTAGGTGAGACTTGAAGCGGCCGGTATAAACTACACGGATCCGGTAACGGGCATCTTTTTCGAGATGGTCGTACCGCACTTTCAGCGGTGTGTCGTACAGGGTTTCGATCTGGTTGTTCCAGGCTGAGGGGACGAGCGGTATTCTTTTTCCGACGCCTTCTATGTCCCTGTACCAGCTCTGATCGGGGAGACTCAGTCCGAATCCGGTGCGGGGTGATCGCAGACTTCCGGGATCATCTTCCCACCGAACCGGGGAGATGATGCGGTGCCGGCTGGCAGGGCTGGCCAGATGATCGTAAAACCCACCCGGACCGGGATGGGTCCGGTTAAGAATCTTTTCCAGTTCGGAGACCTGCTTCTGGTTGTCATTCAGTGCCTGAATTTTTTCCAGCTGGGCTATCAGCCAGGGACCGTCGTTGAGCGGATACTGCAGGAAATCGATAAAGTTCCCCCGGCCCGACATGGCTCCGTGTTTTTCCATCGTCAGCTGGGCACCTATGCTCAGGTAGAGCGAATCGGCCAGGTCTTCGCATTTTTTTCGCAGATCCGGACGGACAGGCTGCTTCCAGGCCATCTCCAGCGTGGCGATGGCCGCGCGGATGTTTTCTGTAATATCTGCCGGGGAGGAAGACTGCAAAATTTCCCTCGCACGCCGTTCCAGATGGGTTTCATAGACCAGACGTTCATAAATATAGGCATCAAAAAAGGCGCGGATCAGTCCCATCTGGAAGCGGGGATTACGTAATAGGGAATTATCTGCCTGTTTTTCCAGCATCTGCCACTGTGCCAGCGTCTGCAGGATGGTCGTGTTCCCCAACAGGGGACCGCGATGGTTTTCTTCCAGGGCTGCGATCGCTCTTGCCCCATCGTGGGCAAAGGCGGGCCCGAAAAAGAGGCGGGCGTAGTCTTCCAGTGTCTCTTTAACTCCAGTACCCGGATCCCAGTCCTGGTCACCCCAGATAAATTTGTTGACATCGTCGTTTGTGCCTTCCGAATAACTGATACTACCGATGCAGTAAGGAGCCACTGCATTGTGAAATAGTTTCTGATCCTCCGGGCGTGGATTCACGGCTTCCCTTCCTGCGGTAACCGCCCAGGCCTTATCCCAGTCGGGAACGGGATACTGACAGGCCAGGGAATGGGTAATGTCGGGATAGTTCCGAATGGGAATCTCGGGTTTAACACGCGCCCTGATTTCTTCGATCGGAACCTTTACCCAGGGACCGAACACAATACCTCCCAGCCAGGGATAGCCTTTATTGACGTGGTAAAAAAACGAATCGAACCAGGGTTTGTCGGGCCGGAATGACTGGGGCGAAATCCAGATCTTGGCATTGGGATGGTATTTGTGCAGCACGCCGGCTACCTTTCCCATCCATTCAAACAGCTCGTCGGGTTCCAGGTCCCCCGGATCCCCCCCGGGAGCGAAGACCGCATCCAGCCGGGGTACCGTCCGGAATACTTCTTCCCGTTCCGCCAGCTCTTTCCGGATGGTTTCGGGATCGTGATAGTTTTTCTCGAGGTTCGGATACCACATCCATATGTCCAAACCATACGACGCGCAGATCCGCGACTGTTCCCTGATCATGGCGATGGCCGGTATTTTCATATGACGGCTGGTAGGCGCGTCGTCAGTGCGTGGCGGCATGATCTCGATGCTGTTGGCGCCGAAAAGTGCCAGTTCGCGGATATACTGATCGTACTGAGCGACGGTAAATGCATCATAGGAATTGGTTTTAGGCCTATAGCCCAGCTGGTGGCCGCGTACGGGATATTTCGGACTGGTAGCGATCGCGATCGTATCGGGGAACAGGATTTTTCCCTTCGACAGGGTCGCTTTCCGCAGAAACCGTCCGGTGCCGTAGAGCAATCCGCGCGCATCCTTGCCGACTATCACGACATTTTTTCCCGAAGCGTGTGTAAACAGCTTGAATCCTTCGGCTTCGATGTTGGGCAGGGTGAGGTATTGCATCTGAATCTCCCGGGGAAGCTGAAAGAAATCTTCTTCCAGCGCCAGAATCAGTTGGCTGCCTTTGGCGACGGATTTGGTTTCCCTTAGCCGGATACCTGTGCGGGTTTGGATTTCTTCCAGCAGAATATCTTTCGTGCGAAGGATTTTATCTGCTGATTTGACCGTGGTAAACACGCTGGCCTGGGAAAGGTCGAGCTGCGCGGCGAGGGGAAAGCTGAGGATGAGAGACAGAAGGAAAGTAAAAATGATCAATCGGGGTTTTGCAATATTCATTGAGCAGGTAGGTTTGGACTGGCCGGAGAAACATCCGGCGATTTCTTTCCAAGTTATCAAAAAATACAAAATCGAGTCGCTGCGATCGAAGATAGCCACGACTCGATGTAATACTATCAATTACCCTACAGTGACTACCAGGGTTTGGAGGTGCCCTGTAACAGCCACATTTTCGCGTAGTGATGGTCTTTACTTTGTCCGGAAGGAATATGGTTGGTCGCTTCCAGGCGGCTCACGGCCGCATCGTAATTGACCAGGTAATTGGGGTCAAGATTGGGTGATGGATATATGTATCGTATAGGCAAAGCGTCTCCATATTGAGCCACTTCACCAGCCTTGAGTGCCGGATAACCCGTACGGCGCCAGTCGAACCAGGACTGGATGCCAAACCAGCCGGAAAGCCATTTCTGTTCCATGATACGTTCGAGCTTGTTGTCAGCCGCGCTGTAGTCGACCTTGGGTTGTGCATAATAGGCTTCGAAATCGACCTGACTGGACTCGAATATTCCTACCTTATCCATGGCCGCCCGGATGGCTTTCTTGTAATGTCCTTCGGCATCGTTCACGCCGAAATTACCCCTCAGTGCAGCTTCAGCCAGCAGGAATTCGACTTCGCTGTAGGTCATCAGGTTCATCAGCACATAAGGATCGGTGTTTTTCCGGTAGCGGTCGTGCAGGAAAGAAATGTAGGGGTTACGCTCGTTGTGGTAAGCGGTCTGGTCGTTGCCTTTGTTGTAGGAAATGGCCTGCGTAATGGGCAGTCCGATGGGCAGACCTACGTACATCGACGTATCGGCGCTGGTTTCATGGGCGGGTACCAGTGTAACGGTATAGTTCTCACCGAAAATATTGGTAACGGTCACCTGGGTTTCGGTGGTTACCCGGCTGTCCCATTTCCGCTGGACGGGTTGTACGAAACGATGCAGGCGTGGATCGTTCAGCTCGAGCAGTTTATCGACAAATGGCTTGGCAGGCTTAAGCTTGAAGTTGGGGTTGGAACTGTTGATGGGTCCTCCCGGATTGGCATTGTCTCCAGCCGTACCCAGGAAGGCGAGGGAAGCATCGTCGCTGTTGGAAGCAAACGCATTGCCAAAAGCCGCCTTGAATTCAGCCTCAATATCTATTCCCAGGGCTTTCATGTCGCTGGCTTTCTCGGAAAGCCGCATGGCATACCGCAGCCGCAGGGAGTTGGCAAACCTGCGCCATTTTGCGCCGTCACCCTTGTAGAGCACGTCGGCCGAAGCGCTGATGGCGTCCTTGGCTTCGAGGGCAGACAGGAGGGCATCAGCTTCCCGGAGATCGGTCAGGATCCCTTTGTATATGTCAGCCTGTGAATCGTATTTGGGGAAGAAGGTGCCTTCTTTCGCCAGCAATGCTTCCGAATAGGGCACGTCTCCGAACAGGTCGGTCAGCAGGCCGAAAAGATAGGATTTCATCACCAGCGCGACGGCCTGGGTGAACCGGTTGTTGTCACGCACACCGGCTTCATAAACCAGCTGGTTGTTTCTCAGCAGGTCGTAATACCCTCCCCAGCCCTCCTGAGTCCAGGCATACTGGTTGATTACCGCCGCATTTTCATTGGTACCTACCTGCATGTACTGCATGGCAGCTCCGATTTTTGAATCGTCCTTCCCCAGGTTATATACCGTTTTGCCCGTATTGGTCAGGACGTAGGTAATGATAAAGTTTGGAGAAACGTTAACCGGACTGTTGGGGTTTTTGTTCAGTTCGGTCAGATCCTGGCAAGACGTAGCGAACAGGCACAGGAAAGCAGTCAGAAGGATATATACTTTATTAACAAATTTCATGATCGCACTACTTTTAAAAATCCACGTTCAACTTAACACCAACAGATCCCGTCCAGGGCATTACGTTGTAGTATTCCACGCCCTGATTCCAGGAGCCGCCGTTCTGTCTGAATGCTCTTTCGGGATCGAGTCCGTCGATTCCATGTCGGGCCCACATAAAGAGGTTGTTACCCACCACGGCCACTGATGCATTCTGCAGTTTCAGACGGTTTACGAAGTTTTTGGGAAGGTGATAGGTTACAGATATCTCCCGCAGTTTGACATAGGTTGCACTGTAGAGGTTCCGGTCGGGGAATGGTCTGTGTGCATAGCGGTATGCGCTAAAAGGATCGATCCATTTGCTGCCGGGGCCGCCGAGGTTTTCGACATACACTACGTTGCCACTGGCGTCGCGGGTCTCGAAGACGCCGGGGTTCAGACTGGCATCCTGCAGACGACGGGCTGCTTCGGGGCTTCCTTCAGGCCAGGGCAATCCGCCATAGGCTGCATTACGTCCGCCAACCCATTTGCCAAGGTATTTGTCGGGGTTCTCCTTGATCTGGTCGGGCAGACTGCGGTTTGGATCGTATTCCACTCCGCCCAGGGTTTCATCCAGCTGTCCGTTATTGCCAAGGAACATCATGGTGTTCGAGAAGAACTCACCCCCCTGACGCCAGTCGATATTGGCAAACAGGGTGAAGTTTTTGTAGGTAATGGTAGGCTGGAAACCGAACAGGAAATCGTGGTTGAAGTTACCGATCTTGATCAGGTTATTGATGTCGTTGTCGGTCTGGTAGAGACCGCCGCTGGTGACAATGGGATAGCCATAATAGGGCGAGGACTGGTCTTTCACGGTCAGGATGGGCCGCATGTAAATGTCTCCGATATCTCCGCCTTCGTAGGTGCGGATTTCAACCCCATTGTAGTTGTTTACAAAAGCAAAGTAGGTGATTCCCTCCGCAAGTTTCTTGATTTTGGTCCGGTTACGTGTAAGGGTGAAGTTCAAATCCATGCGGAAGTCATCCTTGCTGACCGGCGTGGTGTTGAGGCTCAGCTCGAAACCCCGGCTTTGTACCAGACCGGCATTGATCTGCTTGCTGCTGGCACCCGACTCGATGGGGGTGCTGATGGGCAGTACCTGGTTTTTGTTACCACGCTCATAGTAGGTTGCCTCCAGCCCGATTTTGTTGTTGAGAAATCTCAGGTCAACCCCAATTTCATGGGAGGTTGAAATTTCCGGCTTCAGGTCGGGGTTGCGGAGGGAGCCGCCCATAAACATCCGTTTGGCTGTGCCCCAGTCAAGCGCAGTAGAATAGGTCTGATCGAGGCTGTAGGGAGATACGTCGTTTCCTACCTGAGCGAAACCGGCTCTGAGCTTGGCAAAACTTACCCATGAAGGCAGGTCAAGGAAATCGGAGCCGATCACGCTGAGTGAGGCAGAGGGATAGAAGTAAGAATTGCGGCCTTTGCGTAGGGTACTCGTCCAGTCGTTACGCGCCGTCAGATCGAGGTAAACAATATCCCGGAACCCAATGGAGGCCGATCCGAAAACACCGTAGAGCAGTTTCTCCGACAGGTAGGACGAATTCGTAATGGTGCCGGGAGCACCGTTGGAAATGGTATAGAGACCAGGAATCACCAGCTCAGTGGTAGAGTTTGACATTCCGCGGCTGTATTGAGACAGCCGGTTCAGACCGCCCATGGCGTTCAGGCTCCAGTTGTCACCGAAATTCCTGTTAAAATTGAGCATCAGGTCGAGGTTGGTTTCCCGCCGGTAGTTGTTGGCGATGTCATAGGCCCCTTTTGGCATTTCGTAGTTGTTGTAAGCCTTTTTGGCTTCCAGAATTTCCTCATAGGCGTCGCGCGAGTAGCGGGCTGTAACCGACCAGCTGTCATCGATTTCATAATCCAGCTGGAATTTGCTTACCGTACGGTCACGCTCGAAGCCGGTAGGGTTCTCATACACCAGGTAGAACGGGTTGTTTTGTTTCTCCTTGTATTTCCGCTGCATGATCCCTTCCTGACCGGGCAACCAGTAGTCTCTCAGATCGTTGATATTGATCTGGGCTCCTGTCTCGTACACACTCCTGACGGGGTCATTGCGGCTGGCATCGATGATAGGGCGGTTGTCTGAACCCGACTCGGTGATATTGATGCTGGCCGATGCCCGCAGTCGGTTGGTCAGGTTGTAGGTGGTATTCAGCGCCATGGTTACCCGGGAAAGATCCGTGTTGGGGATAACCCCGGTGTTGGTCATATTGCCGAAAGAGAGCCGGAAGTTTCCCTTGTCGTAGTTACCGTTAACCGAGATATTGTTGGTATTGGTCACACCGGTCTGGAAGAAGTCCCTGAACCGGTTGGGGTAGGAGACGAGGGGGACCTTCTGACCGTTGCTGAACCATTGGGCCCACATTTCCCCGGCGTCGAGTTCGGCACCCCAGCTTTCGTTTTCCTCTTCCTCCAGCACGTGTGCGCCGGTTTTACCGGAACCGAACCTGTTTTGCACCGCCACATATTGCAGAGGTTTGTCAAATACCACCGAGCTGTTGAGCGAAACACCGATACCTTTTTTACCCGCACTTCCCGATTTAGTGGTAATCAAAACCACCCCGTTACCTGCACGTGAACCGTAGAGGGCAGCGGCGCTGGGGCCTTTCAGTACCGAAATGTTGGCGATATCATTGGGGTTGATATCGGAAATAGGGTTGCCCATGTCGGCACCTGCGAAGCCGTTACCGATACGGTTGGCTACCGGCACCCCGTCGATCACGAACAGGGGCTGGTTGTCACTGTTGAGGGAGTTCGCACCCCGGATGATCATGCTAACCGTAGAGCCGACGCCGCCCCCCATCTGGGAAATCTGTACCCCGGCTACCTTACCCGACAAAGCATTCAGCACGTTGTTTTGCGGGGTCTGGGTAAGGGCTTCACCCTCAACGTTTCCTACCGAATACCCGAGGGAACGTTTCTCCCTTTTGATACCGAGGGCGGTTACCACGGCTTCCTGCAAAAGCTCCGACGATTCTTCCATGGCCAGAACGATATTGGTCCGGCCGGCGGTGGCGAGCTCCGTGGTCTTGAAGCCGATGTAGGAAAAGACCAAAACCGGATTTTCCACCGAGGTTTCCAGCGTAAACCGACCGTCATTATCGGTTATCGTTCCCTGCTGGGTACCCTTTACAAGAATACTTACCCCGGGGAGCGGCTGGCCGTCGGCTTTGGAAGTAACCCTTCCGGTGATACGTTCGGCTACCGAAAAGTTCGTCACGGTCAGTTCACGGTTTTGTACGGGGCTGAGGTGCATGGGAGCCGCTTCCGGTGCTTTTTCGTTCAGCAGGGGCTCGCTGATATTTTTCTGGACACCGGTGGCCGGGGTGTTGTCCAGGGATGTCAGCAGATATACCTGATGGTGAAGTTTTTCATAACGGAAGTTGAGCACGCCTGCGAGAAAATCCAGCTCACTTCTGAGGTTCTTAAAGGTTTTACCGCCATAGTCTACATACTTGTTCTCGACCGTTTTCCGGTCATAGGAGAAGGATACCTGATATTTTTCTTCAAGTTCCTTCAGAATATTCATCAGGTTCTTACCCCTTTCGGGAGCAATTCGGCTTAGGTTGGCTTTATGCTGGACAGATGCAATGAGCTGCGACCAGGCCTCGCCGGACGAAGACCCGAACACCAGCAGCAGTGCCACCAAAAGTTTCAGGTAGTCAAACTTTTTCATTCTATAGTAGGGATTTATTGTTACTGACTATTTTCTTATGGTTATTGAGTTTTCATACGATTCAATTCGGCCGGGATAGGTCTTTTTAAGCGCGGTCAGGACGACCCGAGCGTCATCGGCCGGGAAGATGCCGTTGAATTCTCCCAGCACGCTTCCCTCTTCCACCTTAACCTGCAGCAGGTACCGCTCGCGAAGAATGCGGGCGATATCCTCCACGGTGGCGTTCTCGAAAATGACCTTGCCTTCTTTCCAGGAAGTATAGAGGCGGGGATTCACGTCGCGTTTGGTCAGTTGTCCGGACGATTTACTGAATTCTGCCAGTTCACCCGGTTCCATAACCACTTTCAGGTCGGAGGATTCCTTCAGGCTGAGCTGCACCTTACCCGATTCGAGCACTACTTCCGTTTTCTCACCCATTCCCCTGACATTGAACTCCGTACCAAGTACTTCCACCTTGAGTTGGCCTGAGTGTACGATGAACTTTGCCTGATTGCTCTGTTTGGTGATTTTGAAATAGGCTTCTCCTTCGAGCCACACCTCACGGTCTTTGCCTTTGACGATGCGTGTGGTCAGGCGGGAATTTCCGTTCAGATCCACCGAAGAGCCATCGGGAAGGACAATGTGCTGGGGTGACCCGGCTTCTGCAATGAACTCTTCCTGTTCATTCCGGGAAAAAAGCCATAAGCCAGCCAGAAGGAATACCAGTACCGAAGCTGCGGCTCCGATCCAGCGAAGGTATCTTCCTGACCCGATGCGAAGTTCTTCCTGTAAATTCTGCCGGCTTTCCCACCGGTCGATGCGCTCCATCAGCCGTTCGCGGGCTATTTCCTGTTGTGTCGGACCAACTGTGGCCTGTTCGGCCATAAGGGTTTGCAAAATTCTGACAGCTTCATCCATATCCCGGCGTAACTCCGGATCGGCGTCTCGCAGCTGCTCCCAACGTGACCAATGCTGCTCGTCCGAACGGTAATACCAGGCCAAAAAAGACTCATCCAATAATAGATCCTCGGGCTTCATATAAACGCTTTTCTGATTCTCTATCCACCAGTGCACCCGGAACCCAGTTTATAATCATCAAATCGGAATATTTTTTTGCGGAATTCTTATGGATTTGGGAGTGAAAACATTTTGGCTGAGGCAATGATCTGTCTATCATTCTTTTACGTATATTTATACGTCTGCATGATAGTCCGATTTTCAGATGAAACTGTAATTAAAGCCTACACCCTTACAGAATGGACATATCTATCTTGTGGGAAAGTTTTGTCAGAAGAGGGGACAGGACCTCTTTCGAAGCCCTTTTCAATTGCTGTTACAAGGGGTTGTATCAGTATGGCTTTAAGTTAATACAGGATCATCAGTTAATTGACGACTGTATACAGGATCTGTTTTTTGAGTTATGGACAGGCCGGGATCATCTGCCGGAAGTGGAATCGGTAAAAGGGTATCTGTTCCGGGCACTTCGATACAAGTTGCTTCGGGAGACAAGGAAGGAAGCGCGGCTGGAAGTATTTAACGAAGGGAATCACGATCAGTGGGAAATCAGCCACGAGGCTTTCCTGATCGACCGGGAGAAAGATTATGCATTAAGGAAACAGCTCGAGCATTTTCTGCAGCAGTTAAGTCCCCGGCAGCAGGAGGCCATCACCCTGCGTTTCAATAACCAGATGACCTACGAGGAGATCAGTTCAGTGATGTCCATATCGTATCAGGGCGTAGTAAACCTGATTTATAAATCACTGAAATACCTGCGCGAAAACATGGTTACCCTGTCGGCCATGATCATGCTCTGTTCCTGGTATCAGTTTACCTGAAAAAGGGCGGAGAGGATGAGCTCCCCACCCCTTTAATAATCAGTTCAGCTCTACATCTCCGCAGAAATGCACCTGGATGCCCATCGCTTCCAGAGCAGCCGCCTTGATACGGCAGGCTCTGTGCGCGGAGGCTTCATCGTTCGCATACACTACGTGAATATGGTTGGCCTTGTGGCGTGCCATCATCTGGTCACGGCTGATCCCTTTCAGGACGCCGTGCATGATTGGCCATTCGGGTGTGGTAGCCTTCCAGCGCCTCAGTGTTTCTTCTTCCGGCAGCTCGGCTACATGACCTACCCCCAGGTCGCAATGCAGGGCATCGTCCTGTACAAATACGCGGCTCCAGACAATAGGACCGGGTTTGCTTATGCCTTTCAGACTTCCACCCCCCAGCCGGAAGTATACCGGTGGCTGACGTTCACTGGAAGCCCCCTGGTACCCGCCGATGAAATGTTCGGGCGGAGCGGCACCCGAAATCAGGAACACCCATACGAAATCGTCTACGCCGTTACCGGTGTAATGCTCACCCCAACGCAGATCATGCAGGGTGTTTTCACCGGGCAGGCCCAGTTCACGCCACAGGTGATAGGTAACCAGGGCATCGATACCCGCACATTCGTCGACTTCATTGAAATGCGGTAATGCGGCACCCGGGAAGAGTTCCCTGCCATCTTCGGAATACACCGGCGGACGATCGGTGTTGTTGAGGATACCTTCCACCAGGTCACTTGCAGGGGCAAGGTCCTTAAGCCCTTGCTGATACTGGATACCAATGGTGTCGCAACCGAATTCATCAGCGATACGCACCGCCGCAATGTACATTTTGCATTGTTCGAGGGTCTGTTCGCGGGTCAGCTCCGTTGCCGGGTCAGTACCCCATTTGAAGGTCATGCCCTTGTCGAGCAGCCACTGCAGTACGGCTTCAGCTTCCTCGTCCTTAACGGTCAGCATGCGTGCGTAGAGGGTCGACTGACTGAGTCGTTCCTTGAAGATACCGGTTTGATGCAGGAGATGGTCGGGCACGATAGCGTTGAACATCCCCATACAGCCCTCGTCAAATACTCCCATAATGGCCTTGCGCTGCTTCAGCCGGCTACCAAATTCGGTTCCGATCTGAAGGTCTTCGGCAGGAATCTGACCCGGATCAAAGGCTCTTACGTGGCTCAGGTCGTGGGTAACCTTACCGGTTTCGAACCATTCCCTGAGTCCGTTCAGGAAAAACTCATCGTCGAAATTGACGCTCCACAAGGTGCTGTACGCTACACCGGCTTTGGTGAGGGAACCGTTAAGGTTGAGCATGCCGACCAGTCCGGGCCATTGTCCGTCCCAGTTGGCGACGGTCAGGATAGGCCCCTGATGCGTGGTAAGGCCGGCCAGTACGTGGTGGGTGTATTGCCAGACACTTTCGGCGACAATCAGGGGGACGTCGGAGGGGATGTTGCGGAACACCTCCATGCCGTATTTCTGTGAATCAATGAAGCCGTGCTTTTTTTCCGGAAGGTAAGGGTGGGCTCTTTTTACAGTCCAGCCTAACGCCGAAACGGCAGCACCTAGCTTGTTTTCCATTTCTTGTTGGGCAGGCCAGCAATCCTCGTTGGCTCTCGGACGCAGGTCGCCACTAGCGACTAACCAAACTTCTTTTTGTGAACTCATTTTTTTCTGTTGAGAAACTGACAACTCTGAATATCTATAGATATACGGTGACGAACCCTTAAATTACCCCTCCGGAATGAAAAAATGGTTGGGATAAATTGTATTAATCAGGGGGGCGGATGAAATCTCCTGTCAGCCTCGCTTTATGAACCCCATTTATCCCCTTGTGAATTGGAACATGATTCCGGTAATTTTGTGCACATTTACCCAAACGGATTGCCTTATCACTCTATCAGGTTGGTTCTACGTATATGACATTCCTTTTCGAAGGTAGCAAATGGCTGCTTGTGGCAGAAGGGTTTTACCTGTTGCTGATTCTGGCTGTTCTCGCCCGTGTCGTACTCGACACCCGATCGGTTGCCAAGACACTGGCCTATATACTGTTGGTTGTCTTCGTCCCGCTGCTGGGCATGATTTTCTATTTTTCGTTCGGGATCAATTACCGGAAGCGGAAGATCTATTCCAAAAAACTGAAGGTGGATGATTCTTTCAAAGCCGATTTTCAGGCCAGGATCAGATCTTACCGGGAAATGATCAGGAAACTGGATTCTCCCCTGTTGCGGGAAAACAAGCCTCTGATTACACTGCTGTCGCATCTGGGGGTGGGCGGAAGTCACGTGCTGGAAAATACCGAAGTTCGGCTGCTGCAGAATGGAGAAAACTTCTTCCCGCTGCTGATTGAAGAAATGTGGAAAGCCCGGAACCATATCCATATTCAGTCGTACATCTACGATGATGACGAAATTGGCAATAAGTTGAAGGAAGTCATGATTGCCAAGGCGAAGGAAGGTGTGGAAGTCAGACTGATTTATGACGACTTCGGCAGTATGCAAATCAGGAGAACGCTGGTTAAAGAGCTGATAGCAAACGGCGTGCAGGCGTTTCCGTTCAACCGAATCCGGATTATCCAGCTGGCCAACCGCCTCAATTACCGGAACCACCGCAAGATTGCAGTGATCGACGGGACCACCTCCTTTGTGGGGGGCATAAACGTGTCGGATAAGTACATCAACGGGGAGGGGAAACTCTACTGGCGGGACACACACCTGATGATCCGGGGATTTTCGTCGATGACCCTGCAGCAGATATTTCTGGCCGACTGGAATTTCTGTGCCAAAGATACGATTTCGGTGAATCGCCGGTATTTCCCGCTCGAGGAATCTGTTCCGCATCCCGATCCGAAGCTGGTTCAGGTAACCGCAAGCGGTCCCGACTCCGACCGGCCCAATATCCTGTATGCCGTCCTTCAGGCGATTTCCAAAGCCCGTAAGGAAATCCTGATTACCACCCCTTATTACATTCCCGATAGCAGTCTGCAGGAGGCGCTGATCATCGCCGCGCTGAGTTCGGTAGATGTGAAATTACTGGTTCCGGCCGAAGCGGATTCCTTCCTCGTCACCCTGGCTTCTCAATCGTATTTTGAAGAACTTCTGGCGGCAGGTGTTAAGATTTACCTGTACAGAAAGGGTTTTGTTCATGCCAAAACCTTTGTGGTAGATCGCCAGGTAGCGTCCGTCGGGACAGCCAATCTCGATGCCCGGAGCTTCGACCTCAACTTTGAGGTGGCCGCCTTTATCTATGATCAGGAAGTGGCAGGGGAACTGGCCCGCGACTTTCTCAACGACCTGCAGGATGCGGAAGAACTACGCCTTGCCGACTGGGCGGAACGACCCCGCTGGAAAATATTTTCTGAACGTGTGATACGATTGTTTTCACCTTTTATGTGATTGGTACGTAAATTACCAGCATAAACAATTTCATAAACGCAAGCACCGATGCTATCCTTTTTCCGATCGATCCTCCTGGCCTTTTTGCTGGGGCAGCTTACTGTATATGCACAAACCGGTACGGACCGCGAGATTGCCGGCCTGATGGAAGAATATAAGGCTGTAGGTCTTTCCGTAGCCGTTGTACGCGATGGCAAGGTGGTATACACCCAGGCTTACGGGAAAAAAAAACGGGAACAGGGGCAAGACCTGAAATCGGATGATCTGTTCCGGATTGCTTCCATCTCCAAATCTTTTACGGCTACCGCCATGATGCAGCTGGTTGAGGCAGGGAAGGTTAAGCTGACGGACGATGTTTCGGACCTCATCGGTTTCCGGGTTCGCCATCCCGATTATCCCCAGACCGTCATAACGCTGAAGATGATTCTGTCGCATACTTCTTCGCTGAACGACAGTCAGGGGTATTTCACCCTGGATGCCATTGATCCCGCGACGAATCCCGATGCGGCCAAATGTTATAATAAGTATGAGCCCGGGAAAGGGTACCAGTATTGTAACCTTAACTTCAATATAGCCGGTACCATCGTAGAAAGGGTTAGTGGGGTACGGTTTGATGAGTACGTTCGCCGAAATGTACTGCAGCCATTGGGTCTTTATGGTGGCTATTGTGTAGATTCCCTGGACGCCGGCCGGCTGGCAACGTTGTACGAATACAATGCGGAAACGGATACGTTCTCTCCTCAGCCCAATGCGTACCATCCCCGTCGGGAAGAACTACGGACTTATAACTACGGCCGCAGTACTCCTGTATTTTCACCTACGGGAGGCATGAAGATTTCCGCGCCTGATCTGGCAGCCTATATGAACATGCATGCGCATTACGGGAAGCTGGGCGGGAAGCGGATCATTTCGAAAAAAAGTGCCCGGCTGATGCAGACCCCGGTTGAAAATGCAAAAGGCTACGGGCTGGCCCTGACAAGGATGGATCAGCTCATTCCCGGCCAGTCGCTGGTCGGCCATACCGGAAGTGCCTACGGACTGTTCAGTATTATGACCTTCAATCCCGAAAAGAAGTGGGGCATAGTCGCCATCACCAACGGTTGCAAGCCTGTGTATACCAACGACCGGAATGAGTTTTTAGCCAGGGTAGTGAATGTGTTGTATAAGGGGTATGTGGAAGGGAAGAAGTAAATTACAGCTTCAGCTTGGATAAGACACTTCAAAAGCACGCCGTCACTGATGTTATAGTGTGGCCTGCTTTTGAAGTGTAGCGGATTGTTATTTCTGATACTATTTCAGATAATTTTCGATAGAATCCTCAAGCAGTTTGGCGTATTTGTAGATGTCGTCTACTCCTGAAATTTCATTTTTTGTTTCTTTCTTGTTTGCGTCAAATGTTCCAATATACTTTTTAGTCACCCCTTTCAGATATAGGCGGCAGATAGGCTTCCGATTGTTATCATCTAGAAAAATTGCGAAATAAGATAAGGCGTCCCTATACGTAATCCGGTCGGGTTGTACTTTTTGCCTTAAAATAGATTTTACAATAAAAAAGCCCTCCAGTTCTTCCTCCGTTGTGACAATGTTTTTAGCGTTTCCATCATCATTAGAGGATTTGGCGGGTTCTTCGGGTGTTTTCTTTTGACCTTCGTCAGGTACAATAGCTGATTTCAGTCTTTCATTTATCGTATCATTTATAATGTTAGTAATGGTACGCTTGATGAGCGGACGAAAGGCCTCCAGGACTTTGGCTGTAACCAGCGTAGGGTACACCTGTTTTACAAAATATCGGATGAATTCATCATTTGGGTCCTGAAACTCCTGCTGAATTAGCTGTCGGATTTCATTAATGTATTTTAATTCGCTTGCCGATTGATAGATATTATCTACATTAAAATAGGCCTTGTGAAATTCGCGGAGTTGTTCAACCTGACCGTCCTTAATTTCTTCAATATTAAATTCCAGGAAAGGCTTTTCATCCATTTTATTAGGTTCCACAAGATCGGTATAAAACCTGAAAATCAGCCCATTTGTCAGAATGGCGAACTTCGCTTTCGATACATGAAAATAACGGAGTAACTGTCCGTCATGTATGTCGAGTTTCTGTTTCCAATGTTTGCATTCAACAAGGATTACCGGACTGCCATCCTGAAAAATGGCATAATCGATTTTTCGCCTTTCTTGATTCCAATGTCACAGATAAACTCAGGTACTACTTCAAGAGGATTGAATACGTCGTAACCAAGAACCTGAAGGAAGGGCATGATAAGTGCATTCTTGGTTGCTTCTTCCGTGTGGATGCTGTCTTTCAGTTTGACAACTCTGTCGATGTACTGGCGCAATTGATCTTTGAAATCTAGATTCTTCATAATCAGAGGAATACTGTTGAGTTGTTGATTGAAAATGTTGCCTGGGCGGAATGGGAAAAGAGGTGGTTTTACTATAGAAGAAAATAAAGGGCGTTTTATACTCCCAGGAAAGTATGACGTGGTGTTTAAGCACGCAAATCTATATGACGTGGGAGATCCAGTAAACAAAAAAAAACCACCAGTCTGTCTGACTGGCGGCCCTATATTACCTTGAATGATAAGTTCCCGATCCTGTTAGTTAACAGCGATTTGTGAAGCTGCCTTTTCCAGAATGTTTTGCACTGACTGGTAATTGCTCACCCTTGCGTTCAGGATGGAGTAGGGCAGGTAAACCATTACCGGTCCGAGTAATTCATGTTCGGTGGTGACGATGATATGGTTCATCTTATCGTCAAGCGAATAGACTTCGCCTTCGTCTTCCATGGTTTCAGGATAGCGCTCCAGCAGGAAAGTAGCGATATTTTGAATCATTTGCTGGGTGATGTTGGGGGTCAGCTGGAGGATCGCTCCATCCATTTTGCCGTCGGTAAAGGTATAGATCACATGATCCGTATACGAGCCTGTTGTACCGTTGTAGGCGAGGGCATCGTCTGCTTCTTCCAGCAATGTTCTCTTTTCGTCTGCTTTGATCTGAGCTTTCGTAGCCCCGAATTTCACGACAGGTTCGATGATATTGGTGATGTAGGGGACAATCTTGACCTTACTTTCCACATTTCCATTGGAGCCGGTACCCTTGATGGTCGTTTCCCCAATTTTACGAGCGGTAAATTTTCCATTTGCATCCACGCTTCCCACCAGTTCATCGGAGGAGGTCCAGGTAAGGGAGGATGCAGTTACGTTTTCATTGCCTTTCTTAACTACGAACTGATGGGTCCCGTCGAACTTCAGCTCCAGTTCCGTGTTGTCGATGCTAAGGGCTGGTTCCGGATCGTCTTTTTTACAGGATGTGAAGAATACGGCAGCTAATAAGAGAAATGATAGCTTTTTCATAAATTGTGTTGGATAGTTACTGGTTAAAATTAATCAATTAAAGAATTATTTTCAGGGCTATGGAATGGATATACATTTGATTCTTATTAAAAGGTTTGGTCTGTTTCGCCTCTGTCCCAGAACATTGCCCTGCAATTTAGTCCGCTTTAAAATCAAAGATTTTTTCAAAAACGTTTTTGAGGGCAGTTCTGGTCTGCCTGGCACGGGTTTCGATCTGCCCGATTTGCGCTTGCAAAGTAAGTACCCCTCTGTCAAAAATCGAGCGAAGAATTAGTGAGCGGATGAACGGCAAGGACGGGCTGAAATTAAATAATTGTAAATGAGATGTTTGTATTTCAGGGGCGCAACGTATATTCTGTATGAACGGTTGACGACAGGTTTATGAGTGATTGAAGAGGGGATGATGAGCAGGCTGGAATCGAACTGGAAAATTGAAATAAACCCAACCGTTTCGGGTTGGGTTTCGTCTTTTTACGCTGTAGTTTCTATCCGTCTGAACCGGTCTATGGAAGCTTTTAGATCTTCCTCCGATTCGGGTAACTGATATTTCTGACCCTGCACGATGCGGGATTGGATCTCCTGGGCAAAGGGCTTGTGCAGTTCCTGGTATTTTTCGAAAGCGGTGCGGTAGTCGGGATATTCCGCTAGGGAACGGGCCAGGCGTGCTGCTCCTATCATGGCCAGACTCGTACCCATGCCGGTAAAGAAAGCCGGGGCGTGTGCGGCGTCGCCTATCAGAGCTGCCCGGCCTTTATACCAAACGGGTAAATGGATCTGGCTGACTTCATCGAAGAAAAGATTCTCTGAAGAAAGCATTTCGTCCAGAATTTCCGGGATCTTCCATTCCTGATGATTTTTAAAAGTATCAAACAGAATCTGCTTGTGTTGTTCCCGGTTTCTGTAATCCCACGCAAGGTGCGGCGACCTGAATAACATAATGGCATTGGTGGCGTCTTTAAAAGGGTATAGCAGCACCTGTCTTCCTACCATTCTGTAAGATACGCCCACATCTTTCGGTCTTCCGGTATCTATCCGTTTCGTTTCTGCAAAGGCAAAATACGCCCCGAAAAATTTTGAAAACTGCTTTTCCTCCCCGAATAACAGCCGTCTTACGATCGAATGGATACCATCGGCACCGAAGACATAGTCAAAACTTTCAGCGCTACCGTTTTCAAATGTAACTTCCACTGCGTTTTCCATTTCCTGCAGCGATTTAATACTATGTCCGAAGGCTATTTTCACGCTGTCCTTGGGCAGGGAGTTGTACAGGATATCGAGCAAATCCCCGCGGTGAATCTCGATGTCACCCAGGTATTCGGGCTGCGCGTTTAATGAAAATCTAACGATAGTCTGGTCCTGCGCATCGACTATTTCGTCGGAATGCAGAAATTCATTTGCTTTTACACGATCCCAGATGCCCATGTCCTTTGCGACCTGCAGCGCTTCACCCCGCAGATCGATCGGTGAGCCCCCTTTACGGAGCTCTTTGGCGATTTCTACAATGGTTACATCGTAACCAAACCTGTCCAGCCAGAATGCCAGGGTCAGTCCGGCAAAACCTGCACCGGATATCAATACACGCTGTTTCATAGTTACTGGTTTTGGTGAATAATTTCAGAATTGAGAATGGACAAGCTCAATTCCCTGAGAATCAAAATTATACATAGCTTTACGGATAAAATAGTCGCCAACGAATAATAAATAGTCCAAAACATGTTGAGTCCTGACGATCACGATAAGCGACAGTTTCAGTCATTCGTTCGCGAGATCGGTTATGAAGTTGACAGGGAAACGCTGCAGAATGTGGAGCTGACATTTCAGAAATCCTATACGTTCCTGCCCGAACTGGCTGTTTTTGCCGGGTCGTACGTCGTCAGGAAAACTTTCCAGCGGCATTCCGTTCCGCCCAGGGGAGTCAGAAATAATATCAGGATATTTTTTCACAATGTTACCGGATTTGGTAACCAGGCCGGTCGGAGCGACAATTTGCCATTGCCCTATGTCAGGATATCGTCCTCCCGATTACCCTCCACGACTACCTTTGAACAGGGAAGCCAGGTGAATATTATCCTGGTGATCATTGATGTAGATTACCTGTTAAGCTTTTTAAATGCAGATTCCCAGCGTTTTCCCTTCCTGATAAACCGTGATCAGAATTTCCTGCTGGAGGAACTGGTGACCGACGACATTCTGCGGACCGCCGGCGAAATCTTGTCAGATAACCGCCCTCTTCAGGATTATTTCATCAAACTGAAGACGATGGAGTTGCTATATCACCTGTTCAGATGCATAAGCCAGCGTGGTGATAGCACGACTTTGAAGTTAAACGAGAAAGATATTAATGCTATTTACAGCGTACGTGATTTACTGCTTTCGAATCTGTCGGCTCCCTGTTCCGTCCAGGAATTAAAGAAGATGGCCGGAATGAATGAAGTGAGAATGCGTTCGATTTTCAGACAGATATTCGGGTTAGGAATTTACGAGTATTATCAGCACGTTCGCATGGCCGAGGCTGCCCGGATGTTACGGGACGATAAAGTTTCCGTTTCCGAAGCCGGTTATGCCCTGGGTTTTACCAATCTGAGCCATTTTACCCGACTGTTCAGAAAGCATATCGGTATGGCACCGAAGAAATATAGCAGGTTGAATAACCCGTAGTAGAAGATGATTCCGAGTCTGGTTGGATAAAGCTTGGCAGGAATGACTAGAATTCCCGCAGGGGTGACAAAATGATAGAAAAACGTGAGTCCCTCCGACGTCTCCCAACCCCGCAGGGGTGACATGATGATATGAACCTGTCTGGAATAACTACGACGGCCTGAATACAAATCCTTTAACTGACTGACTCCCCGTTCAATTTATGTACTCGGCAAATAGGGGGGGATAGGAGAAATTTATATGACTGAGAAAAGCCACTGCTGCGTGACGAGGCGGAAGGCGGATCAATTTTTCCACCCTTAATTTCCGCGGTCCGGACGGGACTCGAACCCGCGACCCCATGCGTGACAGGCATGTATTCTAACCAGCTGAACTACCGGACCGATTGTACGACTCCTTTACTGCGGTCGTCCAATGAGCTGCGAAAATAGGCGATTCGAGGCTATCAAGTCAAATTTTTTTGCTTTTGCCCTCTGGAAAATTTGAGGCGTGATGTCCACCAACCTTAGTTACATATCTTTTTTTGCTTGTAACTGAGGTGATTGTGGGTTGAGTATTAAAGTGTATAAGGAACAAAAATAGCAACCTGCTTAATCCACCGAATTCAATGTCTCACTCCCTGGTCTGGTAATCGCTCCTCAACCCCGCTTTTTTCGAGAAAATCCTTGTAGTCCCGAATGTTCAGCATTTCGTGCACTGCCTTTTTCTTGTCTGTCGCGCGATCAAAATAGGCTTTGCAGATTTGGTAGCCTACCCAGTAGCCGAGGTCCGACGGGCGCTCGGCCGTTTCCTGATTGCTGTTGGCAATCCAGTTATAGTAGCGGTCCAGATACATTTCCTTTTTAAATTCTTCCCAAACCTGACGCTCCCTGCCTTTCGCCCAGACATGGAGTCGTTCGTTGGCCGTTTTGCCGCTGATCAGCTCACCGATAAAATCGGCCATGCCTTCCTTGACGGCGTGGCACAGCAGGGTGGTGTCCCCGGCCATGTTGTTTTGCTGCACATGAATCAGCTCGTGGGCCACGACGTGTTTGAGCTGGTCGAATGGAAGCATGTTTTGCTGCTGCCATAGATTCAGTTCATGCGTGGGTGTATTCTCATCCGCTGCCTGCATGTCGACGCCCATGATGGAGCCATAGTCGGTGACCGTCCCACCGGAGCTCCACCCACCGATTACGAAGGCTACGTTGGGAAAGATTGCCGGCTCATACCATTGCTTCAGGTTCCGGAAGATCACCCGGAGGGTATCTTCCAGTTCGCTCACCCGTTGGGTGTTGGTCCGGATGCTGGCGTAATAGTCGGGCATTTTCTGCAGGTTACGAACGAAACCCCTGAGGCCGCCGATATTGGGCGTTTTGATACGGTAGTACTCCTGCAGATCTGCGGTTCCTTTTTCGAAGTATTCCGTAAGAAACAGCTTTTGTGCGTTGGAAGTGTCCTGCAGAAACCGATCATAAACATTCCAGAATAAAGAAACATCAGAGGTGACGATCGACGCCTGATCAGGATCACCCTGTCCGCTTTGGCGGTCCGACATATATTTCAGCAGTTCTGCATAGGCTTGATCCTTCCTTACCTCAGCCAGTACGGGTTCCGTATCCATCCACTCCCGATTTGCAAAACCGTATTCTTTAACGGCCTGGTTCAGACTTACCAGGGCACTGTCGGGCATCTCCGCCAGGGCATAGGAATAGGCGGCATTCACGGCTGCCTGTTTCTGATAACCCATCATGCGGCGGGATGTACCTTCTGCCCGGTAATACCAAGCCGATTCCCGGTACTTTCCGGCCTCGTACAGACTGTCGGCCCGATGTTGATACCGGTCGGCTTCCGGGTTAAAGTCCTGCGCAATGGCAGGTAAAAACGGGAAGAGGCTGAACAGCAAAAAAGCGATACATGCAATCGGGCGGAAATTCTTCATGGTAAAGTTTGGCTCAGGACGTTCCATTCAGGTAAGCTTGTTTATATAAATCTGTTGAAAACAAGTTTATTATGGAAATTTTACGTCAACTTATTGACCGTGCGGTATTAGATCCGGTGATGGAAGTCCCGGGTTTGCCTGGGTAAAATCATTTCACAATGCGGCCATATCGCAGACAGGCAGCCATTTTCGCCAGAAAATGAAACTTCTCTCGTTACTATTCCAGGTGGAATTTATGCTTTTCAAAAGGCAGAACCCGACCGATATTGACAGGGTTGACTCATTTTTCCGATCTTTTACAGCACACTACAAAATACTCCTGATTAAAACTTTCTTGTTATCCGCAGTTACTAACCCGGGCGGCTTCACAATCAGTGCGGCTCCGGATGCTCCAGATACCGATGAAAATCCACATCCTCCATTCGGGCTCTCGAGCCGTCCCCGGCTGTTCTCGAAAACGCCCAGAGCAGAAAGGAGGTGATATCCTGATAACTGTTCGATCGGAGTGGGAATAAGCCATCGCCATTGCGCAGTCCATTGGTAAACAGTACGACCACGACATTGTCGGGGCCCTTCATCCATATGCTGCGGAAGCCTTTCGGTTTACCGCTGGGCGCACCGAGGTACCACCAGCCGTCGTGATAGCTGAACCGGCCCTGAGGAGTAATGGCACTAAAACTGCCGAAGCCCTGAATCAGGATGGAGTCTTTCTGGGCCTGGCTCAACAGCTGCGTGTCGTTTTCATCAAACAGGGCCGTATAGACGGCAGCGGCCTCTTTCGCACTCAGGTATACGCCATAGCCTCCAGCCTGCTGCAGAAAATCACCCGGATTAAACCCTGCACTGCCGCTGTAAGGCACATCGTATCCGTAAGTGGGCTGCAACGCGTCATTTCCCAGCAGGTAGTTTGGTGGATTGTTTATGCTGCCCACGATGGTGGTACGAAGGTACTCTTCAAAGATGCCGGCCGTCTCCAGCATGTCGGTCGCTTCTTCCTTGAACTCATAACCGAGGATAGCGGGTATCAGCACCCTAAACAGGCCGAAATTGGCATTCTGATAACAGTAGCTGCCGATGTACCGCTCATCAACGCCCTTTTCAATCATGGAGGCCAGTCCATACCAGACGTTTTCCGCATAGGATCCGTTCACGCAGTTGTCGTTCAGACCCATAAAACCGCTCTGGTGCTTTAGTAAATCCCCAAACGTGATGCGATCGATATGGGGGCCTTTTTTCCAGTATTCCGGTAAAAAACCGATGATTTTGCTCGTCGTAGACAACCCTTTTTCCCTGGCCAGACGGAAGAAAGCAGCTGCCACCAGGGTTTTGGTCATGCTGGCAATCTGCATTTTCGAATCGAGCGTGACGGGAAGCGGCCCCTGGGGTTCTATATCACGTGCTGCCCATCCGCCCTGACCCGAGCCGAGCGTCTTTCCGTCCTTGATTACCACAAAGCTGTAGCCGAAATCCCGGTCTTTCAGGGAGTCGTTTAATATGGTGACCAGGCGATCGATATTTACTTTTCCGGTCTTAAACGACAAGGGGTTGCCATAAATCACCCGATCCGCCAGTTTCACATATGCACGAACCACGTATTCGGTTTCCTCCTTCAGCTCGGTGATGAAGCTCTCAAATACGAAGGGAGTGGGAGGGGACTCCTTAAACAGGCTGGAATGCGGCCCGTCCAGATCCGGCAAAGTGCCCTTTTCGCTCCAAACATGTCCGAAGTCGCGAATATCATAAAGCTTGGTCGTAAGCACCTCCGTAGACACAGTGGCCGTAACATCTGTTACATCCGTGACAGTGCTTCTTTCCTCAAGCGCATCAGGTCCCAGTTCGGTCGTAAAGGTGAGGCTTCCGCCATAAATTACCCGGTCTTTCAACTTTACATAAGGCCGCGCCGTGTAGTTTGTACCTCTTTTCAGGTCTGTAATGTTACTTTCGAAAGAAAAGGGATCGGGGATACTCCCTTTTTTAAGACTCGTATGCGAACTGTTCAGGTCGGGAACGCGCTCGCCCTCGGCCCAGACATGCCCGTAGTCCTCCACATCACCCGGTAATTCGGTATAAATTTCAGTGGATATCGTCGCGGATATTTCGGTCAGGTCCGAAACACTCGATTTTTCATCCAGTTGGTCTGGAAAAACTTCCTTTTCACGACATCCATAAAATACAACGAGTAAAAAAAAGCCGGATAAAATTAATTGGGGAAGGCCTCTCATTTAATAAAGCACCGTTTTGTTGAGTAGTTAAGGGAAAAAATCACATCGACGCCAAAGTTAGGGGAGAAAAAAAACGGATCAAGAAAAATTATACAAGCGGATGGGAGGAGGAAAAAGTGGGTAGGGGGACGGAATAGATCTCAACATCCTCCAATATAGTGGCAGCACGTAAGTTTCAAACGGTTGTCATCCTGGTCAGCGCGAAAAAGAAGTCAGGTGGGGGATGATGATTCGGGATCAGGTGTGTTTGTTGTGGAGTTATGCGGACTAGGTAAATCCGCCGGGTAGGGGAAAAGAGGTTCATAAGCCTGGATGACAGCTGGGTATGAAGGTGGTTACCTGTATCATCATGTCACCCCTGCGGGGTTTGGGAAACTGTTGGGACCTTCATTTTTCTATTATCATCCCTATGGGGTTTGGGGAGATCGGTGTGACTGATATTTTTTTCCTATCATCATGCCACCCCTGCGGGGTTCGGCAAATCGGTGGGATTATCATTTTCTAAACCAGGAGGGTAGGCAGGTGAATGGAAATCGACTGTTTATGCTTTCCCGACCCTAATTACCTCTTTCCAAGACAGCGGATGTTCTTTCCGCGTGCGCGCCGGGACAAGCCCACCCCTCCCCGAAAGCAATTTACTCGATCCGAAAATATTTATCCAGAGTACACACGTTTACAAACGGATATATCCGGATGTATACGATTAATATCTGGTGAGTGCTTCCGTGCGTGTTTGGCTTTCCTGCTAATGCCCGGCGGTCAGTAAGTTCGGAGTGTTCGTATTTTCTTTCAGGCCGCTATGGCAGGAATGCAAAGATATTGAGGTGCAAGTGTAGTGCCTGTGGAGTTACCCGGATCAGTCATATCCAACTGAAATACGCTCGAATCGAATTAAAAGGCCGTAAATGAAATCAAGGGTAGAAGTACATGCAGCTGTAAACAAAAAAACCTGCCAACTCTTACGAATTAGCAGGTTTTGCGGTCCGGACGGGACTCGAACCCGCGACCCCATGCGTGACAGGCATGTATTCTAACCAACTGAACTACCGGACCAACATTTCAATTTTTCTTTTCTTACGAGCCGTTGTCGTAACGTGGTGCAAAAGTATAGCGAAGCCGGATACCACGCAAGAGTTCCCCAGAAAAAATTTCAGAAAAATTTTAGCGCAATGCGGCCTTTTTTTGCGCCTGCCAGGCTAATAGGTTTATCTTTGCACAGTTACGACGGAGAAGCCAGACATGCCAACCATAAAAAAAATTATTGCCGAACTGGAGAAATGGGCTCCGCCCGCCCTTCAGGAATCCTATGACAATGCCGGACTACTCACCGGTTCTCCCGATTGGGAAGCCACCGGTGCGCTGATCACCCTCGATGTTACCGAGGAAGTCGTGCAGGAAGCCGTCCGGAAAAATGCCAATCTCATTATCGCCCATCATCCCATCATCTTTCGGGGACTTAAAAAGCTCACAGGAAGCAACTATGTAGAACGCACCGTCATCGCTGCCTTAAAAAATGATGTTGCCATCTACGCCATTCATACCAACCTCGACAATGTCATAACGGGGGTTAACCGTAAAATCGCCGACCGGCTGGGCCTCGGACACGTAAAAATTCTCGATCCGAAAAAAGGAAATCTGCGCAAGCTGACCTTTTTTGTTCCGGTGGAAAATACGCAGCAGGTACTGGATGCCCTGTTTGAGACGGGAGCCGGCTCCATAGGGGAATATTCGGAGTGCAGTTTCCGGGTAACGGGTACCGGAACCTTCAAGCCCAGCCAAAAGGCCAATCCCCATATCGGAACCCAGCTGAAACTGGAGGAGGTCCGGGAGGATAGGGTAGAGCTCATGTTTCCGGCTTACCTGGAAGGAGCGGTTGTTGCGGCGTTAAAAAAGGCCCACCCTTACGAGGAAGTAGCCTACTATCTGCATACCCTGGAAAATCAAAATCAGGAAACCGGTGCAGGGATGATCGGTCAGCTCCCACAACCGCTGTCCGTGGCAGCATTCCTCGATCACCTCAAATTTTCCATGAATCTGAAGGTGGTCAAACATACCCATTTCTCAGGTACCATCCAGACAGTGGCTGTATGCGGAGGATCAGGCAGTTTTCTGCTGCGTAATGCCCTTGGCGACGGTGCCGATGCTTTTGTAACTTCCGATTTCAAATACCATGAGTTTTTCGACGCTGAAGGCAGGCTGATGATCTGCGATATCGGACACTATGAGAGTGAAGTCTTTACAAAAGAATTATTGTTCGAACATTTATCAGATAAATTTAATAATTTTGCACTCAATTTGTCGGAAGTGAACACTAACCCGGTGACATATCACGTCTAAAAATATATGGAAAGCACAATTGCACAGAAACTTGAAGCCCTGATGAAGCTTCAGGAAATCGATTCAAAGCTGGATGCGCTACTGAAAATCCGTGGCGATTTGCCGGAGGAAGTCAGGGATCTGGAAGATGAAACACTGGGTTATCAGACCCGGAAAAATAAATATCTTACTGAGATTGAGGAGCTTAACGGTGACTTAAAAGCTTATGCCAATGCTCAGAAGGAAGCTGAGAAGCTGATCGTCAAATACAAGGAACAGCAAATGAACGTTCGGAACAATCGCGAGTACGACGCGATTTCCAAAGAGATCGAACTTCAGGAGCTGGACATGAATCTGGCGGAAAAAAGGAGCAACGAAACCAAAGCCCGTATCCGTCTGATCGAAGACGAACTCGATAAAATCAACCAGATTCTGGCTGAAAGGGAAGAGGCTCTGAAGGAGAAAAAAGCGGAACTGGAAGTTATCATCGAGGAAAGCCGCGAGGAGGAAAAACAGATCCTGGCTGCCCGCGAGAAACAGGTCAAGAAAATCGAAGATCGCCTGCTGAAATCCTACGAGAAAATCCGTGCAAACTCTTTGAACGGACTTGCCGTAGTGCACGTTTCCAGAGGTGCCTGCGGAGGATGTTTCAACATCGTTCCTCCACAACGTCAGGCCGACATCCGCGACAACAAGCGTATTATCGTTTGTGAACACTGCGGCCGTATCCTGGCTGACGTAGAATCGCCTGTAGCAGCCCACAAATAAGCTGCGAACGAGACTGAAGTGATATTATGTAAAGGCTGTCGGACAGACAGCCTTTCGTATTTGATCCGGGTGAATCGACATTCCATCCATTCATGCATCCGATTTACGCTATGGGCAGGACTGCTTCTGATCCTCTTTCCTGCGCAAGCCAGGGATGCCTTTGACTTTTCGGCACCCCTTCAGGCGGCCTATTCCGATATCCAGAAACTGCGAATCGGGGCGGCTTCGACCCTGTTAAAAGCGGAACGTAAAAAGGGAACCGGGAACGGATTTATTCCTTACCTGGAGAGCTATGCCGATTTTTTCTACTATCTCGTCACCGACGACCAGAAATCCTATAATCAGCATTTTGCCAAAAAGCAGGATGCCAGGCTCCAGGAGATTGCTGCGCTTTCTGACAAATCGCCTTACCAGCGCATGCTCATGGCCGAGGTGCGCCTTCATTCGGCTTTCGTAAAACTCAAATTCGGTAACC
>Ga0182792_1000457_pt1 | contig 38707 bp, 35 predicted proteins | sample Passage237B_FD_130497 | JGI IMG/M metagenome (GOLD analysis project Ga0182792, IMG submission 130497) | Cellulose adapted compost microbial communities from Newby Island Compost Facility, Milpitas, CA, USA - Passage2 37B (version 2) (version 2) ...
TCACGGGCGGCGAGATCGCCATCGGCGACCGCGTGGTGAACGAGCTCGAGCCCAAGGACCGGGACATCGCCATGGTGTTCCAGAACTACGCGCTCTATCCGCACATGAGCGTGTACGAGAACATGGCCTACGGGCTGAAGATCCGCGGCATGAGCAAGGCCGAGATCGACCAGCGGGTGCAGAAGGCAGCCAAGATCCTGGAGCTATCCAGCCTGCTGCAGCGGCGCCCGCGCCAGCTTTCGGGTGGCCAGCGGCAACGCGTCGCGATGGGGCGCGCCATCGTGCGCGAGCCCGCCGTCTTCCTGTTCGACGAACCGCTCAGCAATCTCGACGCCAAGCTGCGCGTGCAGATGCGGCTGGAGATCAAGCGGCTGCAGCGCGAGCTGGGCGTGACGTCGATCTACGTCACGCACGACCAGGTCGAGGCCATGACGCTGGCCGACCGGTTGATCGTGATGAATGCGGGCATCGCCGACCAGATCGGGACCCCGATGGATGTCTATGATCGCCCGGCGTCGGTCTTCGTCGCCGGCTTCATCGGCTCGCCGGCCATGAACTTCCTCGCCGCCAAGGTAGGCGCGGACCGCCGGTCGGTCGAGCTGACGGGCACCGGCGAGGCGCGTCCCCTCGTCCTGCCGCTTTCCGAAGCCACGATGGCCAGTGCCGGCACGGCGGTCTCGCTCGGGGTGCGCCCGGAACATCTGCATCCCGCAGTCGACGGGCCGCTGCAGTTCGAGGTCGAGCTTGCCGAGCCGCTGGGCGCCGATACGTTGCTGCACGGCCGTTTCGGCACCAACCACGAGGTGGTGACGGTGCGGCAGAACGGCCATGTCATCGCGCATCCGGGCGAGAAGCTTCAATTCAAGGCCGATCCTGCGCATCTGCATCTGTTCGATGCCGAGACCGGCAAGCGGGTCGCGGACGCCTCCTGAGCCGTCGTTCAGTCTCGCAATCAGCGATGCGGCTGATGCCGGTAGTGCTCGGCCAGAGCGTCGTGCCCGAAATCCGCGCCGAGATCGCGCCATACTGAATGGACGTGGTTGGCGTCGTTCTGTGTATTGTCGTGCTCGATGACTGTGGCCGGGCCATGAACCCGGAAGTAGTAGGCGTCGCCAGGCTGCAGCGAGCCCGCCCAGGCGAAACGGAAGCGCTCCAGTCCCTGCTGCCTCACGCGCTGCTTCTGGGTCGCCGCGAGGTCAGGCGTCAGCGTGCCGAGGAAACTATCCATCAGGGCTTCGACGAGCCGGCGTGTGGGATCGTCCATCACCGTCAGTGCCAGCCCGCGTGGTTCGCCGAGATCCCGCTCCCGCTGAGGACTGGCGACGATGTCGCCCAGCGAGCGGGTCGCGATGAGGGCGGTCTGCCGCTGCTGGTCGGACAGCGAGGCCATCACCTGCCGGGCGAGATCCTCCGATGTTCCAAGCAGGCGGAAGCTTCGATGGGGGCCGCTGCGGACGGCAGCCGGATGCGCGCCGACGAAGAACGGCGTCACAGAAACGATCCCAGGCGCGGGCAAGGCGACGTTCAGCGACAGATGGTGGCCCTCGAAGCGCCAGCCCCACGGCAGACGGCCCGGCGTGCCGAAGATCGACACGAAATAGCGCCCGGGATCACGCCAGCTTCCCTGCTGCTCGCGCAGTATGCCTTCCAGCAGCCGCACGCCGTCGAGCAGGCGCAGGCCCTGCTCGTTCAGCACCGAGGCGAACAGCCGGCGGGCGGCATCGGCCTGTGCAGGCTGCATCTCGCCCAGGCCGAGACCGGCACGGCTGCGCGGAACGTAATGCCAGTCCAGCCGGTTCGCGGCGTCGTAGGCGATCAGCACCTTGCGGCGCTGGCCGTCGTCGAGCACCGCCAGGAACTGGATGGCGCGTTCGGCGATGCGCTGGACGGCATCCGCCCCCTGCGCGCTGGCTCCTCCGGACGACGCACCGCCGAACGGCAGGAAGCTCGCCGCCGCGAGCACGAACCGCCGCGTCGGCGAGTCGTGCCTATGAAGATGGCCGGGGCCGTGATCGTGCCCCTCGGCGTGATCGTGCGGATGCCAGCCGTCGTGCGGCATGGCGCGCTCCGACCGCGGAAGGTCAGCTCGAGGTCTTGGGGTACTTCAGGCCGCAGCCGTACGGTCGGGTCGAGGAATCGCTGATCGGCTTGCCGGCCGCCAGCTCCTCCAGTCCGACGCGGACATACTGCTTCGCCTTGGGAATGTCGCTGACGTCGGCGGACGGGATGGAATCGATGCCGCCCTTGTAGACCAGCACGCCGTTGGCATCGATGATGTACATGTGCGGCGTCACGGTGGCGCCGTAGGCCTTCGCGATCTTGCTTTGCGGGTCGAGCAGCACCGCGGCGGGCGCCGCGCCGCGGCTCTTGGTGAGGTCGTTGGCCTGCTGAGCAGTGACGTAGCCTTGCTCGCCCGTGGCCGATGACGCGGAGGTCAGCCAGACGATGCCCTTGGCAGCGGCCTCCTGCTGCTGCGTCTGCATGTTCTTGGCGTTGTAGTGCTTGCGCACGTACGGGCAGTCGTGGTTCGTCGTCTCGATCACGACGATCTTACCCTTGAGGTCAGCCAGCGACCAGGTCTTGCCGTTGCTGTCGACGGCGGTGAACAGCGGCGCCGGCTTGCCGATGTCGGGGCTGGCGGCGAAAGCGGCGGCGGGCATCAGAGCGGCGGCGGCACTGCCCAACATCAAGGTGCGGCGGGGAACGATGAAGTTCATGATGTTGCCTCCTAACGCTTGGCCTGCGGGAGCGAGGCCAGTTCCGAGAGAATCATCGCTTCGGTGAGCACCTGCGGCAGGATCTTCGGCCGATCGGCACCCGGTGCCCAGAGAAGATAAAGCGGAACGCCGGCGCGTCCCAGTTCCCTCAACGAAGATGTGATCTCGGGATCACGATTGGTCCAGTCGCCCTTGAGCTTCACTACGCCGGCCTGCTCGAAGGCTCGTCGGCTTGCCGATGTATCCAGCGCGACGCGCTCGTTGACGAGGCAGGTGATACACCAGGCGGCTGTGAAATCGACGAATACCGGCTTGCCTTCGGCAACTGCCTGGTCCATGCGCTCACGCGAAAAGCGTTCCCAGCCCTCGAAGCTCACGCCGCCCGAGGCGCCGCCCGTCGCGGAGGCGGCGGTCGCCGGGCCATCCTCGAGCTTCAGGGCGGCGGCGAAAGCCAGCAGCACGGCGGCGGCGGCAACGCCGCGGCGCACCCAAGTTGCCGCCGATGCGCCTCTGCCAAGTTTCAGCAGCCAGATGGCGAAGGCGATCAGGATCATGCCGCCCAGCGCGTAGACCACGCCGTCGGCGCCTGTCTGCTGCGTCAGCACCCAGATCATCCAGACGGCCGACGCATACATCGGGAAGGCAAGGAACTGGCGGAACCGTTCCATCCATGGGCCGGGACGCGGCAGCAGGCGCTGCAGCGCCGGTGTCAGAGCGAGCAATAGGTAGGGGAGAGCCAGTCCCACGCCCATCGCGAGCAGGACGGCCACGGTCTGCGGCGCCGGCTGGGTCAACGCGAAGCCGACCGCCGCGGCCATGAAGGGGACCGTGCAGGGCGTCGCCACGATGACGGCCAGGACCCCTGTGAAGAACGCACCGGTCGCGCCGCCGCGCATGACGAGTCCCTGGCCGACTCCGGCGAAGCGGCCGCCGACCTCGAAGACACCGGAGAGGTTGAGGCCGACGACGAAGAACAGGTAGGCGACCAGAAGGGAGAAGACCGGCGACTGGAACTGGAAGCCCCAGCTCACCTCGCCGACGCTCGCGCGTACGCCAAGCACGATCGCTGCCATGGCCGCGAAGGTGACGAGCACGCCTGCCGTGTAGGCGAGGCCGTCGCGCCGCATCTCGCTGCGCGCATGTCCGGCGAGGCGTGCGAAGGCTGCGGCCTTCATCGCCAGCACCGGAAACACGCAGGGCATCAGGTTCAGGATCACGCCGCCCAGCAGCGCGAAGGCCAACGCCTCCAGCAGAGAGATCTGCTCTCCTGCAGCGGCCAGAGGGGAGGCGGCGGCCAAGGCGGCATTGTCGAGCTTCGCCGACAGGTCGAACGCCTGATGGACGTCACCGTCCGCGGTCTTCTCCGTCAGCACCAGCGTGCCGGTGAGCTGCTCGGGCAGCGTCTTGCTCTCGCCACGCTTCAGCGGAATGGTGATGCCGGCCGCGCCGACGCTCGCCTTCTGCCGCGCCATGCTGGCGATCGGCCCCCATTCGCCGGGAAAGAAGTAAATGTCGCGAAGGGCGTCCGCCTTCAGGCCCTTGGCCTCGACGACCAGGGTAGGGTCGCCGGATGTAGCGATACCGTAGCGCGCCGGCCAGGGGCTGGGCGTCGGCACCACGCGGCGCGCCTCGTCGAAGACGGCGAGCGTCGACGGCGCAGCGGGAGCCGCCGCCGGCCCGACAGGCAGCGCGAGCTCGAACCGGCCTTCCTCGGGAATGCAGATGTCCTCGCAGACCAGCCAGTTCGCCGCGGCCTCGAGCTTCAACGGTCCGGCAAGGTCGGCCGGAGGCGTGATGCGGACCAGCAGCACCGCCTCGTCCTTGAAGCCGTAATTGATGACGCCGCCGATGTCGAAGACATGTGGACGCGGCCAGACGATGGGATCGGCCTTGACGCCGGGTGGCAACGTCCAGGTGATCTCGGTGGGCAGTCCCGATTCGCCCGGATTCTTCCAGTAGGTGTGCCATTTCGGCCGGATCGTCTGGCGCAACCCGACCCAGAACGGCTCGCCGGGCTTCACGGTCGCTACATCGGAAAGCAGCTCGGCGCGCACATTGTCGGTCTGGACGACTGCCGTCGGGACGTCCGTGGTCTGGGCAACCGCCGTCCGGGCAACCGCCGGACCGGCCATGAGCAAGGCCAACAGCAGGATGAGCAGACGCTTCATGAGGTCCAGTAAGTGACGCCGCTTCCGGGCCGTTGCAAGGCAATCCCGATCACTGCGCCGTGATCTTTTGCCCGTTGTGACGATGGGAGATAAGGTCCTGGCCAGATTGGAGAATTCATGCTTCAGCTCGACGGGGCCCGCCTCCTGGACAGCCTGGCCCGCCTGGCCGAGATCGGGGCCATCGACGGCGGCGGCTGCGCCCGGCTGGCCCTGACCGACGAGGACAGGGCCGGCCGCGACCTCGTCGTGGGCTGGATGAAGGCGCTCGGGCTCGAGGTCCGCATCGACGCCATCGGCAACGTCGTCGGCATCCGCGCCGGCCGCGAGGCGCTGCCGCCGGTCATGACCGGCAGCCACATCGACACGGTGCGCACCGGCGGCCGCTACGACGGCAACTATGGCGTGCTCGCCGGTCTCGAAGTGGTGCGCACCCTCAATGAGGCCGGCATCGTCACCCGCCGCCCGATCGCGGTCGCCTTCTTCACCAACGAGGAGGGCGCACGCTTCCAGCCCGACATGATGGGGAGCCTGGTCTATGCCGGCGGCATGGGGCTGAACGAGGCCTATGCCGCGACCGACGGCAACGGAGCCTCCGTCGGCGACGAGCTGCGGCGCATCGGCTATCTCGGGTCGGCGAGACCGGGTGCGCTCCGGCCGCACGCCTTCGTCGAGTTGCATATCGAGCAGGGTCCCATCCTGGACGAGGAGAAGGTGCGGATCGGCGTCGTGGAGAGCGTGCAAGGCATCTCCTGGACGGAATACACGGTCACCGGCGTCTCCAACCATGCCGGCACCACGCCCATGCGGCTGCGCCGCGATGCGGGCTACCTGGCGGCATCGGTCAATGTCTTCGCGCGGCGGCTCGCCCGCGAGATGGGCGGCCATCAGGTGGCCACCGTCGGGGCCGTTTCACTTCGGCCCAACCTGATCAATGTCGTGCCCAACCGCGCCGTGTTCACGCTCGACCTGCGCAACACCGACGAGGCCAGGCTGAAGGAAGCCGAGGCGCGGGTCGCGGCCCACGTCGCCGAAATGGCGCGCGAGGAGCGGGTCGATGTCGAGGCGAAGGTCCTGGCGCGCTTCGAGCCCGTGATCTTCGACGCGTGGCTGGTCGACCGCGTGGCGCATCACGCCCAGGCGCTGGGACTCAGCACGCGCCGCATGCCGTCGGGCGCTGGCCACGACGCCCAGATGATGCAGCGCCTCTGTCCCACGGCGATGATCTTCGTCCCGTCCGTGGCGGGCCTCAGCCACAACGTCAGGGAGCATACCGAGCCGGCCGATCTCGGCGCGGGCGCGCAGGTGCTGCTCAACCTCCTGCTCGAGCTGGCCGAGGCCTGACATTCAGCGCGTCAGTGACGGCAGCCACAGCGACAGGGCCGGGACGTAGGTGACCAGTCCCAGCACGATCAGCATGGGCACATAGAAGATCCAGAAGGTGCGCGTGACGGCTTCCATGGTCACCCTCCCGATGGCGCATCCGACGAACAGGGTCGGGCCGACCGGTGGGGTCACCAGGCCGATGCCGAGGTTCAGGATCATGATCATGCCGAAATGCACCGGATCGACACCCAGCGTCTTCACGACCGGCAGCAGGATCGGCGTACAGATCAGCAGCATCGGCGCGAGGTCCATGAAGGTGCCGAGCACCAGCAGCAGGATGTTGACCAGCAGCAGGAAGACGAGCTTCTCGTCACTCAGCGCGAGAAAAAGCTCCGTCGTCCTGGCCGGGATTTGCATCAGCGCCATCAGGTAGCCGAATGCTCCTGCGAACCCGATCATGATCATCACCATGCCGATGGTCCTCACCACACGGGCCATCAGCAGCGGCAGTTCGCGCCATTTATAGTCGCGATAGATGAACATGGTGACCAGGAAGGCGTAGATCGATGCGATGGAGGCGGCCTCGGTTGGCGTGAACACACCGTTCAGGATGCCGCCCAGGATGATCACCATGGTGATCAGGCCCCAGAAGGCGTCGAGGAAGATTTTCGGCACCGCCTTGAGCGCCACCGGTTCCCCCTTCGGATAGCCGTCCCGGTAGGCGATGATGATGCACAGCGCCATGATGGCGATGCCGAGGATCACGCCGGGAATGATGCCGGCGAGGAACAGGTCGGCGATCGATACCGTGCCGCCGGCCGCCAGCGAATAGATCACGGCGTTGTGGGATGGCGGGATCATCAGCGACTGCAGCGAGCCGCTGATGGTGACATTGACCGAGAAGAGGCGCGGATAGCCGTTCCGCACCATCTGCGGGATCATCACCGAGCCGATGGAGGCGGTATCCGCCACCGACGAGCCCGAGATGCCCGCGAAGAAGGTCGAGGCCAGGATGTTTACCAGCGCCAGCCCGCCGCGGATGAAGCCGACGAACACCTTGGCGAGATTGACCAGCCGCAACGCCATGCCGCCCTCGGCCATGATGGCACCCGCCAGGACGAAGAAGGGCACGGCCAGCAGCGGGAAGTCGTCGACGCTGTCGGAAACCTTCAGCATCACGGCTTCGAGAGGAATGTCGATCCACAGCGCCGCGGCGATGGCCGACAGGCCCAGCGCATAGGCGACGGGCATGCCGATGGCGCAGAAGAGACAGAAGCTGCCGATCAGAACCAGTGCGTCCACGAGGGCTCCGTCATTCCGGCTGGGTCATTCTACCGGCGCTGCGGTGATGGTCTCTTCGTCGGCCTTCTCGAAGAAGCGCCCGGCCCACAGTCGCTCGATCAGGAACAGGATGGTGATCGCGCCGCCCACCGGGATGGGCAGATAGGACAGGCCGACGGAGACGATCGGGAATTCCGAGATCGTCTGGTTCCAGGTCGTCTCCACCAGCGCGAGCCCCCAGACCAGCATGAACAGGTTGGCGGCGAGCATGCAGAGCTCGACCAGCCAGCCCAGCGCCGTGCGTGCCCGTCCCTGCAGGCTGTTGGGAAGGACCATCACCCCGATATGCAGGTTGTCGCGATAGCAGAGCGCCGCCGACAGGAACGACAGCACGATCATCAGCAGGATCGACAGGGGCTCGGGCCAGTGCGATCCCCTGCCCATGACGTAGCGCGCATAGACGCCCCATGGGATGACCAGCGAGATCACCAGCAGGCTCAGCCCGCAGATCACCAGGCAGAGGCGATGGAGCCAGTCCATCGTCCGCGAATAGGCGGCGAACATGACTGCGTGCCGTCAGGATACGGCGTCGATCCGCTTGATAAGGGCGCCGTATTTCTCGCCGTACTTGTCGTAGACCGGCTTCACGGACTCCCGGAACGCCTTCTTGTCGACGTCGGTGACCAGGGTGACGCCGAGAGACTTGAGCTTCTCGAGCGATTCCTTGACCTTGGCGTCCCAGAGCTGGCGTTGCTCCTGCTGCGCCTCCGCGGCGACCTTCCGGATCAGCGTCTGGTCGGCCGGCGAGAGCTTTTCCCAGGACCGCCTCGAGAAGACGAGAATCTCCGGAATGATGAGGTGTTCGGTGAAGGAGAAGTACTTCGAGAGCTGGTAATGGTTCTGCACCTCATAGGTCGGCGGGTTGTTCTCCGCGCCGTCGACCACGCCGGTCTGCAGGGCGTTGTAGAGCTCGCCGAAACCCATCGAGATGCCGTTGCCGCCCATGGCGTTCATGGTGTCGACGAACAGCGGGTTTCCCATCATCCGGATCTTGAGACCCTTCAGGTCCTCGGGCTTGCGGATGGGCTTCTTGGTGTAGACATTGCGCGAGCCCGCATCCATCCAGCACAGGCCGATCAGGTTCGTGCGTGGATTGGCGCTGACCTTGTCGAGAAGCTCGCGGCCGATCTCGCCGTCGATCACCTTGCGCATGTGCGCCTCGTCGCGGAAGACGAAGGGCAGGTTGAAGACGTTGAGCTCGTCGACGACAGGCCCGACCGGCCCGGTACTGATGCGCGCCATCTGCAGCGCGCCGACCTGGGCCTGCTCGATCATCTCCTTCTCGCCGCCGAGCTGGCCTGAGGGGAACATCTGGACCGTGATCCGGCCGTTCGTCGCGCCTTCGAGCTTCTTGCCCATGCGCACCACCGCCTCGACGGTGGGATAGCCGAGCGGGTGCACATCCGTGGATTTCAGCACCATCTTGTCCTGCGCGAAGGCTGGCGCGTGGCCGACTGCCATCGCACCTGTCGCGCCCGTTCCGAGCACGAGGAGAGTACGCCGCTTCATGTGGTTTCCTCCGATTGTCATCTTGGTCAGAGTTGTCTGACAACTTGCAAAACGCTAGCATCGGCCCCCGTGTCCGACAAGCTCTCCGTCCTCATTCCCCTCGATCCTTCCGGCAATCTCTCCGAGCAGATCGCCACCCGGCTCGGTGCCGACATCCGCGGCGGCCGCCTGCCTCCCGGCGCACGCCTGCCGACCGAGCAGATGCTGACGGACGCATTGGGCGTCAGCCGGCCCGTGGTGCGCGAGGCGGTGGCGGCGCTGCGGGCCGATGGGCTGGTCGTCACGCGCCAGGGATCGGGTGCCTATGTCGCGGATCCCCTGGCCGGTCCGTTCCGGATCGCGGCGCTGCGGGCGAACGCCCTGACGGATGTCCTGGACGTGATGGAGCTGAGGCTCGCGATGGAAGTCGAGGCGGCGGCGCTGGCCGCCGAACGCGGCACGCGGCGCCAGGTCGCTGCGGTCCGCGCCGCCTGGCGGGCGATCGACCGGGCTCTGCGCCACGGCGACGGGGCGGTCGAGGAGGACTTCGCCTTTCACCGAGCCATCGCCGAGGCGACCGGCAACCGCCAGTTCCCGCGTTTCCTGAGTTTCCTGGGCAGCCACGTCATTCCACGCCAGAGCGTGCGGCTGACGATGGACACGCCGGCCGAGCGGCGGGCCTACCTCGAACGCATCCAGCACGAGCATGCCCGGATCGTCTCCGGCATTTCCGGGCATGACGCCGGCGAGGCGCGGCGGGCCATGCGGGACCACCTCACGCGATCCCTGGAGCGCTATCGCAGACTCGCCAAGGGAGAGAAGCATGCCCGACGCTAGCGCACGCCGCATCGTCCTGACGGGCGCCGCCGGCGGCATCGGCACGATGATCCGGCCGCTGCTCGCGCCGCTCTATCCCGGCCTTGTCCTCAGCGACCGCGTCGCGCCGGCGAACCTGCAGCCGACGGAGCGCTTCGTTGCGGCCGAGCTCACGCGGCCTGACGAGGTCGCCGGTCTGGTCGCCGGTGCCGACAGTGTCATCCATCTCGGCGGCCATTCCGTCGAGGGGCCATGGAACGCGATCCTGCAGGCCAACATCATCGGCTGCTACAACCTCTTCGAAGCCGCCCGCGAAGCCGGCGTCCGGCGCGTGGTCTTCGCCTCGTCCAACCACGCGGTGGGCTTCTATCCGCGCTCGCGCCGGATCGGGCCGGACGTCACCGTGCGGCCCGACAGCCGCTACGGAGTCAGCAAGGCGTTCGGCGAGGCTCTTGCGGCGCTCTATTCGGACAAGCACGGCATGGGCGTCACCTGTCTCAGGATCGGCAATGTCGGTCCGCGGCCGATCGATGTACGGCGCCTGTCGATCTGGATCTCGCCGGAAGATCTCGTGCAGCTCATCCGCATCGGGCTGGAGCATCCCGAGATCCGCTTCGAGATCCTCTACGGCGCCTCGGACAATGCGGCCTCCTGGTGGGACAATGCGCGCGCCCATGCGCTCGGCTACCGGCCGACAGGCCGGGCCGAGGATCATCGCGTCCATGCCGAGGCACAGCAGGCAAGGATCGGGCCAGACCCGATCGGAGACCGGTTCCAGGGCGGCAGCTTCTGCTCGGCCGAATTCAGCAACGACCCGACACGTGCGGGCGCATGACGCTTTGAAGGCCGGCCTTCGGCGGCGATAATCGTCGCGGAGGTGGTGACGATGACGCGTTTCCTGACAGTCGGGGCGGCACAGATGGGCCCCATCCAGCGCAGCCACACACGCCGTGACGTGGTCGAGCGGCTGATCGCGCACCTGCGCGAGGCCGGGCGCATGGGCTGCGAGGTGGTGGTTTTCCCGGAGCTCACGCTGACGACGTTCTTCCCGCGCTGGTGGATGACGGACCAGGCCGAGATCGACTCCTTCTTCGAGCAGGAAATGCCGTCCAACGAGACGGCGCCGCTGTTCAACGAGGCCAAGCGGCTGTCGATCGGATTCTGCCTCGGCTATGCCGAGCTCGCCAATGAGAACGGCCGAGTCCGCCGCTTCAACACGTCGATCCTCGTCGAGCGCGACGGCCGCATCGTCGGCAAATACCGCAAGGTGCACCTGCCGGGCCATGCCGAGCACGAGCCTGAGCGGCCTTTCCAGCATCTGGAGAAGCGCTACTTCGAGGTCGGCAACCTGGGCTTCCCGGTGTTCAAGGCCTTCGGCGGCAACATGGGCATGTGCATCTGCAACGACCGGCGCTGGCCGGAGACCTATCGCGTGATGGGGCTGCAGAACGTCGAGATGGTGATGCTGGGCTACAACACGCCCCTGCACAATGCGCCGTCGCCGGACCATGACGAGCATTCATGGTTCCACAATCAGCTCTCCATGCAGGCCGGCGCCTACCAGAACGGCACCTGGGTCGTGGGCGTCGCCAAGGGCGGCAACGAGGAGGGCGTCCCGTCGCTGGCCGACAGCATGATCGTCGCCCCGTCGGGAAAGGTCGTTGCGCGGGCCGGATCGGACGGCGACGAGCTGATCGTGCATCGCTGCGACCTCGATGCCGGCCAGAGCTACAAGCGCACGACCTTCAACTTCGCCGTTCACCGCCAGCCCGACCAATACCGCCTGATCGTCGAACGCAAGGGCGCGATGGATCCGTGAGACGCCGACATCGTTGCAGCAGGAGCGGCAGCGAATTCAGCCGAAATTGCCGAAGCTCTGGTCGGGCGTGCCGCGGAAGAGCGACATGTGCGTGTGGGTGGCGATGAACGGGTCGCCCACCGCCTTGCGACCCAAGGTCACGGTCGTCCGGCCAGGCCGGTCGAACCGGGTACCGTCGGAATGGAAGCCGTCCGACTGCCAGACTCCCATGCCGACCGCGGTCAGTCGGTCGGCCGACACGATGGCTTCGATCTTGTCGAGGTCGTATCGGAAGTTGCGGATCGTGCCCCACACGTTTCGCCACTGCTTCTGCTCGGTGAGTTCGCGTCCGTTCATGAAGTCGGTGAACGTGCCGAAGGCGATCATGTCCTCCGCGAAGATCTTGCGGGCGCCTTCGTAGTCGATGTTGCGGCAATAGCCGGACAGCTCCTCGAACCAGGTTCGCACGGCTTGCATGTCGTCCGGGTGCACGGGGCTGAGCAGCTTCATCGCCAAGGCTCCTACAATCCGAAGCGTTGCCAGTAGAGACGTTCCTCGACCGCGGCCAGAGTCGATGGACCGATGCCATCGATCGCCGTGCCGAGGCGCAGCCGCGAGAGCAGGCCGCGGCGCGGCGCCATGACCGGCAGGTGCACCTTGGCGCCATACCGCGCCTGCAGGGTGGTCCGCAGCTCGCCCAACCCGTCGACCAGACCGAGCTCGCGCCCGCGCCGGCCCGTCCAGAACTCGCCGCTGAACAGGGCGCCTTCGTCGCCTGCCAACTTGCCGGCGCGACGTTCCCGCACCCAGCCCTTGAAGCCGTCATGGATCTCCGCCTGCAGGCGGTGCAGGCGCTCGACGTCCTCCGGCTTCTCGGGCCGGAAGGGGTCGAGCATGGACTTGTTCTCGCCGGACGTATGGACGCGGCGTTCGACCCCGATCCGCGCGAGCAGGTCCTGGAAGCCGAATCCGGCGCTGATGACGCCGATCGAACCCACGATGGAGCTGGGATCGGCGATGATCTCGTCGGCGGCGCAGGCCAGCCAGTAGCCGCCGGATGCCGCGACGTCCTCCACGAAGGCGATCACCTTGAGGTTCTTCTCGCCGGCCAGCAGGCGGATGCGCTGGGCGATCAGGGCCGATTGCACGGGGGAGCCGCCGGGCGAATTGATGGAAAGCGCCACAGCACTCGCACCGCGCATCTCGAAGGCGCGCTTGAGCAGGGGGGCGGCCGATTCGATCGACAGGCCGCGATTGCCCAGGAAACTGCCCGATGCGATGACCCCCGTCAGGCGGACGACCGGAACGACAGGCCCGCGACGCAGGCGATCCTTCAACCACTCGAACATGACGGCACTGTCGCGGTGCAGCCCTCAGAAGGCAAGCGGGGCGGCGTGGCGCAGGATGGCCTCCGCCTCGTCGGTGTAACGGCCGTCCGGCCGGTGCAGCACGAGCGGCGGCGATTGCCGTTGCGTCGGGGCGGGCACGCGGCGGGCGCGGATCAGGACGCGCGCGGCCGGCGGAAGGGCCTTGAGGGTGATGTCGCCCCAGCCGAGCTGGCCGAGCAGGTGCACGATCTCGTCCACGCGGTCGCTGCGATGGATGATGAGCACGCAGCCTGCAGGTTTCGCCGCGCCGGTTGCCACGGCGAGCCAGCGCGCGAGGTCGGCGCTCGATTCGACGGTCGCCAGGGCCTTGATGGGGTTGGGCGACGGATCGGCCACGGCAGCGGGCAGGTAGGGCGGGTTGGTGACGACGTGATCGAAAGCGCCGAGGTCGACGGGCAGCGGCTGGGCAATGTCGTGCAGCAGCAGCTGCACGCGATCGTCCACGCCATTGAGGCGGACGTTACGCTCCGCGAGTGCCACCAGGACCGGCTGGAATTCGATGCCGATCACCTCGCAGGAAGGCAGACGCGCCACGACGCACAGTCCGACGGCACCGACACCGGCACCGAGGTCGAGGACACGGTCGCCCGGCGCGGCATCGACGGCCGCGGCCAGCAGAACGGCGTCGATGGCGATGCGATAGCCGCGCGCCGGTTGCAACAATCGGACGCGGCCGCCGAGCAGGGTGTTTTCGGTGACGGCAGGTTCCATGCTAGAGATCATGTCACGGCGTCCGGCCGCGACAATCGGCTTTCGGGATTGGTCTCATCATGGCAACCGTTGTTACCCTCGAAGGCAAGCGCAAGGGACCGAGCCTCGATCCCTTGCTGTCGCTCTGCACCACCGACATGGCGCTGGTCGATCGCGAGATCGCGGGACGCATGCGCTCGCCGGTATCGCTGATCCCCGAGCTCGCCAACCATCTCGTCGGCGCCGGCGGCAAGCGGTTGCGGCCGCTGCTCACCGTCGCCGCGGCGCGGCTCTGCGGCGTCGCGGATGGCGACCGCCACATCAAGCTCGCGACCTGCGTGGAGTTCATCCATTCGGCGACCCTGCTGCATGACGACGTCGTCGACGTCAGCGCGCTGCGTCGCGGCAAGCCGTCGGCCAACGCAGTGTGGGGAGACAAGGCGTCGGTGCTCGTCGGCGACTTCCTGTTCACCAGGGCGTTCGAGCTGATGGTGGAGGTGGGTTCGCTCGACATATTGGGCGTGCTGTCGCGCGCCTCCTCGACCATCGCCGAGGGCGAGGTGCTGCAGCTCGTCAGCCAGCGCGACACCAGCACGCCGGAGGCGACCTATCTCGAGGTCATCAAGGCCAAGACGGCCAAGCTGTTCGCCGCCGCTGCGGAGGTTGGCGCCATGGTCGCGGGCCGCAACGGTCCGGAGCGGGTGGCGCTCGAGAGCTTCGGCATGAATCTCGGCATCGCCTTCCAGCTCGTCGACGACGCGCTCGACTATTCCGGACGCGAGGCGCAGCTCGGCAAGACCATCGGCGACGATTTCCGCGAAGGCAAGATCACGCTGCCCGTGATCCTGGCCTTTCTGCGCGGCCGCGCCGCCGAGCGCGAGTTCTGGAAGCGGACCATCGAGGCTCTCGATCAGCGGGACGATGATCTCGAGCGGGCGACGGAACTGATCGAACGCCATGGCGCCCTCGCCGACACGCTCGAGCGGGCGCGCCACTACGGCGCCATGGCGCGGGACGCGCTGGGGCTCTTTGCCGATTCGCCGCTCAAGTCCGCCATGCTCGAGGCGGTCGACTTCGCCATCGTCCGCGCGAACTGACGCCGACCAGGATGGCCGCCCGACACGTCCTCGCGATCGACCAGGGCACCACGAGCACGCGCGCGATCGTCTTCGACGATGGCGGCCGCCCCGTGGCATCGGCCCAGAAGGAGCTGCCGCAGATCTTCCCGCGGCCGGGCTGGGTCGAGCACGATGCCGAGGAGATCTGGTCGGCGTCCGTCGAAGTCTGTCGCGGCGCGCTCGAGAAGTCCGGACTCGACGCGCGGTCGATCGCCGGGATCGGCATCACCAACCAGCGGGAGACCGCGGTGGTGTGGGACCGCAACACGGGCAAGCCGATCCACAATGCCATCGTGTGGCAGGATCGCCGCACGGCCGACCGGTGCGAGGCGTTGCGCAAGGCCGGCCACGAGGACGAGGTGTCGGCGCGTACCGGCCTGCTGCTCGATCCCTATTTCGCCGGCACCAAGATCGCCTGGATCCTGGACAACGTGGCGGGCAGCCGCGCGGCGGCCGACAAGGGCGCGCTGGCGGCGGGTACCATCGAGTGCTTCCTGCTGTGGCGGCTGACCGGCGGCAAGGTCCATGCCAGCGATGCGACCAATGCCAGCCGCAGCCTGCTGCTCGACATCCGCAAGGGCGAATGGGATGGCGAGCTGCAGAAGCTGATCGGCGTGCCGGGTAGTCTGCTGCCCAGGGTCGTCGATTGCTCCGGTGAACTTGGCGTCGCCACGGCCGATATCCTGGGCGCACCCATGCCGGTGCTGGGCATGGCCGGGGACCAGCAGGCAGCGACGGTGGGGCAGGCCTGCATCCAGCCCGGCATGGTCAAGGCGACCTACGGCACGGGCTGCTTCGCGCTGTTGAACACCGGCAGCATCGCCATGCGCTCGCGCAACCGGCTGCTGACGACGATCGCCTATCAGATCGGCGGCCGGCGGACCTACGCCCTCGAGGGCAGCATCTTCGTTGCCGGCGCGGCCGTGCAGTGGCTGCGCGACGGTCTGCGCCTGATCGAGAAGTCCGCTGACGTGGAGGCGGTTGCCGGCCGCGCCCGGGACGGCCACGGCGTCTACATGGTGCCGGCTTTCGTCGGGCTGGGCGCGCCCTATTGGGATGCCGGCGCACGCGGCGCGCTGCTCGGCCTGACGCGCGACACCGGGCCGGCCGAGATCGCCGCCGCCACGCTCGACTCGGTCTGCTATCAGACCCGCGACCTCGTCGAGGCGATGCGGGGCGACGGTGCGCAGATCGACGAGCTGCGGGTCGACGGCGGCATGGTGGTGAACGATCCGCTGATGCAGCGGCTGGCCGACACGGTCGCGGTCCCGGTCGAGCGGCCGGTCGTCACCGAGACCACGGCGCTCGGTGCGGCGTTCCTGGCCGGCCTGCAGGCAGGCCTCTGGCCCTCGCTCGATGCCCTGGCGCGAACCTGGGCTCTCGACCGCGCCTTCCGTCCGGCAGAGGATGCGGCCTCGCGGGACCGGCGCTATGCCGGCTGGCAGGACGCCGTACGCCGCGTCCGCAGCTGAGCGGCGGACAGTCCGCAGTTCCCGATTGCCGCCCGCAAGGCGCCCCCTTAGGGTGCGCGCGCCATGACCAGCCGTTCCAATCCCGTCTACTGCGCCGTCGATACCGTCGATCTTCCGCTGGCGACGAAGCTGATCCGGTCGGTCGCCGGCGGGGCGAGACCGTCGGTGGGAGGCATCAAGCTCGGGCTGGAATTCTTCCTGGCGCATGGCGCGCCCGGCGTGCGCTACGCCTTTCCGGCGCCGGTGCGGGCAACGGGCATCGGCTTCTTCCTCGATCTCAAGCTGCACGACATCCCGAACACCGTCGCGGGCGGCATTCGGGCGGTCGTCGAGCTCGAGCCGACCTTCATCACCATTCATACGGCCGGCGGTCCGGCGATGATGCGCGTCGCGGCGGAGACCGCGGCCGAGGAGGCGCGCCGCCTCGGCGTGCCGCGGCCGCGCCTGCTGGGCGTCACCGTGCTGACCTCACTCGACCGGGCCGACCTCGAGGCAACCGGCGTCGCGGCGGATCCTTCCGAGCAGGTGCTGCGGCTCGCCGGGCTGGCGCGCGCCAGCGGGCTGGACGGCGTCATCTGTTCGCCGCTGGAGATCGCCACCCTGCGCGAGCACTGCGGGCCCGATTTCGTGCTGATGGTGCCGGGCATTCGGCCGGCCGGTTCGGCGACTGCCGACCAGAAGCGCGTCATGACTCCGCTCGAGGCCGTGCAGCGCGGCGCCAATCACCTTGTGATCGGCCGGCCGATCACGGAGGTGGCCGATCCGGCCGCTGCGGCCGAGGCGATCGCGCGCGATCTCGGGGTCCGGTAAGCATGGTCGAGGCCAAGATCTGCGGCCTGTCCACGGTCGAGACGATCGAGGCCGCGGTCGAGGGCGGCGCGCGGTTTGTCGGCTTCGTGACCTATCCCCGGTCGCCGCGACATGTATCGACCGATCTGCTGAGGGCGCTGGGCGAGCGGGTGCCGACGGGGGTTGTGCGCGTCGGCCTGTTCGTCGATGCCGACGACGCGCTGCTCGAGGAGCGGCTGGCGACGGGTGCGATCGATCTGCTGCAGCTCCACGGCGCCGAGGCGCCGGCGCGTGTGGCCGAGATCAAGGCACGTACCGGCAAGCCGGTGATGAAGGTCATCAAGGTTGCGCAGCCGCACGACGTCGAGGCGGGCATTGCGACCTACGCGCCCGTCGTGGACCGGTTGATGTTCGATACCGCCGAGGGGACCCTGCCCGGCGGCAACGCCACGGCCTTCGACTGGACCATCCTGTCCGGCCGTCATGTGCCGGTGCCCTGGCTCCTGGCGGGCGGTCTCACGCCGGACAATGTCGCCGACGCGGTGCGTGTCACCGGTGCGCCGGTCGTCGACGTTTCCTCTGGTGTAGAATCGAGTCGCGGTGTGAAATCCCCCACGCTGATCCGAGCCTTCCTTGATCGCGTGAAGGCGCTCTGAAGGAGAGCTGTTGATGAAGACGGAACGGAAGCTGAAGGAGCTCGGCATCGAGCTCACCAAGCCGACCTCGCCCATGGCGAACTACGTCAATGGGGTGCGCACCGGCAATCTGCTGTTCCTTGCCGGCAAGGGCCCCGGCCTCCCGGGCCATCCGCTGCCCGTGGGCAAGGTCGGCCGCGAGTTCACCAAGGAGCAGGGCTACGAATATGCCCGCCAGACCGGCCTCAGCATCATCGCGGCGCTCAAGGCAGAGCTGGGTGACCTCGACCGCGTGAAGCGCATCGTCAAGGTCCTGGGCATGGTCAATGCCGTCCCCGACTTCGGCGACCATCCGGAGGTCATCAACGGTTGCTCCGACCTGTTCGTCACAGTGTTCGGTGATCGCGGCCGCCATGCCCGTTCGGCGGTCGGCGTGGGGTCGCTGCCGCGCGGCATCCCCGTCGAGATCGAGATCGTGGTCGAGGTCAACTCGGCACCGGCGCGTGGCAGCGCTGCTGCCCGGACGCGCAAGGTGGTGCAGAAGGCCAAGAGGAAATCGGCCAGCCGCAAGCGCAGCTAGGGCTTTTGACCGACCCCTGCCGGGGCTGCTAAGTCCGCGCGTCCCGACAGGAATCGCCATGGCAACTGCACTCAACAGCTACCGCACAGGCCCCGACGAGCGCGGCCATTTCGGCATCTTCGGCGGCCGTTTCGTCGCCGAGACGCTGATGCCCCTGATCCTTGAGCTGGAGAAGGCGTACGGCGAGGCCAAGGCGGATCCGAAGTTCCAGGACGAACTCAGCTATCTGCTGGCGCACTATGCCGGTCGGCCGAGCCCGCTTTACTATGCCGAGCGCCTGACCAGGCATCTCGGCGGCGCCAAGGTCTACTTCAAGCGCGACGAGCTGAACCATACCGGCAGCCACAAGATCAACAACGTGCTGGGCCAGGTGCTGTTGGCCAAGCGCATGGGCAAGACGCGGGTGATCGCCGAGACCGGCGCCGGCCAGCACGGCGTGGCGACGGCCACGGCCTGCGCGCTGTTCGACATTCCCTGCGTGGTGTTCATGGGCGCCGTCGACGTCGATCGCCAGGCGCCCAACGTCTTCCGCATGAAGATGCTGGGGGCCGAAGTGCGGCCGGTGACGGCCGGTTCGGCGACCCTCAAGGACGCCATGAACGAGGCGCTGCGCGACTGGGTGGCGACCTGCGAGACCACCTTCTACTGCATCGGCACCGTGGCCGGCCCGCATCCCTACCCGGCGATGGTGCGCGACTTCCAGTGCGTGATCGGCAACGAGGTGCGCAAGCAGATCATGGAGGCGGAAGGGCGGCTGCCCGACACGCTGGTCGCCTGCATCGGCGGCGGGTCGAACGCCATGGGCCTGTTCCATCCCTTCCTCGACGACAAGGGGGTGCGCATCGTCGGTGTCGAGGCGGGCGGAAAGGGCGTGGAGACCGGCGAGCACGCCGCCTCGCTGACCGGCGGTCGGCCTGGCGTGCTGCACGGCAACCGCACGTACCTGCTGCAGGACGAGGAAGGCCAGATCACGGAGGCGCATTCGATCTCGGCCGGTCTCGACTACCCTGGCATCGGACCCGAGCATTCCTGGCTCAAGGAGCAGGGGCGCGTCGAGTACGTCTCGGCGACCGACGACGAGGCGCTGGCCGCCTTCCAGCTCCTGTGCAAGCTGGAAGGCATCATCCCGGCGCTCGAGCCCGCCCATGCGCTGGCGCATGTCCTCAAGCTCGCGCCGACCCTGCCGAAGGACAACCTGCTGGTGATGAATCTCTGCGGCCGCGGCGACAAGGATGTGTTCGCCGTCGCGGAACGGCTGGGCATGAAGGTCTGACGGGACATGAGCCGCATCACGCAGCGCTTCGCGCAACTCAAGGCCGACAAGCGCGCCGGCCTGGTCACCTATGTCACCGCCGGCGATCCCGACATCGATGTCAGCTACCAGATCCTGAAGGGCCTGCCTGCGGCCGGCGCCGACCTGATCGAACTCGGCATGCCCTTCACCGATCCGATGGCCGACGGACCGTCGATCCAGGCCGCCGGCCAGCGCGCCCTCAAGGCCGGCATCACGGTCGATGCGACATTCGACCTGGTGCGACGCTTCCGCAAGGATACGGGCGACGATGCGACTCCCATCCTGCTGATGGGGTACTACAACCTCGTCTACCGGCGCGGTGCCGAGCGTTTCTGCAAGGAGGCTGCAGCCGCGGGCGTCGACGGCTTCATCCTGGTCGACCTGCCGCCGGAGGAGGTCGATGAGCTCAAGCCGCATGCCGTCGCAAGCGGCCTCGATACCGTGCTGCTGACGGCGCCGACGACCGACGACAAGCGCCTGCCCGCTGTCCTCAGGTATTCGGCCGGCTTCGTCTACTTCGTGTCCGTGCTCGGCATCACCGGCACGAAATCCGCCACCGAGGAGGCGGTGCGCACGCATGTCGCCCGCATCAAGCGCCATACGCCGCTGCCGGTCGGGGTGGGATTCGGCATCAAGACCCCGGATCAGGCTGCAACCATCGCGCGCCATGCGGACGCCGCCGTGGTCGGATCGGCCATCGTCGATCGCGTCAAGGCGGGCCTCGACGGGGCGGGCAAGCCCAAGGCCGATCTGGTGCCGGGCGTGCTTGCCTATGTGCGCGCGCTTGCCGATGGCGTGCGCAGCGTCCGCAAGGCCTGATCCCTCCGGATTTTTTCAAGACGGCGACACTTGTTGCCGCTTGGCACGTTGGTGCTGTGACCAATCGCGGATCCTGCCGACCGGCGTCATTGCGGGGTAACCGTCCCGCGCCCATATGCGCCTCGGCAAACGAGGAGACAGCATGCGGCGCGTGTACATCGAACGGAAGGACAGACTTCACGCCAGCTTCATCGCCGCGCTCGACCGGCTCGATGCCGAAGGCCGCGAGCCGGACCGGTGGGAGGAGGAGTGCCTCTCCTACGCTCTGGGCGCCTTGGCCTGTGGCATGTATCTGGTGGCAGAGGTCGAGCTCGACGCCTTCTACCGGCCGCCCTCGGAGCGCTCGCCCGACGCCGTCGCGGCGCTCGCGGCCAAGCCGCGCCGCTTCACCAAGGAAATGCTGCGCGCCGGACTGGAATACGCGAAAGCGCGTCGCGGGGCGGCAAGGAGCGCCGAACTCGACATGCCGGCAGTCCTTGCGGCCGCTTCCGTCGATCTGCAGTCCTCGCTCGCCGCGCCGGCCTGACGCCGGCTGCCGGCGGCGCGGCATGTCCGGATAGCAGGCGGTCTCCCGCTACAGTTGCTGCAACGCCGAGCGCATGAGGCGGACGATGCGCTTCTCGTTACGGGCGATCCGGACGATCCATCCGGAGACGCCGAGCGCATAGAGCGGCTGCCGAGATTCCGCGCCGAGCGGCGGCAAACGCATCGAGATGTGGCCGCCGCCAGGCGTCACGAGCCCCCGCGAGAAGAAGTAGCCCTGCCGACGAAAGCGGTCGATGTTCTCCAGCACGCGCCGCAGTTCGATCCGGTCGCGCCCCGAACGATGCTCGGCATTGGTGCGCCGCACCAGGGCTGCAATCTCCCGTTCGTCCGCCTCGCTCAGCAGGGCGACACCAGCCGCCGACCAGACGAGAAGCCGCCGCGTACCCGTGGGCACCTGTATGCGCAGGGCGTTCGTGGCCTGCACCACGCGGATGTATTGCGCATAGATGCCATTGCGTGCGGCGAGGGAAATGGTTTCGCCTGTTCCGTCGCTGAGCTCCTGCAGCACGCGCGCGAGCCAGCCGTCGTCCGCCATGGTCCCTGTCGTCCAGGATCCCAGCATGCCTACCCGCAAGGTCGGCTTGAAGGTGCGCAGGACGCGGTCGTGCGAGAGGTAGCCGAGCTGGACCAGGCTGTGCAGCAGCACCGAGGTGGACGATGCGGGCAGATCCAGCCGGCGGCTGATCTCGCTCAGCCGTGCTGCGCGCTGGACGTCGTCGAAGAATTCCAGAATGCGCAACGCCCGCGCCGCCGACTTCACGACGGGATCCTCGCGGGCGGCGGCGTCGACGATCATAGGCAGGGGCGCTCGGGACTTTCGCGGCTTCGCCGGCATGCCATGAGGCTACCAGATGACTGGGGCACTATCTTCACATACGTGAATTGTTCGCTCGCCATATGGAATCCGCGACGGTCGGCTCTACGATTGTCCTCCCAAAGAAGGAGAGGCCATCGACCTCTCCCTCATGGCTGGAGGAGGAAACGTGATGAAGATGATCGGCTCGCCGGCACGAGTCGGTGCCAAGGCGCTCGCGGCGATCGTGGTGGGCGTGGTGCTGACCGCTGCACCGGCCGGTGCGACCAACTGGAAGACCTACAGCTACAATCCGACGGCCACGCATCCCGCCATCGTCGGCCTTGAGAAGATGGCCGCGCAGATCGACAAGGCGACGAACGGCAAGATCAAGATGAAGGTGAATGTCGGCGGTTCGCTGCCGATCAGCGCCACGGACATAACGCAGGCCGTCGCCGACAATATCGTTCAGGTCGGAGCTGATGGATTCTTCCTGGGCAACATCCGGATCGGTGGCGTGCTGCGCCTGCCGTTGCTGCTGACCACGCGCGAGCAGTACCAGAAGGCGGCCGAGATCATGGAGCCGTACCTGGAGAAGGCCCTGGCCAAGCAGGGTGTGACGCTGCTCGCCCAGTATCTTTATCCCCTGCAGGTCGCCTGGTCGTCGCGCGAGCTGAAGTCCCTCGAGGACATCAACGGACAGAAGCTGCGCGTCACGTCGCCGGAACAGGCGGAGTTCGTGAAGCGCTTCGGCGGCATCCCGGTGACCATCGGTGCGCCGGAAGTCGCATCGTCGTTGCAACGCGGCGTCGTCAACGGCGTGTTCACCGCCAGCGCCGGCGGCGGCCGCATCTGGAAGGAGATGCTGAAGTACAACTACCGGCTCGGTCCGAACTGGTTCAACAGCCTGATCATCGTCAATACCAAGGCGTTCGATCGGCTGAGCGACAAGGAGAAGCAGGCGGTGCGCAAGGCGGCCCAGGATGCGGCGGCATGGATGACCGAGACGATGAAGGGCGAGGAAGACGAGATCACCAAGCAGCTCGCCGCCGGCGGCATGGTCGTGACCGAACCGACCCAGGCGCAGATCGATGCCGGTGTCGCGAAGATGCGGGACTACTGGCCGCAATGGGCCAAGGAAGTCGGCCCCCAAGCGGAGGAGGCGCTGGCGAAGGTCCGCAAGGCCATTGGGCAGTAGCGCGATCGGGCTTTCCGGGGCGGTGGAGAGCCGGCGATGAACCGTACTTTCCTGTCCCGGATCATCGAGGCAAGCACGCGTCTCGCCGAGTTGCTGATGCTCGCCATGATGGCGCTGATCACCATCGAGATCGTCTGCCGCAGCTTCCTGGGCTTCTCGCTGCTGCTGGTCGACGAGGTTGCCGGCTACATGCTGGTCGCGATCCTGTTCCTGGGGATCACCACGAGCTTCCGCAGCGGCAGCCTGTTGCGGGTGGAGTTCGTCATCAATCGCCTGTCGGCCAGGGCGCAGCTCTGGCTCGACGCGGTCTTCGACCTGATCGGCTTCGGCTTCGTGGCAATCCTCGACCACGCGCTGATCAACTTCGTCCTGTCGACCTTCGAACGCGACATGCGTGCACCGACCCTCCTGGGCACACCCCTGTACCTGCCTCAGGCGGTGATGCCGGTGGGCGCCACGCTGCTTGCGGTCGCGCTGCTGGCCTCGACGATCGACAAGGTCTGGCGCGCCTGCACCGGGCGCATCCCTGCTGAAACGGGTACAGGCTGATGGAGTGGCTGCTCGGATCGTCCTGGGTCGTCATCCTGTTCGTCGGCCTGCTGCTCGGTGGCCTCTGGATACCCTTCGCGATGGGCGCGGCCGCCAGCCTCCTGCTCTACACGACGAACGGCTGGGGCGGCTTCACTGCCTACGGGCTGATCACCTGGGGTAGCGTCAACAGCTTCACCCTGACCGCGATTCCGATGTTCATCCTCATGGCCGAGGTGCTGGTGCAGAGCGGCGTCGGCGCCCGTGTGTATCGCGGGCTCGCCGTGTCGGTGCGCTACCTGCCGGGCGGATTGCTGCAGACCAACATCCTGGGATGCGCGCTCTTCTCCGCCATCAGCGGCTCGAGCGTCGCGACGGCGGCGGCGATCGGCACGGTCGCGCTGCCCGAGCTGGAGGAGCGGAACTATGATCCGAAGCTGTCGGCAGGCACGCTGGCCGCCGGCGGCACGCTCGGGATCCTGATCCCGCCCAGCATTGCCATGATCCTGTACGGGTCCTTCACAGAGGTCTCCATCGCCAAGCTCTTCATGGCAGGCGTGCTGCCCGGCCTGCTGCTCGCCGGGCTCTTCATGGTCTATGTGGCCGTCCGCGCCCTGCTGCGGCCCGAGCTGGCGCCGCGCAAGGCGATGGCGGCGCAGTCCGCGCTGATGACCGCGAGCCAGCTCCTGCCGTTCGTCACGCTGATCGGCCTCGTGCTCGGCGGCATCTATTTCGGAGTGGTGACGCCGACCGAGGCCGGCGCCGTCGGCAGCGCGCTGTCGCTGCTGATCGCGGTGGTCTGGGGCCGCTTCGGCTGGCGCGAGTTCCAGATCGCGGTCCGCAACAGCACCCGGGTCAGCGCCGGTCTGCTGTTCATCGTGCTGGCCGCCTACCTGTTCGCCTACGCCATCGAGGATGCCGGTATCGCCTCTTCGCTGACGGAGTGGTTCGTCGGCCTGAAGCTCGGGCGCATCGAGTTCATCGTCGTGATCTTCGCGATGTATCTGGTGCTGGGCTGCGTCATCGACAGCATCGGCATGATGGTGCTCACCGTGCCGCTGCTCTATCCCGTGCTTCTCGAATACGGGATCGATCCGATATGGTTCGGCGTGGTGCTGGTGGTGATGATCGAGCTTGGCCAGGTCACGCCGCCCGTCGGCATCAACCTGTTCGTGATCCAGAGCATCTGGAACGGCCGCATCGGCCAGGTGATCGCCGGTACCGCGCCGTTCGTGCTGATCATGATCGCCTTCGTTGCGCTGCTGACTGTCTGGCCCGAACTGGCGCTCTATCTGCCGTCCCAGATGCGGTCGGGCTAGCCCGGCGGCACCTCGCGCCTACGCTTCGTCGTCGTCGAACAGCAGGTCGGCGACGAAGGGATTGGTCTTGCGCTCCCAGCCGAAGGTCGAGGTCTGGCCGTGGCCGGGGACGAAGGTGATGTCGTCGCCCAGCGGCCAGAGGCGCTTGCGGATCGAGCTCAGCAACTGCTCGTGATTGCCGCGCGGGAAATCCGTGCGGCCGATCGAACCGCGGAACAGCACGTCGCCGACGAAGGCGACCCGCGATGGCTTGTGCACGAAGACGACGTGGCCCGGCGTATGGCCCGGGCAGTGCACGACGTCGAGCGTGAGATTGCCCAGACGGACCGTCTCGCCATCGGTCAGCCAGCGGTCCGGTACGAACGGCTTGTACTGCGGGAAATTGTACTTGCGGCCCGATTGCGGCAGGTCCTCGATCAGGAACAGGTCGTCCTCGTGCGGACCCTCGATCTCGACACCGAAATGGTCGGCCATGGTGCCGGCCGCCGAGGCATGGTCGACATGGCCGTGCGTCAGCAGCACCTTGGTCACCTTGATGCCCTGCTGGGCGATCGCCGTCTTCAGCATGTCGACATCGCCACCTGGGTCGATGGCGGTACCTTCCATGGTCTCGTCGCACCAGATGACGGAGCAGTTCTGCTGAAACGGGGTGACGGGGGCGACCAGGATCTTGAGCATGCCTCCGATCTAATGCCTCCCGCCCGGGCATGGAAGGGCGTATGGTGCGGGCTGTCCGAGCCTCTACTGCGATGAAACTGCGTCTTCTGCTCCTCAGCCTTGCCCTGCTTTTTGCGGCCTTCCCGTCCCAGGCGCAGATCGCCGCGGTCATGTCGCCTTCAGGCCCCGTGCAGGCCGGGCCGTACGTTGTCGTGGACGCGGAGACCGGCGAGGTGCTCCTCGAGCGCGACGCCGGCGTCTTCTGGCACCCGGCCTCGCTCACGAAGATGATGACCCTCTATATCGTCTTCGAGGAGCTGAAGGCTGGCCGCCTGACCCTCACCTCGACCATGACCCTGTCGGAGGCGGCGCGGGCGAAGCCGCCCTCCAAGCTCGGTCTGGGGCCGGGCCAGGCGATCACTGTCGAACAGGGCGTGCAGGCGCTGGTGGCGCGCTCCGCCAACGACGTCGCCAGCGGTTTTGCGGAGTTGATCTTGGGATCGGAGCCGGCCTTTGCCCAGCGCATGACGGAGACGGCGGCGCGGCTCGGCATGAGCGGCACACAGTTCCGCAATGCCAGCGGCTGGCCCGATTCGGCCCAGGTCACGACGGCACGCGACATGGCGCTGCTCGCCCTCACGCTCCTGAAGCAGTTTCCCGCCTACTACGTCTATTTCCATACGAAGGAGTTCATGCTGGGCAAGACGCGCGTCGGTCCCGGCGTGAAGTTCCTCGATCTCTACGCACCCTACGCGGATGGCCTGAAGACCGGTTTCACCTGCGCCTCGGGCTTCAACATCGTGGGCAGCGCCATGCGCGACGGCCGTCGTCTGGTCGCCGCGGCATTCGGCTTCCGACGGGCGGATCTGCGGGACGAATTCCTGGTGCGCCTGATGGACGACGCCTATGCGCTCAAGACAGGCGGCAACCGGCCCAAGGTCTGGCAGATCCGCAATGGCCAGGGAGGGCCGGCGACGGTGTTGCCGCAGGGAGAATGCGGCATGATCCGGTACGACATGCCGGGCGATGCGGCCTGGCTCGGCACCTATGGCGACTGGCGCACGGCGCGTCACGCCTTCGATGTCGGCCAGTCGGATCTGGCACGGTTGGGAGTCACGCGCCTCGGCAAGGAGTGGATACTGCCCGTCACGTCCAACAAGGTGACCAGGCAGGCCGCGATCATCGCCGATCTGGAGCCGCAGGCGGCGCAGCGCCTGTGTGCCGACTACCAGTCGCGCAAGCGGTTCTGCCAGGTTCGCAAGCCCGGCGAGATCACGGCGCCATTCTCCGGCTTCTGGCGCTGAAGGCAGGTGCCGTCCGGCCCGCGCCGGGCGCCTTGGCCAGCGTGCCTGTTCGTGTCATACCGCCGCCATGAACTGGCTGACGAACTTCGTCCGACCCAAGCTCAAGGCGCTGATCTCACGCAAGGAGACGCCGGAGAACCTCTGGCTGAAGTGCCCCAAGTGCGAGCAGATGCTGTTCATGCGCGACTGGGAAGCGAACCAGGAGGTTTGCACCCATTGCGGCCATCACATGCGCATCCGGCCGATGAAGCGGCTGCCGCACCTCTTCGACGAGGGCAAGTACGAGCTGCATCCCCTGCCGCGCGTCCCGGTCGACCCGCTGAAATTCCGCGACACCAAGCGATACGACGCCAAGCTCAAGGAGGCACAGGCCAAGTCCGAGGGCAGGGCGGATGCGCTCGTCGTCGCGAGCGGCGCCATGGGGGGCCGCCCGACGGTCCTCGCGCTGCTCGATTTCGAGTTCATGGGGGGCTCGATGGGCACTGCGGTCGGCGAGGGGCTGGTGATGGCGGCCGACCTCGCCGTCGAGCGCCGGGCACCGCTGATCGTCTTCTCCGCCTCGGGCGGCGCGCGCATGCAGGAAGGCATCCTGTCGCTCATGCAGCTCACGCGCACGACGATCGCCGTACGCAGGGTGAAGGAAGCGGGCCTGCCCTACATCGTCGTGCTCACGGACCCGACAACCGGCGGCGTCTCGGCATCCTTCGCCATGCTTGGCGATGTCCATATCGCCGAGCCTGACGCGCTGATCGGCTTCGCCGGGCCACGCGTGATCCAGGATACGATCCGGCAGGAGCTGCCGGCAGGCTTCCAGAGGGCCGAATACCTGCTCGAGCACGGCATGATAGATGCTGTGGTGCATCGTCATGAGCTGCGTGAGACGCTCGTCCGGCTCGTCGGCCTGCTGATGGAGCCGAAGGCTCCCGAGAGCGCCAGCCTCGCCGTCGCAGAGAATTGAGCGCCGGATCCGGCTGCACCCTCGTACCGACGGCCAATGACCGACGACATCCTCGACCGCCTCACGCGGCTTCATCCCAAGCTGATCGACCTCGGTCTGGAACGCACGGAGCGACTCCTGTTGGCGCTGGGCTCGCCTCACCGCAAGCTGCCGCCGGTGGTCCACGTCGCGGGCACCAACGGCAAGGGGTCGCTGGTCGCCTACCTGCGTGCCATGGCCGAGGCGGCCGGCTACCGCGTGCATGTCTATACTTCGCCGCACCTCGTGCGCTTCAACGAGCGCATCCGTGTCGCGGGCGAGTTGATCGACGACGACACCCTCGAAGACATACTGACGGCGTGCGAGCAGGCCAACGAGGGCCGGCCGATCACGTTCTTCGAGATCACGACGGCAGCGGCCTTCCTGGCCTTCTCGGAGGTGCCGGCCGATCTCGCCGTGATCGAGGTCGGCTTGGGCGGACGCCTGGATACGACCAACGTCGTCGATCCTGTGCTCTCGGCCATCACGCCGATCGGTTACGACCACACCGGCTTCCTGGGCGATACGCTCGAGGGAATCGCGGCCGAGAAGGCGGGCATCCTCAAGCGTGCGGTACCGGCGGTGATCGGCCGCCAGCGAGAAGCCGGCGCGCGGGTCATCGCCGAGACGGCGGCGGAACTTGCCGTGCCCCTCTTCCGCATGGGCCGCGAATGGCTGGTCACGCCCACGCCGGCCGGCTTCCGCTACGACAGCGACCTCGTCAGCCTCGACCTGCCGGCGCCGGCGCTGGTCGGCGCTCACCAGCTCGATAACGCAGCCACTGCCGTCGCCTGTGTCGAACGACTGCGGGCGGCCAACTTCACCATCGATGACGATGCGATCCGCAGGGGATTGTCGTCGGTCGAATGGCCCGCGCGGCTGCAACGCCTGACGTGCGGTCCACTGGTCGATGCCCTGCCGCCGGCCAGTGAACTCTGGCTGGATGGCGGCCACAACGAGGATTGCGGTCTCGTGCTTGCCCGCCAGGCCTCGACCTGGGCCGGCGAGCCCGGCGCACTGCCGCTCTATCTGATCTTCGGTATGCTCACGACCAAGGACGCTTCGGGTTTCCTGCGGCCGCTGGCGCGCCACGCCCGCGCAGCGCGCGCCGTGCCGATCGTCGGCCACGCCGCCTATACGCCGCAGGAGGCCTGCGCCAAGGCGGCCGAGGTCGGTCTCGACTGCCTGCCGACAAACGACATCGGCGCGGCGCTGGAAGACCTCCTGGCCACCCAGCCCGCGCCGATGCGCATCCTGATATGCGGTTCGCTCTACCTCGCGGGGGAGGTCCTCGTCCGCAACGGCTGACCTTCAGCTCACGACGGTGTTGATCCAGCTCACCAGCTTCTGCTTGGGCTCGGCGCCGATCTTGGTGGCGGCCACCTGACCGTTCTTGAACAGCAGCAGCGTGGGGATGGAACGCACGTTGTAGCGCGTCGGAGTCGCGGGATTCTCGTCGATATTGACCTTCACGACCTTCAGCTTGCCGTCCATCTCCTTGGCGATGTCCTCCAGCGACGGTCCGATCATGCGGCAAGGGCCGCACCATTCGGCCCAGAAATCGACCAAGACGGGCGTGTCGGACTTCAGGACCTCCTGCTCGAAGGAGGAATCGGTTGCTTTGACGGTCATATGGGTTCTCCCAAAAACACTACAGGCCGGTCGATCGACCGGCGCCGCCCTTGGCGCAGAAGCTAGGAACCGGCCCCGGCCGAGTCAAGGCACGGTAGCCCAAGGCATTGATTCGGCTAAGGTTTCTGCATCGATCTCCATGAGCAATGGAGCCGCCGTCCAGAGCAGGAAGGCGCGCACCTGTCGGCCGGGGAAGATATCCGCCAGGAGCGCCCGGTAGAGCGCCAGCTGGCGGCGGTAGACCAGCGGCACGTCGGATGCGTCGCGAGGCGGCGGCCGGTTGGTCTTGTAGTCGACGATGAGCACTTCCCGCTCGGAAATCGCGAGGCGGTCGACCTGGCCGCTGACGGTGAAGGTGCCGCGCCGGGTCGCGACGCTGCCGATCAGCGGTACCTCGGCGCGCGAGGCCTGGGCGAACAAGGCGGCGTGCCGTGGCGCCTCGGTGACAGCCAGCGCCTCGGCAGACCAGGCCTCGGCTTCGTCCGGTGTCAACCCATGGGCCGGCTGGCGGAGGAAGCGCCGCGCGGCATCGCTGCGTTCGTCGGCCGGAAGCGACGGCAGATGCTTCAGCAGCTCGTGCAGCAACTGGCCACGCTTCCAGCGCTTGGGATCACCCGGCGACAGGGGGCTGTAGGCGCGTGCGGCGCCTCGCATCTCGTCAGGCAGCGGCTGCGACGGCGCGAGCGGCGCCGGCGGGTCGGGTTCGCGTGGCGCGGCCTCGCGTGCCCAGGCGGGCAGCGCCGCCGTCGGGCCGAACGGCAGCTCCGCCTGCTCGGGGGCGCCGATCACGCCCTCGTTGGTGAGTTCGTAGCCGTCGCCGCTCCAGCCGTCGTTCCCCATCAGGGTGGTGAAATCGAAGCCGCGCGGCACGGCACAGGCCCGCTGGTGGACGCCGGTGGCGCCGCCATCCGCCTCGCTGCTGGCGCGCAGCCCCGCCTCGATGCGCTCGTACCAGCAGCCGCGATCGCGATCCCGCTTGCCGATCCAGCCGCCGACATAGAGCCGGTCCTCGGCGCGGGTCATCGCGACGTAGAGCAGCCGGTTCTGCTCCTCCTCGATGCGCTGGCGCGCGGCCTGCCGCCACGCGCGCGCGACTTCGTTCGCATCCTCCGCGCGCGGCACCCAGAGCCGGGTCTCGCCGTCGTCGCCGTTCAGCAGGCGCTCGACGTCGCGCGGCACGCGTGTCGTGTCGGGCAGGTAGACGATCGGCGCCTGCAGTCCTTTGGAAGCATGCACCGTCAGGATGCGTACCTCGCGCCGGCGGTTCTGGTCGAGATCGCGCTTGATCTCTCCGCCGCCCGCCTCGAACCAGCGCAGGAAACCCTGCAGCGATGCGCCATCGGCGTGCTGGTACTGCAGCGCCCGCGCCAGCAGCTCGTCGATCGGATCCGACGCCTCGCGCCCCAGCCGCTCCAGCAGGCGCACGCGTCCCCCTTCCTGGCCGAGCGCTGCCGCAAGGAAGTCGAAAGGCGTCGTGAAATCGGCGCGCTTCAGCCACGCGGAGAGCGTCTCATGGGCGGCGGCGAAGCGCGGATCGCCGGCACGCGCACGCAACGACCGCCAGAGATGACCCTTGCGGTCGAAGCAGAGCTCGAACAGGGCGTCCTCGCCCAGCCCGACCAGCGGCGACTTGAGGAGACAGGCGAGGTTGAGATCGTCCTGCGGCAGCAGCACGAAGCGGACCATCGCCAGCAGGTCCTGGACGGCGAGCTCCTCGCCGAGGTTCAGGCGGTCGACGCCGGCGACCTCGACGCCTTCGCGCTTGAGCTCGCGCACCAGCGCCGTGACGAACGCGTTACGCCGTCGGACCAGCACCATGAAATGGCCGGGATGCAGCAGCTCGCCCCCGCGCGCCCGACGTTCATGGCCGATCAGGCTCTTGGCATGCATCGCGATCAGGCGCGCCAACCGTTCATGCGGCTGACGCACCGCCTGCTCGATCGCCTCGATGTCGGTGGTGTCGGTCCCGCTCTCGCCGGCGCCGACCAGCGGCCACAGCTCGACATGGCCGGGTGCGCTCGTCCGGCTCGGGAGATGGCGGACGTCACCGTCGTCGGCGACGCCACGGGCGCTTTCGGGCTCGCTGAAGACCCAGTCGACCGCGTCGAGCACGGCGGGCGTCGAACGGAAGGAGACGGTGAGCTCGACCGGCTCGAAGCGTAGTTCCGCGGCGCGGCTGCGCTCGGCGAACCATGCCCGCATTTCGCGCAGCTTGCGCGGGTCCGCGCGCTGGAAGCCGAAGATCGACTGCTTGGCGTCGCCGACGGCGAAGATGGTGCGGCTGCGGTCGACCGCCCCCTGGCCGACGAAGAACTCCTCGGTGAGCCGGCGGATGACCTCCCATTGGTCGGGATTGGTGTCTTGCGCCTCGTCGACCAGTACGTGATCGAGGCCTCCGTCCAGCTTGTAGAGCACCCAGGCGGCGCTATCGGCGCTCTCCAGAAGGCGGCGCGTCGCGACGATGAGATCGTCGTAGTCCAGGGCGGCGCGGCGACGCTTGGCACGGCCGTAGCGTTCGGCGACATCCAGGCCGAGCTTCAGCAGCGCCACGGTACGCTCAACCAGCGCGGCGCCGTTGATTCGGTCGAACAGCCGCATCAGCCGTTCCGCCTCGGCGTGCAGGACGTCCTCGATGCCGGGCATCGCCTGCATTGCGGGCTTGCCGGCCAAGCGCTTCAGGATGGCGCCGGTGGCCGTGAAGAAGGCCTTGCGGTAGCCCGCCATCAGGCCCGGCCGGCCGTCGCCGGCCTCGAGCCAGTCGGCGATTGTCCGGCCGCGCGCCGCATCCTGCTTGCCACTGCTCACCAGCGCACGGGCGGCGGCGCGCAGGCCGGAGAGATCGAAGGCCGCATCGTCGCAGGCGGCGCTCAGCAGGCGGCCCGCATCGTCGTCGGGCGAACAGCCCATCTCCCCGGCAAGCCGCTCGCGCACGCGGCTCAACCCGGCATCGTTGCCGATGCGGGCCAGCAGCCAGGCACGCTCGCCCAGCAGCTTGGCCATGAGATCGGCATACTCGGTGACGGAGATGCGGCTCGCGACGGACGCCAGCGCATCGGCGAGATCGGCCGACGCGAGCCCCTGCGCCAGCGCCTCCATCTGTTCGTCCTGGGCGTTGCGCAGCAGCGCCATCGCCTCGGCTTCCTCCAGGATCTCGAAGCCGGGCGCCACGCCGGCCTCCAGCGGGAAACGTTTCAGCAGCGCCTGACAGAAGGCATGGATGGTAAGGATGTTGATGCCGCCCGGTGCATCGAGCACGGTCGCGAACAGGCGACGCGCGACGATGCTCTGGGCGAAGTCCGGCTTGCGACCGATCAGCTTTTCGATGGCCTCTTCGAGCTCGGCGTCGGAAGCCATCGCCCAGCGGCCGAGCTGGGTGGCCAGCCGGTTGCGCATCTCGGCTGCTGCGGCCTTGGTGAAGGTGAGGCAGAGGATGCGCTCGGGCCGGACGCTGTCGAGCAGCAGGCGCGTCACGCGGTCAGTGAGCACCTTCGTCTTGCCCGTGCCGGCATTGGCCTCCACCCAGGCCGAATGCTCGGGCATGGTCGCCCGGCGCTGCGCTTCGCCGGCGACGGCAAGGGGATCGATCGCCGGGATCATCCGTCACCCCCGCTGGCCGTCGACCACTCGGCCACCCGTTCCAGGTGGGCATAGTCGTTGAAATGCGGCAGGTAGGACGGCCAGGGCAGGGCAGGATAGGTGCTGCCGGGGCGCGCGAAGTGCGCCGCCATCCGCTCGACCAGATCGAGCATTCTCGGCACCAGCGCGTCGCTGTCCTTGACCTCGGTCACCTTGCCGCCGTCGCCCAGACCGTTGGCCTGCCAGTAGGCGAGCCGTACTGCTCTCGCTCTGCCGTCGAGCGCCTTGAAGCCGCCGCGCTCGGCCATGGCGGCCTCGAGCAGGAGCTGCGGCGCGAACAGCGCCTCCAGCTCGTCGTTCGACGGCACGCGGCCGGTCTTGTAGTCGATGACGTCCCAGATCCCGGGCTCGATCTCGTCGACCCGGTCGGCCCGCGCCTCGATCGTCAGCGGGCGCTCGCGCGGGCCGACGACGAGCGAGCCGTCGGTCTCGCTGTCGAGCAGGCGCGTCCCTCTGCCCCGACGCTCGTTCTCCGTCGCGACGAACCAGCGCGCGAGCCGCTGGAAACGCGGCCACCAGAAGGCGCGTTCGGCGGGCGCCGCGAGGATTTCGGCAAGGTGCCGCTCGCCCAGCGCCTCGAAGATGGCCACCGCGTCGGGCGGCAGGAGTCCCGACGGATGATCGCGCAGGAACTCGTCGAGCGTCGCATGCAGTGCGTTGCCGCGATCGGCGGCGCCGAGCGCCTCTTCCAGCGGGTCGAGCTTGCGCAGTCCCAGGATTCGCCGGGCATAGAGGCCGTAGGGATCGCGCCGCCATTGCTCGACGGCGGAAACCGGCAGCCTCACCGGGCGCGCCTCGAGCGGTGGGCTGGGGGCCGGTCGTGGAATCGGCTGGTAGGCGGCGGGCCGGTCGAGGGCATCGGCCCAGGCGAGATGATTGCGCCGGCCACGTTGGATGTACTCGGGTGGGGCGGCCACGCCCTCCGGCTCGTAGCCGAACAAGGCGTCGAGGCGCGCCAGCCAGCGCGACGGAACGGTCGGCGCGCCGCCCTCGCGTTCGGCGCGGGTCAGCAGCACACGCTCGGCGCCTAGCGCCGACACGAAGTCGTGCGCCGACAGGCCGATCCTCCGCTCGGGCTGCGGCAGGCCGAGGGCGGCCCGCATGGGGCGGTTGAGCCAGGGACCGGTTTCGACGGTCGGCGGCCAGGTGCCTTCGTTCAGCCCGCCCAGCACAAGCATGTCGGCCCGCTGCAGGCGCGCCTCCAGCGGCCCCCAGATCGCCAGGCGGGGATGACGGCCGTAGCTCGGTCGCACGGCTTCCGGCTCGAGCATCGCGAGCAGCAGGCCGGGCCATTCGCCGCCATCGATATCGGGCGCGTCGGACCAGGCGAGGCGGAGGCGGGCCAAGGCATCCGCCAGAGCTTCGCCGGCCTCGCCGGACCACAGCGCTTCGGTCGATGCGACCGCCTGGGCCGAGGCGATCGTGGCATCGAGCAGCGCGGCCGGGGCGGCAGCGCCCGCCATGAGGTGCACGAGGTCGCTCGCCGCAGCATCGAGGCGATCAAGCAGCGCGCGCACGCCGTCACGCTCGGCCGGATGGCGGGAGAGCGCCGCGTCGGCGCGGGCCGCGATGGCGTCGAGACCCGGCGGCGGCTTCAGCCCGCGCAGGCACTTGCGGTCGAGGCGCCGCGTGGCGTCGAGCAGGTCGGCGCGGGCGATCCCCAGCGTGCACAGCGGATGCTTGAGCAGGGCCAGCAGCGCCACCGGGGCGAAGCCCTCATGCACCGCATCGACGATCAGGCGCAGCAGGGCGGCAGGCGGCGTGTCGATCAGGGGCGTGCCGGCCGAATCGTCGACTTCGACTTCCCAGCGGTGCAACTCGGCGGCGACGCGGCGTGCGAGCGCGCGGTCCGGCGTCACCAGGGCCGCGGTCCTGCCCGGGTCCTTCAACGTCTCGCGCATGGCGAGGGCGATGACGAGCGCTTCCTGGTGCGAGGTGGCACAGTCGGCACGGGTGACATGCTCCAGGCTCGACGCCGGGGGCCGGGTCCAAGCCTCGCTGGTACGCGCCGGCCGCATCAGCTCGCTGACCAGCAGATGGCGTGCCGCGGCGCCGCCGGCGACGCCACTCCGGTCGTCATCGCCGGGCCAGTCGGCGACCTCCCGACGGTCGCATCCCAGTGCCTTCAGCAGCTCGCGCAGGCCGAACTGGGGATGGCTCTCGTCGAGCAGGGCCCAACTGTCGTCGTCCATGTCCTTGTCGAGGCCGGGGAGCACGACCGTGCCGCGCGGCAGGCTGGCGATGACGCCGAGCAGCTCGCGCGTGGCCGGTTGCGAGCCCGTCGAGCCGGCCGCGATCACCGGCGTCGAGGGAGGATTCTCCCGCCAGCGTGCTGCCTGCGTCCGGATCGCCTGGGTGCGACGCTGGATCGCGTCGGTCTGTCCCCGGTCGGCCAGGATCCGCGGCCATGTCTCGCCGACGATGGACAGGAACCGCAGCGTGCGCTGCCAGTGAGTGGCGAAGTTTCCGTCGACCAGGGTTTCCAGCCGGTCGAACGGCACGCCTTCGATGGCCAGTTCGTCGAGCAGGCTGCCGAGCTCGCGTGCCAGCGCCAGGGCCTGGGCCGCCGATTGCGCGACCGGCTGCCCCTGATCGTCCTTGAAGGCGGCGACGAGGCGGGCGAGTAGGGCGTCGCGCTCGGCCGACGCGATAGCTGGCGGCAGGGCGAGCGCTCCGGCATCGCCTGCCGCCAGCTCCCACTCGCTTTCGTCGACGTCTCCCAGGGGCGCGAGCCGCGGCAGCAATGTCGGCTTGCCGACCGTGGTTCGCAGGAAGGCTTCGCGCACCGACCGCACCGAGCGCCGCGTCGGCACCAGGATCAACAGGTCGGCCAAGGCCAGCGGATCGTGGCGATGCCCCGCCAGGATGCCGGCGGCCAAGGCATCGGCGAAGCGGCGGTCGGTCGCGATATTGAGGATGGTGGTCATCGTCGGCCGCTCATCGCAGACGGCGCTCCGCCTCGGCCAGCGCCTCGGGCGTCCCGACATGGAACCAGTCGCCGTCGTGCACCACGCCGTAGAGACGTCCGCGTGCTTCGGCGCGGTGCCACAGGGTCAGCAGGGAGAAGGGGCCTTCCGGCGCGCCGTCGAACAGGTGCGGCGCGCAGATCGAAACGCTGGCGAAAACGTAGGGCGAGAGCGGGGCGATGCCGCGATGGCGCAGGGCGCCGCGCGGCTCCTGGAAGTAGTCGCCGCGATCCTTGGCTTCGCGTCCGATGACTCGGTAAAGCTGCTGGAGCAGCAGCATGGCGTCCATCCGCTCGGGATCCCAGCGGCCCGACAGGCGCGCCAGCAGCGACTCGGTTCCGTCGCGCCACAAGCCGTCGCCGTTGAGCACGAAGAACGGCTCGTCGCCCAGCAGCGGCAGTGCGTTCTTGACGCTGCCGCCGGTCTCCAGCAGCCGGTCCTCGACGATGATGCGGGCCCGGTCGCCCACACGGTCGATGATCTGCTGCCCCAGGTGGTGGACGTTGATCACGATGTTTTTGATCCCGTAGCCTTCGAGGCGGTCCAGGCTGCGTTCGAGCAGTGACCGGCCGGCCACGGGGATCAGCGGCTTGGGAGTCTTGTCGGTCAGGGGACGCATGCGCTCGCCGCGTCCCGCGGCCAGGATCATGGCCGATCTGATCATGCGGCACCGATGCGCCTCAGCGGGGGCGGCAGCAGCTGGTCGACCCAGTCACGCAGCGGCTGCATCGCATCGTGCCGCAGCGCCTGTTCGAACATGCGCCAGACGCGCGGCAGGTGGCGCAGATAGTCGGGCTTGCCATCGCGCTCGAGCAGGCGGACGAACAGGCCGATGATGCGCGCGTGGCGCTGCGCCGCCATGACGGCGAAGCCAGCGGCGAAGTCCTTCCGGTCGAGTCCCGTCTCGCCGAGATACCTGTCGAGGCAGTCATCGTGCACCGGCCCGGCGACGTCGCGCCGCGCGTCCTCGATCAGCGACACGAGGTCGTAGGCGGGGTGTCCCTGCTGGGCATCCTGGAAATCGAGAAGCCCGCAGATGCGCACGCCGGCCCTGGCCGGCAGCCAGAGCAGGTTGTCCTGGTGATAGTCGCGCAGCAGCAGGGTGTCGGGTTGGCGCGGCAGGGCGCGCAGGCAAGCTTGCCAGCGATCGCGATAGGCCGCGATCTCCTCCGGCCGCACCGGTCGTTGCGTGGCCGCCGGCAGGTACCATTCGGGCAGCAGCATCGCCGCATCGATCAGCGCCTCGCCCGCATAGGCACCGAGGTCGGGCAGCAGAGCCTTGCCGCCGGTGCGCTGCAGCACGACGAGGACGTCGGTCGCCCGCGCATAGAGCTCGTTCTCGTCGCCGCCCGCCGCCAGCACGCGGGCGTAGGTGTCGTCGCCGAGATCCTCGAGCAGCAGGAAGCCGTTGGCCTCGTCGACCGCATGCACCTCGGGCGCGCTCAGGCCGAGCGAGAGGAGATGACGGGCGAGGCGGACGAACGGCCGGACATCCTCCTGCGGCGGTGGTGCATCCATCACCACGGCCGACGCGCGTGGCCTCGTCAGCCGATAGTACTTGCGAAACGACGCGTCGCCCGCCAGCAGGCGCTCGCCGGCATCGCCCCAGCCCGCGCAGCGGATGAAGTCGGCTCGTTTCCTGTCGCGATCAGAATCCTGCAAGACGTTCGTCCCCCCGCAACTCGGCCCGGCGGCCCGCGCCGTCGATGCCGAGCATCACGTCCAGACGGTCGCCGGGCAGCAGTCCACCCAGACGCTCTGGCCACTCCACCAGCGCGATGCCGTCGGCCCGTGCCTCTTCCCACCCCAACTCGAATACCTGTTCCGGGGCTTCAAGGCGATAGAGGTCGAAGTGCCAGAACGTGCCGCGCCGCGTCTCGTACACCTCGACCAGGGTGAAGGTGGGGCTGGGCACGATCAGGGCTGGATCGCCCGAGGCCGCACGCAGGACGGCGCGTGCCAGCGTCGTCTTGCCAACCCCGAGCCCGCCATGCAATGCGACCAGATCGCGTACCTGCAGACGGCGCGCGAGCAGATCGCCGAGCCGCTCCGTTGCGGCCTCGTCAGGAAGGGGAAAAGCAAAAATCGGCACCGGTGCTCCCGATGCCGACTTTCTAGCACGTCGCTCTGTGGGTCGATCAGTAGCGGTAGAGATCGCCCTTGAAGGGGCCGGCCTCCGGCACACCGATATAGCTGGCCTGGTCGGCCCGCAATTTCGTGAGCTTGGCGCCCACCTTCTCGAGGTGCAGGGCCGCGACCTTCTCGTCGAGCACCTTCGGCAGGGTGTAGACCTTCTTCTCGTACTTGCCGGGGTTCGAGAAGATCTCGATCTGCGCCAAGGTCTGGTTGGAGAACGAGGCCGACATCACGAAGCTCGGATGGCCCGTGGCGTTGCCGAGATTCACCAGGCGGCCTTCCGACAGCACGATGATGCGCTTGCCGTCGGGGAACTCGATCTCGTCGACCTGCGGCTTGACGTTGTGCCACTTGAAATTGCGCAGGCTGGCGATCTGGATCTCGCTGTCGAAGTGGCCGATGTTGCACACGATGGCGCGGTGCTTCATCGCCTTCATGTGGTCCAGCGTGATCACGTCGACATTGCCGGTGGCGGTGACGAAGATGTCGGCCTTGGGCGCGGCCTCCTCCATGGTCACGACCTCATAGCCCTCCATCGCCGCCTGCAGGGCGCAGATCGGATCGATCTCCGAGACCATGA
>Ga0182792_1000458_pt1 | contig 38701 bp, 37 predicted proteins | sample Passage237B_FD_130497 | JGI IMG/M metagenome (GOLD analysis project Ga0182792, IMG submission 130497) | Cellulose adapted compost microbial communities from Newby Island Compost Facility, Milpitas, CA, USA - Passage2 37B (version 2) (version 2) ...
TCGACGTCCTCGGCGATGATCAGCAGCGGCTTGCCCGACTGCACGACCGCCTCGAGCACCGGCAGCATCGCCTGCAGACCCGAGAGCTTCTTCTCGAACAGCAGGATGTAGGGGCTGTCGAGCTCGGCGATCATCTTGTCGGCATTGGTGATGAAGTACGGCGACAGGTAGCCGCGGTCGAACTGCATGCCCTCGACGACGTCGAGCTCGGTCTCGAGGCTCTTGGCCTCCTCGACCGTGATGACACCCTCGTTGCCGACCTTCTTCATCGCCTCGGCGATCATCTTGCCGATCGACTTGTCGCCGTTGGCCGAGATGGTGCCGACCTGGGCGACCTCGTCGGAGCCCGTGATCTTCTTGGCGCGGGCCTTGATGTCCTCGACCGCCGCGTCGACGGCGAGGTCGATGCCGCGCTTGAGATCCATCGGGTTCATGCCGGCCGCAACCGACTTCACACCCTCGCGCACGATCGCCTGGGCGAGCACGGTCGCCGTCGTCGTGCCGTCACCGGCGATGTCGTTGGTCTTCGAGGCCACCTCGCGCACCATCTGCGCGCCCATGTTCTCGAACTTGTCGGAGAGCTCGATCTCCTTGGCGACCGTCACGCCGTCCTTGGTGATGCGCGGCGCACCGAAGCTCTTGTCGAGCACGACGTTGCGGCCCTTGGGGCCCAGCGTCACCTTGACCGCGTTGGCGAGAATGTCGACGCCGCGCAGCATGCGCTCGCGAGCGTCGCCGCTGAAGCGGACTTCCTTGGCTGCCATTGCTCAGTTCCTCTTGTGTCTGTTGGGGAATGTCTGGATGGGATGGACGGCGATCAGGCGGCCTTCTTGGAGGCTGCGGCGGAGCCTTCGAGGACTCCCATGATGTCGCTTTCCTTCATGATGAGGTACTCGACACCGTCGAGCTTGACCTCGGTGCCCGACCACTTGCCGAACAGGATGCGGTCGCCGGCCTTCACATCGAGCGGCACCAGAGCGCCCTTCTCGTCCCGCGCGCCGGGGCCGACGGCGACGACTTCGCCTTCCATCGGCTTTTCCTTGGCGGTGTCGGGAATGATGATGCCGCCCCGGGTCTTCTCCTCCTCCGCGACGCGCTTGACCACGACGCGATCGTGAAGCGGACGGAATTTCATGCTTCTCCTCCAATGATCACTGGTTGAGCCTGCCCGCGACCCCGACGGGAGCCGCGAAATACGTGCTGTCAGCACTCTCCCAGTTCGAGTGCCAACGCGCGCTGCATTTAGGATCGTGTGGGGCACGAGTCAAGATAGCGAAACGAAGTCACTTCGCACTGGCAGCAATATCGCCTGTCTGCTGCTAAGTAACTGAATTGAAACGTTTTTTCTTTGATTTCGTTGAAGGGTGGGTGACTATTCCTCTGTTGGCTTCGTGTCAAGGAGTGCTCAATGGACCGTAGTTTTATTGCGCAACTCAACAACTACCGCCTGACCACGGCGGAGATCCTGTACTGGATGCCTGACCATCGGAATTTGTTGCAGAGCTTCGTCTGGCAAAACCTGGATCTTGCTCCGGAGTTTCCAGCCCTAACCAAGTTTCTCGATTTCTGGGAGCGCAACATCGACGGCAAGGTCCACCGGGTCCGCGTCGCGAACACCCAGTTCATCAAACCAGCGGAGTTCCGGTACGCCTCAGGGGTGCTGACGATCCACTAGGCCGCCCCCCCCGCCACCCGCCGGTCCGGTCGCCATCGCCGCCGCGAACTCGGCGGCGGTGCGCTCGACCAGTGCGGCCACGGACGGCGTGTCGGTCACGCCGGATACCGAATGGCCGGCGCTCCAGATGTCCTTCCATCGCCTGGCGTCGGGTCTGTCGCGCTCCGCGGCATTGATGTCCTTGGCGATGTCGATGGCACCACGCCGGGGAAGATCCTCGGGATCGAGCCCGGCCGCGACGATCGACGGCCGCAGCATGTTGGTCTCGAGCCCGGTGAAGGCGCGCGTCAGCAGCACGTCGTCGAGACGACTGCCCACCAGCATCTCCTTGTAGGCGTTCTTCGCCATGCTCTCGCGCGTGGCGATGAACTTGGTGCCCATATAGGCAAGGTCGCAGCCCAGCCGGCAGGCGGCGGCAACGGCGTGCCCGTCGGCCATCCCGCCGGCCATGACCAGGATGCCATCCCAGAAAGTCCGGACGGCGCGCACGAAGGCGAAGGGATTGGCCCAGCCGGTCTGGCCGCCAGCGCCCGCCGTCAGCAGCACCAGACCGTCAACGCCAGCCGCGACCGCCCTTTCGGCATGCCGCACCGAGGCCACGTCGGCCAGCACCAGGCAGCCCGCCTCCTTGAGCGGTCCGAGCACCGGCTCGGGGGAGCCGACGGAGGTGATGACCAGCTCCACGCGATGACGCAGCACCACCGCGAGGTCCTCGGCGAGGCGCGGATTGGAACGGTGCACGATCAGGTTGGGGCAGAGCGGCGCAGGTGCGCGGCCGGTCTCGTCGGCGGCACGGGCCTGCGCCTCGCCCATGTCGAGGAGCCAGCGGTCCAGCTCCTCGACCGTGCGGCAGTTGGCCGTGGGGAACGATCCGATCACGCCGGCGCGACAGGCCGCCGTGACCAGGGCCGGCCCCGACACCAGGAACATCGGGGCCGCGATCAGGGGCAGCCGCAGGCGACCGCCGAGGGCTGCCGGAAGCGCCATCCTCAGGCGGCGCTCTGGGCGGCGCTCTGGGCCACCTTCTGGGCCGCGCCCTCAGGCTGCACCGGCCAAGCCTTCCTGCTCGAGGGTACGCTTCACCGCCGGACGGTTCTTCATGCGCTCGTAGTGGGCGGCGCAATTCTTGGGCAGCGTCATCTTCATGCGCGCCGCCGCCCAGAACTCGACATAGAACAGGGCTGCGTCGGCGATGGAGAACTTACCGGCCACGTACTCCTTGCCTTCGAGGGCCTTGTCCATGATGGCCAAGCCCTTCTCCATGATCTCCTTGCCGCGCGCCTTGACCGTGTCGTGGTCGGCTTCGCTCGGCGCGTAGTTGCCGGGACGGAACATGCGCGAGAACCCCTGCATGTGCATGGTCGAGACGACGTAGTCCAACGCCTCCAGCACACGCGCCTCGGCATCGGGATCGCCGGGCAGCAGGTCCTTTTCGGGGTTCCGGCGCGCCAGCCAGGTGGCGATGGCGGGGAATTCGGTCAGCACGGAGCCGTCGTCGCGCAGCAGCGTCGGCACCTTTGACTTGGGGTTCAGCTTCACGAAGTCCGGACCGTACTGCTCCTGCTTGGCGCCGTCGATCTTGTGCAGCTCGTAGGGCTTGCCGATCTCCTCGAGCAGCACGTGGATGCCGATCGAGCAGGCGCCGGGCATGTAATAGAGCTTCATTTCAGACTCCCTTGTGATGGCTGTCGAAGATCGGCGACGCTAGCATTGCGGCGACAAGGGGGGAACGACCATGCCGACAGTCGGACTGCGTTCATTGATGGGCACCCGCGATACGAAGGTCGGCACCTTCCTGTTCGAGTTCGCCACGCCCGGCATCGGCCAGATCCTCAAGGCAGCTGGCGCCGACTTCGCGGTGCTGGACATGGAGCACACCGGTTTCGGCTTCGATACGGTCCGGCAGGTGGTCCGCTACTGCCAGGCCGCGGCGCTGCCGCTGGTGGTACGCGTGCCCAGCCAGCAACGCCACCATGTCTCGCGCGCGCTCGATACCGGCGCCGACGGCGTGATGGTGCCGATCGTCTCGTCGGTGGAGCAGGCGAAGGCGGTGCTCGACGCCGCCAAGTACTGGCCGGACGGCACGCGCGGCGTCGCCCTGGGCCTGGCCCATGAGCGCTTCGCGATCCGGTCCGAGCCGCTGCCGCCACGCTTCGCGGAGCAGAACGCCCGTACAGCCGTCATCCTGCAGATCGAGGACCCGCGCGGCGCGGCGTCGGCCGATGCGATCGCCGCCCTGCCCGGCGTCGACATGCTGTGGCTCGGGCACAACGACCTGTCGGTGGCGCTGGGGAAGCCGGGGGCCTTCGATGACGCCGACTTCGTGGCGGCCGAGCAGGCGACGATCGCGGCCGCCCGCAGGCACGGCAAGTCGGTCGGCCGGCTGGCGATCGATGCCCACCAGGGCGCGGCGTTCGCGGCGATGGGCTACGACTTCGTGTCGATCGCGGGCGACGTCTGGCTGCTGCAGCAGGCCTTCGCGGCCGGACTCGCGACGGTCAAGGGCCGATGAGAAAGTGCTCCCCTTGGGAAATCTTCCCGGTGTGGGTGTGGATTGCCGGCGTCGGCAGAAGGTCTTGGCTAGCAGTCATCCTGAGGTGCCGCCGGCCCGAGCCGTTCAAGTCAAGTGCTTTCGTCGCAACAGGCCTGCAATTGGCGCGTTGACAGCCGGAAAGGAGCGGCGCACACCGTCGCGCCGCCGCCATTTTGGCGGCGTTCGACATCATGGCCTCAGATTCCGTTAGCCCGTCGTCCGTCTCCGACGCCGCTCCCCATTCCCATGGCAAGGCCAGCGCCGCGCTCGTGCTCGGCGCGCTGGGCGTTGTGTTCGGCGACATCGGCACCAGCCCGCTCTACGCGCTGCGCGAGACGTTCCTGCACGACACCAGCCTCGCGCCGACGCCCGAGCACGTGCTGGGGGTCCTGTCGACGCTCTTCTGGGCGGTGACGCTCACCGTCACCATCAAGTACGTGACCCTGATCATGCGGGCCGACAACAAGGGCGAGGGCGGCGTGCTGGCGCTGGCGACGCTCGGCACGCACGGGCTGAACGGCAAGGGCCGGAAGATCCGGCGCTCCATCATCATCCTGGCGGTGATCGGCCTGGCGCTGTTCTACGGCGACGCGATGATCACGCCGGCGATCTCCGTGATGAGCGCCGTCGAGGGCCTGTCGGCGATCGAATCGAGCCTCGAACCGCTCGTCGTCCCGCTGGCGCTGCTGATCCTGGTCGGCCTGTTCATGCTGCAGGCGCGCGGCACCGCCGATGTCGGCCGGCTGTTCGGCCCCGTCATGCTGGTCTGGTTCGCCGTGCTGGGCGTTCTCGGCGCCTGGCAGGTCGCGAAGAATCCGGCCGTCCTGTACGCGATCAACCCGATCTACGCGATCCACCTGATCGGCGACCAGGGCTTCGGCATCTTCTGGGCCTTCGGCTCGATCGTGCTGGCGGTGACGGGCGCGGAGGCCCTGTACGCGGACATGGGGCATTTCGGCCGCCAGCCGATCCGCCTCGCCTGGTTCGGGATCGTCATGCCGGGCCTGCTGCTCAACTATTTCGGCCAGGGCGCCCTGATCATCGAGAATCCCGGCTACATACGCCGCGTCTTCTTCGAACTGGTGCCGCAGGACTTCATCTTCGTCCTGGTGATCCTGTCGACGTTGGCCACCGTCATCGCGTCGCAGGCGGTCATCACCGGCGTCTTCTCCCTGACGCGCCAGGCCATCCAGCTCGGCTATCTGCCGCGGATGGAGATCCAGCACACGTCGGAGACGGCGATCGGCCAGATCTACATCCCGCGCGTCAACTGGCTGCTGATGTCGGGCATCATCGCGCTGGTGGTCGGCTTCGGCTCCTCCGGCGCGCTGGCCGGCGCCTACGGGCTTGCCGTCACCGGCGCCATGCTGGTGGATGCCGCGCTCGCCATGGCGGTGGCGATCCTGGTGTGGCGCTGGCACTGGGCGCTTGCCGCGGCGGTGTTCAGCCTGCTCGCCATCCCGGACCTCGCCTTCTTCATCGCCAACGCGCTCAAGATTCCCGATGGCGGCTGGCTGCCGCTGATCGTGGCGGCCTTCATCTACTTCACCATCACGACCTGGCGCCTGGGCCGCCGCCTGGTCGCCACCGAGATGAGCGAGGGCACCCTGCCGCTGCGCCAGTTCCTCGAGCGCATGGAGCGCGTGCCCGACCGCGTGGCCGGCACGGCGGTATTCCTGACGGCCGACGCCAGCCGCACCCCGTCGGCGTTCCTGCACAATCTCAAGCACAACAAGGTGCTGCACGAGCGCATCATCGTGCTGCAGGTCGAGACCATGGACGTGCCGCGGGTCCCCGATGACAAGCGCGTGGAGGTGGAACGGCTGGGCAAGGGTTTCCATACCGTCATCGCGCGCTACGGCTTCACCGAGCAGCCCGACGTGCCCGATGCGCTGCGTGCCTGCCGGCCGCACGGCATCGCCTACGACGAGATGGAGACCAGCTTCTTCCTCGGCCGCGAGACCCTGGTGCCCAGCCATCATTCCAAGCTCGGCCGGTGGCGGCGCGACTGGTTCATCTCGCTGTCCCACTCGGCCTCGGCCACCAAGGCCTTCTTCCGGATCCCGCCGAACCGCGCTATCGAGCTGGGCAACCAGATCCAGATCTAGGCCCGCTGCGCTTCACATGCCTCCGATGCCCCTCGTCCTGCTGCCTGGGCTGCTGAACACAGGCCGCGTGTTCGCCTCCCAGATCGAGGCGTTGTCGGACGTGGCCCACCCCGTCGTTCCCGAGCTGTGGCATCACGATTCAATCGGCGCCATGGCCGAGGCCGTCCTCGCCACCGCGCCGCCGCGCTTCGCGCTTGCGGGCTTCTCGATGGGCGGCTACGTCGCCCTCGAGATCATGCGCCGTGCCGCCAACCGGGTCGACCGCCTGGCCCTGCTCGACACGCAAGCCACCCCCGACTCGCCGGAATCGACGGCCCGCCGGCGCGGGCTGCTGGAGCAGACCGGGATCGGACGCTTCCATGGGGTCAGTGCCGTGCTGCTGCCGCAGCTCGTCCACCATCGGCACCTCGACGATGCATCCATCACCCGGCCCATCCTGGAGATGGCGCTCGAAGTCGGCGCGGAAGGCTTCGTCCGCCAGCAGACGGCGATCATGGCGCGGACCGACAGCCGGCCCGACCTGGTCGACATCGACGTCCCGACCGTCGTGATCGTTGGGCGGCAGGATCAAGTGACTCCGCTGCCGCGATCGCAGGAGATGGCGGCGGACATCGCGACGGCGCGGCTGGTCGTGCTGGAGGAATGCGGGCACATGAGCCCGCTCGAGCGGCCCGCCGAGGTCACGGCGGCACTGAGGAGATGGCTGGTCGATGGCTGAGCGTATCGAAACGATCTATGCCCGCGAGGAACATCTGGGCGCCGACGAGTACATCGACATCGTCCGCAAGTCGGGTCTCAACCGTCCCATCGAGGATCGCGGCCGCATCGAGCGCATGCTGGCCCACGCCAACCTGATCGTGACGGCCCGCCAGGACGGCCGCCTGGTCGGATTCGCCCGCTCGCTGACGGATTTCTGCTTCTGCTGCTACCTCTCCGATCTCGCCGTCGACCGCGCCTGCCAGGGGCAGGGCATCGGCCGACGCCTGATCGAGGAGACGCGCAAGGCGGCGGGAGGCGCCCAGACGACCACGCTCCTGCTGTCGGCGCCCGGGGCGATGAGCTTCTACGAAGGCATCGAAATGCCGAAGTCCGACAACTGCTTCTTCTACCGGCGGGAGCGCTGACCGGCGTTCGCGCCGATCGCCGCCGCCCGCAACCATTGGAGGCCACATGCCGCATACACCCACTTACGCCGTCGTCTGGATCGACTTCCGCGAGGCGCGAATCTTTCTCGTCACCGCGGAGGACATCGAGCATCAGCGCATCAAGGCGCACACGCCGCACCGCCAGATCCACCACAAGGCCAACGAGGTCGGCAGCGGACACGTGCACGACGACCGCCATTATTTCGAGGCGGTCGCGGCCGAGATCGCCAATGTGGACGCGTGGCTGCTGGTCGGACCGGGCGCCACCAAGCACGAGCTGGAGAAGCACCTCGATCCGCATCCCGGAAAGCTGAAGTCCCGGCTGATCGGCGTCGAGGCGATGGACCATCCGACGGACGGCGAACTGCTGGCGCACGCCCGCAAGCTGTTCAAGGCTCACGAGCGCATGGCGCCGAACGATCTCCGCGCCGAGCGGCCCCCGCACGGCGGCTGAAGCGGCTCAGCGCCGCTGGGCCTCCACGGCCCGGCGGTACTGCTCGGCGAAGCCCTGAAGGCTGCCGGTCAGCGGGCCGACCATGCCGTCGTCGCTGGTCGAGATCTGGACCGTGACCTGCTGGCCGCGCAGCATGCCGTTCAGCAGCTCGGCGGACTTCTCCTGCACGAAGGAGCAGGCTCCGCCGGTGCAGATGCTCGTGGAGACGAAGGGCCAGCTATCGACCTGTATGCTGGCGCTCTGTCCCATGCCGTCGGCCGCGACGGTGAGCGTGGTGTAGGCCGCCGAGTAGCTGACCACCAGGAATGTGCCGAGCAGGTTGTTGGGACCGCCGTCGATCATCGCCGAGACGGTGCAGTCCTTCCCCTTCTCCGTGTTGCAGTTCATCACCCACTGGTTGGGCGGCAGGTTCTGCCCGACGGGCTGGGCGGCCGCCGTCACTGCGGCCGCAGCCGCGGCCGCGATGGAAGCGAGGACTGCGGCAACTGTCGTCTTGGTCATCGGCTCTCTCGTTGATCGGTCCGCGAGCGTAGCAGCGTCGACGTCAGGATGACACCGTAGCGGCCACGTCGCCGACCACGCGCACGCGCACCCGCACCGAATTGCCCGGCAGGTAGGCCAGTGGCATGTCCTCGCTCTCGATCGTGACAAGCGTCGTGCGGTCGGCGCCGGCCGCCACCGCGCGATCGTTGGCGATACCCTGGGCCGCGGCGATCGCATCGGTCCGCGTCATGTCCCTGAAGATCTGGTCGCATTCACCGGAAACCTGCGCAATGGCGGCGCCGACAGCGTTGGCGCAGTCGCCATGCTCGACATGGATCACCCTCGACACGCCCGGCAGCTTTTCCGGGATCAGGAAGGCGCCGCCGCCGACGGCGATCAGCGGCACGTCACCCGCCTCGGTCTTCATGCGGTCGATCGCCTCCTCAGCCAGGCGCGCCGCTTCATCGAACACCTTGCGGCAGGTCTCGAGGTCGAGATGGGAGACCCTGCTCCTGTCGCCAAGATCCAGCAGGCCGCTTGCGACGGCGACATCCGTCGTCGTGAGCTGGCTGCCGCCGAAGGCGATGCCGTCCTTCAGCAGGCGATAGCCGACCGACAGCGGTCCGACCTTGACCGGATCGAGCGAAACGTGGCTGCCCCCGCCCAGCCCGATCGAAAGCAGGTCGGGCATGCGGAACAGCGTGCGAACGCCGCCCACCTTGACCACGGAGTTGGCCTCGCGCGGGAAGCCCAGCCTGAGCTGCCCGACATCGGTCGTCGTGCCCCCGACATCGACCACCATCGCATCGGACAGGCCGGAGAGATAGGCGGCGCCGCGCATCGAGTTGGTTGCGCCGGAGGCGAAGGAATAGACGGGCAGGCGTCGCGCCTGCCGCGCCTCCACCACGGTGCCGTCGTTCTGGGTGATGAACAGCGGCGCTGCAATGCCCGAGTCGGCAATCGCCTTCTCGAAGGCGGCGATGGTGTCGCGCGCCAGATCGGCAAGCGCCGCATTCAGCAGCCCGGCATTCTCGCGCTCGAGCAGCCCGATTCGGCCGAGGTCCGACGAGCAGGTGATCACCGCCTCCGGCACCACGGCGGCGACCAGTTCGGCCGCCCGCTTCTCGTGGCCCGGATCGAGCGGCGAGAAGATCGCGGAGATGGCGACCGACCGCAGTCCCTTCGCCTTCATCTCCTGCGCCGCGCGGGTGACGGCATCCTCGTCCAGCGGCATGAAAAGCCGCCCGTCATACTCGTGGCCGCCCTCGACCATCCAGACACCGCCGCGCACCAGCTCCGCCAAATCCTCCGGCCAGTCGCAGAAGGGCGGCAAGGAAGCCGAAGCCGGCATGCCGAGCCTGAGCGCCGCCACCTTCGTGAGGTGCCGCCGCTGCACCACCGCGTTGATGAAGTGCGTCGTGCCGATCATGACACCGTCGATGCGGCGGCCGTCCAGCACGCCCGTCGAGCCCAGGCTCTTCAGCGATTCGAGGATGCCCGCCGTCACATCCTCGCTGGTCGGGGCCTTCACCGCCCGCAACACCTTGCCGTCCTCGATCAGCACCGCGTCCGTATTGGTACCACCAACGTCGATCCCTATGCGTCTCATGCGCCGAACACGCTCCTGAACTCGATGTCATAGCCGAAGGCGCGCGGACCGACATGGTCCAGACCGCGCGGCGTGAGGAAGACGGCGGGCGGCGGCAGGGCGATCACCGTGACGCGCTGGCCGTATCGGATGGTCTCGCTGCCGACCGCCTCGCCGGAAACGGAGTCGAGCACGCAGATCAGATCCGGCGTCATGGCGAGCGGCCGCTCGTCCCGATAGGCGACGATCCACTCGTTCTGGAAGTTGATCTCCATCGCCGAACCGCGCCAGTCATCAAGACCGTCGAAGCGCACGACGCCGCGCAGGAAACCCTCCGTGGCGCGGCGCGCCACATCGACGACCTTCCCCTTGTAGAGCAGCTTGCCTGGCTCGACCGAGAGGACGGCGGCGACGGGATCCTCGTGGCGGCGTTGGGCATCGCGCACGGCGCGGCCGATGGCGATGGCCTTGGTCGTGGTGCCGTGGATGCCCCACTTCTTCACCTCGGCGCCGGTGCGCGGCGGCTGGCAGGTGGCGGCGACGGAGCCGTACTCGACGCAGATCTTGCGCGCCACGCGCTCCGTCCATTTCCAGGTCGGCACCTTGTGCACGATGCTTTCGAAGCCGCGCACATCGACGGCCGTCAGCGGATAGGGCGTGAGGCCGCCGACCGCGACCGAGGTCATCTGGGCCTCGGGATAGGCCCGCCCCATCGTGTCCGAGTCGACCACCGGCAGATCGAGATGGGCTGCCGCCATGAAGGGCCGCACGCCGTTGGCGCCGCCGATCTCCATGCTCATGAGCGCCGCGAAGCGCCGCCCGATGTGCTGCTCCATCACGGTCACCGCCCGCGCCAGCGTCAGACTGTCGGTCAGGCGTTCCTGCCCGACCAGCGGTGCCCCCATGTTGGCCACAGTGCCGATCCAGTCGCCATCGGCGAGATCCGCCGCATCGACGAGCCGGACGCGATGACCGTCGCGATACAGCGCCCGCATGTTGAGCAGCGGCAGGTACGGATTGCCGCCGCCGCCGGTCCCCAGGATCCAGGCGCCGACCGCCAGGGATTCGATGTCGTCGAGCGACAGCTCGCGTACGCTCACTCGTTACTCCTCACGCGAACACGCTCCTGAAGTCGATATCGTAGCCGAAGGCGCGCGGACCGACATGCTGCAGGCCCTTCTCCGACAGGAAGACCGACGGCGGCGGCAGCGCGATCACCGTGACTCGCTGGCCATACCGGATCGTCTCGGTCCCCACCGCCTCGCCCGACACCGAATCGAGCACGCAGATCAGGTCGGGCGACATGGCCACGGGCCGGCCGTCGTGCCAGGCCACGATCCATTCGTTCTGGAAGTTGATCTCCATGGCCGAGCCGCGCCAGTCGTCGATGCCGTCGAAGCGCGTGCGGCCACGCAGGAAGCCCTCGGTGGCGCGGCGTTCGACATCGACGACCTTGCCCTTGTAGAGCAGCTTGCCCGGCTCGACCGACAGGATGGCCGCGATGGGATCCTCGTGCCGCCGCTGGGCCTCGCGCAGGGCACGACCGATGGCGATGGCCTTGGTCGTGGTACCGGGGATACCCCACTTCTTCACGTCGGCACCGGTGCGCGGCGCCTTGCAGGTGGAGGCGATCGATCCGTACTCGACGCAGATCTTGCGGCTGACCCGCTCCATCCACTTCCAGGTCGGCACGCTCTCGACGACCGATTCGAGCCCGCGCACATCGACCGAGGTCAGCGGACAAGGCTTGAGGTCGCCCACCGCCACCGACGTCATCTGCGCCTCCGGATAGGCACGGCCCATCATGTCGGCATCGATCACGGGACGCTTCAGATGCGCCGCCGCCATCAGCGGCTGGATCGAGTTCCCGCCGCCGATCTCGAGGGCCATGATCCCCCGGAAACGGTGGCGCGTATGCTCCTCCATCAGCGCGACCGCGCGGGCGATCGTGCGGCTGTCCGTCAGCCTTTCCTGGCCGACCAGAGGGGCGCCCATGTTCGAAACCGCGGCCACCCAGTCGTCATCCTGCAGCTCCTCGGGGGACATCAACTGCACGCGCAAGCCGTCCCGGTAGAGAGCCCGCATGTTCAACAGGCCGAGATAAGGGCTGCCGCCGCCCCCCGTGCCCAAGATCCAGGCACCGACCGCGAGCGATTCGATGTCTTCCAGCGTGATGTCGCTCAACTGCATTACGTTTGCCAACTCCCCCGGCCGGCTCCTATGTAACGGCCTGCCTCGTCGCTGCAAAGCACGAGTAACCGGGGAGATACCGAGCAATGTCCGAGCCAATCAAACTGGCCGCCTTCTGCGGCAGCCTGCGCAAGGCGTCGTTCAACCGCATGGCCCTCAATGCCTTCGCCGAGCGCCTGCCCGCCGGCACGACGCTGAAGATGATCGAGATCGGCGACTGGCCGCTCTACAACGCCGACATCCAGGCGCAGGGCTTCCCGGAGAAGATCCAGGCGGCACAGAAGATCATGCTCGAGGCCGATGGCCTGGTGCTGGTGTCGCCGGAATACAATTATGGCCCATCGGGTGTGCTGAAGAACGCCATCGACTGGCTGTCGCGCATGACGCCCCAGCCTTTCGCCGGCAAGCCGGTCGCCCTGTTCGGCGCATCCGGCGGCATTCTCGGTACCGCCCGCGCCCAGTACCAGCTACGCCAGATCCTGGTGTTCCTCGACGGCCGACCTGTGAACAAGCCGGAGGTGATGATCGGCCAGGCGCAGAACCGGTTCAGCGCCGATGGAAAGCTCACCGACGAGCCGACGGGCAAGCTCCTGTCCGACCTAGGTGCATCGCTGGTGCTGCATATCCGCCACGCCAGGGCGGCTGCGCAGCACGTGAAATAGCGCCGCTTCAGCGTGGGCGCAGGCTGAAGATGTAGGCGACCAGGTCCTCCTGGTCGCGCGCGCCCAGTTCGAGGTCGGGCATCTGGCTGTGGATCGCGGTCATCGCGCCCTTGAGGGTCGCCGCCGCGACGTCGGCGCGTGCCGCGAGGGCTGGGAAGGTCGGGCGGCCGTCCGCGCTGCCGGTCGTCGCGGCGCGGCTGACGATATGACACCCTGCGCACCATCGTTCGGCCAAGGCCTGGCCGCGCATCGCATCCTGCGCATGTCCGCTCGCCTCAGGCAGGACCGTCAATGTCGCGCCCGCAATGGCCCCCGCGATCGCCGCCGCTTCATGGAACAACTCCGTCGGTTGACGGTGCCATCTTCCACCCGCCGCTCCGGGGCGCCTTGATCTGCCGCAAGCCATGCAACATCGGTCGTTGCGAATCGCTTGCATGTCATCCTAGCCTGTCCGCCCTATCGTCCGGGATTCCAGGAGAGCGCTGCGGATGCCCACGCTGCTACCGAACTCCACCTATCTTGACTTCACCAGCTACGGCCAGACCACGGCCGGCACGCCGGCCGCCGCCTATGGCATGTTCGGTGCCGTCACCGCCGCGCCAACCGTCAACGTCGCGCTGGTCCTGCCGCGCGCCAACGACCCGACCGCACTCCTGACCGGCGGCTGGGGAGAGAGACAGGCGACGCTCGACCAGCTCAACGACAGCGGTGCCCTGTGGTCCACCTATGGCGCCTCGACGGCGGACTATACGTCGGCAATCAATACGCTCAACGGCATGGGGATCACGATCCTGGGCGACGCCGCCGGCAGCGACGGCTACGTCACGTCGCAGGAATCGCGCACCATCTGGGTGAAGCTCGACGCCACCGAGTTCAACGCCTTCTTCGGCACACCCTGGCTGCAGAGCGATTCGACGCAGGAAGGCATTCTGCACTTCTGGAACGGCAGCCTGTCCGTTCCAGACGGCCTGAACGTCGCGGGGCTGTGGTTCGATACCGCCCCCATCTGGGGCACCTATCCGGCCGTCTCCGACATGTCGGGCGGCGCCAGTGTCACGCCGCCGCAGGGGCCGCTCAGCATCGGCAACGATCTCTACACGAGCGACGAGTCCACCATCCTCTATTCCGGCCAGGTGGCGGAGTGGTTCTACAACTTCCCCCTGACCGGCATCGACGTGCCGACCGCGACGATCGGCCTGGTCGAGCCGGGCATCGGCGACGCGATCCCGCCCAGCGCCACCTACACCTTCCAGCAAGGCTTCGAGCGTTTCCGGGCGAATGCCGGCCTGTCCGGGCCGGGCGACTACTATGTCGTCGCCAACAACGGACAGAACTACTTCGTCGGCAATTCGCTGGAGCGGTCGCTGGATCTGGGCGTCGTCATCTCGGCGGCGCCCGGCAGCACGATCGGCCTCTACAGCGGATCGGGCTTCGGAAATCACGCGCACTCCAACGCCTTCACCGCCTACCAGGCGGCGTTCTGGGACCAGGCCAACAATCCGTCGGTGGTCTCCTCGTCCTTCTCGATCTTCCAGCAGTCCTCGCCCGATTCGCCGTTCGCCTATGCCGTCCGGGAACTCTTCACCGACGCGGCCCTGCGGAACATCTCGGTGACGGTCGCCAACAACGACTGGGGATCGGGCTGGAATTTCGGCAATGGCCTCGCGAACCAGGCCATCAACATGAGCTCCCCCTACCTTCTGTCGATCGGCGGGACGTCGCTGAGCACGATGCTGGCGGCGCCGCTCGACGCGACGATTTCGGATGTCCCATCGTCCGATCTTTCGCTGCTCGGACTCGCCCTGTCGGGAGAGCTCGCGACCCTCTGGTCCCTGGTGGCGGGCGGGCTGAAGGCGCTGCCAGCGACGGTGACGGCGGCCGAGGCGGCCCAGACCCTGTTCCTGGAATCGGTCTGGAACACCTACTGGCTGGATGGGACGACGCTCAATCCGCAGTTCGGCGCCGGCGACGGCGGCGTGGATACGACGCAGCCGCCGCCGTGGTACCAGACCGCCTTCGGGCTGGTGCCGACCTCGGCCAATCCTGGCGGCGGAACGGGCCGCGGCACCCCCGACGTTTCCGCCAATGCCGGCGGCAACATGTTCTTCGCGGGGCCGCCGTCCGACATGGCGCCCATAGCGACGCCGCCCGGCGGGTATTGGGGGACCAGCGCGTCGACGCCGCTCTGGGCGTCGCTGCTGGCGCAGATCGATACCATCTTCCAGGACCAGGGGCTGCCGCATCTGGGCTTCGCGAACGACCTGCTCTACGCCGCCGCCGCGATCGCGCCGGCCTCGTTCAACGACATCACCTACGGCAACAACGTGCTGTCGTTCTACTATGGCGGCCCGATCGACAATCCGATGTCGGGGAACATCACGCTCACCGGCTACGGCTATGAGGCGGGCCCGGGCTACGACCTGACGACGGGCCTCGGCTCTCCCAACGGCGTGCTGCTGGCGCGGGCGCTGACGACGATCGCCCATTCGCAGATCTCCTACAGCTCCAGCCCCGAGATGCTGGACGATGACGGCGCGGGCGGCTGGCAGAGCGGCACCCACCAGAGCCTGATGTTCCAGACCATGTCGGCGGGCGGCGTGTCGGTCGATGTCGGACTCGGCAATGGCGACTTCGGCTTCAACAGCGCCGCCTCGTCCGAGTTCGCCTGGACCAACCGATTCGCCCAGCAGGTCCTGCAAGCGGACTTCGATGCGAACCTCGTGCGGCTGTTCGACAAGCAGGCGCAGGGCTGGGTGGCGCAGTCGTCGGTCGGGGCGGGGCAGCATCTGTCGGTCAGCATCGACGGCGCCGCAGGGCAGGCCCTCCAGGGCACGCTGAGCAACCCGTTCGGCTTCGCCGATTTCGCATCCGACGAGGGTGCCGTACGGGTGGCGCGGCCGGTGGCGGTGGCCGAGACGGCGGGCGGCGCCGACGACCAGACGGCCGTGGTGCGGGTGCGCCAGAACGGCGAGGACAGCCTGTCGCTCACCTTCTACCGGGTCGACGACCTGTCCGGCACGATCACCGGCATCCGTCCGGGCGATGCGAGCTACGCGCTGGCTGCAGAAGGCCGGGCCTACCAGATCGGCTCGGGCGGCACGGCGATGGGCGGTCCGGGCTACGGCAACTACCAGCAGACGACGCTGCTGGACGTCGATGCCGGCGACCTGATCGCCATGAAGCTGTTCAACAACGACAGCGGCGCGACCTTCTGGGCCTTCGCGTCGGCCAACGAGGCGGTGGCGGGCCAGGATATCGGGCACCTGTGGAGCTACGGCCTGAACACCTGGGGCTGGGAGGACACCTGGGGCGGCGGCGACCGCGACTTCAACGACTTCATCATCCAGCTCGACTTCACCAGCACCGCCGGCAGCGGATGGCTGATCTAGACGGACGGACGGTCAGTCGAGCATCTCGCGCAGGACACGGCCGGTCGCCGTGATGGCGAGCAAGGTCGGCACGCCCAGCGGACCCTTGACCCACGCCTTGGTGGCCGGCGTGTAGCTCATGCAGTCCATGGCCACGAGATCCGGCTTGCGCGCGGCCAGCCGATCGGCGGCAGCCGCCGCCTCTTGCGGACCGGCGCTGGGCGCCAGCGCCTCCGCCACCACGTCGAGCCCGGGCCTCGCCCATTTCGACGCCAGCTTCTCCCCCTGCTCGGCCAGAGGGATCAGCAGGCCGAGCCGGCCACGCGGCAGCAACCCTGCCGCCAGACCGTTCAGGACGCGCGACGGGAACAGGACGTTCTCGTCGCCCTGCATGGGCGGGAACTCGCCGGTGCAGGCATAGACCAGCGCGTCGCAGCCATCGGCGCGCAGCCGGTCGAGCGCGGCAGGCGACCGCTCGATCACGGCCTTCTTGGAGATCTTGACGTCGCGACCGCCGCGCAGCCGCGTGTAGAGCGTGTCGGCGCCGCTCTCCGGCAGCAGCGTGTCGATCTCCTCGTCCGAAAGTCCGTCGAGGGCGCCGCGCAGGACCACCTTCGTGCCGGCGGGCGCCTGGGCGGCAAACAGTTCCGCGATATCGTCGCGCGGCGCCTGGCCGATCGTCACGATTCCAAGGATACGCGCCATGTCTCAACCCTCCAGCAGGACCGTGTCCTGATCATTCCACGACAGGCCGACCGCATCGCCCGGCTGATGCAAGGCCCTTTCGCCGGCATGGGTCTCGCGCACCAGCAGCGAGCGGCCGTCCGCGGCCCGCACGCGCAGCAGCGTCGATCCTCCGAGATAGTTCGCCGTCTCGACGGTGCCCGAGATGCGGGCGCTGGCCACGGTCGCGAGCCGGATCTTTTCCGGTCGCAGAGCCCGGGCCTGACCGCCCTCCTCCAGGATGTTGATCTCCCCGATGAAGTCGGCGACGAAACGCGTCCGGGGACGCTCGTAGATCTCGGTCGGCGCACCGACCTGTTCCACCCGCCCCTGATTCATCACCGCGATGCGGTCGCTCATGGCCAGCGCCTCTTCCTGGTCGTGCGTGACGAAGACGAGGGTCACGCCCAGCCGCTTCTGCAGTTCCTTCAGCTCGAACTGCATCTGCTGGCGGAGCTTGCGATCCAGGGCGCCCAGCGGCTCGTCGCACAGCAGCACCGGCGGCTCGACCACCAGCGCACGCGCCAGCGCCACCCGCTGCTGCTGGCCGCCCGAGAGCTGGCCGGGCCTGCGATCCTCCAGGCCGGTCAGCGCCACCTGGGCCAGCGCCGTCGCCACCCGACGCTCGATGTCGGGCCTCGGCACCGCGCGCATGCGCAGGCCGAACGCCACGTTCTCGGCCACCGTGCGGTGCGGGAACAGCGCGTAGGACTGGAACACCATGCCCATGTCGCGCCTGTGCACCGGCAGGTCGGTGATGTCGCGCCCGCCGACGAGGACACGGCCGGAATCCGGCTGCTCGAAGCCGGCGATCATGCGCAGCGACGTGGTCTTGCCGCAGCCCGACGGCCCGAGCAGGGAAAAGAACTCGCCGGCCGCGATGTCGAGCGTGACGCCGTCGACGGCCACGACGCGGCCATCGAAGGACTTGGTCACCTGATCGAGCTTGATGGAAGCGGAGGTCATTCGCACACGACGTCATGCCAAAGGCCGAGGGACCTTTCCCAGATCGGGAAGGTCCTGCCGGACTCGGGGGGAGACGATCCTATCCCCGCAGGATCTTCGTCACGCGCGCGTCGATGTCTTCCTTGCGCGCGTTGTACCACTTCCAGTCGGGCTGGATCAGCGTCGCCACCTTGGCCTCGGTGGTGAGCAGCTTCTCGTCGTACTTCGCGGAGAGCTTCACCTTCTTGTTGGACGGCGAATACCATACCGCCTCGGCGAGCAGCTTCTGCACGTCCGGCCGCAACATGTAGTCGATATAGGCGAAGGCCAGTTCCTTCACCTTGGAGCCCGGCGTGACGTTCAGCACCTGCTCGAGCGCCAGCACGCCTTCGGACGGGCTGGCGAAGTCGACCGGCTGCTTGTTCTCACCCTCGTAGCGGTAGACGCCGGAATCGTGGATGACGCCCATCGAGACCTCGCCCGACAGCAGCATCTTCTCCATCTGGCCGGTGAAGTCGACGAGCTTGATCGGCTTGAGCTGCTCCAGCGCCTTGTAGGCGGCATCGAGATCCTGCAGCCCCTTGCCGTAGATCTTGCCCAGCATCATCAGATGGCACTGGCCGAGGCTGTTCACCGGGATGATGTAGCTGCCGCGCGCGCCGGCCAGCTTGGGATCGGCGAGATCCTTCCACGAGGTGGGCCTGGCAAGCCCCTTGTCGGTGCGGAAGCCAAGCCCGATGGCGCTGGTGAAGATCGACACGCCGACGATCTTGTCGCTCACGGCATAGGGATAGACGTCGGCGACGTTGGGCACTTCCTTGGCCGTGATCTTGTCCAGCACGAGACCTTCGACGACGCAATTCCACTGCTCGTTGGAGTTGGTGTGCAGCACGTCATAGAGCGGATCGTTCCTGGGGCTGGCCTGCAGCTTGGGCACGAACGGAAAGGCCTGATCGGCCTGCACGGTGCACTTGAACTCCTTCTCAAAGGCCGGCAGGACCGTTGCCTTCATGACATCGCCCCACTTGCCGCCCCAGGTCGTGATCTTGAGCGTCTTGGTCTGCGCATGAAGGATGGACGGCGCCGCCAGCGAGGCGGTGACGGCCACCGCACCTGAGCGCAGGATGGTACGACGTGAAATCATGATGACCCCCTCGGTTCCCGTTCAGAGTTTAACGTAGGCCTTGAGCCCGATCAGCTTTTCCAGGACCAGCACCACGGACAATGCCAGCAAGATCGAGACCATCGAGGCGGCGGCAATGGCCCCGTCGAGGTCGAATTTCATGTAGTTGAACAGCACGACCGGCAGGGTTTCGCCCTTCGGGACGACCAGGAACAGCGACACCGGGAACTGGTCGAACGACACGATGAAGGCGAACACCCCGCCCGCGAAGACGCCGGGCCGTATCAGCGGCAGCGTGACCTCGAAGAAGACGCGGATCGGGCTGGCGCCCAGCACGGCCGCCGCCTCCTCGATGCGGCGGTCGAAATTGTGCAGCACGGCCAGGGTGGTGCGGATCACGTAGGGCACGGCGACCAGCGTATGCGCCAGGATCAGCCCCCAGACGGGCCGGCCGATGCCGGCCAGCAGATAGGCCTGGAACAAGGCCAGGCCTGTCAGGATGGCCGGCAGCATCAGCGGCGACATGAAGAAGGCCGTCAGCGAGGCTCGGCCCGGCAGATTGCCGCGTGCCCGGGCAAGGGCACAGGCCCCGCCGATGACGATGGACAGGACAAGCACGCACCCCGCCACCCACAGGGACAGGAACAGGGCGTTCATGAACTCCGGGCTGGAGAAGAACTTGTCGAACCAGCGCAGGCTCACGCCGACCGGCGGGAAGGAAATGTAGGGCGTCGGGTTCAAGGCGAAGATCAGCACGATGGCGATCGGCGCCAGCAGGAAAGTCAGCAGCAGGCCATTCAGCGCCAGATAGGCGGCCCGTCCGGCATCGAACGGCCGGCGGTTGGGGGCGGCGCTCACGCCAGCCCCTGCTCGCCCGACAGCCGGGCGAGGATCCGGTTGTAGGCGACCACGATGACCAGCGACACGAGCAGCAGGATCACGCCGAGCGCGCCGGCGAAATTGGGATTGAAGCTGGTGCCGACCTGCTGGGCGATCAGCATCGGCAGGGTAAGCACGTCGGTCCCGCCCATCAGGGACGGCGTCACGTAGGCGCTGATCGACAGGGCGAAGACCAGCAGCGAGCCGGCCAGGATGCCGGGCAGGCTGAGCGGCAGCGTGACCTCGGCGAAAGCGCGCAGGCGGCCAGCACCCAGGCTGCGTGCCGCCTGCTCCAGCCGCTCGTCGATGCGGCCGATCACGCCCGTCAGCGTCAGCACCATGAAGGGCACGTAGATATGGACGAGCGCGACCACCGTGCCGAATTCGTTGTACATCAGCGGCAACGGCTTCTCGATGAGCCCCCACTGGATCAGCAGCGTGTTGACCACTCCCTTGTCCTGCAGGATCGTCATCCAGGCGAAGGTGCGCACGACGATGCCGGTCAGCATGGGCGCGATCACTGCCATCAGGACAAGGGCGTGTCCCAGCCGCGACTGCATGCGCGCCATCCAGTGGGCCAGCGGATAGCCGATCAGCAACGAGGCGATGGTGGTGATGAGGCCGATGCGCAGCGTCGACCACAGGGCATCGTGGAAGATGCCGGCGCTGTCGAACAGGAAACGTTCGTAGTGCCGCGTCGTCAGGGTGGCGTTCGGATTGTTCACCGGATTGCCGGAATAGAACGACATCGCCGTCATCACGCCGAACGGCAGCACGAAGAACAGCACGAACAGCAGGCCCGCGGGAGCGAGCAGCCAGGCGATCGGCGTGGGACGGGAAGAAGCGGCAGCGGCCATACGCCGGCCATCGTGGCGCAAGCCGATGCTTCGGTCCACGCCGAAGGACAGCGACGTTTGGCCGTGCTACGCCGCCGCCGTCATGGCATCGAAATTGCCACTGCTTCTTCTCCTCATCGCGGTGACCTGCCTCAGCCAGTTCTATCGCGTGTCCAACAGCGTCATCGCCCCGGAGCTCAGCCGCGATCTCGACCTGAGCGCCCGTCAGCTCGGCTGGGCGGGCAGCGCCTTCTTCTTCGCCCTGTTCGCCATGCAGGTGCCGGTCGGCATGTGGTTCGACCGCTACGGCGCGCGCCGCACGGTGACGGCGCTGTCGCTGGTGGCCATGGCCGGCGCCCTGTGGATGGCGACCGCTGTGCATGCCTTCGACCTGATCGGCGCGCGCGCCGTGCTGGGGGTCGGCTGCGCCGCCTCCTTCATGTCCGTGGTGTTCCTGTGTTCGCGCTGGTTCGAGACGACGCGCCTCGCAACCGCGCTGTCCTGGGTGTTCGCGGCCTCCAATCTCGGGACCCTGGCGGGGGCGACGCCGCTGGCCTGGATCGCGGCGACGGCGGGCTGGCGCAACGGTTTCCTGGGACTGGCAGCGGTCACCATTCTCGTCGCGGCAGCCTTCTACGCCATTGTTCGCGACCGCCCGCCCGACAGGGCGGCGCCACCGGTCCGGCGCGAGAACCTGGGCGAGATCGTCAGGGGCCTGCTCGAAGTATGGACGACCCCCGGCCTGCTCCCGGTGCTCGCCATGCATTTCTTCGCTTACGCCACGATGCTGACGGTGCTGGGCGTATGGGGCGGGCCATACCTCTACGATGTCCATGGGCTGGACGCCGTCCAGCGCGGCAACGTGCTGCTCGCGATGGGGGTCGCGCAGATCCTGGGCATCCTGGCCTACGGGCCGATGGACCGCCTGCTGCGGTCGCGCAAGAAGGTCGTCCTGGGCGGCGCCGGCATCTCGTTCGTCCTGCTCGCGGTGCTGGCGTCGTGGCCGCATCCACCGCTCGCCGCCGCCATCGTCGTGCTGACCGCGTTCTGCTTCTTCTGCGCCTTCGGCACCGTGATCGTGGCGCAGGGCCGGGCGCTCTTCCCGGACCGGCTGGCCGGGCGCGGCGTCACCACCGTCAACATGGCCCAGTGCCTGGGCCTCACGGTGCTGCCGGCCATCGTGGGCTACATCGTCGAGGCCTTCGGGAATTCACCGGTCGCCTACCGGCTGGCCTTCGCGATGCTCGGACTGGGTCTGGTCCTCGGCGCGAGCATCTATCTGCGCGCGCGCGACAGCGCTACTGCGTCGCCTGCTTGAGATAGGCCACGACGTCGGCGAGCTGCGCCGGCTGCTTGATGCCGTTGAACACCATCTTGGTGCCCGGCACCTTGCCCTTGGGATCACGAAGATAGTCGGCCATGGCCTGCTCGTCCCAGACGATGCCGGATTTCACCATCGCCTCCGACGCCTGATAACCCTCGGTCGCGCCGGCCTTGCGGCCGAAGACGCCGTGCAGGTTGGGGCCGGCGACGCTGGCACCGCCCTTTTCGAGCGTGTGGCAGGAGCGGCACTGCTGATTGAAGACTCTCTGTCCCCGGCTCGCATTGCCGGTCTGCGCAAAGGCCTGGCCGGCCAAGACGCCCATGGCAACCAGTGCTGCCGTTCCTGCCCAAAACCTGATCATGGCGCTCCTGCTAGATTGGGTCCGTTCGATCTGGGACGCTCGCGTCGGGGCGCAAGTGGCAGGCCCTGTGTTCTCTTTCGAGCAGGGACCGCTTCCGCCGCACGCCCCATCGATATCCCGAGATCGAGCCGTCCTTCTTCACGATGCGGTGACAAGGCACGACAATCGCGAGTTTGTTGGCCGCGCACGCCTCGCCGACCTCGCGGGCCCGCCGCGGCGCGCCGATGCCGGCCGCAATCTCGCCATAGGTAGCGGTGGCTCCGGGCGGAATCCGGCGCAGGGCATTCCAGACCCGGCATTCGAAGGCGGCGCCCCGCAGGTCGAGGGAAAGGGCCGCGCCGCGCTCCGGATGGTCGATCAGATCGACGATCCGGTCGATCGTCTCCTGAAGGGCCACGCGATCCTCGACGAGGACGGCGTCGGGAAAATGCCGTGCAAGCTCGGCAATGCCGGTTTCGAAGGACACGGATACGAGGCCTTGCCCCGACAGGGCGGCAACGATCGGCCCCAGCGGGCTGTCGCCGAAGGCATAGCGAATGGTGTCTGTCATGATCGTCTCCATCATTGACGCTCGGTGACCGGAACCTAGGCGTCGCCCGCATGAAATGCGCTCCGCCAGCGGATTGGAATTCCGGTGCCCGCCGCCATATAGATGCCAGATGGCCGACCTCTTCGACCTCGATACCCACCAGCCACTCGGCGACGGCGCCGTGTTGTTGCGCGGTCGTGCGCTGGCCGTCGACAGCGCCTTGCTCGCCGCTGTGGCCGCGGTGACCGCGCGGTCGCCGTTCCGCCGCATGGTAACGCCCGGTGGCTTCCAGATGTCCGTCGCCATGACCAATTGCGGGCATGTCGGATGGGTCACGGATCGCAGCGGCTACCGCTACGACTCCCGCGATCCGGCAAGCGGTGCACCATGGCCAGAGATGCCCGGGCTCTTCGGGACTCTCGCGCACGAGGTCGCGCGGGAAGCGGGCTTCGAAGCCTTCGTGCCCGACGCCTGCCTGATCAACCGCTACGAACCCGGCACGCGCCTTTCACTGCACCAGGACAAGGATGAGCAGGACTACGGCCACCCGGTGGTGTCCGTGTCGCTCGGCCTGCCGGCGACCTTCCAGTTCGGTGGCCTGCAGCGCGCCGACCGGCCGCTCAAGGTTACGCTGCGGCATGGCGATGTCGTGGTCTGGGGCGGTCCCTCGCGCCTGGTCCATCATGGCGTGCTCGCCTTGAAGGAAGGCGAGCACCCGCTGACCGGTCGACGGCGCTACAACCTGACCTTCAGGAAAGCGCTGTAGAGGTCACGCTGTCGTAAAGAACGGCAGCGTCACGTCGTTCGTCACGGGCTCGAAGCCGAGCTTCACGCGTTTGCCGATCTCGAGATCGGCCTCCGCCACCCCGTGCAGCGGTGCATTCACGCGCACGCCGGCATCCATGTCGACCAGCGCAACGATGTAGGGCACGGATGCCTTGAAGAAGAAGTTGAACGGATGATGGCATACGGTCCAGGAGTGGATCGTCCCGCCCGTCGGCGCCTCGCGGAATTCACTCTCCATCGAGAAGCAGTACGGGCAGACCGGCCGGGGGTAGTGCCGGACCTTGCCGCATTGCGTGCAGTGCTGGAGCATGAAGCGTCCCTCGCGCAGGCCGTCCCAATAGAGCTGGCTCTCGCGCGTCGGCACCGGCAGCGGACGCTCGGGCATCGGCGGCGTGGCGGCGGATGTGGTCATGCGGCCCTCCGCAGGATGGCGATGGAGCCGTCGCCCATGTCGCCGTAGCCCGTGACGAGGCCGACTTCGGCCTCCTTCACCTGCGCCTTGCCTGCTTCGCGGCGAAGCTGGCGCGTCAGCTCGATGACGTGGTTGAGGCCGACGACGTGGCCCTGGCTCAGGAGCCCGCCATGGGTGTTGATCGGCAGGGCGCCGCCCAGCGCGATGCGGCCGTCCATCACGAACGGCCCGCCCTCGCCCTTCTTGCAAAAGCCCAGCAGTTCGAGCTGGTTGATCACCGTGAAGGTGAAGCAGTCGTAGATTTCGGCCACGTCGATGTCCTGCGGACCGACGCCGGCCATCGCGTAGGCGCGCGGTGCCGCCCTCGCCAGGCCGAACTCCAGCAAGTCGGGCCGCTGCGTGATCGATGCCGGCGATTCGGGATGGCCTTCGGCGACGCCCATCACCGTGACCAGCGGCTTGCGCAGGGAGCGCGCGCGGTCGGCCGCACTCACGATCACCGCCGCGCCGCCGTCGCTTTCGAGGCTGCAGTCGAACAGCCGGAAGGGATCGGAGATCATGCGCGAGGCATGGTGCTCCTCGACCGTCAGCGGCTTGTTCATCACGACGTTGCCGTTGAGGATGGCGTGCCGGCGCGTGACCACCGCCACCTCGGCGAAGTGCCGTGGCGTCGTGCCGTAGAGTTCCATGTGGCGACGCGCGCCTTGGGCGTAGAGCTGGGCGGGCGCGAACATGCCGATCGGTGCCTCGAACTCGGCGGCCAGCGCGAATTGCGGAAATTGCTGCAGCCGCGTGCTGACGCGGGCACCGGAATAGCCGGTACGGCCGACCGAGATCAGGACATGGTTGCAGACACCGGTGGCTACCGCCATGGCCGCGGTCTGGATGGCCGCGACGCAGGTCGCGCCGCCCATCGGCACGAAGACCGACAGCTTGAGATCGGGAAGCCCCAGATTGGCGATGAAATCCTCGGCGATGCCGCCGCCCGGAAAGTACGGCACGACGCCGTCGATGTCGCGCGGATCGAGGCCAGCATCGGCAATGGCCGCCAGGCTCGCCTCGAGCTGCAGGGCAAGGGCGCTCTTGGGCGTGCCCCGCGTATAGGCCGTCTCGCCGATGCCGCTGATCGCCGCCTTTTCTCGCAGCGGATGAACCATGATGCTTCCTCCCGCTGCCATCGTGCCCTTCCCCGCGATCAACGGGAAGGGCTAAGCTCTGCATCCACCACGGGGGAAGAATGTCGAAAGAAGAACTGGTCTCGCTGTCGTCCGTCGAGATGCGCCGCCGCATCGGCACCAAGGAAATTTCGCCGGTCGAATTGCTCGACGCGTGCCTCGAGCGCATCGAGGAGATCAATCCGGCCGTGAATGCCGTCACCGCCATGTCGGTGAAGCGGGCGCGCCAGGAGGCCAAGGCGGCCGAGGCCGCGGTGCGCCGCGGCGACGACCTGCCGCTGCTGCATGGGCTGCCGACCGGCATCAAGGATCTAGAGGAAACGAAGGACCTGCTCACCACCTACGGCTCGCCCCTCTACCGCGACTTCGTGCCTGCATACGACAACGTCATGGTGGGCCGCGTGCGCGCGGCGGGCGCCGTCGTGCTGGGCAAGACCAACGTGCCGGAATTCGGTGCCGGCTCGAACAGCCGCAATCCGGTGTGGGGCGCCACCGGCAACCCGTTCAACCCGACGCTCAATGCCGGCGGCTCGTCCGGCGGCTCGGCGGCCGCGCTCGCCACCGACATGCTGCCCGTCTGCACGGGCTCCGATACCGGCGGCAGCCTGCGCAATCCCGCCGCCTTCTGCGGGATCGTCGGTTTCCGGCCATCGCCGGGCATGGTGGCGGTGGAACGCCGCGCCATGGGCTGGACACCGATCTCGGTGCTGGGGCCGATGGGCCGCAGCGTCGCCGACACCTGCCTGCTCTTCGCCACGCAGGTCGGCCAGCACGATTCCGATCCGCTTTCCTTCCCGCTCGAGCCCGACGCCTACGCCGAGCCGTGGCCGGTCGATCTCGGCAGCCTGCGCGTCGCCTACACGGAGGATTTCGGCGGTGCGCCGGTCGAGAAGGGCATCCGCCAGACCTTCCGCGCCAAGATCAAGGCGATGAAGCATCTGTTCCGCAGCCTGGACCGGGTCGAGATCGACTATGGCGGCGCCGACCGCTGCTTCGACGTGATCCGCGCGGTGAGCTTCCTGTCGCGGTACCAGGATCTCTACACCAACAAGCGCGAGATGCTCGGTCCCAACATCGTCGCGAACTACGAGATCGGCGCCAAGCTGTCGCTGGCCGACTTCGCCTGGGCGCATGGCGAGCAGACGCGCATCTTCCGGGCCTTCCAGGAGCTTTACAAGGAGTACGACCTGGTGATCGGCCCGACCGTGGGTTTCTCGCCCTTCCCGTGGAAGCAGCTCTACATCGACGAGATGGATGGCAGGAAGCTGCGCAACTACTACCACTGGATGGCGACGAAGTACTTCGTCACGCTGACCTCGAACCCGGCAGTCTCGCTGCCCTGCGGCCTCGACCACAAGAAGCTGCCTTTCGGCCTGCAGGTGATCGGCCGCTTCCGCGGCGACGGCGAGGTGCTGGGTGCCGCACACGCCATGGAGCAGGCCTTCAAGACGAATCCCGAGCTGGCGCGCCCGCTGCCGAACATCGCCAGGCTGCGCAAGCCCACGCCCGCCCTGAAGTCGATCGTGACCCATCCGCCGAAGCTCGACGCCAGGCCGGCGAAGGGACCGGCGCCGGCCGCCTTGTAGGGAGTCGCGGGCGGAAGCGGATGTGATCCTGGAGGAGACGACACCATGCGCAAGGACCTGCACGGCCTGTCGCTGTCGACCGATTCGGGCACCGCCGTCGATGCCTTCGATCGCGCGACGCAGTCCTACCTGAAGTATCGGACCGACGCCGCGCGCCATCTCGGCGCGGCGTTGAAGGCAGATCCCGAGTTCGCCATGGGCTACGTGCTGCGCGGCTACTTCGGCATGCTGACCTATAACAAGGCGAGCCTGCCTGCAGCCGCGGAATCGCTGGCGGAGGCGCGCAAGCACGCCAAGCGAACGACGACACGCGAAGCGGCGCATGTCGAAGCCCTGTCGCGCTGGGTCGACGGCGATCTGGACCGCATGCTCGACGTCTGGGAAGCGATCTGCGACGAGCATCCGCACGACGTGCTGGCCTTCCGGCTGCATCACTTCAACGCGTTCTGGCTCGGCCGGCCGGCGACCATGCAGGCGCAGGTCGAGCGGGCGTTCCCGCACTGGAGCAACGAGTTGCCCGGCTGGGGCATGGTCCTCGCCTGCCGCAGCTTCGCGCATGAGGAGGCCGGCAACTACACGCTGGCCGAGGGTGCCGGACGCGCCGCCATCGACGTCGATCCGGGCGACCTGTGGGCCGCCCACGCCGTGGCGCATGTCCTGGAGATGCAGGGCCGCCGCGGCGAAGGCATCGACTGGCTGCAGCGCCTCGAACCCAACTGGGAAGGCGCCAACAATCTCAAGCACCACCTGTTCTGGCACCGCGCCATGTTCCATCTCGAGCGGCGCGAGTTCGACGAGGTGCTCTCGCTCTACGACAACGGCTTCCGTGACCTGCTCTCACCGCTCGTGCAGGCCGTGCCAGACCTGTACATCGACGTCCAGAATGCCGTCTCCATGCTGTTCCGCCTGGAGCGGCAGGGCGTCGATGTCGGCGACCGCTGGGTCGAGCTGGCGGACAAGGCCGAGGCGCGGATCGGCGACTGCCAGTCGGCCTTCACGCTGCCGCACTGGATGATGGCCCTGGCCGCCGAAGGGCGAACGGAGGCGGCACAGCGCATGCTCGACGGGATGCGCACCTTTGCCCGCGGCAACGGCACGGTGGAGCGCCTGGTCGGCAAGGTCGCCTTGCCGCTCTGCGAAGCGGTGCTGGCCCATCGGCTGGGCCGCCATGCCGACGTGCTGAAGGCGGTCAGGCCGGTGATCGGCGACATGTATCTGCTTGGCGGAAGCCACGCGCAGCAGGATGTGCTGGAACAGCTCTATCTCGACAGCGCGATGAAGAGCGAGAGCGCCGACGACGTTCGCCTCGTCCTGGAGCGCGCCTCGGGACGCCATCCCGTGCCGCCGGCGCGTCGCATCGGCTACGCCGCGGCAGCGGCACGCTACGCGCACTGACGCATTCCACCGTATCTCGCCCGGCACCGTCGGCGGTGACCAAGTTGTGAAACGCCGCCGGCCCGGGCATGCCGGCTCCCGTCACTGCGTATCCCCCTGCATCGGCAAGCCCCTTCGGGCTCCTATGGAGGGAAGCGATGCGCAACGTGAAATGGCTGCTGGCCTCCGGACTGATCGCCGGGACGGTCGCCTGCACGACCGACGGCTACTATCCGAACACCTCGTACGGCCGCAGCTACTACGGCAACAACGGCTACTACTACAACGCGCCCAGCACCTACTACGGGACGCGCAGCGCCTACTACAACACGGGCAGCTCCTACTATACGCGCGGCACGTCGCGCCGCGGCCCCTATGGCGACTATGATCGCGATGGCGTTCCCAACCGCTATGACCGCGATGCCAACGGCGACGGCAGGCCCGATCGCTGGCAGAGATAGGACGACGGGTGGCCGCCCGTCACTTGCGGCGGCCGCGGCGTAGCTCGGCGTCGTGCTGGCCGAGAGCCGGTGCGGCACGGCGCACGGTGCCGGGCGTCGCCGACATCTTGAGCGGCACACCCAGCGTCTTCTGCCGGCCTGCCCTGGCATGCTCGACCTCGACGACCATGTCGCGGGCCCCGATCTGCGGATCGGCGAACACCTCGTCGTGATGCAGCACGGGGCCTGCCGGGATGCCTTCGGCTTCGAGCATGGCCATCCAATCCGCCGTGCTGCGCTGGCTTACCTCTTCCTGCAGCAGGCCCACGATGAGGTCATTGTTGCGAACGCGGTCGGCGTTCGTCCTGAAGCGCGGATCGTCGGCGAGTTCCGGCCGGCCGACCAGCGCGCAGAGCCGACGGAAGAAGTTCTGCTGCGCGCCGCCGATCGTGAGCCAGCCGTCGGCGGTCTGGAACACCTGATAGGGCGACGAGCCGCGATGCGCCTGGCCGAGCTTCTCGGGCCGCCTGCCTGTCGCAAAGAAGCTCGCGGCCTCATAGACGCCAAGGGAAACCGTCGCCTCCAGCAGGGACGTCTCGACCCACTGTCCCTCGCCGGTCTTCTGCCGCGCCTGCAGAGCCGCCAGGATGCCGATCGTCAGGTACAGACCGGCGCCGACATCGGAGATCGCCAGCGGAATGCGATAGGGCGGACCATCCTTGGGACCGGTCACCGACATCAGGCCGGATATCGCCTGGATCATCAGGTCGAACCCGCCGCGCGAGGCATAGGGGCCGGTCTGGCCGAAGCCCGAGATCGATCCCAGCACCAGCCGGGGATTGCGCTCGTGCAGCGCCTCCCAGCCCAGCCCCAGACGCTTCATGACGCCCGGTCGGAAGTTCTCCAGCACCACGTCGGCACCATCGACCAGGTCCCAGAAGGTCGCGAGATCGTCGGCGTCCTTGAGATCGAGCCGCACACCGCGCTTGTTGCGGTTCCACAGCATGAAGGGCGCCGATTCCCCTTCGACGAAAGGCGGCGTGCCGCGCATCGCGTCGCCCTGAGGACTCTCGATCTTGATCACGTCGGCGCCGAGATCGCCGAGCTGCATGCCGCAGAACGGTCCGGAGAGATGTGTCGTCAGGTCGAGGACGACGATGCCGTCGAGCGCACTCATGCATTCACACCAGCAGCTTGCGGAGATCGGCCATGATCGTCTCCCATTTCGATCCGCCGAACGCGTTGGCCACGACACGGCCGTCCTTGACGATGAGGAAGCGCGGCGTGCCGTTCCTGCGCGGCAACTGGTCGAGGATGGGCCTGAGGTCGCCCGGCCAGTAGCGCTCCCGGTAGGCCTCCTTGAGCTTCGGCGGTTCGATCTCGATCCAGGTCACCTGCCGGTATTCCGGCGACGCCAGCCAGCCCGGCTTCTTGTCGGCTTTCCATCGGCGGCAGGGTGGACAATCCCCACCCCCGACATAGATGACCTTCAGCTCCGGGGCGGCGATCCCGGAGCCGGGCACCAGCGCAGTCGCGACAGAAGCCAAAAGAAGGGCACGACGGTCGATCATGTCGGGTACTGTAGGGCCGCATGCCTGCACGCAACAAACCCTCTCTGGACACACTCGGTGAAATCTTCCGGTTCGCCGTGCAACGCTTCCGCTCCGCGCGCCTGGCCTATGGCCATGGCACGACCAACGCCCGCGACGAAGCCGCCTTCATGGTGCTCGAAGGGCTGCGCCTGCCGATCGACCGGCTGGAGCCCTATCTCGACCTGCGTCCGACGCCGTCCGAACGGTCGCGCCTGCTGACGCTGATCGACGCCCGGGTCAGCCTGCGCCTGCCCGCGCCCTATCTGCTGGGGGCCGCCTACATGCACGGCATCCGCTTCCACAGCGACCGCCGCGCGCTCATACCGCGCTCGTTCATCGGCGACATGCTGGCCGATGGCGTGCTGCCGATCGCCGATCCGCGCAGGGTGCGCCGCGTGCTGGATCTCTGCACCGGCTCGGGCTGCCTCGCGATCCTGGCCGCCTTCGCCTTCCCCCGCGCGCGCATCGACGCGGCGGACCTCTCCGCCGGGGCGCTGGCGCTCGCGCGCCGCAACGTGGCGAGCCACCGTCTGGGCGATCGCATCGCGCTGCATCGCGGCGACCTCTTCGAACCGCTACGCGGCCGCCGCTACGACCTGATCCTGGCCAACCCGCCCTATGTCGATGCAGACGGCATGGCGAGGCTACCACCGGAGTACCGGCATGAACCCCGCATGGCCCTGACCGCGGGCGACGATGGCCTCGACATCGTGCGGCGCATCCTCGGGGAGGCACCCCGGCATCTGACGCGCGACGGCGCGCTGCTGTGCGAGATCGGCCGCGGCCGCACACCGCTCGAAGCCGCCTTCCCGCGCCTGCCCTTCCTCTGGCTCGATACCGAGCACAGCGAAGGCGAGGTCTTCTGGATCGCGCGCCGCGACCTCGTGGCCTGATACGCAGGTACGTCGCTCAGGGCTTGTCGCCCAGGCAGATGCCCAGCGCCCGCGCGGTCTGCACCAGCGTGCCCCCGCGGTCCACGGTGCTCGATCGTCCGACCACTTTGTCGAGCGGAACGTCGATGACCTGGCGATTCCACCACGCCACCATGCGGTCGGACTTGCCGGCCGCCAGCAGATCGACCGCATGCACGCCGAGCGCCGAGCCCAGCAGGCGATCCTCCGCCGTCGGCATCGCGCCGCGCTGCACATGGCCCAGCACCGTGGCGCGCGCCTCCGCGCCGGTGGCCCGGCTGAGGCGGTGCGCCAGCCAGTCGCCGACGCCGTGGCGCGGCGCATCGCTCTCCGGCGTGGGTGCTTCGTCGGACTGGCCGGCAGCCTCGGCGACGACCACCAATGCCGACGTGCGGCCGACGGCGCGCAGCCGGTCGATATGCGCCACCACGTGGTCGAGGCGCCAGCGTACCTCCGGGATCAGCACGACGTCCGCGCCACCCGCGATCGCCGCCGCGATGGCGATGTGGCCGGCGTCGCGGCCCATGACCTCGAGCACCATGATGCGTTCGTGGCTGGCGCCGGTGGGCTGCAGCCGGTCGAGCGCTTCGGTGGCGATGGCGACGGCCGTCGAGTAGCCGATCGCGCGCTCGGTGTTGGCAACGTCGTTGTCGATCGTCTTGGGGATGCCGACGAAGGGAATTCCGGACGATGCGAGCAGCCGGCGCAGGATATCGAGGCTGCCGTCGCCGCCCACGCCGATCAGGCCGTCGAGCTGGAGCGTTCGCAACCCCGCGACCATCTCGCCGGAACGGTTCTTCCTGGTGCCGTCCGGCATGGGGTATGAGAACGGATTGCCGCGGTTGGTGGTCCCGAGAAAGGTGCCGCCCTGCCGCGCCAGAGTCGCGTCGAGGCGTTCAGGATCGAGCGTCTCGGCTTCGACCGGCCGTTCCAGCAGGCCGAGCGTGCCGTTGTGAATACCGACCGTCGTCCAGCCGTGACCGTGATGGGCCCGCAATGCCACGGCACGGATCGCGGCATTCAGGCCGGCGCAATCGCCGCCGCTGGTCAGGATACCGATTCGCTTGGTCATGCGCGCCCTCCCCGTCTACTGTAGCAAGAGCTGCCAACCTCGGTCAGCCGAGGACGCGGCAACGGAGGAAACGCATGCGGCCGGTGTTCGATCCGGGTGCGGTCTATCGTCTCGGGCACGCGGGCGCCGTCGATGCCGACGGACACGTGCTCGAGGATGCCGGCCTGTGGGAGCAATATATCGAGGTCAGGCATCGCGATCGCGCGCTGCGGCTGAAACGCGATGCCGACGGCCTCAAATATCTCGAGATCGGCGGCCTGCCGAGCAAGCGTACGCGCAAGGGCTATCCGGCGACCCTGGGCCGCATGGGCCAGAAGGATCTCGAAGCCTTCTCGCCCCATCCCGACAAGACCTATGCCGGCAACATGCCCTACGGCGCCTGCGATGCCGAAGAACGCCTGAAGCTGCTCGATGCCGAAGGACTCGAGGCGGCCGTGCTCTATCCGACGCTCGGCATCCTGTGGGAGGCCGAGCTGTCGGATCCGGAGCTGAGCCAGGCCTACTGTCGCGCCTACAATCGCTGGATCGCGGATTTCTGCCGTGGCTCGCAGGGACGCCTGATCCCCGTCGCCCATCTCTCGCTCGGCGATCCGATCGCGGCCGCAGCCGAACTGGAACGCGCCGTGCGCGACGGTTGCCGTGGCGGCTTCGTCGTACCCTTCTCCTGGACCCACAAGGCGCACGGCGATCCGGCCCACGATCCGCTCTTCGCCAAGGCCTGCGAACTGGACGTGCCGATCGCCATTCATCCCGCTTTCGAACCGTTCGAGCTGCGCTCGCCGCGCTTCGACGACGGACATCGACTGCCGCTGCTCTCGGCCGTGACCGCCGCCGATGGCGTGCGCCAAGCCTTCACGACCTTCTTCGACTTCGCCACGTTCGACCGCTTCCCGACGTTGAAGCTGGTACTGCTCGAATCGGGCGCGGGCTGGATCGGCTATTGGCTCGACCGGCTGGACGGCGTCGCAACGTCGACCTACCTCGGCGGCCGGGCATCGCTTGCGCACCGGCCGAGCGACTATTTCCGGCGCCAGGTCTGGATTTCCGGCGATCCCGACGAACGGACCCTGCCGTCGATGATGGCGACCTATGGCGCCGACCGCTTCTTCTGGGCCTCGGACTACCCCCATCCCGACCACACCGGCGACTACCTTCAAGCGCTCGAGGAGATGGTCGAGGCCGTGCCTCCCGCCGCACGCGCCGGGCTGCTCGGCGGCAATGTACGCCGCGCCTTCGTCCTGTGATCGGCCTGGCGGCTTGCTGCAGGGTAACTTGCCCTTCACAATAGTGTAAGGGTGGGAAGGCAGCGCCGGGGGTTCCGTGACGCAAGGATTGTTGCGTGCCGTATTTCGGTCGGGTGTAGGGTTCGGGTTTCTGACAGGATGGCTGATGGTCAGCGGCGCCGGGCCAGCCGAGGCGGATTGCCTTCAGTCGGGCACGACCGTCACGTGCTCCGGCGCCTCGCCCGGCGGCTTCGACGCGGGCGGCCAGGACAGCCTGACCCTGAACGTGCAACCAGGCGCCACCGTCGGAACCGGGCTGATCCTCAACAACAGCAATACCGTGACCAATGGCGGCACGATCTCGGTCCTCGATTCCGCAGTCGCGATCGGCGCAGCCGACGGCAACCTGATCACCAGCACCGGCACCATCAAGGGCGGCCAGGGTGCGGCCGGAATGCTGCTGGGCAACGGCGGCAGCGTGAGCCACAGCGGCGTGATGACTCTCGGCGACACCAGCGTCGGCATCATGTTTTCCGGCATCGGCACGATCGCCAACAGCGGAACCATCACCCTGGGCGACAGCGGCGTCGCCCTGGCGGGCTCCATGGTTACCAACGCCGCCACCGGCCGCATCATGGCAGGCGATGGCGGGATCGGCCTCATGGGGCAGATCGACGGCAGCACCCTGATCAACCGCGGCAGCATCGTCGTGGGGCCGGGCGGAGCGGGTATCCTGGGCAGCGCCGACGGCCAGAATGTCCTCAACGCGGGGTCCATCAGCTACGGCGACTGCGGCACCGGCATATTCCTGGCTGGCTTCGGCAATACCGTCACCAACACCGGAACCATCACCGGGGTCTGCTCCGGCACGGGCATCGACGTCAATTCGTCGAGCACAGTGACCAACACCGGTACGATCTCGGGCGGCGACTTCAGCGTCGGCATCTTCGGCGCAGAGACGATGACGATCACCAACGGCGGCCGCATCGTGGGCGGCATGGACGCGGTCGGCATATATGCCCAGAACGGCAGCGTCGTAGCCAATTCCGACATCATCCAGGTCGGCCCCAGCTTCGGCCTCGGCGCTGGCATGCTCGGTGACGGCGACGGCATACGCCTCACCAACAGCGGCACGATCATCGGCGGTGAAGGCACGCCTGGCATGATCGTGACGGGACGGGACGGCACGCTCGCCAACAGCGGCACGATCACCGTCGGCAATTTCGGCGGCGGCCTGATCGCCCAGGGTCGCGGAGCGACCTTGTCGAACACCGGCACGATCAATGTCGGCGTCAATGGCATCGGCATCGACGCCCAGGGACGCAATTCGCAGATCACCAACGACGGCACCATCAGGGGCGGCGACGCGGCCTTCGGCATCCAGGCCGTGAGCGCGAGCACGATCGCGAACAGCGGCACCATCATCGTCGGCAACGGCGGCATCGGCATCAGCGGCGGCATCGCCACCACCGTCGTCAACAGCGGCTCGATCATGGCAGGCAACGACGGTATCGGCATGCGGAGCGCCGGCAACCTGACGAATACGGGGTCCATCGCCGTGGGCAGTGCGTCGGGAACGGGTCCTGCCGCCATGCTGGCGGTCGGCGACGGACTGCAGCTGTCCAACAGCGGCACCATCGTGACCGGAACCTCGATGGTGGCGATGAGCGGCAGCGGCAACGGCATGACGCTTCTCAACAGCGGAACGGTCGATGTCGGCAGCGGCGCCACCGCCCTGACCGTCTCCGGCGCGAACGCCATCCTCAGGAGCGGGGGGACGATCGGCGTCGGCGCGGACGGAATCGGCCTCATGGCCCAGGGGGCGAATGCCGGCCTGACCAATGCGGGCACCCTCATCGCGGGCGTAGGCGGCACGGGTATCGCCGCCCTGAGCGCCGGCACCGCCATCACCAACAGCGGCAGCATCGCCACCTGCGGCATCGGCATCGATGCTTCCCGCGGCAACGGCACGTCGGTGACCAACGGCGGCAGCATCACCGGCAACGGTTGCGCCGCGACCGGCGTCAATCTCGGACCGGGGACAGCGCTGATCAACAGCGGAACGATCGCCTCCGCCGTGGCGCTCGCGTCCGGCGCCGGGGGAAGCGCATCGATCGTCAACACGGGAACGATCGATGGCGCCCTGGCGATCGGCGGCACCGGGGGCAACATGCTCGTCAACGGCGGCACGATCGGCGTCAGCGCCCCGATCACGCCCGGCGGCGGCGTCGCGCATTTCGTCGATGGCACCTTCACGCAGACCGGCTCGGGCGTGCTCACCGTTCGGGCGCTGCCGACCAGCAGCGCCGGCAACTACGACACGCTCGCGGTGCGCAGCACCGTCCCCGGCACCGGAACGGCCAACCTTGCCGGCACGTTCCAGGCCGCGCTGCAGCCTGGACTCTATGCGCTCAACACGACCTACACGGGCGTGCTCACCTTCGCCGCCTCGACCGGCGCCTTCTCCAGCGTCATCGAGCCGTACGCCTTCCTCGACGCCTCGCTGGTCTACAATCCGACGAGCATCGACCTCGTCGTCACACGGACGCCCTTCAACCAGGTCACCGGCGGCGGCGCCAATGCGCAGGCCGTCGGCAACGTCCTGGAGGCCAACTATTCCCCCGGCCTCACCGGCCTGCTTGCCGAATTCTACATGACGCTGCTGCAGGCGACGGCGTCCAACACGCTCTCGCAGCTTTCCGGCGAGGCGGCGACGGCCCCACAGACCGCCTCGTTCACCGTGTTCGGGCAGTTTCTCGACACGATCTTCGGCCAGACGGGTCGCAGCCGGACCCTGGGTGGCCCGGCGCAGCAGGCGCGCGGCGCGCAGCTGTCGCTGGCCGCGGCGGAGACCTGCAGCGGCGACGCCTGCCAGGAAGGCGATTCGCAGGCCCGCCGCTACACCGCCTGGGCGCAGGGCTTCGGCGGCTCGGGCAGCATCGACGGCAGCGCGACGGCCGGCAGCTCGCGCATCGACCTGAATTCGGGCGGCGGCGCGCTGGGCATGGACCTGTCGCTCGGCGCCGATGCCCTGGTGGGCTTCACGATGGGCACGACCGCCGCCGGCTATTCGCTGACCGACCTGCTGAGCTCGGGCAGTGCGCGTTCGATCGTGTTCGGCCTCTACGGCGGCTATGCAATGGGCCCCGCCTACATCGATGCCGCGCTGGCCTATGCCTACAACACCTTCACGACCAGCCGCTTCATCGGCATCGGTTCGACCAGCGAGATCGCCAGCGCCTCGTTCGGCGGCTCGCAGTATGGCGGCCGCATCGAAGGCGGATGGCGATTCACGTTCGACCGCAACGTCGTGACGCCCTTCGCTGGCCTGACGGTCCAGGCATTGAGCCAGTCGGCCTACACGGAAAGCTCGCGCACGGCGGGCAGCGGCGCGCCGGGCCTGCTGGGCGTCACCGTCCAGGCGCAGACCTCGACTTCGGTCCGCTCGGTGCTGGGGGCGCAGGTCGAGACGGCCATCACGGCCGCCGACGGCAACGTGATCCGGCCCAGGCTGCGGCTGGGCTGGGCGCACGAATTCAACACCAACCGCTCGGCGACGGCCGCCTTCACGCTGCTGCCCAATGCGCCGTTCCAGGTCATCGGCGCGGAACCCGCCTCCGATGCGCTGACGGTCGGTGCCGGCATCGACATCCAGCTTGGCGGCACCCTGCGCCTGTACGGCCAGTTCGACGGCGAGTTCGCGAGCAACGCCCGCGCCTTCGCCGCGACGGGCGGCCTCCGGCTGGTCTGGTAGGCCGCGTCGTCCAGCAGGTTGACCGGATCAATCAATCTTGAAGCCGCCCGCCAGCCCACCACAATGGCGGCATGAAGGAGCACTACGCGACGTTCGCCGGCTACAACGCCTGGGCCAACCGCCGCCTGTACGACGCGGCGGCGGCGCTGACTGACGCCGACTACCGCGCCGACCGCGGCGCCTTCTTCAAGTCGATACACGGCACGCTCAACCACCTGCTGGTCACCGACCGCATCTGGATGCGGCGCTTCACCGGCGAAGGCGGGGCGCCTGCCCGGCTCGACACCATCCTGCACGATCGCCTGCCCGACCTGCGCGACGCACGCGAGGCCGAGGACCGACGCATCGTCGCCTATGTCGACGGCCTCGACGAGGCGCGGCTGGCCGGCTTCATCCGCTATCGCCGCGTCTCGACGCCCGACATGTTCGTGCAGCGGCTGATGCCGGCGCTGGACCACTGGTTCAACCACCAGACCCACCATCGCGGCCAGGCGCACGCGATCCTCACCGGCCTCGGCAAGACGGCGCCGGAACTCGATCTGCTGTACTACCAGCGCGAGGTCGATGCGGGACGGGGGTGACCGTCGTAAGCGCCCGTGGCGGACGCTTGGCGTCCGGCCGGCCATGGTGGGTGCACCGCCAAAAGTCTGAACTCAAAACAGGGCGAAGTCTGAACCCCACGTTTTGTTCTTGTAGACACGTCGCAAGAGCGTTGCCGGCGAGCAGCAAAAAAGCCCCGTAGAACGGGGCTTTCTTCGATCTCCGGCCATGGTGGGCGCACCAGGGCTCGAACCTGGGACCCGCTGATTAAGAGTCAGCTGCTCTACCAACTGAGCTATGCGCCCCCATCGCTTCGGGGCATGGCCGGAAGAGCGGCGCCTATACCAAGCGGATATCCCCTTGTCGAGTCGTCGCGTCGAACCTTTTCCTCAGCCTTCTCAACGCGTCCGCGGCAGTTGCGCATCGCGGTAGACGTTGACTCCAATCAGCAGGCCACACGCAAACATCACCGAGATCAGCGCCGTTCCGCCATTGCTCACCAGGGGCAGCGGCACGCCCACCACCGGAAGCAGCCCCATCACCATGGCGGTATTGATGAAGACGTAGAGGAACAGCAGGGCGGTCACGCCCATCGCCAGCAGGCGCCCGAAATGATGCTGGCTGCGCAAGGCAATCGAGAAGCCCCACGTGATCACCAGCGCGAAAAGACCGAGCAGCACCATGGCCCCCGCCAGGCCCCACTCCTCGACGAAGGTCGTGAAGATGAAGTCGGTCTGCTTCTCGGGCAGGAAATTCAGGGCCGACTGCGTCCCCTGGAGGAAGCCCTTGCCGAACAGTCCGCCCGAGCCGATGGCGATCTTGGACTGCGTGATGTGATAGCCCGCCCCCAGCGGATCGCGATCGGGATCGAGGAAGGTCAGCACGCGCTTGCGCTGGTATTCGTGCATCA
>Ga0182792_1000459_pt1 | contig 38671 bp, 34 predicted proteins | sample Passage237B_FD_130497 | JGI IMG/M metagenome (GOLD analysis project Ga0182792, IMG submission 130497) | Cellulose adapted compost microbial communities from Newby Island Compost Facility, Milpitas, CA, USA - Passage2 37B (version 2) (version 2) ...
TCAAACAAGCGGGGTTGGGGCCCCGCGCGGAGCGCGAAGGAGCGCCGGCGAGCGATAACCTGAGCGAGCCGCCGCATCCGAAGCGATTGCGGGTGGGGGGCCCCGACGAATTCACTTCGGCGGGGGGAGGGGCACTGCCCCTCCAAAAGAACAGCGGAGAGGGCGGATGGACTCGCGCCTCCGGCGCGTGGCTTCGCCCGCTTCGCGTGCTGCGCCACCGTCTGCCTTCGTGGACTCCGTGCAGCTTGCTGCACGGAGTCCACTTCGGCTCGAACCCGCGATCACCGGTTGCCCACCCGCGAGGCGAGTGAACCTGGTACTTTGATACACGGTTCGAATCCCGCCTGCTTCGCCTCGCCGGCTGGTGGCTTGAGGCGGTTTGTTCTCTATTTGATCGTGCGGAGAGGGCGGGATTCGAACCCGCGGTGCTCTTGCGAACACACATGATTTCCAATCATGCACCTTCGACCACTCGGTCACCTCTCCGGAGAACCCCTCGGGTAAGGGGTTCACAAATTGTTCAGTCCGCGGCAGAGCTGCTTCGTACTGGCGGAGAGAGAGGGATTCGAACCCCCGGTACGTTTCCGCACACCTGATTTCGAATCAGGCACCTTCGGCCACTCGGTCATCTCTCCGCGGCGGAAGCTGGCAGCGGTTCGGTCCTGAGTCAAGCCAAGATTTCTTCAATATTTTACCGGCTTTCTCGGCCCGGGTGGGGACCCAAAGAAGCAAAGGGCGCCCGGGCCCCTCCTCCTTGGAAGAGGGCACCCCGCGCCCTTGGTCCATCGTGGCACGGCGCCGCGCGCCCTCAGACGTGATAGTTCGGCGCCTCTTCCGTGATGATGACATCGTGAACATGGCTCTCGCGGAGCCCCTGCCCTGTCATCCGGATGAACTGCGCCTTCTTGCGAAGCTCCTCCACGGTCCTGCATCCGGTATATCCCATGGCTGCGCGCAGACCGCCGACCATCTGGAACAGGATCTTCGAAAGCGAACCGCGGTGCGGCACGCGCCCCTCGATTCCTTCAGGAACGAGCTTCTCATCAGCGGCGCCGCTTTGACCGTAGCGATCCTTGCTGCCTTTTCGCATCGCGCCCACTGACCCCATACCGCGATACACCTTGTAGCTGCGCCCCTGGTAGAGGACGAGGTGCCCGGGCGCTTCGTCCGTTCCGGCGAACAGCGATCCAGCCATCACCGTCGACGCACCTGCGGCCAAGGCCTTGGCGATATCGCCGGAGAACTTGATGCCACCGTCCGCGATGATCGGGACATTGTACGCATCTGCGGCTTCCGAGCAGTCCGCGATCGCCGTGATCTGAGGAACCCCGACGCCAGCCACCACACGCGTGGTGCAGATACTGCCGGGACCAATACCGACCTTCACCGCGTCCGCGCCCGCCTCGATGAGGCTGACCGTCCCTTCTTTGGTCGCCACGTTGCCCGCGACGATCTGGAGGTTCGGATACTTCTGGCGCAGCTCGCGGACCGCTTGAGCGACGCCTTTGTGGTGCCCGTGAGCCGTATCGACACAGAGCACGTCCACGCCCGCGTTGACGAGGGCTTCGGCTCGCTCCATGCGATCTTTTCCGGGTCCGATGGCGGCGCCCACGAGCAGACGACCGCGCTCATCTTTGACTGCCTTCGGATTCCTCTCGGCCTGAAGGAGGTCTTTGATCGTGATCAGACCGACCAGCTCGCCATTTTCGACAACAAGCAGCTTCTCGATGCGATGCTTGTGAAGAAGCTCCCGCGATTGTTCGGCGCCGCACTCGGGCGGCACAGTCACGAGGTCCTTCGTCATGAGAGCTTCGACAGGTTGGTCGAGGTTTTTCTCAAAACGGATGTCGCGTGAGGTGAGGATACCGACGGGGCGAGAACCTCGCACCACAGGCACACCGGACACATTGTGGCGTCTCATGACGTCGAGTGCCTCGCGCAGCGACTGCTGGGGTTCGACGGTCACGGGTTGTAGAATGATCCCGCTCTCAGCGCGCTTGACGGAAGAAACCTCAAGCGCTTGTTCCTCGATGGTGAGGTTTTTGTGAATGATACCGAGGCCACCCTCGCGCGCCATGGCGATCGCGAGCTTCGCTTCGGTCACGCTGTCCATCGCCGCGCTGACCAGGGGCGTGTTCAACGTTACGGTACGTGTCAAGCGGGAACGGACGTCCACATCGACAGGTAGGACATCGCTCTCCGCGGGGACCAAGAGAACGTCATCAAACGTGAGGCACTCTCGCAGACCGGGCTGAAACATGGCTGCTCCTACTTCCGACCACCGGCGCGGTCAACCTCTAGGTTATGCTAGCGTCCCTTTCCGAAGATCATGCCGAGAACCCTACGATTCGGTGGCCTTTGGGCCGCGCTGACCGCCCTGCCCCTCCTCCTCGCGCCCGCCGCCCACGCCAAAGATTTCGTATCCATCGAACCCTTCGCAGGGAAAAAAGTCCGCCTCGACGGAGGACTCGGCGAGTGGCCCGCAGGCTTCGAAAAACTCTCCGAAAGTCAGAAGGGCCCCGGCGTCGATGCCTCCGCGCTCCTCGCCTACGACGACGAGTTTCTTTACCTCGGCTTCAAGGCAAAGACCGGCCCGCTCGTGCGCAAGAGCGCCCCGGGACCGGGGCAAGACGTCGTGACCATCGAGCTCTATTTTCCCCCAGCCTCTGGCAGCGCCGAAAAGACCCATCGCATCGACCTCTACCCCGGTGATCCCGGCAAGCTCCCCGCGCTCGTTGTCGTCGACGGCACCAAGGTCAGCTCAGCCCAAGCCGTCGAAGCGCCCACCGGGAGCGGCTTCGACCTCGAAGCAAAAATCCCCTGGAGCGCGCTCTCCTCTGCTCGGCGGGTTCGGGTCGGCCTCCGCGGACGCATCTCGTTCTCCGATGCGGACAAGCCGGGCAACACCGTCGCCGCCGGCACAACCAGCAAAAAGACAGGGAAAGCGATGCCTTATTTCACCCTCGCGGGCGAGACCGGGCTCGGACAATTCCTCGAAAGCCGGGGCACGCCGTTCCGGCCCGATCGGGAAGCCTACGGAGACCTCGACGGAGACGGACAGGTCGAGCGCGTCGCCCTCTACCGCCATTATCTCACCGTCGCCGGCGGAAACTACCGCGGCGGCAAAGAGTTCTTCTTGAGCGAACTCGACATCTCCGATCCGAACGCCATTCGCCGCCTGGAACTCACAGACCTCGGCAAAGATGGCAAACACGAGCTCGTGCTGATCAAGCGGCTCGGTACTGACCCGAAGAAATACCGAGAGCTCCTTCAGGTGTTCGCCGCTCCGGACGGAGGAGCTCTCCGCGAGATCTTCGTCACCGAGGTCACCATCGTAACGCCCGAGGGTCTGGTCGAAAATGAGGTCCGCGTCGAAGGGGGACAGCTCACGATCCGCCAAGGCAAAAGCAAAGGCTTCGATCCGAACACCTACCATGAGCCGGTCATGACCGATGTCGTGGCACCGGCTTTGCTCCCTTGGGACGAAGTCGAGGCTCGCACCTACGGTCTTGAAGGCGGCCAGCTCAAGCTTGTCCGCGAGAAGACCTGGACGCCCAAAGTAAAGGCAAAGCCGAAAGGGACCGGCGTCACCCAGACCTCCTCCGAAAAACCTGCGCGCACCGTGCAGCGCAAGCCCACGTTGAAGCAGGTCCACGAGTCGTACATGGCGGAGAAAGGAGTCGCCGCCAAAATCCGCGCCGAGCTCTCTATCGATGTGGCGGAAGACTCGCGCCCCGAACAAGTCCTCCTTCAAGGCAAGGACATCGTCGTCTTCGGCGAAGGCTTCAAACACGGGGAGACCTACAGCTACGTGACGCTCCCCGTTCAAAGCGAGGAAGACATCCTCTCCATCACTCCTGCTCACCTCACAAGCGACGGTAAGGCTGTTCTCGTCGTCAACGCGCTCCTCCGCTCCTCCCAGAGCTCGGGCAAAGCCGATAAGCTACCGGTGCGCCAAGCTCTCCTCGTTTACAAACTCGTGAGCGGAAAGGTGACGCGCATTTTCTCCGCCGAGACGGGGAGACAGCTCGGCGATCGAAAGGTCATCGGCACTGTCCGCTTCCTGCCGGCGGCAGGGGGTGGAAGTGAGATCGAGCTCTTGCCGGGTCGGGCCGTGGGATGGACCGAGCGCAGCTACCCCTATCCGCCAGACACCGAAGCAGTGGGCGGACTCGAACCGCTCCTCTTGCCCTGGGGTCCGATTCCGTCGCGGCGTTTTGCCATGCGAAACGGGAAGTTCACCCTCGTCTCTCCTTGAGCCCTGCGCCGTGACCAGTGCGGGCCCAGAGCTCGCACTGGCAGCCCCAGGTCCGGTTGCTTAGCCGCGCTCGCGTGTTACGCTCTACTTCGAGGCGGCCTCTCCGGACGACTCACCCCTTTTTGATGCTTCCGCTTCCTGTCACGGTTCTGTCAGGGTTCCTCGGGTCGGGCAAAACCACCCTGGTCAACTATCTCCTTGCAAACGCGAAGGGTCGGCGGTTCGCAGTCTTGGTCAACGACCTCGCCGAGGTCAACATCGACGCCATCCTGATCAAATCGGGGAGAACCGCGCTCCATCGCCCCCGCGAAGGCTTCGTCGAACTCCACAACGGGTGCATCTGCTGCAGCCTGCGGGAGGAGTTCGTCGCCGAGGTCGCGCGCCTCGCCCGACTGGGCCGCTTCGACCATTTGATCGTCGAGGCGACGGGCGTGGCTGAGCCCCTGCCGATCGCAATGGCCTTCGACCAAGAAGAGCCGGGCGGCGAGATGCTCGGAGCCATCGCGCCCATCGATACGATGGTCACCGTTGTCGATGGCCGGAACTTCTTGAGCGACTACCAAGCCGGTCGAGAGCTCGGTCAGCTCGGCCTCGCCATCGACTCCCTGGACAACCGAACGGTCTCGGACCTGCTCGCGGAACAAGTCGAGTTCGGCAACGTCATCATCCTCAACAAGTGCGATCTCCTTTCTCCCGCCGAGATCAACGAGCTCGCGTCTTTCCTCCATTGTCTGAACCCGGAAGCGAAGATCGTCCGGACTATGTTCTCCCGGATCGCCGTCGAGGACGTCATCGGGACAGGACTTTTCGACCGGAGCCAGGCAGAGACCCCCGAGGACGTCCGAGCGCGCGAGAGCTCGCTCCACTCCGAGCTCGGTATCTCGAGCTTCGTCTATCGGGCTCGTCGCCCGTTCCATCCGGAGAGACTCTGGTCCCGCTTGAGTGAAGAGTGGCCCGGGGTGCTCCGGAGCAAAGGGCTCTTCTGGCTGGCGACGCGCATGAACGAATCGGGCCTCTGGTCCCAGGCGGGGCGCTCATCGAGCCATCAGAGCGCCGGTCGTTGGTGGAGCAGTGTTCCCGACGGCCTCTGGCCCACCGAGGACGTGGTACGCGAGGCAATCCGCGCCGACTTCCGCGGCCCCTTCGGGGACCGCCGCCAAGAGATCGTGATCGTCGGGCGTGACCTCGACGAGGCCAAGCTCCGCAGCTCTCTCGATGCTTGTCTCCTCGATAGCTCCGAGATGCGCATGGGACCGCTCGGCTGGGCTCAGCTCCCCGATCCTTTCCCGCCTTGGGAACCTGAGCCGATCGACGAGACGGACCTGACCGCTTTGCCGGTCGTGCGACAGATGCCTTCCGCTTGAGCGGGGACGATAGGCCAGGCGAGAGCTGAGCCCCTCAGCGGGCGCTCAGCTTTCGCTCGGAGACCGCAAGTGGCGTCGCCCAACGCTCGTCCGTGAGCGGCTCATGAAGCACGACGTGGTCGTAGAGCCAACTCATGTTCGGACGAATGCGATGAAGGATGCGCCGTTTGGGTGCGCGGGTCATCTCCGCATCCCAAGTCACAATGCGGGGCTTTCCTGAGTTCCCGGCGAGCAAAATCGGGACCCCTGTGATCGGGTCGGTCTCGTAGATGAAGAAGGTGTGCGAGTGGATCTCGGCGTAGTGATCCCAGGCAGCCCGGCCTCGAATGATCACCGCATCGCCCACCTCAAAGTCTCGCTCGTGAGCTTCGAGGAAGCGGAAAAACTCCTGGCTCCGCTCGTAGGGGACCGCCTTGTGGATCGGGTAATCAAGGAGCGAAAACCAGCTCGGGTTCGCGCGGGCAAAGTTTCGGAAGGCCGCCTCTCGGCGCCTCTCTCCTCGGAGGAGCTCGTCGAAGTCGAGCGTTCCACGAATTTTCTCGGGCGGTCGACCTCGATCGGCGTAGTACATGCCCCCTGCCCTCTCGAGCGTCTCCGTGAGAAAGTCCACGCAGACCTGAGGAGTCATCGGATGACCGAACTTATCAAACACCTGATAAGTGTCGCCGTTCATCGTGTAGGTCAGCTTGCCCGCAAAGTAGGCATCTTCCCAGCGTCGGCGCAGCTCGCCGTCTTGCTGTCCTCGCTCCGTCTTCGGCTCATCAAAGGGCAGCCCCGCCTGCACCTGCCAAACAATCTGGCGCCTGAGCTGACGTACAACGGCCGCACGCCGAAACGCTCGATCTTTCGCCGCTTGGACCTTCGCCTGCTCCTCGGGCCTCACGAGGGCACAGTCGAGCCTCGCCTCAGGGCCATTCAGATCAAAGAGCGCCTTGATCCACACGTCATCGTAGCGCACTTCCCCGAGCAGAGTTCGCTCCGTCATCCGAAGGACCCGGAGCTGATCGATCGAGTTACGCGCGAGCGCTTCCCGCACATCGATGTGCAATGGCTCACCCGGGTCGGTCCCTTCCTCGTAGACGCGGTCGAAGAGCAGAAGCTGAGCAGGTTCGGGGCCCGCTTCCCCCCCTTCAAACATGTATTTTCCGTCCGTAGCCCGGACCGCTACCCTTTTTGTGGCCCCTCGTTGGACGACGATGCGCGGCGCATCAAAAAGCTTGTCGAGAGAGAGCCGCACTGCGATCTGACGCGCCACCGAGGGATCGTCCGCATAGAAGTACCCCTCGCGAAGAAAGAGCTGCCGCAAGATGGGGCGATGCCCATGGAATTGTGAGAGGAGCTGTAGGGCAGCTTCGCGCGCTTCTCGCCCAGCGAGTCGACTCTGGTGCGCGCGAATGCCCGAGGTCACGTCCTTGTCGAAGGCGGGCGTCCGACGGAACACAACGGGCTCTGACTTTGCACGCATGAGCACCTGAGCGCGTCGTCGCTCGAGCGCCGGAGCGCCGGGCAAAGGATCCTCCGAATAGGAATCGTCGATCGCATCGCCGCAGCGCAGGTATTCAGCTTCCAAGGAGGGATCGAGCTGGTGGGTGACCGCTGCCGGGCGCGGAGGAAGCGTTCGGGCCGTCGACTCCCAAGGGAGGGGAAAGTGAACGGAAGAGTCGGCGTCGTCTTCCGTCGGGTTCAGACGCGGAGTGCACCCGAGCAGAAAGCTCCCGCCGAGCAGAAGAGACAAGGACAGCACCCAGGAGTGACTGAGCCTTTTCGGCTCACGCGATGAAGACGCAAAGAGGCCGAGCATATAATCAGTCTGGGCCACATGGGCTCATGGAGCAAAATTTGCGCTGTCCGAGCGATCTCGAGCCTCGGTGAAGCGGGATCTCAGCGCGCAGACGGCCTCACTCGAACCACCAAAATCAACTGAAGCAACAATCCTCCGTCCGAAGCGGAAAGGGTTTGCGCATTCCGAAATTCGCTAGCTGCTATCGAACGCCAGGGGTAGATTTCCTCCCCACTTCGATTCTGGCCGCGCGGGCACCGGAAAACGGGCGAGCTCGGCGTCACAGCGTATCAGCAGAGTTCGTTATGAAAATGTTTGCACGGGTCTCGTTCCTCGCTTCCTTGGGCTTTGCCGCGATCCTTGGGTGTAGCGCTTCCGTAGGTACTTTTGAGGGCTCCGGCGGGAGCCCGACAGGCGCCGGTGGCGCAGTGGTCGGAGCTGGTGGCGACATCGTCGGCGCGGGTGGTGACATCGTCGGCGCCGGGGGAGCTGTCGTCGGTGCCGGTGGTGACATCGTTGGCGCTGGCGGGGCCGTGGTCGGAGCGGGTGGAGCGCCCGTAGGCGCAGGCGGCGACATTGCCGGCGCCGGGGGAGCGCCCGCGGGCGCTGGCGGGGCAGGGGACGCGGGACCTGGGTGCAGCGCGGCCTCGTTCACCGTTTCGAACATGAGCTACATCGATAACGGTACGTTCTGCGGTTATGCGTGGACGGCGGGCTACGACGGTGGCGAGATCGAACCCCCGTGCCCCGATTCAGGCGGCAGCTGCTTCATGGGAGATATCTGCGCCACCGCGAACATTCCCGCCAACGACGCCACCGAGAAGGTCTATCCAGGCGTCATGATCGGTTGGAACGTCGCGCAGAAGTCCTCGGGTGGCACAGTCGGGAACTTCACCGGCGATTTCAGCTCCATCACTCCGACCTTCACGACCTCGGGCGTAACCGGTGAGGTTCGCCTCGTCGTCCAGAGTGGCAACACCGACTATTGCGCGACCGCCAAGTCCGGGACCGCCATCCCCCGTTCGGGGTTCGCCAAGAATTGCTGGGACGCAGCAGGCTCCACGCCGCTGCCGGCCGGAACGCCCATCAAGGCCATCCTCCTGCAGGTCAACGGCTCCGATGCTGCGCAACCGAACGCAGAGTTCTGCCTCACCGACCTCAAGGTCCAGTAATCATCATCTCATGACAGAAGCAGAGGGCGCTCCCGGCGGGGGGCGCCCTTTTCTTTGCCATCATCTCTTCCCCCTCAAAACTGCCGCGAGCTGAATCCTTGCTCACCCACTCGTCGAAGAGTGACAACCACCCATCGCCCGCGCTTTCGTGAGAGCGCATTGATACAGTCGCCGTGTGACAAAGGCCTTTCGCGGCTGACTCTTCTCCCGTGTCGCCACTCCCAGACAGCCCATTTCAGCTGCCCGCGTTTGCCTCACCTAGCCCTGAAAGTTAACGTAAGCGCGCTTTGAAAACGCGTCTCTTCACTATCCGAACCAGGCCGGCGGAAGCAACGAGTGCAACAACCCGAACGGCTGGCTCGACGGTTACTGTGACAAGAGCTGCGGCCGCTGCACCGATACGGGCAATGGCGGCGGGGGCAATAGTGGTTCCGGTGGAAGCGGCAACGGCGGCGGGGGCAATAGCGGCTCCGGTGGTTCTCGCGGCGACGACAACCCCTGGGGAAGTGTCAGCGGTGGACAGAACGGCTGGGCGAGTCGTTACTGGGACTGCTGCAAACAGAGCTGCGGCTGGGCCAACAACGCCGGAGGGAATCCCGTGAAGACCTGCGATGCCTCGGGCAAAAACAAGGTGAGCGCCGACGATCAGAGCGTGTGCAGCGGCGGTTCCGCCACCACGTGCAACTCGATGGTGCCAAAGGTGTACAGCAACAAGGTCTCCTTCGGCTTTGTGGCGAGCCACGTCCAAGGCGCAGCCTGCGGCAAGTGTTACCAAATCCAGTTTACCGGCTCCAACCACAACAGCGGAGCCGATCCAACGGCGCACGGGGCCAAAGGGTTACAACAAAGAGGGCCTCCTTGGTTTGGGGGGCGACCCCCGTCAAGGGCCCACCCGGGGGAAAGTGTTACAAAATCCGTTTTCCGGGCTGGAGCCACAACGGCGGAGCCGATCCAGGGTCGCAGGCGCTCAAGGATAAGGTCATGATCGTGATGAGCACGAACATCGGCGGCGACGTCAGCGCCGGACAGATGGACCTCCTCATTCCGGGCGGCGGTACGGGAGCGTTTTATGGGTGCGGGCAGGCCTGGGGCGTGCAGCAGGGTTCCTCTGAGCTCGGCGCTCAGTACGGCGGTCTGCGCTCCGGATGCAGCGGTGACTTGAATGGCATCAAGAACTGCGTCGCTCAGAAGTGCCAGAGCCTCTTTGGAAGCCGAGGGCTCGACGAAATGTACGAAGGTTGCATGTGGTACGTCGACTGGTTCGAGGCCGCCGACAACCCGAACTTCGTCTACAAGGACATTGAGTGCCCCCAGGAAATCCGCTCGATGGCTTACTGAGGTAAGGCATGGGGGGCGGGCGCGCGCGCAGCGCGCGCCCGCCGGGAGCGCAGCGCGCCCCGCGGTACTTTTTGAGATGAGAGAGGGTCACAGAGCTCCGGAGAGAGGGGGACTCACCGGAGCAGGCGGATTCAGCTAAAGGCTCGGCCGGACGCGATGGAAGTGATGGACCGGGGCCAAAAACAAAAGGGGAGCGAAGGAGCTTCCGGTCGGGACACACGCCTCGACGCGCTGCGCGGGATCGCGGTCCTGCTCATGACCGAGCAACACCTCGGGATTTGGCTCGTCGATCTCAAGCGCTACGCAACGGAGCTCGGCCCGCTCGTCTACCTCAATATGCTCGGGGGGCTCGCTGCACCCCTGTTCGTTGTGCTCGCTGGCGTGGGCGCGGCTTACGCGAGCGAAACTCTGAGCCTTCGAGCCCATTTCGGCCGCGGCGTTCGCCTCCTGCTCATCGGCCTCGCCCTGAATCTCCTCACGCCCGGCTGGTTCAGCGCCTCGAGCTTCTACGTGCTGCACTTGCTCGGCGTTTGGCTCATCCTTTCACCTCTCCTCCGCAAGATCGATCTGCCTGGTCTTTGCGCGCTCACTCTCGGCATCCTCCTCGCCAGTGTCCTCGGGCAAATTTGGCTCAAGACTCCCGCGCAGCTCACCAACTCAATGATGAGCGGTAGGACCGGGGCAGGTTTCTTTCGCCTGGCCTTGTTCGAAGGACATTTTCCGCTTTTTCCGTGGCTCGCGGCAGCGGTGCTCGGGCTCATCGCAGGTCGCTTGTTCCGAGCAGGTCAAAAGGGACCACTGCTCGCGCTCGGCCTGTCGTGTCTCGGGCTCGCTCTCTGCGCGAGTTTGCCGGGGCTTCTTCTCGGGCGGGCCGCTCGCCTGCTTCCCTGGCGCGCGATCTCGAGCTTCGAGTTCTATCCCGCAAGCCCGGCGCTCATTTTCGGCCTGAGCGGGATCGGTATTGTCCTATTGCGCGTAGCCCAAAGCCTCTCGCCACCTCGAAGCACACATCCGCTCGTCCTGTTTGGACGGACCTCTCTCACCCTGCTCGTCGTACACGTGGTGCTCTTCCGTGAGCTCTTCGGAAGATGGGGCTTGGATCATCGGCTGTCGCCGACCATGACGCTCCTCACTATCGGCGCCACATGGCTCCTTTGGTGGCTCTGGGCTCGCGTCTGGGCCGGGAGCAACTACCGCTTTGGGCTCGAGTGGCTGCTCAGAGTCTCTCCGCGGCCCGGCGCGCCGAAGTGAGAGTCTGCCTCGCCTTGCAGGGAGCTCCCGACGGAAAGACAGCACAGGAAGCAAGAACCTTCAGGAGGTCTCGCTCCCTGACAGCCGAAGAACGGCGCAGCATCCTTGCGCCACAAATGCGCATCAATCGTCGACGGTGACCGCCTGTCGGAAAACCACGTCGTCGCTGGGGAATGCGGGATTCTCTCCCACCTCTGCGGTGATGCTGAGGCTAAACTGGCGGTGCGGCGTGGACACACGCAGCGAGCCGGTTCTCTTTTCGGAATCATAGGCGAGGTTTCCAGCGTGAATGGGAGCTCGGTCCTGATGCCGGATCCAGACGGCGTAGTGCTCGGCGTTCGCTTGGACGCGCTCCGGGGGGAGCAGATGTTGAACAGCGATCGCTACGCCGACCGTTCCTTGGTCTTCTTCCTCAACCTCCAGAGTCGCGTCGCCTCCCTGTGCCGCGTTCACTCCCGTGATCTCATATCGTTGAGCGCCGGAGCACCCGACCGCGCCCAAGAGCACGAAACCAAGGCCTACTGCCGATGCAAACTTTCTCATCACGAATCTTCCTTCTTGGTACGATGTAACACCTTGTTCCTTTGCCCAGACGCCCCTTATGACTCACCTGGTGGAGCGCTCGATGTAACTTCACTCACCGGCTCTGGGCCCCTCTGACCTACCTCGACGCCCAGGTCCTTTGGAGGCGCAGTTTTCGACCGACTCTTCCAGAATTCCCCTTCCCGGAGCTCACTATACGCCCATTTGAGCCAACCGAGCAGGCTCGTCGCCAGCCAGAACGACCAAGCCAACATCACCACACGCCAGACCCACACGCTCACGGTGAACATGTATGCGGGCTCGAAGCGGCCCTGGGATCGATCTACATACCAAGTGAGCTGGCCCGAGTGACTTCCGGCTCCGACGATCTCCATGTCCGGTGAGCTCACAAGCCCCGCGTAGACGATCGTGAGCAGCGCGCTCAAGAACGCGATAGAGTAGACGATCACCCCGAGGTGCACGAAGTTGTGAAGGAAGCGTCCGAGCTTCGGCCAATGGCGGCGCGACCCGATCAAGAAGAACCAACCCGCCGTCCAAACGGCGATAGCGGCGGGTACCTGCGTCAGGCCGAGACCAAGCAAGAGCCACTGGTAGAAGCGGAGCGGCGCGTACGGAAGGCGGCTCAAGACCCAGCCGGCGAGGATCAGGACGATGAGGTAACCCCAATATAAGAGCGCAGGGCCCTGAGCGGGGCCGCCCACCCAGAGCAGCCATCTGCCGGAGGGAAGTGCAATCGAGGTGCGGAGGTTCACGCTCGCCGCGCCGAGATCGACGGCGGGCGCTCGAAACACGGCTGAGATACCCACGGGCTCCTGCCAAACGATTTCGACCCGCGGACTTCCAGGATGGAGCGGGATCATCAGGGAACCGGACGTGAACTTCACGGCCTCGGAGACGCCGTCGATGGTGACACGTTCGACCCTCGCCTGCTCAGGAATCTTCACGCTGTGGACCATGGAGCGAGTCACCTCAAGGGCGAGGCTGAGAGTCGTCTCGGATGAGCGGACGCCCGGGACAGTCGTGAGGTGCGCATTCTGAACGGTGATGTACTCGCCGCTCGCCGGCTCCGGAGCATGGACGACAATCGTGAGACTCTCCCCTTGCCTCGGGTGGAACGTGGTCACACTGCGCCCATCCTCGAGATAGGAGGAAGGAACGATGCCCTCGGTTTCGCAGTGATAGATGATGCCGCAGCGAACGGTCCAAACTTCGAGGTAGGGTTGATCGGAGGGTGCGCTCAGAGTGAGCGTGAGGCTTTTGCCTTCTTTTTCCGGGAGCGTCAGGCTCGACTGGAAGGAGCGCTCGGTGGTCTCGGCGGGGAAGCCGAGGATGACGCCTGACTTTTCAGTCTCGAGCCCCGCGGTGATCACGCGCTCGCCGAGGACAAGAGGCAACTGCAACTGCTCAGGCAAACCCGCGTCGCTCACGCGACGCACCACGGTCGAGATGGCCGGGGTGACGGCCAAGTCGAGCGTGCGGTGGACGATGAAAAAGGGCGGAATGTTATCGACGACGCTTTTGTCCTTGCCGTCTAGCGTCGGTAGGCGCGCCTCCCGCTGAAGTGTGAGGGCTCCGCTTGGGGCCTGACCGAGCTCGTTGATCCCACTCACGAGCCAACCGTCCGCCTTGACCGTGACTCGCTCAGGAGGGGTACCGAGATCGAGGGTGAGTCGTTCGCTCTCGAGGCTTGCGACCAGGCGCACCTGATGCACGCCCGGCTCAAGCCTGACGTACAAAGCTCCGTCGGAGCCTCGTTGCGCCGGCACTTCCGGGCGACCGTCGATGAGGACACGCGGAGAAGCGAGCACCGTGGCGGGTCCAGGCAGTCGGTACGCGAGGGGCGCGCCCGCGTGCACTTCGGCCTCGAGGGTCAGCTCCTGTCCCAGGTCGAGCTTCAAAGCCGACACACTGAGGCAATTTGGCTCGCACGGCGCCGGCTTGAGGAGGCGGGCCCTGAGCTCCTGGAGGCGGGCGTCACTCGGCTCCTGTGCGCTCGCGGAACTCGGCCACACAAAGATCGCGACCAAAGCGAGGAGAGCGGCAGAAGCAACGGGAGCAGGGGTGGCTTTCACCTTCTCGGACGGGCCCATAAAGGGCCAGAAATGGCGGAACACGAGGAACGAAAGCGCCAAGAGGGAGAGCACTCGGAGCAACGTCAGGATGCGATGGCCGAGGGGCGGCAAGAGGAGCAGCCGCATCGAGTGGTCTTTGACCACCGGCCCCGTCCACTCGAAGTGCCACGAGTTGCCTACGGATTCTGGAAGGCCGGGTCCCGACTGCGCCACAGCGTCCGGACGGTACTTGAGCTGATCACTCGCGCTCAAAAGCATGTCCTTCTTCGTTGAGCTCTGGACCTTGCGCTTGAGGGGAGCTTGCTCCTCGATGTCTGAAGGAGGAGCGACCGGCAGAGCCAGCCCGGCGCCGCCTTCTTTGTTGTCCGCGTCGCTTGCGATTTCAGCCCTTTGGGGCTCGGGAGCTGTCCCTGGCCACGCATCGAAGCGGACGAAGGAGTGGTCCCTGTCGAGGTGTGGGTAGATCGCTGAGCGAACCTGGGAGACTGTGAAGGTGACGATCGAAATCGTGAGAGAGAGCGCGGTCAAAAAGAACGCCGCGCGCGTCATCTTTTGCCACGTTCCCGGAGGCAAGAAGCTCGCGAGGGCCCCGAGCGCGATCAGGGGCATCCAGTAGTACTCAGGAGCTCCCGTCTCTCCTCGGAGCAAAACAAGGGCGACGAGTGCACAGAAACCCGCCGCGCGACCGAGCAGGCGGTGGACCGCAATCGCCAAGATGAGCACATAGAAGAGATCGAACAGATCCCAGCGATCCACCCAAGTGCCCCTCGGGCGATCGACGCCGAACGCAGCGAGGACACTAAAGCCCGGGGGAAGATAGACCTCCGCGCTCAGACTCCGCACATCTTCGGACCAGCCGACCGCGGCAAGCGAGCTCGAGCGCGGAACGCGGGACACAGCCGTCAGGTCGAGCCGCGACTCCCGCACCTCAACCCCTCGCGCCCCCTCGGCTCCCGAGGTGACTACTTGACTCTGTCCACCGGCGCGCACGCTCCCGAGCTCTCCCGAAAGAAGCTCGAGGCGCCAGGTCTTGTGCATTTCACCTGTGAGCCGATCGAGGACCGTATAGGCCTCGGCCCTCTCATCGAGCCAAAATGTCCTGCGCAGATGGATCTGGTTATTCGGGATTTGTTCTAGGCCGCGCCGAGTGTTCACAATCGTGAGCTCATCGCCCGGCCGAGCGAGATATGCGCCCTGGTTCCGCCATTCGCTCGGTAGATCGGTGCGGGAGGCATCGATGCCCGAAAGTCCTCGGAGCTCGACGGAGCGAATCGACGGCTCGGGAGCAAAAGTCCATATCTCCTCGCCGGGCCACGGACTTTCGCGAACGGGGCTGACAAGCGGGCCGTCGGGGGAGAGAGGGCGCGCCACGAGAACGAGCTCATGTCGCCCTGGCACGAGCTGCACCCGGAGGTCTAAGTTGGGCTCGAGACGCAGCGCCAAATCCCCGCTGACCCGAAGCGGTACTGAAGAAGGAACGAAGGGGGCCTTGAGCAAGAGCTCCCGCGCACGCCCCGAGACCTCGAAGACCAACCGAGTTTCGATGGTCATGAGCACGCCGTCTTGGATCCGGCGATACACCGAAAGCGTGAGCCCCTCCTGTTCCGAAGCAGTCCCGGCGCCGAGGCCACCTCGTTGCAGCCAAACCTTCGAGTCGTCGCGCTTCACCAGGGGCAGTTCCTTGCCCTGCACCGAGACGCGGACGAACGCGACATTGCCGCTCAGAGGGAGCGTATCGGGCACGCTGGGCCAGTAGAACTCACCGCGGACCACGTGCCGCCCCGGAGAAAGCTCCAGCGCGGGGCGTCCTCCCTCATTCATCACGAGCGCCGGCTTGCCGTTGACCGTGACCTTCTGAGGCCAGAGCCCCGGTCCACCCGGCAGCTCTTGTTTCGTCGCCACTTGGGCTTCCACGCCGAGCTCAAAGCGTCCGCTCTTCTCTTCTGCTTCGATGCGCAGACTGCTCGGCCAGACGCAGACTCGCTGTTCACCCACCTGGGGGCAGAGCTCCTGTTCCGCGCCCGAAAGCGCCCATGGAATCCAGGGACGTAGGCTCTCGGGGATACCTGCGGTCCGATCACCCCAGGAAGGCTGCGCCTCGGCGCGTTCGGGGAGGAGGCTTACGAGCGCCAGGAGCAATGCGAGGAAGATACGAAGGTGATGGTGCACGACGCGAGCCATACGAATCGCACATCCTGCGCGCTTCCCTTTTTCCTCGCAATCGGGTCCCCCGTCGCCCGAGAGGGCAGGGGTGGTCCCACGCTCAAGGCCCCGGGGCCGCGGAGGAGGCCACCTTCTCGAGATACGCGATGATGTCGGCCGACTCCCCGAGCAGCTCCTCCCCCTCGGGCCTTGGAATTCCAAGCACTGGGACGGTTCCCCTGCCTCGACGCGCAACGAGCATCTGGCGGAGGGTCGGATCCCGATCGACGTTCAGGAGCTCGAGATGAACGCCGAGACGTTCCGCGGCCCGAGTGACCATCCGGCAATAGGGGCACCACTCGGTTTGATAGAGGCGAAGGTGGGACATAGGGGCTTTCCGGAGGGGCGGGTTTCCTAGCCGTTTCCGTCAGATCTGGTCGGACGGAACGCTGCCGCACTTGGACCGACACTTGCCTCCGCACATAGGTGGTGGGTGTCGGTCGTTTCAATCATAGAGAAAATGAAAATGGAGTGTGGAGAGCTCGGACGCCTTTCGTTAAGCTACTCGCGAGTGGATTCCATGATCGCAAAAAGTGAGCCGAACAGTGCCTCGGTTCACGATCTGGCGACTCCTCGAGCCCTCCGCCTGCTCGAATCCGTCTTCGGACTTTTCCCATCTTTTGTGGGCGCGCGCCTGATCACGGCTTCGTTGCGCGCCGCCGGGGTCCGCCTCGGCCGGACTTCCCTTTTCTGGGGCATTCCCCATTTCGAAGGCGACGCAAAGAAGCACCTCCAGATCGGTGAACGCTGCGGATTCAATGTGCGCAGTCGCTTCGAGCTCGGGGCAGACCTCATCATCGAGGACCATGTGTCCGTAGGGCACGAGGTGACCTTCCTCGCGAGAGAGCCCATCCGCATCGGGACTGGGTCCTGGATCGGTGCGCGCGCGACGATCCATCCCGGGGTGACGATCGGCCCCGGAACCATCATCGGACCGCTCACGGAAGTGAAGAGCGACGTCGGAGCCAATTTGCTCGTTGTCGGCAACCGCAAGGTCTCTATCGCCAATTGGCGGCAAGGCTAACAATCGAGAGCAGCAATCGAGAACAAGAAATCGAGTAGCCATGGATGCAAATACAGCAGAACAAATCGTCTTAAGGGCCGTTCAGAGCGTCTTCGATCAGATCGGTGAGCCCTTGCCGGAGAACCTGAGCGCCGAGAGCGTGCTCGTCGGCCCCGACGCGATCATCGACTCCCTCGGCGTCGTCTCGCTCATCGTTGAGATCGAACAGATCGTCGAAGCAGAACACGGCGTCTCCGTCATCTTGGCCAACGACAAGGCGATGTCCGCAAAAAATAGCCCCTTCCGAACGGTCGGGGTCCTCGCCGCCCACGTCATTGCGACGATCGAGGAGGCAAAAGCTGCATGACCGACGCCAAGAAGGTCATGCTCATCACCGGCACTCGCAAGGGAATCGGCAGATACTTAGCTGAATACTACATCAACCAGGGCTATCTCGTCGAAGGCTGTAGCCGCAAGGAATGCGACATCGATAGCCCCTTTTACCACCACCATTTCGTGGACGTGGCTGATGAGAAGGGCGTGCGCACGATGGTGGCCGATATCGTCAAGCGCCACGGCCGGCTCGACGTGGTGCTGAACAATGCCGCGATCGCCAGTATGAACCACGTGCTGCTCACGCCAGCTGCCTCGGCCAATCGGATGCTCGAGGTGAACGTAACAGGCACCATGCTTGTCTGCCGAGAAGCGGCGAAGGTCATGATGAGGAAGCGATGGGGACGGATCGTGAACTTCACGACGATCGTCGCGCCGATCGCGCTCGCTGGCGAGGCGGTTTATGCAGCCTCGAAGAGCGCCGTCGTGACGTTCACGCGCATCTTGGCCTTTGAGCTTGGTCAGTGGGGTATCACCTGCAACTCCTTCGGCGCGACCCCGATCATGACCGACATGATCCGCGGTGTTCCGAAGGAGAAGGTCGACGAGGTCGTGAATGGCCTAGCGATCAAGCGTCTCGGAACCCCCGAGGACTGTGCGAACGTCTGCGACTTCTTCATCTCCCCGGCCAGCGACAACATCACCGGCCAGGTCATCTATCTCGGTGGCATCACCTGAGAGGGAACGCGCTTTGAACGATTGGTTCTTCGAGCGCCTCAAGTCCTTCGGCGAGGACAAGGCGCTCGTTTACCCGACGGCGTCCGGAGAGCGAGTCGCAAGCTATCGAGACCTTCTCGAGGCTAAGGAGCGATTTGGCGCCGAACTTGGACAGCGGGGGATCGGGGCGGGCGACGTTGTCGCCGTAGAAGGTGCGTTCACGCTCAGCGCCACAGCGCTCATCTTGGCGCTGATCGAGGCCCAGGCGGTCGCTCTCCCGATGGTGCGAGAAATGCGCGCGCAGAGGGACGCCTGCCTCGGAGTCGCGGAGGCAGAGTGGCTCTTTGAGTTCGATGAGGAAGACAACCGAACCGTCACCGACCTTCGGCCCGTCCACCGCACAAACAAGACCCTCGAAAAGCTAAGGGAACGAAAGTCACCTGGCCTCGTCATCTTCTCTTCAGGCTCGACGGGACAGCCCAAGGGCATCCTCCACGACTTCGCCCAGATCCTGAAGAAGTTCGAGAAGGTTCGTCAAAAGAAGGTCACGCTCTGTTTCCTGTTGTTCGATCACATCGGCGGCGTGGACACCCTCCTCAGCACACTCACGAGCGGCGGTACTCTCGTCACCGTCGCTCGCCGCGATCCGGCGACGGTCGTTGAGACGATTGAGCGCCACCGTGTACACACGCTGCCGACGTCACCGACCTTCCTGAATCTTCTCCTCATCTCAGGCCTCGTCGAGAAGCACGACCTCAGTTCATTACGCGTCATCGCCTACGGCACCGAGCCGATGCCGGCGGGGACTCTGGCGCGGCTCCACGCAACGTTCCCCGAGGTTGCACTCGTGCAGACCTACGGCATGAGCGAAGTTGGTGTCTTGCGCTCGCGCTCAAAGGACTCGAACTCGCCCTGGATCGAGTTCAGCCAAGAAGGTTTCCAGGTCGACGTGCGCGACGGGATCCTCTGGGTGAAAGCCGAGACGGCGATGCTCGGGTACCTCAACGCCCCGGACCTGTTCGACGAGGACGGCTGGCTCAACACCCAAGACGCGGTCGAAGTCGACGGTCCCTATTTCCGCATCCTCGGAAGAAAGACCGATCTCATCAACGTCGGCGGCCAGAAGGTCTATCCGACCGAAGTCGAGGGCTGTTTGCTCGAGATGCCAAACGTTCGCGACGTGAGCGTTTTCGGGAAGCCGAACCCAATGACCGGTCAAATGGTCGCGGCGCGCTTCAACTTGATCGAACCCGAGCCCCTCGCCGAATTCAAGGTGCGCATGTTCGCCTTCTGTCGCTCGCGCCTCGCCGCCTACCAGATCCCACGCGCCGTGGAGATCATCACGGAGGATCAATTTGGAGCCCGCTTCAAAAAATCCCGAAGAGAGCATTAGAGCCAGGATCAAGCTCGTCGTCTGGGAAGAGACGCGCGGCATCCATTTCGAGCTTCTCTGGCTGCGCGTGCTCAAATTGCTCTTCCCCGACGCGACGCCAGAAACGCGCGCTGAGTGGCTGCGCAGCCTCGGAGCAGAGATCGGCCCCGAGACGCGTTTCCTCACACTGCCTTATCTGAACGGGCAGCGCCCACGTGTGCTCAAGAAGCTGAGCATCGGACGCAACTGTCTCATTGAAGACAAGGTGGTCCTCGATCTCCAAGAACACATCGAGATCGGCGATGACGTCCATCTCGCTCCGGGCGCCATGATTCTCACCAGCACCCACGAGATCGGCCCGAAGGAACACCGCGCCGGAGCCCTGCAGCGCATGCCGGTGACCATCGAGAGCGGCGTGAAAATCGGACCAGGAGCGCTGATCTGTCCAGGGGTCCGCGTCGGGGCAGGAGCCATCGTCGACGCCCGCGCGATGGTGAACAAGGAGGTACCAGCGGGCGCCTTCGTCTCAGGCAACCCCGCTACCGTGAAGCGATGAAGCGGCTCATTTTACTTTCCTTCACCGGCCTCGTCGTGCTCGCAGCGCTCTTCGAGGTCTCGGGACTCCGAGCGCGCGTCTTCGGCCGCGAGCGTTACCGATTTCATTACGCGAGTGGACCGATGCTAGCGGAAGAGCAGGCCGCCCTCCGCAGCTCATCGTGGAAGCTCGAGACCCTCACGGTCGCTCCCAACATGTCGATCCAGATCGCCCGCGCGAGCGCTCGCTCGAAAGACGGGCCGTGGCTCCTCTACCTTCCCGGAAACGACAAAACGCAACTCAAGAGAGGCATGCAGGTCCTCGAGGCGCTCCGGGCCGATCACGACGCCCATCTGGCCGCCCTCTCCTATCGCAGCTATTCCGGGAACCCGGGCTCCGCCGAGGTCGATCGGATCGCCGAGGACAACCTCGCCATTGTCGAGGCCCTCGAGAGACAGCACGGGATCACACCCGCTCGACTTCACCTCATCGGCTTCTCCATCGGTGGTTACTTCGCCGGACGCCTGACAGCCGACCTGAGCGAACGAGGGCGAACGCCGGCGAGTCTCACGCTGCTCGCACCAGGTTATGATCTCGTGATGATCCGTCCTTCGCCGCTCGCACGGCTGGGCCTCGGAGACGACTACCAGATGGCGCCTTTCCTGCCCTCCGTAAAATCCCGAAGCCTTGTGCTGCAGGGGAGCGCAGATGAAGCATTTCACGGCCCCGATCAGGGCAAAGCCGCGGCCCGGCTCCTCAGTCAGACCGGCTCAAGCTCCTATTTCGAGTTCCCCGGCCTCGAACACGAAGCGCTCCTCGAGCACGAACCTGCTCTCACCCGGGCGAGAGAATTCCTCTGGAAATAGCGAGTTTTCTTTCGTGGCTCCGGCGGTAGGATGACTCGGAGATAGGCTCGAAGACCATGCGCCCGTTCGAATATCACGTTCCTACTCGCCTCCTCGTCGGATCTGGTCAGCTTGAGGCTCTCTCTTCGCTCGTGCCGGGGGGAAAGAAGATCTTGTGCATCTATGCGGGCGCTTCGGCTCAGGCGAGTGGAGCCCTCGATGCGGTCCGCGCGGCGCTCTCGGGCAGAGAGTACATCGAGCATTTCGGCGTCCGCGCCAACCCGACCATCGAAGACGCCGATCCGATCACTGAGAGCGCTCGCAGCTTCGGCGCCGAGTTCATTTTGGCCGTGGGTGGCGGATCGGTCATCGACCTCGCCAAGTTCGTGGCCGCCACGGTGCGAGCCGAAGAAGACAGCTTCACTCTCCTCACGCGGGGGAAGAAGCCGGAAAGTCCCCTCCCCGTGGGCGCCGTCGTCACCCGCGCCGGAACCGGGTCGGAATCGAACGGCATCGCCGCCATGAGCAGCGCTCGCACGGCTCAAAAGCTCGTCTACATCCACCCGGGCACGGTCCCCAGGTTCGCTATCCTCGATCCGGCCCTCCTCCGCAGCTTACCGCGCCCTGCCCTCGCCCGCGGCATCGCGGACGCCTTCGTGCACGTCCTGGAGCAAACAGCGACCTATCCGACCGAGGATATCGTCCAACAGCACCTCGCCGAGGCCCTCCTCAAGTCCCTCCTCTCCGTCGGGGAAGAACTCATCCGCGACCAGGTCAAGGACAGCACCCTCACGAACTTCTTATGGGCCTCGAGTCTCGCCCAGGGGGGTCTGGTCTCGACGGGAACGCCGGAAGATTGGGCGACGCACTTCATTGGCCACGAGCTCACGGCGCTGCTCGGTATCGAGCACGCCGACACGCTGACATACGTCCTGCCGGTCGTGTACCAAGCGCGCTTCGAGAAGAAGAAGGAACGCCTGGCACAGTTGGGCGCCCGGGTCTTCGAACTCCAAGGGGAACCAGAAGAAGTGGCTCAGCTCACCCTCGCGCGCATCGTCTCCTTCTTCCGCGACCTCGGACTTCCGACGAAACTCCACGAGCTCTCCCTCACGGACGCGCAAATTCAGCGCATCGTGGCGGGACTCAAGAGCGCGCGCCGGCTTCGCCTCGGCGAGCGCCTCGATCTCGGTCTGCCCGAGATCGAGGCCCTGCTCCGGGCGGCCTCACGAGGCTGAAATCAGCTCGCCGAGAGCAGTTTGAAGGCGTGCTTCCAAGAACCCGTGCGAAATCCTGGGATGCACCAGAGAATACAAAGGGGCTCGATGGCGCGCGCCGCGACGACCGTGCCCATGTCACAGCTTTCCCAGCCAAAGTCGGTCAAGATCCGGCGCGTCTGTGCTTTCGCCGATTCGCTGTTGCCGCAGATGAACATCGTCGGGGGGCCGGAAGGGAGCTTCGGTTGGAACATGAGAGCGTTGCCCACCGAGGAGAAACACTTCACGAAATGGGCCTCAGGATAGGCATCCTGCAGGATTTCCATGAGCGATCGCTGACCGTCGGTAAAAAAGCTGATGACCCCGTCGACAGGCGGCACGTCCGCGATCGGGTTCGTCGTGTCGAGGATGGTCTTGCCGCGCAGAAGGGCAGGATCAATGCCTTTCAGGGCCGCAACAGCGGCCGCTCCTTTGACGGCGAGTACGAGCAGCTCACCGTGTTTAGCCGTGGCCTGGAACGTCCCGATCGAAGCGGTGCCCTGGCCCCGTGCCTCGGCGCCGCTCAGCCAGCCTTCCAGCTTCTCGGGCTCTCGCGAGCCTCGCATAACCTCGTGCCCCAGGCTCAGAAACCCGTCGGCGAGCACCAGTCCCACCTGGCCTGACCCCAACACTCCTATTTTCATGGTCCAACCTCCGGACGCCAGGGTACCAGGAAACGGCGAGAGTGGGTGAGGAAAGCCCTGTCCGGGCTCGCCACGGCCGCTTCCCCTGGAGCTTGGCGCGTGGCGTGCTTTACAGAGAGCTATGGAACTCTCGACAAGGCCGATGGTCCGGGCTTTTTACCACGAGGACACGTCGACGCTGACCTACCTCGTCTGGGACCCCGAGTCGCGCGACGCGCTCATCATCGATCCGGTCCTCGATTACGACGTCTTCGCCTCCCAGACCAGGGCGACCAGCGCTGACGAGGTCCTCTCTGCCCTCGAACAAGAGCAAGTGAACCTTCGGGTCATTGTCGAGACTCACGCCCACGCCGATCACCTTTCGTCTGCCCAATATCTCAAGGAGAAAACCGGCGCCCCGATCGGGATTGGCCAAGACATCACCAAAGTCCAGAGCATCTTTCGCTCGATCTTCAACTTCCCCGAGACCACTCCCACGGACGGTTCACAGTTCGACCTTCTGCTCCGCCCTGGAGAGGTCCAGCACTTCGGCACTCTGGCGGTCCTCCCGCTGCCGACTCCCGGACACACGCCCGCCTGTCTGAGCTATCTCATCGGAGACGCCGTGTTCACGGGCGATGCCCTCTTCATGGAGGACTACGGCACTGGACGCGCTGATTTCCCGGGAGGAAGCGCCGAGGCTCTTTATCACTCGGTCCACGAGGTCCTCTATTCACTGCCGGAGGCAACACGGGTCTTCGTCGGTCACGACTATCGCCCCGGCGACCGCGCGCTCCGCTTCGAGAGCACCATCGGGCGCGAGAAGGCCTCAAACGTGCAGCTCAGCCAGGCGACCACCGAAGCCGAGTACATCTCCCTCAGGCAGCGTCGCGATCGGACCCTGAAGGCGCCTCGGCTCATCTATCAGAGCGTACAGACGAACGTGTACGGCGGCCTCTTGCCAGAGGAGGAGCCGAACGGCGGACGCTTCTTCAAGATCCCTCTCAATCGAAGCGCGCCCACCAATCGGGCCGGTGCACCGCTCGCTTCGTCCAAGGAACCAAACAACTCATGATCTCCTCCTCCTCCTTCCTCCTCCCGCTCGCAGGTGGAGTCTTGATCGGGCTCTCTGCGACCCTGCTTCTAGCCCTCCACGGGCGCGTCGCCGGCATCAGCGGCATCCTCGGAAGTGCCATCAGCACGACCGTCGCTCCAAAGGAGCGACGATGGCGCCTCGAGTTCTTGCTCGGTCTCGCGGGCGCTGGAGCTCTCCTCAGGCTGCTTGTCCCCGAGCAGTTTTCTTCGTCGCCTGCATCGTCACTCCTCGTCGTGGGGCTCGCTGGTGCGCTCGTGGGCTTTGGAACGCGGCTTGGCTCCGGATGCACATCAGGACATGGAGTCTGCGGCATCAGCCGTCTCTCGCTCCGATCCATGGTCGCAACTTTGACCTTCATCGCTTTCGGCGCCCTCACGGTCTTCCTCGTGAAGCAGCTCGGGGGGGCAGCGTGAAGGCGCTCTCGTTCATCGCCATCGGAGCCATCTTCTCCACAGGGCTCGTCCTCTCGGGCATGACTCAGCCCGAGCGCATCATCGGCTTCCTCGACGTGAGCGGCGACTTCGACCCGACCTTACTCTGGGTCATGGTCGGAGCCGTCTTGACCCATGGGATTTCTTATCGATGGATCATGAAGCGCCCCTCCCCTTTCTTTGCGCCCTCCTTCGAGATCCCTGAAAACAAGCCCCTGGACGCTCGGCTCATCGTCGGTTCCGCGTTGTTCGGTGTGGGCTGGGGGCTCGCAGGGTATTGTCCTGGTCCGGCGCTCACCAGTGTGTTTACCTTCGACACCGAGACGCTGACTTTCGTCGCGGGCATGATCCTGGGGATGGTCCTGTTTGCAGCTCGGCAGCTTGCGCGAGGTCGTCCACCCCACGCCGCTGTTTCATCATGGGCACAAGCCGACTCCCGATCCCACTGTTCGCCGACCTAGAGAGATTCGGAAGACAAGTTGTCAGAAGTGACCTTCTGGCGGGGCTGACGACCGCGGTTCTCCTCGTTCCCCAATCGATGGCCTATGCGCTCATGGCCGGGCTCCCCCCCGTCACGGGCCTCTACGCGGCGCTCATGCCGCCCCTCGGCTACGTGCTCGTTGGTTCGTCGCGGGAGCTCTCCGTGGGCCCCACGGCGATCGACTCTTTGCTCGTCCTCGCCGCGCTCGGAGGCATCGCTGAGCTCCCCAAGGAGCAGTACGCGAGCGCCGCGGCCCTCCTCTGCCTCATGGTGGGGCTGCTCCAGCTCACGATGGGTGCGCTCCGGCTCGGTCACGTCGTCACGCTGCTCTCGCAGCCGGTGCTCAGCGGTTTCACCTCCGCAGCCGCGCTGCTGATCGCTTTCGCCCAGCTCCCACACCTGCTCGGCCTCCCTGCCGTGCGAGACGCAACGCTCTTTGGAATTGTGCGGGAGCTCCACCCATACTTCACGGCCATCCACCTCCCGACGCTCCTCCTCGCTCTGGGCTCGGGCCTCATCCTGCTCGCGCAAGTGCGCCATTTCCCTCGAGCTCCGGGAGCTCTCGTCGTGATCTTCCTCGGGAGCCTGGTGCCCCTCTTGGTCCAAGGACCCTTCGCTGAAGTGAGTGTTGTGGGACCGGTCCCGCGCGGACTGCCCAGCTTCGAGCTCCCAGTGTTTGAGCTCTCTCTCGCCCAGCGCCTTCTTCCGAGCGCAATCACGATCGCGATCGTCGGCTTCATGGAGTCCATCGCCGTGGGTCGCTTCTATGCCCAGCGCGGAAGGTATCTCCTCCAGTCTGATCGCGAGCTCCTCGCGCTCGGTGTCGTCAACGTGCTCGGAGGACTGTTCCGGGGATACCCGGCGACGGGCAGCTTCTCGCGAACAGCCGTCAATGCGCGCGCCGGGGCTCGTACGACTCTCTCGATCGCATTCGCCTCCCTGATCGTGGGCGTGTCGCTCCTCTTGTTCACCCCCCTGTTCTCCTACATCCCGAAAGCAGCGCTGGCAGCGATCATCGTGGCCGCGGTGCTCGGACTCGTCGACGTCGCCCAGGTGCGCGAGAAGTTCCGCATCCAGAAGAGCGAAGGCGTCATTCTGCTCATCACCTTTGCCGCCACCGTAACCCTCGGGGTGGTGGCGGGTCTTGTTCTCGGCATCATGTCGTCGCTCGCCTGGTTCTTGGCGCGGGCGACCCGTCCGCACATCGCAGTGCTCGGTCGCGTCCCCGGCACTCTGCTCTTCAAAGATGTGAAACGGAACAAGAACCTCATCACCTACGACGACGTGCTCATCATCCGCCCCGACGCGCAGCTCTTCTTCGCCAACGCTGAGTATCTTCGCGATCAGCTCGCTCGCCTGGAAGGCCGAGCCAAACGCTCTCTCACCGCGATCATCATCGACGCGGGAGCGATCCCGTCCATCGACTCCACCGCCGCTGATCTGCTCGAAGAGCTCGACACCGCCTACCGGGCACGGGGCGTTGAGTTCTACCTGACGGGCATCAAAGGACCGGTCCGCGACATCCTGGAGCGCACAGGATACTGGGAGCGGAGACGCGAGATGCTCAGCTGCATTTCTGTCCACGAGGCGCTCTTGCGCCACGAGAGTCGCAGAGATCCGAGATCATTTTTCCCGCGCCCGCCCTCGTCGGCGCCGCGTCCCTGACCCCCGAGCGCTCTAGGCGGGCCCTGAGCGCGGCGAGGGTGGAAGCTCGGGACCTCTGGCGAGGCGCTTCACGACCGCGATGAGAGCCACCCAAACCACAGAGGCAACGAGCGGCCGTAAGTTCCCCGCCCAGTCGGGGTGAAAGACGATGACGAACCCGCGGTCTTTGATGAGGGCGGCGAAGCTCGAGACAAAAAAAGGCATCAAGTAGAGGCGATGGACGACGCTCGGGTGCAGCCGGATCACCGTCGGCCCAGCGTAGGCAGTGCTGAGCAAGAGCGCTGTCCCTATGATGAGAGCGAGCCCGATTGAGCTCAGCCACAGCCGAGGGCTCGGGTCGAAGTAGGGAATCGCGACGCCGAGCCACCAGATGAAGTAACACCAGAGGACGACGCGGGGCGGCGTCAGCCCGCGCAAGTAGCGCACGAGAAGCGAGCCAAGGCGCATAGAGATCGTCCGCCGTCCTCGACCATGATACCTCAATTGCCCGGCTGACCAGCCTTCCGCTAAAAGTCCTGTGCCGTAGGGGGAAACACCCAGAAGCCACATGAAACTCCGGCTCGCGCGCCGCGTCGCTCCCCTGCTCGTTGTCCAGAGCCTCGGCTCCTCGCATGCGCTCGGCCAGACCTCTCGGGCGCCCGAGTCTGCGGCAGTGGAGGAGGGGCGCGCTAGGGCCGAGGCGCCGAGCGTCGTCCCGCCGCGATTCCTCGGCGGTGCTCGCCCTCCGCTGGACGGGGAAATAGCGGAGCCGACTCGGGTCCTCTTGAAGCTCCTGGTCGGGCGCGACGGATTCGTGAGCTCGGTCGAGGTCGTCGAAGGAAGAGAGCCCTTTTCAAGCGCGGCAAGGACGGCAGCTCAAAGCTTCGTCTTCGAGCCGGCCCGACGTGGAGAGGTACCAGCCGCCAGCTTCATTCATTTCGAGCTCTGGTTCGTGCCTCCGCCCGGTCAGGAAAGTGGCGCTCTCGAGGCTCGTCCCTCCCAGCAAACCGCGCTCACTCCGCCCCTCGCGACCGAGCCGCCCCCAGAGATCGCTGTGGTCGGCGAGCGCCGCGCCATCTCGACTCGCGTCATCTCCGACGCAGAAACGCGCATCATCCCCGGCGCCGAAGGCGATCCCATCCGCGGTCTACAGACATTACCAGGCACCGTCCCGACCCTCGTGAGCGGTCCATTCATCGGCATGCGCGGCGCACCTCCCGGCCTCACGGGAGCCAGCTTCGACGACATCGAGCTGCCCTACTTGTTCCACCTGGCCCGCGGCACGGCCGTCGTTCATCCCTGGCTCGTCGAAAGCGCTCGCCTCTACGGAGCCGGCCGCCCCGGGGCTTTTGGTCGCAACATCGGAGGTCAACTCGACGCTCGCGCGGCGGCGCCTCTCGGTCGCCCTCGCGCGACCGGACGCCTACGCCTCACCGAAGCAGCCCTGGGCGCCGAGCTGCCCTTTGCTGAAGGACGTGGCTCGGTGCTCGCCGCAGGTCGCTATTCCTACACCGAACCCCTCGTCTCTCTCGTCGCACCCGCCTTTGCGCTCGACTATTGGGACTACCAGGGCCGCCTCCGCTACGCTCTCAGCGACAAGGATACCATCGAGCTCACCGCCTTCGGCGGCCACGACATGTCCGGCAGGCGGGCCCCCGATGGCGCCATCGAAGAGCTCTTCAACGCCACCTTCCACCGCATCGCCCTGCGCTTCGCTCAGCAGACGGCTGAGTCCTCCATGCGCATCGGCGTCGTCTATGGACGTGACGAGTGGGACGCGAACATCACGCCGATCCACCCTCGCTCCGACACGCTCCACGCCCAGGCCTCTGGAAAAGTCCTCCTTGCGGTAGGGCACCACCTCTCCCTCGGGGCTGACACAGGCCTCCGCTCTTTGCAGGACGCTTTCTATACCGGCCCCGACGCGATCTCCTCTTACCAGCGCACCGACTCGGAATCCGCCGCTTGGCTGATGTGGAGCTACGTTCCCTCGGACACGACCGAGCTCGACCTCGGGGTGCGCGCCGACTGGCTCAGTAGCGGGGACTCACCGCTCCAAGGCGCGGCAAACTATGCCACCGCTGGGCCGCATTTCATCCTGTCCCACGAGCTCGGGCGGCGCCTGCGCCTCCACACCTCAGTCAGCTACGGCGCCGCTCGACCGAGTCCAGGACAGAGGCCCCCAGCGCGCATCTACTCGGTCTCAGGAGGACTCGCCCATGGTGTCCTCTCCGATTTTGGAGTCGAGCTGCGCTGGCCACGCATGTTCTCCCTCGACGTCACGGTCTTCCAAAACGCTTATTTCAACACCGGCGACGTGAACACCCTGCGCCCGCTCGCCGATCAGGATGAACGTACCCTTTCTCGCTCAGGCCTCGCGCGCGGCCAAGGCCAAGCCTACGGACTCGAGGTCTCGCTTCGCAGGACCTTCGGCGCGCACCTGACCGGGTTCATCTCCTACTCCCTGGGCCACAGCTGGCGCTCCCTCGGACGTGTGCGCGGGCCATCGGAGTTCGACCGGCCCCATATCATCGACGCCGCCTGGGGCTATGACTTTGGCCGCGGCTGGCTCCTGTCTTTGCGGGGCTCCTTCCTCTCGGGCTACCCGAGCCGCACGGACAGTGTCGCGCTCGCCGTCGATCCTCCGCGCACGACCCCCTACTATCAAATCGATGTACAGGTCTCCCGCCGCGTCGAGCTCGGAGCCGACCGCGCACTGACCTTCACCCTCGGCCTCTTGAACACCACGCTCAACCAAGAGACAAACGACATGTTCTGCGGCTCACTTCTGTGTGCCGAGTCGAAGATCGGCCCGGCGTCGATCCCGACCTTCGGGGTCGATGGCGAGCTCTGAAGTCCCGCCTCAGGGCATGGGGAGCTGCACAGGAACGATCTGAAGCTCGACGAGGTCCCCTCCGCGCCGCACACGCACAGGGAGCGGCTCTCCGACCTTCGAGAGGCTGACGCGCCAGCGCAGCGCCGTCGCATCGGCGATCGGGTGATCTCCGACCTGGACCACGACATCCCCCGGCTTCATCCCCGCTGCGTGGCTCGGTCCACCGGGGATCACCTGCAAGATCCTGGCTCCGGCTTTTTCGTCAGCGACGTGCACGCCGATCGCGGCGCGTACGATCACCCCATCCTTGAGCAGGCGCGGCAAGAGCTCCCGCACCATGTCACTCGGGATCGCAAAGCCGATCGAGTTCGCCTCGGGATTGATGGCGGTGTTGATGCCGATCACCTGTCCCTGAAGGTCGAGGAGCGGGCCGCCGGAGTTGCCCGGGTTGATGCTCGCGTCGGTCTGGAGAAAGCTGTAGTAGGCGCGCGGATCGCCGAGACCCACATCCTCTTTGGTACGCTCACGCGCAGAAATAATTCCCGCGGATACAGTGTGGGAAAGGCCAAAGGGGTTCCCAATGGCTAAAACCCAGTCTCCGACGCGAACCTTCGAAGAATCGCCGAGCGCGAGCGCCGGAAGCGTGCCTGCGCTGACGCGCAAGACCGCCAGATCGGTGAGCGGGTCCGCTCCGATCACCTGAGCGGGGAACTCGCGTCCGTCGAGCAGGTCGACGCGAATCGCGCTGGCCTGCTTCACCACGTGGTAGTTCGTGAGGATCAAACCCGAGCTATCGAAGACGAAACCCGAGCCGCTCCCTTCGTTCATGACGCGCCGGTAGCCGAGGGTCTGCGTCACGAGAGTGCGCACGAAGACGACACTCGGGTTCGCCCGCTCCGCGAGATCGGCGAAGGTGAGAGGCGCGCCGTTCGGAGGCGTGACGCTGCCTGGCGCTAAAGGCGGCGGCGCGGCCGGGCTCGGTTGGTCGGCCGCTGCCTGCGCAGAAGCGCACGGATCCCGGCAAGGTTCGGGGTCTTTTTGGGGCGCGCGCTGACATCCCAGGAGAGTCCAGGCGAGCGCGACGCTCCAGCCGAGACCTCGTAAGATTCTCCGCTTTGTCTCAGGCGCCGCGAGCGAGTTCGTCATAACGCGAGCGGACGTCGTCGAGGATCTGCGTGAGCAGGCGCTCCTCCGCACCAGTCAGGTTCCCCTTCGTCTTTTCAGAAAGGAGCGCGATGAGATCGATGGTCTGCCGTGCGAGCGGCAGGTTCACCTCAGCAGACTCGCCGGGGGGCGGCTCCGCGACGCCCAGATGGACGAACGCGGAGTGCGCGAGCGACAAAAGGAAGGTCGAAAAATCGACCTCTGGGAGCTCTGCGTCCGCGCCCCCCGAACTGCTCACGACCGATCCTTCTCCGCGGCGACCCGCATCGGCTGCTCGAGGGGCAGCGTCTCGGTCTGCGACTCGAGGTCAGAAAGAGACTTCTCGTACTCTTCCAGCTTCTCGGGCGTGAGGAGGCCTTTGTCGATCATGCGCTGACGGATTCTCACATCGTAAATGAACTTCTCATCCATAGGACTTGGCTCCGGAAAAGGCTCTCGGGTAGTCCGGCGCTCAGAGCGAACGCGGGCCCCGAATTAACCCCCTGCTGCCCTCCGGATCAAGCGCTGGGCGAAAATCAGGAGATCTGGGACTCCTGGCTGCAGGCGCGTCGGCTCAGGGCCAGGACTGCGGTCAGCGCAATCTCGATTTCTTCTTCAGACGGCGGCACCGGACGCCGCTCGATGCGGCGCTTGACGGCTGCAAGCTCGGTCCCGAAATGGCGTAAAACCGCCCTTTCTTGCTCGCAGCCAGCGTTTAAGACGTACCCTGCGACGATCGTCCAGAGCGAGTCGATGTCCCGGTCCATCTGGGTGGAAAGGAGTCGGACGAGCGAAGCAGGCACTGCGCAGCTAGCCTAGCAGGACGAGACGGGAGGTCACGATTGAATCTCAAGGCTGGAGGTGCGATGCCTGGCCCCGTGTTCGACCGGCCCCGTGGACGTATCTCTCCTCGAAGGGACACTCGGCGGAGTGCGCACGGGAGCTACATCTCCACACCCTTTCCGAAGGCGCTGCTCGGGGCGGTGAGTCGTCTGCTGGCGCTCACGTTGACCCTCACCTCCACCCTCGCCTGCTCGAAGGAAGGGAGCGCCCCCGAGCCCCAGGAGACCGCTGGCCATGCGAAAGCTGTCCACTCGGCCGCTCCCCTGGATCCCATCCTGCACGTGCCCGTGGGCCCTGTGACCATAGGAAGTCCGCCAGGCACCCCGGGCCGCAATCCCTCTCTCGATCCGCTCCCCTACGCGGTGGAGCTCGGCCCGTTCCGGATTGACCGGACCGCCCGAAAGAACACGGACGGCTCCTACCTCACGGTGACCTCACAGACCGCTGCCGAGGCCCTTTGCGCGAGCGGCGAGGGGCGCCTCTGTACGGAGCTCGAGTGGGAGCGGGCCTGCCGCGGGGAGCTCGGTCTCGAGCTCGAATCCCAGGCGGAATGGACCGCGAGCTCCTTTGGTCCGGGGAGCGAAATCGAAGGCCAAGCGGTGACTCGCCAGAAGAGCGGGGAAGCGCCCCTCGGCTGCTCCGCGCGCCGCGCCGCGCCCAAAGAAGGAGCCAGGGTGCGCTGCTGCTATGGCGCACCGAACGCGCCGCGAGTCAAAGAGCCTGTCGATGAGCTCCCGGTGTTCAAGCCGCATCCTCTCGAGAAAGAGGCGCTCGTCGAGCTGCTCGCGGCCCATCCGGAGACTCGCGAACTGTCGAAATCCGCGTCGCTCTTTCCAGAAGACGCGGCTGCCACGGTCCTCGCGCGTGGGCCCGGGGACACCAAGGGCTTCGAGCTCACCACGACCCCTGTCGAATGGACGCCGCGGCGCGGGGTTCGGCTCCTCGTGATCGCGGGCAAGAGCGAAGGCGATACGGCCTTCGTTGTCGCGTTCTTCAAGTCCCCGGGAGGATACGTCTTCGCCTCCTCCTTCGTGATGAGAAAAGAGAAAGGACCGGTGGCGCTCGCTTACGCTCAGTCGATCCGTCCCCGCATCCACTTCAGCACCTGCTGGGGGTGTCCGGGAGAGACAGGCAAGGCGCTGTTTCGCGAGCCAGAGTCCATCGTGATGCTCCAGCCCTGAGTCACGAACCTCTAACGGGAGACAGGAAAGGAAAGTTCGAAGCGATTCCCCGAGGGGGCTTCCACGACAGAAATCGTGCCCCCCGCGAGCGATGCGCTGCGCCCGGCCACATAAAGCCCGAGGCCGCGCGAATAACGACCATCGAGGCGCCCCTTTGTCGTCGTCTGGCCGGCCATGGTGAAGGCGCTCTCGCGGAACTCGGGAGCCAACACTGGCCCCGGATCCTCTACCGAAAATACCATGGTTCCGTCGCGCGCTTCGAGCGAGACAGTGACAAACTGACCCGTGGGGCAGCAGGCGATGGCGTTGTGAACGAGTGCGGAGAGAGCCGTCTGCGCGTGGGGTTCCGTCGCAGCGCAGGATCCCTTTGCACTCGGGCCACGCCTGAGACCCACGCCGTGACTTTGAGCTGCACGCTCGGCCTGGGGCCAGACTAAATCCAGGAGTTTTTCCGCGGAATGCACGCCACCGCGGGCTGTGTCGACGCCCGTGAGCTCGGCACCGAGCAACGCCACAGCGAGCGTCATACGCCCGAGAGCTTCCACGGAGAGCTCGATATCGACGATGGTCTCTCGAATGTCCTCCGGCAGGTCTCGACTGACCATCCCGAGATAGCCGACATTGCTGAGCAAGGCGGCCAGCGGGTTCCGTAGGTCGTGCGCTATCGTGCCGAGGACCTCGCCCAAGATCTCCGGTTGATCAGAGATCTTCGAGGCCCCCGTCCGGGCACGCTGGTCAGGAGCGTCGTCGGTAGTCAGAAAGAACTCGCATTCCTGGGACCACTATTTCGGGAGCGATCGCCTCACGCATCAAGCGGGGCTGTCGTCGTCGTCATCGACCTCGTTCACGCTCGGGATCTTGCGGATCTCGGTCCGCGAAAGCTTCCACGCGCGCTGAACGACCCATGAGAGAGAACGGTCGAGGCGAGCCGCCTCGTCCTTGATTTCCTGGAGCATGATTTCGGGGAAATACAGGCTCTGCTTGCGCTTATCGCTACCGGACTTCGAGTTAGAATCGTCTGCCACAAAAGACAGATTAAGGAATCCTCCCCCGACTGGCAACGTTTCCGGCAATTGTGACGCCATTCCGGGGCCGCGTCCCGCGCGAGAACGCGAAAAGCCGAGTCACCGTCGACCTCGCATGCGCGACTCGATGCCCCGTTCGCTGCGGAAAACGGCTGATTTGGCGAGCTCAGAGCCGTTTCGCCCAAGGCCAAGAGGACCACACACGGAGCCGACTTTCGCCTCTTCGATACCACTTCGAAAGGAGCCCCGCGCCCCGGCGCAAGTGAGGTGCGCGCGGGCGGCGAGAGTCTATAACTACGGCCCCATGCAGCGCTTCTCCCGCCTCGGCTCGTCTGTGTGCCTCCTTGGGCTCGCACTAAAGCTCGGCGCTACCGGGAGCGCTTACGCCGGCGAAGCCCCCCCAAGGCCCCTCGACCCCTATGAAGTCTTGGACCGGCTCGGACACGCGCTCGAGATCGTGGAGCGGAATTATTACGCCGTACCGGATAGGACGCAGCTGACAGCCGGGGCCCTGCGCGGAATGGTCAGGGACTTAGACCCCCACTCGGTGTACCTCGATCCGGGAGACTTAAAGGTCTTCGAGGGAGATTCCTCGGGCCAGTTCGGCGGGATCGGCGTCGAAGTCGACATCGAAGATGGCGAGGCAATCGTCATCGCTCCTGTGCCTGATTCGCCGGCTGACCGCGCGGGTATCCGCGTCGGCGAAGTCATCCTCGCGCTCAACGGAACCCCCCTCGCTGAGCTCAAGCCGGAAGAAGTGATCCGTAAGATGCGGGGCGAAGTCGGCTCCAAGCTCACGCTCACCGTGAGGACCAAAGGCGAGCGCCCCCGAGCTGTCACGCTGATCCGCGAACACATCCGCGTCTCGAGCGTGCGCCTCGCGGCCCTCCGCGAGCGTGTGGTTTACCTCCGGATCCGCTCTTTCCAAGAAGGAACCCACAGAGAACTCACAGATGCGCTCGCGAGCTACCGGCGCGAAAATGGTCGAGAGGCGGCCCTCATCCTCGACCTCCGCAATAACCCAGGCGGCCTTGTGCGCGAGGCGACCGCCGTCGCCGATGAGTTCCTCTCTCGCGGGCTCATCTTCGAGACGCGTCACCGCGACCAAGTCGAGACCTCCGCCTACGCGCGCGCCGGAGGCGCCTACACCTCCGGCAAACTCATCGTCCTGGTCAACGAATACTCCGCCAGCGCTGCCGAGCTCGTCGCCGCTGCGCTCAAAGACAACGGGCGCGCCACCTTAGTCGGCGCTCGCACCTTCGGGAAAGGCAGCGTTCAAACGCTCATCCCGCTCTCTCACCAGAGCGCGCTCAAACTCACCACAGCTCTTTATTATGGGCCGAGCGGCGAGACCCTCCAGGCGCGAGGCGTCCTACCGGACTATCCGGTAGAGTCCGGCGCGGCCCGAGCTCGCCTCGTCGTGCGTGAGCAGAACTTGACGGGCCACTTGGAAGGGAGCCCCGATCCGAGTCCGGAGACACCCGAGCTCTCCCTAGGGGCGCCGATCACCAACGACGAGCTCCACAACGGTGTCATCCGAAAAGTGCCCGAGGATCCCCGCGGGGGACCTGACCTCGCCCTCGCCCGAGCCTTCGAGCTCGCGATTGCGTCGCCCTCCGAGCAGCCTCGACCCTAGAAAGGGTCCGAGACAAGCTACCTCGAGGGAGCGCCCCGCAATTGTTTCCGCCGCAAGTCCCTCGCCTCAAAAAAAGCACGAAAGTCGCCGTGCAAGGCGCCTTTTTGCGGGGCTCGGAATGAGCTAGATCCCGAGAAATCTCATGATCGAGCAGTACGAAATCGCCGCCCAAGAGCGTCTCGCCCAAGGAATTCCCCCGCTCCCTCTGACCGCTGCCCAGGTGAAGGAGCTCGTTCTGCTCCTCAAATCCCCGCCCCCCGGACGCGAAGAGTTCCTGATGCACCTGCTGACGGAGCGAGTCCCCGCGGGCGTCGATGACGCTGCCTATGTCAAAGCAGGCTTCCTCACCGCCATCATCGAAGGACGCGACAGCTGTCCCCTGATCAGCAAGCAGCGGGCGGTCGAGATCCTCGGCACCATGCTCGGCGGCTTCAACATCGGCACTCTGGTCAAGCTCCTCGACGACGCAGAGCTCGGTCCGCTCGCCGCGAAGGAGCTGAAGACCACCCTCCTCATGTTCGACGCTTTCCACGACGTCGCCGAGAAGGCCAAAGCCGGAAATCCGAACGCCCAAGCGGTGCTCCAGTCTTGGGCGGACGCAGAGTGGTTCGAGGCGCGCGCTCCCTTGCCTGAGAAGATCGTGCTCACGGTCTTCAAGGTGCCCGGCGAGACGAACACCGATGATCTCTCTCCGGCCCAGGACGCCTGGTCGCGCCCAGACATCCCGCTCCACGCCCTGGCGATGCTGAAGAACCCGCGTGATGGCGTCGAGCGCGCCCTCGAGCAGATCGCAGAGGTCAAAGCGAAGGGCCACCCTGTCGCTTACGTGGGCGACGTTGTTGGCACTGGTTCAAGCCGAAAGAGCGCGACGAACAGCGTCCTTTGGCACTTCGGCCAGGACATCCCCTTCGTCCCGAACAAGCGCACCGGAGGCTTCTGTCTCGGCGGCAAGATCGCGCCCATCTTCTTCAACACCATGGAAGACTCGGGCGCGCTGCCCATCGAGTGTGATGTCACCAAGATGGCGATGGGGGATGTGATTGTTCTCTATCCCTATGCCGGCAAGATCGAAAACGAAAAGGGTGAGGTCATCTCGACCTTCCAGGTGAAGAGCGAAGTCCTCTTCGACGAGGTCCGCGCCGGCGGACGCATCCCGCTCATCATCGGTCGCAGCTTGACCAAGCGCGCTCGCGAAGCGCTCGGCCTCGGCCCCTCGGACAAGTTCCGCCTGCCGAAGAACCCTGCCGACTCCGGAAAGGGCTACACCTTGGCCCAAAAGATCGTCGGCCGCGCCTGCGGTCTGCCCGGCGTGCGCCCCGGAACCTATTGTGAGCCGACCATGGGCAGCGTTGGATCTCAGGATACGACCGGCCCGATGACGCGCGACGAGCTCAAGGAGCTCGCTTGCCTCGGCTTCTCCGCGGACCTCGTGATGCAGTCCTTCTGCCACACGGCGGCCTACCCGAAGCCCGTCGACATCGAGACCCAGCACACCCTCCCCGACTTCATCACGAATCGCGGCGGCGTGTCGCTGCGCCCCGGTGACGGCATCATCCATAGCTGGCTGAACCGTATGTTGCTGCCGGATCAGGTCGGTACGGGCGGCGATAGCCACACCCGCTTCCCCTTGGGTATCTCGTTCCCGGCCGGCTCCGGTCTCGTCGCCTTCGCAGCAGCGCTCGGCGTTATGCCTCTCGACATGCCGGAGAGCGTGCTCGTGCGCTTCAAGGGCAAGATGCAGCCGGGCATCACGCTCCGCGACCTCGTCAACGCCATCCCTTACCAGGCGATCCAAGATGGCCTCTTGACGGTCGAGAAGAAGGGCAAAAAGAACATCTTCTCGGGCCGTATCATCGAGATCGAAGGTCTCCCGGACCTCAAGGTCGAACAGGCCTTCGAGCTCTCCGACTCGACCGCAGAGCGCTCCGCGGGAGGCTGCACGATCCGGCTCAACAAGGAGCCGATCATCGAGTACCTCAAGTCGAACATCGTCATGCTCCGCTGGATGATCGCGGAGGGCTACGGAGACGCTCGCACCCTTGAGCGCCGCGCTCAGGCCATGGAGAAGTGGCTCGAGAATCCGTCGCTGCTCGAGCCCGATCCCGACGCCGAGTACGCAGCGGTGATCGAGATCGACATGGACAAGATCACCGAGCCGCTGCTCGCCTGTCCGAACGATCCTGACGACGTACGTCCGCTGAGCGCCGTCGCTGGTCGCAAGATCGACGAGGTGTTCATCGGCTCCTGCATGACCAACATCGGCCACTTCCGCGCGGCTGGTCGCCTTCTGAACGAATACAAGCAGCCTGTCCCGACGCGCCTCTGGATCGTTCCCCCGACGAAGATGGACCAGGCCCAGCTCATGGAAGAGGGCTTTTATTCGATGTTCGCCCAGGCGGGCGCGCGGACGGAGATGCCCGGTTGCTCGCTCTGCATGGGCAACCAGGCCCGCGTGGCTCCGAAGTCGACGGTCGTGTCGACCTCTACGCGCAACTTCCCGAACCGTCTTGGAGAGGGCGCCGATGTGTTCCTGTCCTCGGCGGAGCTCGCCTCAGTCGCCGCGATCCTCGGTCGTTTGCCGACGGTCAGCGAGTACATGACCTACGCCACGCGCATCGACACCATGGCCCCGGAGCTCTACCGGTACCTGAACTTCAACGAGCTGCCGACCTTCGTCACCAAGGCAACCTCGGCCTCGCTCCCCGTCGTCCAGTACTGAGGCCATGGGCCCGTCCTCCTTGGGATGAGCCCTCTCCAAAAGACCGAGCCGCCCTCACGACCGAGGGCGGCTCTTCTATTTCCGCGCCGCCACCTCTCGACGGACCACTCGCATCAGTCGTGCGTCACTCGAGGTAGCGAAGCCAGACCTGGTCGTTGCCAGGAGTTCCTCCGAACGAGTCGGAGGTAAAGGCAACCACCTTCCCGTTTGCAGAAATCGTCGCGTAATTAGAGGAGGAGATTGCCTGCTCTCCGTTCGCCCCCACGTTCACGCGCATAGTCGTTTTGTTCACGCGATCCCGCACAAAGACGTCGGCCGCGCTGTTCGTGTCGCCGGGAACGAGACGTCTGCCGCCACCAGGGTCGTGGCCGCCGATCTGAAGACGACGTAACGCCCGTCCGGAGTCACGGAGGGACTCCCCGAGGCACCGTCAATCTGCTTGTTGGTCCAAGGACGGCTCACGAGCCTCGTCTCATTCAGGTGCAGATCGCGACGGTAGACATCGGTGAAGCCGTCGTCTCCACCTTCGAAGTCGGTCGTGTTCGCGGTGAACACAACATAGCGGCCACTGCCAGAAATCGACGCACACGCGCCCGCCCCGCCTTCCATCGGGTCTGTTTTCTTCAGGTTCACGAGAGTTGTCGTGCCAGCCGCCACCTCTCTCATAAATACGTCTTGTTGACCGTTCTTGTCGTCCGGGACCAGGTTGGTCGCTTTGGATGAGAACACAACACGATTCCCGTCGATGGAGATGGATGGGTAGAAGTCGTCGTCTGCCACTGAGTTGGATGCAGTTCCATTGCTCGACACGTTGATGCGAATCGTCTCACCAGTCATACGATCGTGTCGAAACTGGACCTGATCCGATTTCCCGGAGACAAAATGGAGCAACAATGCTCCGGGAGAATGGACCATGGCGAAGAAGAGAAAGAACTACAACGACGACTTCAAGCGTGACGCCGTTCGGCTAATGCA
>Ga0182792_1000460_pt1 | contig 38647 bp, 41 predicted proteins | sample Passage237B_FD_130497 | JGI IMG/M metagenome (GOLD analysis project Ga0182792, IMG submission 130497) | Cellulose adapted compost microbial communities from Newby Island Compost Facility, Milpitas, CA, USA - Passage2 37B (version 2) (version 2) ...
GGCGCCCCGTTCCGCCGGGCGCGCGCCCGCGCCGCCCGCCGGCGGCCCCACCTGCCTCGCCGACGTCCGTCGGTCCGCGGGGTCGCGGCGGACCCCGCAGTCCCCCCCCGACGCGCTGGGGGAGCGGCTGGGTGAGGCGTCCCTGCCGCTGCCGGGGCTCGGCGGCCGCCGCACGCCCGCGCCGGACTCCCCGAACGGCGCGTGGCGCGTCGAGGCGTTCCGCGGGTACGCCGACCACCTCGCGAGCGACGAGTACACGAGCGCGCGCGAGGTCCTCACGCAGCGGGCCCTCCGCGAGCGCTGCGCGGTCATGTGCGCGGAGGCGGTGTGGTGGCGGTGCCACCGGCGCCTCGTGTCCGACGACCTCACCGCGCGCGGCTGGCGGGTGCTGCACCTCATGGGTCGCGGCAAGGTCACCGAGCACCCGCTCAACCCCGCGGCACGCCTGGTGGACGGGACGCTGCGCTACCCCGCCGACGTGGCCTGACTCGCCGGACGCCCCGCCCGGTCGCGCACCTCGTCGTACGCCTCGAGGACGGCGCGCGTGAACCGCACGGGCGCGACGACGGACACCAGGTGCGTCGCGTTCGGCACGACGACGAGCCGCCCGTCGCGGCACGCGGCGAGGAACGCCCGCTCGTCGCCGCGGAAGTGGTCGTAGCGGCCGTTCACGAGCCACACCGGCGCCCCGACGCGCGCCAGGTCCGCCACCGGGTCGAGGGCGCCGACCTCGCGCAGCACGTCCGCCATGACGTCGAGCGCGAACCCGCCCGCGCCCAGGTCCGCGCCGGCGTCGGCGGGCAGCATGAGCCGCACGAACGCGTCGTTCAGGCCCGCGCCGCGGTCCGGGAGCCGTGCGATGAGCGCCGCGAGCGCCGCCCACCCGCCGACGAGCACGCGGCGCGGGCGCGTGCAGCAGCCCGCCGCGACGAGCCCCGCGACCTGCTCCGGGTGCCGCGCGGCGTGCGCGACGGCCACGTACGCACCGAGCGACAGCCCGACGACGAGCGCGCGCCCGCCGAGCCCGTCGACCGCGTCCGCGATCGTCGTGACCGCACCGTCGACCGTGAACCGCTCCGCCGCCCGCGTGCCGTGCCCGGGCACGTCCACCGCGGTCGTCGGGACTCCGGCGCGCGCGAGGGCCTCGACCTGCGGACGCCACATCGTGCGCGAGGTGCGCACCCCGTGGACCAGCACGACGCCCGTCTCCCCCATGCAGTGACCGTACCGCGGACACCGGGGCCGGACGTCACCCGTTCGGCCCCGGACCAAGCGGGGCGTTCCGGTCGGCGCCAGACCGACCTGGTCCGCCTCGCGAGCGTGTTCCGTACCGTCGACCGACCCCTCTCCAGCCGGGTCGACCGCCTACCCCGAGGTCCTCATGCGCCTGACCGCACCGCTGCGCCGCGCGACCGCCGCGCTCGCCACCGCCTCCCTCGCCCTGGCTTCGCTCGCCACTGGCCTGGTCGCCCCCGCGTCCGCCGCCACCGCGCTCGTCGTCGACGACTTCGCCGGGACCTCGATCGGCACCCGCGAGCTCCTCGCGCCGGGCGAGTGGGACTGCCAGCCCACCCGCAACACCACGCTCACGCCGGGCGCCGGGACGCTCAAGGTCGACGTCCGCGTGCCGGACTCCCTGGGCTGCACGTTCGGCGAGGCGCGCCTGCGCTGGACCGCGTCCGGCACCGTCGACATCACGGCGGGCGGCGCGGACCGCATCGAGCTGCGCTACCGCGACGTCACGCCGAACCAGCCGTCGGCCGTGTCGTTCGGCCTGGACGTGACCGACGTCAACGGCCGGGTCGCGTACGTCGGCGGGCTGAGCCGCAACGGCGGCGCGGCGTCCGACTGGCTGACCGTCCGCTACACGCCCGCGTACCAGGGCGACGTGGCGGTGCTGACGTTCCCGGCCGGGTTCGACCGCACGCGCGTCACGAGCATCACGCTGCGGATCTCGGCGACGGCCGCGAACCAGAACGTGTCCGTGACGCTCGAGCAGGTCGGCACGGGCACCGACGAGCCGACCTACCAGGCGCCCGCGTTCGCGAGCACCGACCCGCTCGTCTTCCCGCCGTCGACCTCGACGACCCGCACCGTCACGGTCACGGGCAACCCGGCACCGGACGTCTCCGTGCTGTCCGGGAAGCCGGCGTGGATGACGGTCTCGACGAGCAAGGCGGGCTCGACCACGACCGTCACGATGTCCGGCAACCCCGGCACGTCCTACCAGGCGACGCCGGTCAGGCTGCACGCCGACGTCGCGGGCTCGCTCACCGCGGACGCCGACATCCCCGTGGTCGTGCCCTCGCCCGTCTCGGTCTCCTCCTGGGGCGCCGACGCGAGGCTCGGCGCGGTCACCAGCGAGACGATCGGCACCGCGTCGTCGACGCCCGCGTCCTCGATCCTCGGCCCGACCACCGGGCTCCCCCCGGGCACGTCCCTGTCGATGTCCGGCTCCGACGTCCGCCTGACCGGCACCCCCACCGCGACCGGCACGTACACGGTGGCGACGACCGTCGGCAACGCCTACCGGACCGCGCCGTTCAGCGCGCAGGTCGTCGTCGGCGCGAAGCCCACGTTCGAACCGCTCGACGACGTCTGGCTCGTCCACGGCGAGCCGTTCGAGATCCCGATCACGACGACCGGGTACCCGGCCCCGAACGTCACCTTCCTGAGCCGGCCGGTCTGGGCGAGCTACGCCGACGGGGCCCTCAGCGGCACCGCCCCGACCACCGACAGCGCGGTCTCGGTCACGGTGCTCGCCAACAACGGGTGGGGTTCCGCCGTCGCCACCTTCTGGATCAACGTCGGTCCGCGGCCGACCGTGACCGCGCCGAGCACGACGGTCGTCACCGCCGGTGAGCTCACCGCGATCCCGCTGACGGCTGCGGGTGCCACCTCCGCGTCGGCCACGGGGCTACCCGCGGGGCTCTCGGTCGTCTCGAGCGACGGCACCTGGACGATCACCGGTACCCCGACGCGCCCGACGAGCGTCGCCGGGACCTCCGGCACCGCGACGATCACCGCGACGAGCGCGTTCGGCACGGCTACCGCCACCTGGGCGTGGACCGTTCAGGCGGCCCCCCTGCTCACCGGGCCGGCGGCGGTGTCGACGACGGTCGGCACCGCGCTGAGCGGCGCGACCATCACCTCGACCGGCTACCCCGCCCCGACGCTCGCCGCGGAGGTCCTCGACGACGGCGCGCTGCCGACGGGCCTGTCGTTCGACACGAGCACCCCGGGGACCATCGCGGTCGTCGGGACACCGACCGCGAGCGGCACGGTCGTCGTCCGGGTCACCGCGGACAACGGCGTCGGTCCCGCCGTGGTGCGTGACGTGACGGTCAGCGCGCTCACGGGACCGTCGTTCGCCCAGGCCTCCCCGGACCTCACCGTGGCCGCGGGCTCGTCCGACACGCTCACGCTCGTGTGGAGCGGGCACGAGCGTCCGACGCTCACGCTCGGCTCCTCGCTGCCGTCGTGGCTGTCCTTCGACGCCGCGAGCGGCACGTTCACCGCCGAGCCGACCGCGGGCGTCGAGGGCGTGTTCGGCCCGTACGCGGTCACCGCGACGAACGCCACGGGCACCGCGGTCGCGAACGTGACCGTCACCGTCACGGCGCCCCCGGCGGTCGAGCTGTACGTCGGCGGCATCACGGCGGGCGTCGGGTACGACCTGGGCACGTGGACGATCGCGCGGTACACCGGCTACCCCGTGCCGACGGTCGAGGTGACGGACCTGCCCCCGGGCGTCGTCGCCACCGCCGCCGACGGCGAGATCGCGCTCACCGGCACAGCGACGGCCACCGGCACGTACACCGCGACGTTCGTCGCGACGAACGCGCACGGCACCGACGTCGAGGAGCTCCGGGTCGAGATCACGTCGCCCCCGACGCTCTCGGCACCGACGACGCTCGCGATCCCGGTCGGCGTCGAGACGACGCTGCCGATCACGGTCGGCGGCTACCCGCGTCCGACGCTCGAGGCGACCGGCCTGCCGGCGGGCCTCGTGCTCGACGGCGCCGCGGGGACCGTCTCCGGCACCCCGACCACGCCCGGTCGGTACACCGTCGAGCTCGCGGTCACGTACGACGGCAGCCCGACGGACGCCGACCCGGTGACGATGACGCTCGACGTCACCGCGGCCCCGACGTTCGCGACCACCCCGGTCACGACGACCCTGCGCCGGGGCACGGCGGCCGACGTCGCCGCGTTCACGGTCGCCGGGCACCCGACGCCCACCGCGACCGCCGTCGGCCTGCCCGCGGGTCTGTCGCTCGCGCAGGACGGCGCGGCCGTGCGGCTCGTCGGCACGCCGTCGCAGACCGGCACGTTCGACGTGGAGGTCGAGCTGACCTCGACCGTCGGCACCGACTCGCTCGACTGGACCGTCGTCGTGCAGGAGCCTGCGAGCATCTCCGTCCCCGCGACGGTCACCGTCGACGCCAACGAGGAGATCACCCCGGTCGTCGTCACGACGAGCGGCTACCCCGCCCCGGCCGTCACCGCCATCGGCCTGCCGGACGGTCTCGAGGTCGTCACGGACGGCTCCGGGACGCGCATCATCGGCACGCCCACGCAGGACGGTGCGCACGCCGTCGTCCTGACGGCGATCAACGGCGTCGGCATGGCCGCGATCTCGTCCCTGCTGATCCACGTGCGTTCCCTCCCGGACCTCGGCGACGACCGCACCCTCACCTTCCCGGCCGACGAGGAGACCAGCCACCCCCTCGGGGTGACCGGCTACCCCACCCCGACCCTCACGGTGTCGGGCCTCCCGTCGTGGCTCGTCCTCGACCCGACCACCGGGGTCCTCACCGGGACCCCGACCGACGCCGACCAGGGCGCCGACACCGTCCTCGAGGTGACCGCGACGAACGCCGCGGGCACCGACACCGTCGAGATCACGGTCGTCGTCACCGCAGCGCCGAGCACGGCGGACGACGACGGCACGACGACCGTGCGCGCGGGGACCCCGGTCGACGAGGCGCTCACGACCGTCGCCGGGTACCCGACCCCGGCGCCGACCACGACCGGCCTGCCGGACGGCCTGGACGTCACGCTCGTCGGCGACGAGCTGCGCCTGGTCGGCTCGACCACCGAGGCCGGCACCCACGAGATCGAGGTCACGCTCGCGAACGGATCGGGCCCCGACCTCGTCGTGCCGTGGACCGTCGTGGTCGAGGAGCCCGCGGCGCTCACCGGCACGGACGCCGTCCGGGTCACGCTCGGCGACGCGGTCGACGAGACGTTCACCGCGACCGGGTACCCGCTCCCTTCGGTGACGGCCACGGGTCTGCCCGCCGGGCTCGCCTGGGTCCCGGCGGTCGGCGGAGGCCGCCTCGTCGGCACGCCGCAGGAGCCGGGGACGTCGACGGTCGTCGTCACCGCGCACAACGGCGTGGACGCCGACGCGACCCTGGAGGTCACGCTCACCGTCGGCCTGCGCCCCGTGGTCGTGACGCTCTCCGCCGACGCGGTCCGCGCCGGTGAGGACCTGCGCGTCACCGCCGGCGGCCTGCAGGACGGCGAGCAGGTCGAGGTCTGGCTGCACTCCACCCCGCAGCTCCTCGCGACCGCCACGGCCGACGCCGACGGCGAGCTCGACCTGACCGTGACGATCCCCGCGGGGACGCCCGTCGGGTCGCACACGGTCGTCGTCGAGGCCGCCTCGGGCGCCACCGGCACGGCCCCGGTCGAGGTCCTCGCCGCCGCGTCGCCGACACCGACGCCGACGGCCGACCCCGAGCCGACGACGGCCCCGAGCACCGGCCCCACGCCGAGCCCGTCGCCCACGCGCGGCACCGGGTCCGGCAGCGACGACCTCGCGACCACGGGTGGCGACGCGGCGGTCGTGCTGACCACGGGCGTCCTCGCCCTCCTCGCGGGTGCGGCGCTCCTCCTGGTCCGGCGCCGCCGGGCCTGACGGACCCGCCGGCAGGGCCGGCGACCACCGAGGGCGGGCACACCGGGCGCACCGGGTGCCCGCCCTCGTCACGTCCGGGGCCGGGCGTGGCGTGGCGGGGCCGCCGACGGGACACGGGCCGGCGTGCTCCGGGCACGCCGGCCACGCGGCCCCCGGGACGCACGAGGGCCCGGACACCGTGCTGGTGTCCGGGCCCTCGGGGTGCTGCGGGACTCAGGCCTTGTCGGCCGACTCCTCGGCGGGAGCCTCGTCGGTGACGGGAGCGTCCTCGACCGGGGCGTTCTCGACCTTCTCGTCCTTCTTCGGCGCGGCCTTCGCGGTGGCCTTCGTGGCCTCCTTGACGACGGCCTGCTTCGGCGAGAGCGGCTCGCGCACGATCTCGATGACGGCGAGGGGGGCGTTGTCGCCCTTGCGCGCGCCGACCTTCGTGATGCGCGTGTAGCCACCGTTGCGCTCGGCCAGGGCCGGGGCGATCTCGGTGAACAGCGTGTGCACGACGCTCTTGTCCTTGACGACGGTCAGGACGCGACGGCGCGCGTGCAGGTCGCCGCGCTTGGCGAACGTGATGAGGCGCTCGGCGAGGGGGCGCAGGCGCTTGGCCTTGGCCTCCGTCGTCGTGATGCGGCCGTGCTCGAACAGCGCCGTCGCGAGGTTCGCGAGGATGAGCCGCTCGTGCGCCGGGCCGCCACCGAGCCGGGGACCCTTGGTGGGCGTGGGCATGGTCAGATCTCCTTGAAGTTCTTCGTCAAGTACCGAGTCAGTGATCCCGAGTCAGTACTACCAACCTGAGGTCTCAGTACTGCTCGTCCTCGACGAAGTCGCCCTCGTCGTCGCCGTAGTAGGCCGACGCGGACGGGTCGAAGTCGAGCGGGCTGTCCTTGAGGGACAGACCGAGCTCGGCGAGCTTCTCCTTGACCTCCGTGATCGACTTCGCGCCGAAGTTCCGGATGTCCAGGAGGTCGGCCTCCGAACGGGCGACGAGCTCGCCGACCGTGTGGATGCCCTCGCGCTTGAGGCAGTTGTACGAGCGGATCGTCAGCTGCAGGTCCTCGATCGGCAGCGCCAGGTCCGCGGCGAGCGCCGCGTCCGTCGGCGACGGGCCGATCTCGATGCCCTCGGCCTCGACGTTCAGCTCACGCGCCAGGCCGAACAGCTCGACCAGCGTCTTGCCGGCCGACGCCAGCGCGTCGCGCGGGCTGATCGCGGCCTTGGTCTCGACGTCGACGATGAGCTTGTCGAAGTCCGTGCGCTGCTCGACACGCGTCGCCTCGACCTTGTAGGTCACCTTGAGGACGGGCGAGTAGATCGAGTCGACCGGGATGCGGCCGATCTCGGCGTCGAACGTCTTGTTCTGCGCCGCGGACACGTAGCCACGGCCCCGCTCGACGGTCAGCTCGATCTCGAGCTTGCCCTTGTCGTTGAGGGTCGCGAGGTGCAGGTCGGGGTTGTGGACCTCGACACCCGCCGGCGGCACGATGTCCGCGGCGGTGACCTCACCCGGGCCCTGCTTGCGCAGGTACATCACCACGGGCTCGTCGTTCTCCGACGACACCACGAGGTTCTTGATGTTGAGGATGATCTCGGTGACGTCCTCCTTGACCCCCGGAACGGTCGAGAACTCGTGCAGCACGCCGTCGATGCGGATCGACGTGACGGCGGCACCGGGGATGGAGGACAGCAGCGTCCGGCGCAGCGAGTTGCCGAGCGTGTAGCCGAAGCCGGGCTCGAGCGGCTCGATGGAGAACCGCGAGCGGTTCTCCGAGATGACCTCTTCGGCCAGGGTGGGGCGCTGTGCGATCAGCACGGTGTGATTCCTCTCAGCGGACGTCCGCCATATGACGCCACGCAGGTGTTGCGATCCCGGTCATGCCTCGGTCCGCATCCCGGGAGATGACTACGACCTACGCGTGCACCGGGCCGAGCAGGGGCACGGCCCGGTGCACGCGAGGGGTCAGACGCGGCGGCGCTTCGGAGGACGGCACCCGTTGTGCGCCTGCGGCGTCACGTCCTGGATGGAACCGACCTCGAGGCCCGCGGCCTGGAGCGAACGGATCGCCGTCTCGCGGCCCGAGCCCGGGCCCTTGACGAAGACGTCGACCTTGCGCATGCCGTGCTCCTGCGCACGACGGGCGGCGGCCTCGGCGGCGAGCTGCGCGGCGAACGGCGTCGACTTGCGCGAGCCCTTGAAGCCGACCTGGCCCGACGACGCGGACGAGATCACGGCACCCGAGGGGTCGGTGATCGAGATGATCGTGTTGTTGAACGTGCTCTTGATGTGCGCCTGGCCGTGGGAGACGTTCTTCTTCTCCTTGCGGCGCGGCTTGCGCACGGCGGAACGGGTCTTGGGAGGCATCTGCTCTTCTTCTCTCTACGGATCGGGCTGCCGGAAGCGGCGGGCGGGTACTTGCGCCCGGCCTTCTTCTTGCCGGCGACGGTGCGCTTCGGGCCCTTGCGGGTACGCGCGTTGGTCTTCGTGCGCTGACCGCGCACCGGAAGGCCACGGCGGTGACGCAGGCCCTCGTAGCAGCCGATCTCCACCTTGCGGCGGATGTCAGCGGCGACCTCACGGCGGAGGTCACCCTCGAGCTTGTAGTTGCCCTCGAGGTAGTCACGCAGCGCGACGAGCTCGGTGTCCCCGAGGTCCTTCACGCGCAGGTCACCGGAGATGCCGGTGGCCGCGAGGGTCTCCTTGGCGCGCGTGCGGCCAACTCCGTAGATGTAGGTGAGCGCGATCTCCAGCCGCTTCTCGCGGGGGAGGTCGACGCCGACGAGACGTGCCATGTGCCTGGTGGCTCCTGTTACTGCTCGGAGGTCTTCCGCAGCACCCTCCCGCGTTCGTGCGGGCCCCGGCCTCCGAGCCGAGGGTTCAACGGTCCCGGCGTGGCCGGGTCCCGAGGTGGTGCTGCGCTGGGTGCCCCGAAGGGCGGGTGATGCGTGGGCGTCAGCCCTGACGCTGCTTGTGGCGCAGGTTCTCGCAGATCACCTGGACGCGACCGTGCCGGCGGATCACCTTGCACTTGTCGCAGATCTTCTTGACGCTGGGCTTGACCTTCATCGCGTGTTTCCTCCGCCGCCGCGTGCCCGAGGGACCGGCGGCGATGTCGTGGTGATTACTTGTAGCGGTAGACGATGCGACCGCGGGACAGGTCGTACGGGCTCAGCTCGACCACCACCCGGTCCTCGGGGAGGATCCGGATGTAGTGCTGCCGCATCTTGCCCGAGATGTGCGCGAGCACCTTGTGGCCGTTGGTGAGCTCCACGCGGAACATCGCATTCGGCAGTGCCTCGACGACACTGCCCTCGATCTCGATGACGCCGTCCTTCTTCGCCATGTCCTCCGCTAACTGTCGGTCGTGAAGAGCACCACGACGTCCACGCGGACCGGCAGGAGCCGGACCCGACGTCGAGATCGTGGAAGGGAGCGGGTGCTGTCCACTTGCCGCGCCGCCGGTCACCCGGTCGCGCACGACGAACAGAGCGCACACACCCAACGGACGACTTTACGCCATCGGCCCCCCGGGACGAAACCGCGGGGAGCACCTCGGGACGTGACGTCGGACTCGTGCGTGCCGCTCCCCCGCCCCGGCGGACGGCCGCGGGACGGCGCGGGGACCCCGTCGGGTCCGCGCACCGCCCCGCCGGCCGTCCGACGGGTCGTCCGGTCAGCGTCGACGTGCCGTGTGCCGCGCCCGGGCGGGCACCGCGGCGCGGCGCCGGCTGACGAGCAGCACGAGCGCGCCGAGGCCGGCCAGCGCGACCGCGACCGCGAGCGTGCCGAGCAGCTCCGCGCCGGTGCGCGCCAGGACGCCGTGGCCGGCCGCGTCGCCCGGTGCGCTGCCGGCGTCGGCCGCGTCGCCGCGGGCACCGGGCGCGGACCCGTCACCACCGTCGCCCGGCGCGGACGCGTCGCCGCCGTCACCCGGCGCGGACGCGTCGCCACCGTCGCCCGGCGCCGAACCGTCCTCACCGCCGCCGTCACCGGAGCCACCGCCGTCACCGGAGCCACCGCCGTCGCCGGAGCCACCACCGGAGCCGCCGCCGGTGCCCGGGCCCGTGGACCCGCCCGGGGTCGGGTCGTCCGCGTCGAACGTGTTCGTCAGCGTCACCGGCGTGCGCTGCCCGTCGGCGGTCACCTCCACCGTGGCGGGCGCGAACGTCGCACCCACCCAGTCGCCCCCGGCCACGGCGGCCGGCGCGACCTCGTCGAACGTGACGACCGTGCCGAGCGGCAGGTTCGTCGGGCCCGTGACGACCGTGCCGTCCGCCGTCACCGTGAGGCGACCGGCGGGCGTCGTCGCGCCGTCGAGGTAGTAGTCCACCTGGAACTCGGTGTCGCCGCCGTCGGGCAGGTCCGCCGCGTCGATGCCGTCGAGCGCCTTGGCGAGCGTGAACCCGCCGACCGCCTCGCGGTAGGAGTTCGTCACGGTCACCGCGGTGGTCTCGCCGTCGCGCGTGACCCGCACGGAGCTCGGCGAGAACGTCACGCCGGTCCAGACCGTGCCCGCGGGGGCGACCGGCTCGGCCTCCTCGAACGTGACGACCGTGCCGTACGGCAGCGTCTGCGGGCCGGCGACGACCGCGCCGTCGGCCGTGAGCGTCAGCGTGCCCGCCGGGCTCGTCGCCCCGTCGAGGAAGTAGTCCACCTCGAACTCGGTGTCACCGCCGTCCGGCAGGTCCGCCACGTCGACCCCGTCCAGCGCCTTGGCGAGCGAGAACCCGCCGACCGCCTCACGGTAGGAGTTCGTCACCGTGACCGCGGTGTCCTGGCCGTCGCGGGTGATCGTCACCGACGGCGGGTCGAACGTCGCACCGGTCCAGACGGTCCCCTGCGGGGCGGCCGCCTCGGCCTCGGCGAACGTCACGACCGTGCCCAGGGGCAGGTTCCGCGGGCCGCCGACGAGCGCGCCGTCGGCGGTGACGGTGCCCGTCCCGGCGGCGGACGACGAGCCGTCCAGGAAGTACTCCACCTCGAAGGCGGTGTCGTCGCCGTCCGGCAGGTCCGCGACGTCGACACCCGACAGCTCCTTGCGGAGCGAGAACCCGCCGGCCGCCTCGCGGTACGCGTTGGTGACGGTGACGGCGGTGGTCGTGCCGTCCTGGCGGATCGTCACGCTCTGGGGCTCGAACGACGCCCCGGTCCACACGGCGTCGTCCGGGGCGGGCGCGGTCCGCTCGGCGAACGTCACGACCGTGCCGTAGGGCAGGTCCTGCGGACCGTCGACGACCGCGCCGTCGGCGGTGAGCGTCAGCGTGCCGGCGGCCGTCGACGAGCCGTCGAGGAAGTACTCGACCTCGAACGCGGTGTCGTCACCGTCGGGCAGGTCCGCCGCGTCGATCCCGTCCAGCGCCTTGGCGAGCGAGAACCCGCCGACGACGTCGCGGTAGGAGTTGGTGAGCGTCACCGTCGGGTCGTCGCCCTCGCGCGTGATCGTCACCGACGACGGCACGAACGCCGCGCCGGTCCAGACCTTGCCGGCCGGGGTGGCCGCGGTCGGCTCGTCGAACGTCACGACCGTCCCGTACGGGAGGTCCCGCGGCCCGGCGACGACGGTGCCGTCCGCCGCGAGCGTCAGCGTGCCGGCCGGGGACGTCGCCCCGTCGAGGAAGTAGTCGACCTCGAACGTGGTGCCCGTCGGCAGCTCGTCGGCCGACAGGCCCGTGAGCACCTTGCGCAGCGAGAAGCCGCCGACCGCCTCGCGGTACGTGTTCGTGACCGTCACGGGCTCGCTGACCCCGTCGCGCGTGATCGTCACCGACGACGGCGAGAACGTGGCCCCGGTCCAGGTCATGCCGGTGGGCGTCGCGGCGGTCGGCTCGTCGAACGTCACGACCGTCCCGTAGGGCAGGTCCTGCGGCCCGGCGACGGCGACGCCGTCCGCCCGGACCGTGAGCGTGCCCGCGGGCGTCGTCGCGCCGTCGAGGAAGTAGCGCACGGTGAACGTCGTGTCGGCGCCCTGCGGGAGGTCCGCCGCCGTGACCCCGGACAGCGCCTTGGTGACCTCGAACCCGCCGACGACGTCGCGGTACGCGTTGGTCACGGTCACCAGCTCGTCGTCGCCGTCCTCGGCGATCGTGAGCGACGCGGGCGAGACGGTCGCGCCGGTCCAGACCGAGCCGTCGGGTGCGACCGCGGTGGGCTCGTCGAACGTCACCACGGAGCCGACGGGCAGGTTCGTCGGGCCCTGCACGGGCGTGCCGTCCGCGGTCACGACGAGCGTGCCCGCCGGGGTGCCGTCGACGCTGTAGTCCACGGAGAACCGGGTGTCCTCCCCGTCGGGGAGGTCCGCGGCGTCGAGGCCGGTGAGGGCCTTCGCGAGCCGGAAGCCGCCGACGGCCGCGCGGTAGGAGTTCGTGACGGTGACCTGGGTGTTCTGGTCCTTCGCGATCTCGACGGACGACGGCGAGAACGTCGCGCCGGTCCAGACGTGCCCGTCGGGCTCGACCGCGGCCGCCTCCTCGAACGTGACGACGGAGCCGACCTCGAGGTCCTGCGGGCCGTCGACGACCGTGCCGTCGGCCGTCACGACGAGCGTGCCCGCGGGGGTGCCGTCGACGCTGTAGGCGACCTCGAACGTGGTGTCGCCGCCCTGGGGCAGGTCGGCGACGTCGACGCCGCTGACGGCCTTGCGGAGCGAGAAGCCGCCCTGGTCGGCGCCGCCGATCTCGAGCGTCGAGGCGTACCCGTAGTGGTGCACCTCGCCGGAGTTGCGCAACAGCAGCGACGCGGCGACGATCTGGCCCTCGATGAGGGTCTTGTCGGCGCTGGTGTCGCTCGGGCCGGTCAGGCCGGTGACGACCGTGCTGTTCGGCGCGAGCACGGAGCCGGGGACGATGCCGTCGCCCGACAGGTAGACGCTCGACCCCGCGGGCTGGTGGATGTTCCAGAGCATGTACCGCGCGAAGTTGTTGTCGTTCGAGCCGCCCGGGGCGTCGTAGGCGCCGATCGTCTCCATCGGCAGGACGACGGACGCGCCGTCGGGGGCGACGACGTCGATCACGAGCGGCGTCGTGGCCGACGGCTTGGCGCCCGGGAAGCGCAGCTTCCAACCGCCCGACGGGAGCTGGGCGGTGGTCACGCGCAGCACGTTGACCGCGCCCGCGACCAGGTTCACCTCGACGCCGTTCATCGGCTGCGCGGTGCTGCCGAGCGTCACGGCGTGCGCGTCGACGAGCCCGCCCGCGGCGATGCCCTGCGACCAGGCGACCATCTCGTCGCGCGCCTCGGGCGTCACGAGCGTGTCGAACGCGTCCGGCTGGACCGTCCACGCGACGGTCTGCGGGGCGGTCGACTGCTCGATGACGGCGCCGGAGCAGTCGTTGGCGGACGGCGCCTGGACGCACACGCCCGCGCCGCGGCCGGCGATGCCGACGCCCGCGGCCGAGCCGATCGTCATGCGGCCGAGCTGCGTGGCGGCGTTCGTGTAGCCGCCCGACGCGACGCGCACGGACTGCGTCGAGCCGGCCCGGTCGAACGAGCCGACGACGAGGCGCACGGGCACGCCGTCGTACCGCGGCAGCACGTAGTCGGCGTTGCCGGCGGCCTTGTGGATCATGTTGTACGGGCCCTGGTGGGTCCGGACGGAGACCGCGCCGCCGACGGCGACGGACCCTTCGATCTCGTGGTTCGACAGCTCCGCGTCGCCGTAGGAGACGACGGTGAAGCCGGACGCGCCGGCGAAGGGGTTGCCGACGAGAGCCGACGCCGCGGTGGCCGGCGTGCTCGTCGAGGCGACGGCACCGGTGGCGGCGACGACGATCGCGGCGAGGCCGGCGACGCGGGCTCGCCAGCGACGCGCGCGGTGCGTCGAGGGCGTGCGTGTGTGACTCACGGGGGAACTCCTGGGGTGGGGGACGGACAAGCAACTGGACACTTGTTCAGATCCATCGTGCGCCGCCCCATGACGCGGTTCCGACCACGGAGGCGATGAGTCACGTCACACCGACCCCCCGACACGCCCAGGCCTGGGGGTTACCACCCAGGAACGCCGTCATGGACCGCCCGCCGGCGCGTCCTACCATCGAGCGGCCGCGTGCGCCGCCCCGGGACCACGAAGGAGGACGCCGCATGACGAGCGACCCCTCCCCGTCCGACCTCGAGCTCACCGCCGCGGTCCGCGACGGCGACCCCGACGCCTACGGCGTCCTCTGGCAGCGGCACTTCCACGCCGCACGGCGGGCCGCCGTCCGCATCAGCCCCCGGCTCGACGCCGACGACCTCGTCCAGGAGGCGTTCGCCCGCACGCTCGCCGCGATCCACGCGGGCAAGGGGCCCACCGACGCGTTCCGCCCCTACCTGTACGCGACCATCCGGTCCGTCGCGATCGCCTGGGCCACCCGCGGACCGGCGATCGACCTCGTCGAGGACGTCCCCGACGCGCCCGTCCCCGACGACTTCGCCGACTCGAGCCTCGACCGCTCCATCACCGCGACCGCGTTCCGCGCGCTGCCCGCGGACTGGCGCGCCGTGCTCTGGTACACCGAGGTCGAGGGCATCCCCAGCAGCGAGGCCGCGCGGTTCCTCGGCCTCACGCCCAACGCCGCCGCCGCGCTCGCCTACCGCGCCCGCGAGGGACTGCGCCGCGCCTGGCTCCAGGCGCACCTCGGCACCGACCACCCGCCCGAGTGCGACTGGGTCGTCGAGCGCCTCGGCGCGTACCAGCGCGGCGGCCTCACCGCGCGCCAGCGTGACCGGGTCGACGCGCACGTCGCCGGCTGCCTGCGCTGCGCGGTCCTCGTTGAGGAGCTCGACGAGGTCGCCCGTCCCCTGCGCGCCGTCCTGCTCCCGCTCGTCCTCGGCGCGGGTGTGCTCGCCCTCGACACCGCCGGGCTCTCGTCGCTCGCCGCTCCCCCGCCGCCGGCGTCGCTCGGCGGGGCCCCGTCCGCCGCGTCGACCGGAGCGGCGACCGCACCGACGCCGGACGCCCCGGCGGCCGCGGTCGGCCCGGCCGGGTCGGCCGCCGCCGCCGGTGGTCGGCGCGTCCTCGTCGGCGCCGCGACCGCCGCTGCCGTCGCCGTCGTCGGTGCGCTCGCCGCGGTGGGGCTCACGGGGTCGGGCGACCCGACCGCCGGACCGCCCACGGCAGCGGGTGCGCCCGCGACGGCGCCCGCACCGACGAGCGACACGTCTCCCGGGAGCGCCGCGGCGGGGGGCGCGTCGCCCGCACCGACGCCGCGGCCCACCGTCCCGACGCCCGCCGTCCCGACGCCCCCCATCCCGACGCCCGCCGTGCACGCGCCCGTCGCCGGCCCCGCGCCCGGCGCCCCGGCGCCCGCGCGTCCCGTCACGCCCCCGGCCGACCCCGCGCCCGCACCCGGGCCCTCGGCACCGGCCCCCGCGCCGGGACCCACGGCTCCGACGACGCCCGCACCGGAGCCCACGGCCCCGCCGAGCCCGTCGCCGGAGCCGACGACGCCGCAGGCTCCCCTCGCCACGGTCGAGCTCACCGGCTCACCCGCCCCGGGCGCGACCCTCGTCTGGGAGCCGACGCTCGCCGGCACCGGGACGCCGGGCGCCGCGGTCGTCGTGCGGTGCGCGGACGGCACGCCCGCGGGCGACACGCGCGTCGACGCCGACGGCACCTGGGCGCTCACCCCGACGAGCACGTGCCCGCCGCCCGACGACCCCACCGCGGAGCACGAGCTGCGCGTCGTGCAGCGCCTCGACGGCCGCGAGTCGCCGGCGGTGACCGTCGGCCCGTTCCGCTACGCCCTGCCGACGGTCGTCGCCCCGGCCGGGCCCGTCCTCGACGACGGTGAGCTCGAGCTCACCGTGAGCGCGGACCAGCCGCACGCGGTGCGTGTGCGCGTCGACGGCCGGGACGTCGCCGTCCTCGCGCCCGGCACCGGGGACACCCGGACCACCGTCGCGGCCGGCGTCGGCGCCGGTGCGCACGACGTCGAGGTCCGGTACGTCGACCCCACGGCCGGGCGCGAGGGACCGGCCTCGAGCACCGAGGTGGTCGTGCGCGCCCCGCAGGCCCCGGCCGTGACGGCCGCGGACCCGGCCGGGAGCGCGATGTTCCTGCCCCGGTTCGAGGGCACGGGCGTCGCGGGGGCGCGCGTGACCGTGCGCGACGACGAGGGCGCCGTGGTCGGCGAGGCGGTCGTCGCGGACGACGGCACGTGGTCGCTCACCGTGCAGGACACCGGACGCACGCGCGCCTCGTACGCGGTGCGGCAGCGGCTCGGGACGGGGACGCCGTCCGCGTGGAGCTCCCCGACCGAGGCGTACGACTTCGTCGTCCCGGAGATCCTCGCGCCGGTCGACGGCGCCGCACTCCCGGGGACCGGCCCGGCGCAGGTCGAGCTCGCGGGCGTCGCCGGCACCGTGCGGGCCTACCTCGACGGGTCGCGCCGCGGCGTGCACCAGCTCACGGGCGGCACGCTGGTCCGCTCCCTCGGCGTGCTGGACCCCGGCGAGCACACGATCGCGCTGCGCTACGTCGAGCAGCGCGGCGGGGACGACGTCCGTCAGGGCGTGCTCGTGTCCCGCACGTTCGTCGTGCTCCCCTGACCCGGGCGGTGGTGCGGCCGGGCCCGGCGCGCTCGGGCGGTGAGGGCCGCTGCGCCCGTCAGTCGAGCGGGGTCGGCGTCACGCCGTGCGGCGCCAGACCTGCGGCGCCACCGTCGCGCGCCGTCAGCACCCAGATGCCGCCGTCCAGGACCGCGACGGAGTGCTCCCAGTGCGAGGCACGCGAGCCGTCCTCCGTCACGACGGTCCAGTCGTCGGCCAGCACGCGCGTGGCCTGCTCGCCGCGGGTGAGCATCGGCTCGACGGCCACGCACAGCCCCGGGCGGACCTTCGCGCCGCGGTCGCGGGTGCGGTAGTTCAGGACGTCGGGCGGCTGGTGCATCGCGGAGCCGATGCCGTGCCCGACGTAGTCCTCGACGACCCCGAACCGCACGCCGGCGTTGCGCCCGGCGGCGTGCGCGGCGTCGACCGCGTCCTCGACGGCGTCACCGACGGCGCCGAGCCGGTCCGCGCCGGCGAGCGCGGCGATCCCGGCCCACATCGCCTCCTCGCCGGTCGCGACGAGCTCGCGGTCCTCGACCGCGCCGTCGCCGAGCACGAACGACAGCGCGCTGTCCCCGTGCCAGCCGTCGACCACGGCACCGCAGTCGATGGACACGACGTCACCCTCGGCGAGCACCCGGCTGCCCGGGATGCCGTGCACGACCTCGTCGTTCACCGACACGCAGACCGTCGCCGGGTACCCGTGGTACCCGAGGAAGGACGGCTTCGCCCCGGCCGCGGCGATGACGCGCGCCGCGGCGCGGTCCACGTCGGCGGTCGTCGCGCCCGGGACGGCGGCCGCACGGGCCGCCTCGAGCGCGTCGGCCACGACCAGACCGGCGCCACGCATGACGCGCACCTGGTCCGGGGTCTTGTACTCGATCCGCTCGCGGCCGAACACGGCGCCCACCGGGTGCTCCCGCCCGCTCAGCGGGCGGCGTCGCCGATCGCGGCCAGGAGCCGCTCGGTGACCTCGTCGACCTCGCCGATGCCGTCGACCTGCGCGAGCAGGCCGCGCTCGGCGTAGACGCCCGAGATCGGGGCGGTCTGCTCGGCGTACACGTCGAGACGGTGGCGGATGACGTCCGCCGTGTCGTCCTCGCGGCCCTCGATCTCGGCGCGCTTGAGGAGACGCTCCACGACGACCTCCGGGTCGGCCGTGATCTCGACCGCGAGGTCGAGGCTCAGGCCGGCGTCCGCGAGGATCGTGTCGAGCTCGGCCACCTGGGCCACGTTGCGCGGGTACCCGTCGAGCAGGAACCCGTTCGCCGTGTCCGGCTCGGCGAGCCGGTCGCGGACCATCGCGTTGGTGATCTCGTCCGGGACGAGCTCGCCGCGCGAGGAGTACTCCTGCGCCTTGCGGCCGAGCTCCGTGCCGCCCTTGATGTTGGCGCGGAAGATGTCGCCCGTCGAGATCGCCGGGACGGCGAGACGCTCGGCGAGCCGGGCCGCCTGCGTGCCCTTGCCCGCTCCGGGCGGGCCGAGCAGGACCAGACGCGTGCTCATCGGAGGAACCCTTCGTAGTGCCGCTGCTGCAGCTGCGACTCGATCTGCTTCACGGTCTCGAGGCCGACGCCCACCACGATGAGGATCGACGAGCCGCCGAACGGGATGTTCTGGCCGACGTCCAGCATGATGAACGCGATCGTCGGGATCAGCGCCACGATCGCCAGGTACAGCGAGCCGGGCGCCGTGATGCGCGAGATCACGTAGCTCAGGTAGTCGGCGGTCGGACGGCCGGCGCGGATGCCGGGGATGAAGCCGCCGTACTTCTTCATGTTGTCCGCGACCTCGTCCGGGTTGAACGTGATCGCCGTGTAGAAGTAGCAGAAGAAGATGATCATCAGGACGTACAGCGCCAGGTGCAGCGGCGCGTCCTGCGCGGCCAGGTTCCCCGAGACCCAGCGGACCCAGCCCGCGCTCTGGTCGCCGAACTGCGCGATGATCCCGGGGATCGCGAGCAGCGACGACGCGAAGATGATCGGGATGACGCCGGCCATGTTGATCTTGATCGGGATGTAGGTGCTCGACCCGCCGTACATGCGGCGCCCGACCATGCGCTTGGCGTACTGCACCGGGATGCGGCGCTGGCTCTGCTCGACGAAGACGACGAGCGCGATGACCAGGACGATGATCGCCAGGACGACGACGAACTTCGTGAGGCCGTTGTTGCCACCGGCGATCGACCACATGGCGGTCGGGAAGCTCGCGGCGATCGACGTGAAGATCAGCAGCGACATGCCGTTGCCGACACCGCGCTCGGTGATGAGCTCGCCGAGCCACATGATCAGGCCGGTACCGGCGGTCATGGCGATGACCATGATCACGAGCGTCACCCAGGACGAGTCGGGGATGACGTCCACGGAGCAGCCGCCGAAGAGCTGGCCGCTGCGCGCGATCGTGATGACCGTCGTCGACTGCAGGACCGCGAGGGCGATCGTCAGGTAGCGGGTGTACTGCGTGAGCTTCGCGGTACCCGACTGGCCTTCCTTGTGGAGCTCCTCGAACTTCGGGATCACCACGCGGAGCAGCTGCACGATGATGCTCGCGGTGATGTACGGCATGATCCCGAGCGCGAACACCGACAGCTGGAGCAGGGCTCCACCGCTGAAGAGGTTCACGAGCCCGAGCAGGTCGTTCTCCGTACCCGCCTCGTCGATGCACTGCTGCACGTTGGGGTACGAGACCCCGGGCGTGGGCAGGAAGGATCCGATGCGGAACACCACCATGATCCCGATGGTGAAGAGCAGCTTCCGCCGCAGGTCGGGCGTCCGGAACGCCCGCACGAATGCGCCTAGCACCTGTCCTCCTGGGTAGCCGCTCGTGCGGCAGTCGTCAGCCACCCGGCGATGGCCGCAGGCAAGACTACCTGCATCCTCACCGAGCTCGGTTCTTCGCGGGTGAGCGCCTTCGCTACTCGCGTGCCCGCCGCCGCCGACGCGCGACGAGCAGGAGCAGTATGCCCCCTGTGGCGCAGCCCACGGCCCACGTGCCCACGGACAGGACGTCCGCACCGGTCAGCGCGAGGGGCGGCACGCGGCCCGGACCCGGGGTGGGTGTGGCGCCCGGCGCGGGCGTCGGTCCCGCCGTCGGGGCGCTCCCGTCACCGCTCGGGCTGGGCCCGGGCGTCGGCGCGCCGGCGTCGCCGCCGAGGCGCAGCAGCACGTCGAACGACGCCTCGAGGCGTCCCTCGTCCGTGGCGTTGCCCGAGGTCGCGGCGGCGTCGAACGCGTAGCCGACCGTCAGCCGGGTCGTCTCCCCCGGGGCGAGCTCCCGGGTCGCGATCGGCGTGCGGCCCGCGGCGGCGAGCGCGCGCAGCGTCCCCTCGCCGCCCTCCCAGCGCAGCCGCACGTCGTCGAAGAAGGTGGTGGCGCTCCCCGCCGGGGCGTCGAGCTCGACGTCCACGATCCAGGCGGTGAGCGTGCCGGCGCTCGGGCCGTCGTTGCGCACGACGACCGTGCGCCGCGCCTCGTCGCCCGGGACGGTGACGGGCACGCCGACGAAGCTCGTCGTCGTCGTGGTCTGGCGCGTCCCGTCCCACGCGAGCGAGACGGTCGGGCCGTCCCAGCGGACGCCGAGCTCGTCGTCGGCCCACGCGGGGGCGAGCGGCGCCACCACCGCGAGCGCGAGCCCGGCCGCGGCGGACGCGAGCGCCCTCGTCGCGCGCCTCACGGTGTCGTCCTGAACGTCGTGAACGTGAAGGTCACGGTGTGCGCGGGCTCCGCGGCCGGGTCCAGCGTGCGCACCGAGGTCGCGGTCCAGGCGGACGACGAGGCGGTCACGGGTCCGCCCGGGCCGGTTGCGGTCACCTGCGCGGTGTCGCTGTGCGTCCAGGAGGTCGGCAGGTAGCGCGCGACGAGGCACCAGTACTCGTCGCTCGGCGTCGTGGCGGCCGTGTAGGTCGTCGACCACGGCGTCGAGGCGAGCTCGGACGACGGCCCGGTGAGGCTCGTCGTGCACGCCGCGGCGGACGCGACGCGGTAGACGCGGACCTGCGAGGCGCCGAAGACGCCGCCCGTGGTGTCAGCCGTGAGGGTGTACGCCAGGCCACGGTGCCCCTGCGCGAGGCTGCGCACCTGCAGCGGCACGGCGACCGCTCCCCCGCTCGGGCTGTTGCCGTTGTACAGGTTCGTCGCGGCGGACGCGGGGATCGTGTAGGTCACCGAGCCGCGGTTGCGGGTCGCGTCGAGCGCGGTCGTCGACGTCGCGAACGTCGGGTTGCCCGGGGCACCGGCACCGAACACGGTGACGCCGACCGGCATGCGCACCGTCCCGCTGACCGACGCGCGCCACAGCGCCATCGTCCCGCCGGTCCCGACGCCCACGAGCGACGCCGCCAGCACGACGACCGCCGGCACCGCGAGATCGCGCCGGCGCACCCGTCCCCGCAGGGCCCTCGTCGCGCGCCTCACGGGAGGAACCCGTCCCCGTCGCGGACCTGCTCCCACGTCACGACGACCGTGCCGAGGGCCGTCGTCGGCGCCGAGGCGACCGCGGAGTCCGCGACCATCACGTCGGCGCCGGAGTAGGTCAGGGTCACCGTGACCGACCAGGTCGCGCTGCCCCACGCCGCGAGCTCGGCCGCGGTGATGGTGTCGGGGGCCGCGGGCACCACGGACTCCGTGCCCACCGCCACGGGCGTCGACGTCACGCCGTCGGGGCGGGTCACCGTGTAGGTGGCCGTCACGGCTCCCGTCGGCAGCAGCGCGGGCGGGGTGTCCCAGCTGACGCGCATCCGCGCCGCGAGGTTGTCGCCCTCGAGCACCGGGCGGAACCGCTGCACGACGCGGAACGAGTCACCGGGTGTCGCGAGGTGGTCCGCCGTGATGCCGTCGGGGCGCGACGGGACCGCGTGCGCCGGGATGACGTCCGGGCTCGTCTCGGTCCAGGCGGGCGTCCCGACGAGCTGCAGGTCGAGCGTGCCGGAGCGCACGACGGACGCGCCGACGGTCACGCCGGCGTCCCACAGCGCGTACGTCAGCCCTGCGGCGGTGCCTGCGGCGACGAGCGCGGCGGCGGCCAGGACGAGGGGGCGTCGGGACCTCATCGGACGACGTGCACCTCGCTCCCGGGGGCGGCCGCCGCGTCGGCGGCGGTCTGGGCGGCGGGCACGACGGCCGGGCCGGCCGCACCGTCGGAAGAAGAAGGAGCGGCGTCCTGCGCGCGCTCGTCGTCGCGGGGGCGACGCTCCGGGCGCAGGACCATCACCGCCGCGTACACGAGCAGGGCCCCCGCGACCAGCGCGACGGCCAGGCCCTTGCGCTCGCCGAGCCACAGCGACACGTGACCCACCCACGGCACCGAGTACACGGCGACCGCCTGGATCTGCGCGGGCTCGATCGGGTCGTCGTCCGCGCCGTTCGCGTCGCCACGCGTCACGAACGTCGTCCCCGAGGCGCTCATACGCTTCGCGACCACGCGGTGCGTGACCAGCGTCGGGTCGCCCGACTCCGGCTGGAACGTCACGACGTCGCCGACCTGGACCTCGGTGGCCGGGTCCGCCACGGTCCGCACCGCGATCACGTCGCCCGGCTCGAACGTGGGCACCATCGAGCCGGTGAGCACCGTCAGCGTCGTGCCGCCGATCGCCCTGGGGACGACGACGAGCACCGCGACCGCCGCCACGACGACGAGCAGCACGAGCCACGTGAGGACGGACAGCACGCCGGACAGCGCGCTGTCGCGCTCGGGGCGTCGGGTCGTCATGCGGTGCTCCTGGTCTGTGCGGTGCTGCCGTGGTGCCTGGGTGGGTGGGCGGGGCCGCGCCGGGCCCCGCCCACCCGTCCGGTCAGAAGCCGGAGCCGGAGCGGACCTGCTCCAGCGAGACGGCGATGTCGCCGAGGTCGATCGCGTCGCCCATCGTCGAGGCGTCGGTCGCGCCCGAACCCTCGGCGCTCCAGTCGACCGTCACGACGACGTGGAAGTCGGCCGTGCCGTCGGCGTCGACGACGATCGAGCCGGCGCCCGGCGTGACCGTGCCCGCACCCTGCCCGGCACGGTTCGCGACGAACTCGACCGGCGTGCCGGCAGCACCCAGGGAGCCCGTGGCGACCTCCACGCCGTCGGAGTCGACGAGCGCGTACGACACCACCGGGGCCTCCGCGCCGGTGGGCAGACCCGCGTCGTCGGTCGCGACGTCCAGGTTCGCGACGAGGTTGTCGCCGACGAGCGTGACGGTCAGCGGGAACGTGCCCTTGACGACGTCGCCAGGGACCAGGCGCCACGTGTCGATGTCGGTGATCGCGTGGCCCTCCTCGCCCGCCAGGACGCCCGTCAGCGCGGCGGCGTCCGCGCGGTCGGCCGACACGTCGAACCACGCGACCGTGCCGGCCACGACCGAGAGCTCACCGTTGGTGATGATGCCGCCGGCTACCGCGGCCTCGTCCTGCCAGAGGGCGAACGTGGTGCCGCCCGTGAGGAGCGCAGCGCCGGCGAGCCCGGCGATGACGCCCTTCGTCTTGTTCCTCATGGTGCTGCCTTTCCTGTGGGGGATGGCCCGGAAGGGGCCGCAGTCCGTCCGGGCTCGGGCGGTCTGGTCTGTCAGAGCACGCCCACGGGCGCGCTGGCGGTGCACACCCGGCTGGCGCCGGGCGCGAGGCTGGGGATGGTCACGCTCGTGCCCGGCGTGACCGCCGGGGTCCCCGGGCACGAGATGACCGGGGTGCTCGTGGCGGACTCGGTGCCGTTCGCGTCGGTGCGCGTGTCCGTCGCGGTGTCCGTGAGCACGAGGCCCGTGAGCGCCGTCGTGCCGGTGTTCCGCACGGTGTAGCGCCAGTGGACGGTGGTGCCGGGGGCGAGGCTCGCGCCGGACGCGACCGGCGTCGTGAACGCGGCGTCGCGGAACGCCTCCTTGGTCACGCCGACCTCGGAGCGGTACAGGGCGTGCCGCGCGCACACCTGCGCGGTCTCGTCCGCGGAGCCCTGCGTGCACGTCACCTGCGCGGCGGTGAGCGTCGTGGTCGACACGCGGGCGACGTTCGTCATCACACGGTCGCCCGGTGTCGTCCGCACCGTGACCGGGATCGTCAGCGTCACCGAGGCGCCCTCGGCGAGCGGCCCGGTCCAGGACACGACCTGCCCGCTCGTCGTGACCGCTCCGCCGGGCACCGCCGTGGGCGTGCCGAGCGTCGCGTCGTCCGTGACACCCGCGAGGTCGTCGTACAGGCGCGCCGGGTTCGCCGCCGTGTAGTCGCCGTTGCCGACGTTCGTCGCGACGACCGAGTACGTCACCACACCGCCCGCCGCCGGCATGTTCGCCACGTCCGCGGTCTTGGTCACCGCCAGCGCGGGGACCCGCAGCAGGACGGGCCAGTCCTCGACCTCGCCGCGCACCGTGAACCCGGTCGCCCCGAGCTCGGCCGCGGACGCGGCCGCCACGACCCGGAGGAAGGTCCGGTCACCGCCGGCCGCCTCCGGAGGGGGCACGTCGTTCGGTATCGCGTTCCACGACACCGAGAGGTTGTTGCTCGTGGTGTTGCACGTGGCGGTCGTCGACGCCTCGTCGGCCTCGAACGTCCCCGACCGGTCCCAGTCCAGCCACACCCGCACGTGGGTCAGGGACGCCGTCCCGACGCAGCGGATGCCCGCGAGCGTGTAGCTCGTCGTGACGCCGCGGTAGTACGTGATCGGCCCGGGCGCGGTCGCGAACGCGTCCTCGTCAGGGGTGTCCCCGGACGCGTCCGGCGACGCGGGCGGCGTGAGGTTCGTGCGCGCGGAGGGCCCCAGGCGGTGCGTCGGTGCACCCATCGTGGCCATCGAGGTCATGACCACGGTGTTCTGCACGACGGTCACCGTGCTGTTGGCCGCCACGGTCCCGCCCGTCCACGTCGGCTGCACCACCGCACCCGCGATGCCGGTCGACGCCGGCGCGTCGCCGTAGTCCACGCCGATGAAGACGCCGAATGCCGCAGCCGCCTGGCCGGCGCCGTCGAGGACCACGTCGAGCCGGGTCGCACCCTCCGCGAACGCGACGACGGTCGGCGTGTTGCCCGACTCCGGGCACTGCCCGGTCGACGTCAGGCTGAGCTGGTTGCCGTTCGACCGGTGCACGGAGTACGTCGTGTCGCAGTCGCCCGGGTACGCCTCGAGGAGGCGCCAGGTCGTCGAGTTCGCGGGCGTGGGGGTCGCGCGCGTCGCCTCGCCGGCGGTGGTCGACTCGGCGTCGGCGAAGACCAGCCCACCGAGCGTGATCGCCTGCGTCCGCGTCGGGTTCCCCGTGAAGGCCGAGCTCGCGTACGTCGCCAGGCGGGCGGTGTCGCACACGATCCGGAAGTTCGCGTCCGCGCGGCTCGCCGTCATCCCGACCGCGCTGACGAGGTCGTTCTCCGGGGTCGAGTACAGGTTCTCCAGGCCGTCCGCGCCGTAGGTGCCCGACCGGTAGGCGCGCAGCGAGCCGCCCGTGCGGTTGCTCAGGGTGCACTGCACCTCGAGCCGGGTGGTCGCGCCGACCTGCTGGTACGTCCACACCGACCGCGGCAGGGCGTCGAGCGAGGTGTTCTGCGGACCCCAGTTGATCCACAGGATCTCGTCCTTGTACATCCCGGAGCCCGCAGTCGCGCGGACGGCACCGGTGCCGCTGGACGTCGTCGCGTCGCCGATCGCCGACTGCGCCGGGGCGGCGGGCTGCAGCGCCACGGACACCGCGGTGACGGCCAGCACCGCCACCACCGTCCACGCCGCCCGGACCCACCGCGCACCCATCGCACAGCCCCTTCTCGATCGCAGGCCGCAGTCGGCCCGCTTCGAGAGATCGGGAGAGGTGTCGGGGACCTGAACTGTCGTCCGAGTGACCGAAACCCGACAGGGGGTGCCAGCACCTCACCCCCAGATGGGGCGCTATGCGGCCTGCGTGCGATATCCGGCACGCGTTGGGGTGAGAGCGCTGTCACAGCCGCCCGCGCGCGCCCGTCGGGACACGAAAAGGCGGGCGGCCCCGGGATCTCTCCCAGGACCGCCCGCCTCAGCGAACGTCGCGCGGCGTCAGTCCTCCTGGACCGACCCGCCGGCCGCCACGATCTTCTCCTTGGCCGACGCGGACAGCGCGTCGACGGCCACGGAGACCTTGACCGTGATCTCGCCCGTGCCCAGCACCTTGACCGGCTTGCCCTTGCGGACAGCGCCCTTGGCGACCAGGTCGGCGACCGTCACGTCGCCCCCGTCCGGGTACAGCGCCGAGAGCTTGTCCAGGTTGACGACCTGGTACTCGACGCGGAACGGGTTCTTGAAGCCACGGAGCTTCGGCAGACGCATGTGGAGCGGCATCTGGCCACCCTCGAAGCGGTCGGGCACCTGGTAACGCGCCTTGGTGCCCTTGGTGCCACGGCCCGCGGTCTTACCCTTCGACGCCTCACCACGGCCCACACGGGTCTTCGCGGTCTTGGCGCCCGGAGCGGGACGCAGGTGGTGCACCTTGAGGGTGCCGCCGGCACCCGGCTTCGCCGCCTCCTCCGCCGCCTTCTTGGCAGCGGCGGACTTGGTGGTGGCCTTCTTGGCGGGGGCCGAGGCGGTCGCCTCGTCCTTCGCCGCAGCCTTCGTCGACGCCTTCTTCGCGGGCGCCTTCTCGGCAGCCGCAGCCGTCGCCTTCTTGGCCGGGGCCTTCTTGGTGGCCTTCGGCGCGTCCTGCGCCTCGGTCACCTCGTTCGTCTCGTCAGCCATGGTCACTCGACCTCCTCGACCACCACGAGGTGCTGCACGGTCTTCACCATGCCGCGGATCTCGGGACGGTCCTCCTTGACGACCACGTCGCCGATGCGCTTGAGACCAAGCGTGCGGAGCGTGTCGCGCTGGTTCTGCTTGCCACCGATGCCGGAGCGCTTCTGCGTCACCTTGAGACGAGCCATCACGCACCCACCTTCTCGGCGGCCTTCGCGGCCTGGCCCGCGGCCTGCGCCCGCAGCAGCGGGGCGGGCACGACGTGCTCGAGCGGCAGGCCACGACGCGCGGCCACGGCCTGCGGCTCCTCGAGCCCGCGCAGGGCCTCGACCGTCGCCTTGACGATGTTGATCGCGTTCGACGAGCCGAGCGACTTGCTCAGCACGTCGTGGATGCCGGCGCACTCGAGCACCGCACGCACCGGACCACCGGCGATCACACCGGTACCGGGCGCCGCGGGGCGCAGGTGGACGATGCCGGCAGCGGCCTCGGCCGTGATGGGGTGCGGGATCGTGCCCTGGATGCGCGGGACGCGGAAGAAGTTCTTCTTCGCCTCCTCGACACCCTTGGCGATCGCCGCGGGCACCTCCTTGGCCTTGCCGTAGCCGACACCGACCGTGCCGTCACCGTCGCCCACCACGACGAGCGCGGTGAAGCTGAAGCGGCGACCACCCTTGACGACCTTGGCCACGCGGTTGATCGTCACGACGCGCTCGAGGAACGCGCTCTTCTCCGCCGCGTCGCCGCGACGGCCTCCGTCACGACGACCGCCGTCGCGGCGCTCGCCGCCGGTGCCCTGAGCACCGGTGTTGCTGCGTGCAGGAGCAGCCATCAGTGAGTCCTCTTCTTCCGGTTCGTCGTGGTCACAGGGCCAGGCCGCCCTCGCGGGCACCGTCGGCGACCGCGGCCACGCGGCCGTGGTACTTGTTGCCGCCACGGTCGAACACGACCGCCTCGACGCCCTTGGCCTTCGCGCGCTCGGCGACGAGCTCGCCGACCTTCTTCGCCTTGGCCGTCTTGTCGCCGTCCGTCGCGCGCAGGTCCGCCTCGAGGGTCGACGCCGACGCGACCGTCTGGCCGATCGTGTCGTCGACCACCTGGGCGGTGATGTGGCGCGCGGAACGCGTCACGACGAGGCGCGGACGCGCCGGCGTGCCGGTGACCTTCTTGCGCAGGCGCAGGTGACGGCGGCGACGCGAGATCGCCTTGCCCTTGCCCTTGATGCTGATCGCCATGGCTTACTTACCAGCCTTTCCGACCTTGCGGCGCACGTTCTCGCCCGCGTAGCGCACACCCTTGCCCTTGTACGGCTCGGGCTTGCGGATCTTGCGGATGTTCGCGGCGACCTCGCCGACCTGCTGCTTGTCGATGCCCTGCACCGAGAAGCGGGTCGGGGTCTCGACCGCGAACGTGATGCCCTCCGGCGGCGAGACGACGACCGGGTGGCTGAAGCCGAGCGCGAACTCGAGGTCCGAGCCCTTGGCAGTCACGCGGTAACCGGTGCCGACGATCTCGAGCTTCTTCGTGTAGCCCTCCGTGACGCCGGTGACCAGGTTGGCCAGCAGCGTGCGGGTCAGGCCGTGCAGCGAGCGCGAGTTGCGCTCGTCGTCGGGACGGGACACGACGAGCGTGCCTTCCTCCTGCTTGACCTCGATGGGCGCGGCGACCGTGTGCGTGAGGGTGCCCTTCGGGCCCTTCACGGTGACGACGGCGCCGTCGATGGTGACGTCCACCCCGGCCGGGACCGGGACGGGAATCCGTCCGATGCGGGACATGGATTCTGCTCCTTTCCTGGTCTCAGCTCACCAGACGTAGGCGAGGACTTCCCCACCCACGCCCTTCTTGGCGGCCTGCTTGTCGGTGAGGAGGCCCGAGGACGTGGACAGGATCGCCACGCCGAGGCCGCCGAGCACCTTCGGCAGGTTGGTGGACTTGGCGTAGACGCGCAGGCCCGGCTTGGACACGCGCTTCACGCCGGCGAGCGCACGCTCGCGGTTCGGGCCGTACTTGAGCTCGATGACGAGGTTCTTGCCCACGGGGGCGTCCTCGACCTTCCAGCCCTGGATGTAGCCCTCAGCCTGCAGGATCTCCGCGATGTGCGACTTGAGCTTCGAGAACGGGATCGTCACCGAGTCGTGGTGCGCCGAGTTCGCGTTGCGCAGACGCGTCAGGAAGTCTGCGATCGGGTCGGTCATGGTCATGGCTTGTCAGCCTTTCTGCCGGGGTATCCCGGGCCGCTGGGCGGCACGGGACCTACCGACTGGGGTCTTGCGAACGGATTACCAGCTGCTCTTGGTGACGCCGGGGAGCTCGCCGCGGTGGGCCATCTCCCGCAGGCAGATCCGGCACAGGCCGAACTTGCGGTACACCGAGTGCGGACGGCCGCAGCGCTGGCAGCGCGTGTACGCACGCACCGCGAACTTCGGCTTGGCGTTCGCCTTGTTGATCAGAGCGGTCTTCGCCATGGGGTCAGTCCTCCTTGAACGGGAAGCCGAGGAGCTTGAGGAACGCGCGGCCCTCGTCGTCGGTGCCCGCCGTCGTGACGACCGTGATGTCCATGCCGCGGACGCGGTCGATCTTGTCCTGGTCGATCTCGTGGAACACGGACTGCTCCACGAGGCCGAACGTGTAGTTGCCGTTGCCGTCGAACTGCTTCGGCGACAGGCCGCGGAAGTCGCGGATGCGCGGCAGCGCGGTCGACAGCAGGCGGTCGAGGAACTCCCAGGCGCGGTCGCCGCGCAGCGTGACGTGCGCGCCGATCGGCATGCCCTCACGCAGCTTGAACTGCGCGATGGACTTGCGGGCCTTGGTGACCTGCGGCTTCTGGCCCGTGATGAGGGTCAGGTCGCGGATCGCGCCCTCGATGAGCTTGGAGTCCTTGGCGGCCTCGCCCACACCCATGTTCACGACGACCTTCACCAGGCGCGCGACCTGGTTGATGTTCTCGTGGCCGAACTGCTCGCGCAGCGCGGCACGGATCTCGTCGTTGTACTTGGTCTTGAGGCGGGGCAGCGCCGGAGCCTGGATCGTCGTCTCGGTCATCTCAGACGTCCTTCCCGGAGCGCTTGGCGACGCGGACGCGAACCGTCCGCGTGCGTCCGTCACGCTCGATCTGCTCGGTGCGGTAACCGACCCGGGTGCCCTTCTTGGTCTCCGGGTCCACGAGCATCACGTTGCTGATGTGGATGGGCGCCTCGACCGTCTCGATGCCACCCGTGCGGGTGCCACGAGCCGTCTGGCCGGCCTTCACGTGCTTCTGCACGCGCTGGACACCCTCGACGACGACGCGCTGCGACTGCGTGAGGACCTCGAGGACCCGGCCCTGCTTGCCCTTGTCACGGCCCGAGATGACGACCACCAGGTCGCCCTTCTTGATCTTCGCCATGGTCAGAGCACCTCCGGAGCCAGCGAGATGATCTTCATGAACTTCTTGTCGCGGAGCTCGCGACCGACGGGGCCGAAGATGCGGGTCCCGCGGGGCTCGCCGTCGTTCTTGAGGATCACGGCCGCGTTCTCGTCGAACTTGATGTACGAGCCGTCCGGGCGGCGGCGCTCCTTGCGGGTGCGCACGACGACCGCCTTGACGACGTCGCCCTTCTTGACGTTGCCGCCGGGGATGGCGTCCTTGACGGTGGCGACGATGACGTCGCCGATCCCGGCGTAGCGGCGGCCGGAACCGCCGAGCACGCGGATGCAGAGGATCTCCTTGGCACCCGTGTTGTCGGCGACGCGAAGCCGCGTCTCCTGCTGGATCATCTACCTACTCCTGTCGTCAGGCGGGTTCTCGGTCGCGGTCGCGCCGAGCCTGGCCGAACGGATAGTTGCCGTGATGCACACGTCGCGGCGGGGGGCCGACTCGAGGTCGAGCCGGCCTCCCCGCCGCCCGTGGGCAACTGTGGTGACCGCCGGGTGGCGGTCGTTCTCACGCAGCCGAAGCCGAGTGATCTTACTTGGCCTTCTCCAGGATCTCCACCAGGCGCCAGCGCTTGGTCGCGCTGAGCGGGCGGGTCTCCATGATGAGGACCAGGTCGCCGATGCCGGCCGTGTTCTGCTCGTCGTGCGCCTTCACCTTGGAGGTGCGGCGGATGACCTTGCCGTAGAGCGGGTGCTTGACCCGGTCCTCGACCTCGACCACGACGGTCTTGTCCATCTTGTCGCTCACGACGTAGCCACGACGCGTCTTGCGGTACGCGCGGTGCTCAGCCGTGGCGGTGGTGTGCTTCTCAGTCATGTCCAGCCTCACTCGCTCGCGGTCGGCGCGGTACGGATGCCGAGCTCACGCTCGCGCAGGATGGTGTAGATCCGCGCGATGTCGCGGCGCACGGCCTTCAGACGCCCGTGGCTCTCGAGCTGACCGGTCGCCGACTGGAAGCGGAGGTTGAACAGCTCCTCCTTGGCCTTCTTCAGCTCGTTGACCAGCTTCTCGTCGTCGAAGGCGTCCAGGTCGCTGGGCGCCAGGCCCTTGGTTCCGATTGCCATCAGTTACCACCCTCGCGAACCACGAAACGGGTCTTCATCGGGAGCTTGTGCTGCGCGCGGCGCATGGCCTCGCGCGCCAGGGGCTCCGGGACGCCGGCGAGCTCGAACATCACTCGGCCCGGCTTGACGTTGGCGACCCACCACTCGGGGGAACCCTTACCGGAACCCATGCGGGTCTCGGCGGGCTTCTTCGTGAGCGGGCGGTCCGGGTAGATGTTGATCCAGACCTTTCCGCCACGCTTGATGTGGCGGGTCATCGCGATACGAGCAGCCTCGATCTGGCGGTTCGTGACGTAGGCGGGCTCGAGAGCCTGGATGCCGTAGTCGCCGAACGCGATCGTGGTACCACCGGTCGCCGCGCCGGAGCGCTTCGGGTGGTGCTGCTTGCGGTGCTTCAGCCTGCGCGGGATCAGCACGGCTCAGGCCTCCGTTCCGGTCTCAGGGGTCGCCTCGGGCTTCGCCTCGACCGGAGCCGCCTCGGCAGCGGCCGGAGCCTGCGCCTCGCGCTCACGACGGCCGCCGCCACGAGGGCCACGGTCACCGCGGTCGCCACGCGGGCCGCGCGACGGGCGCGGGGCCGCGTTCGCCTGCTCGCGGGCGTACTCCTTCTCGGTCATGTCGCCCTTGTAGACCCACACCTTGACGCCGATGCGACCGAACGTCGTGCGGGCCTCGAAGAACCCGTAGTCGATGTTCGCGCGGAGCGTGTGCAGCGGCACACGACCCTCGCGGTAGAACTCCGTGCGGCTCATCTCCGCGCCGCCGAGACGGCCGGAGACCTGCACGCGGATGCCCTTGGCGCCGGCGCGCTGCGCGGACTGGATGCCCTTGCGCATCGCGCGGCGGAAGGACACGCGGCTCGCGAGCTGCTCGGCGATGCCCTGGGCGACCAGCTGGGCCTCGAGCTCGGCGTTCTTGACCTCGAGGATGTTGAGCTGGACCTGCTTGCCCGTGAGCTTCTCGAGCTCGCCGCGGATGCGGTCGGCCTCCGCGCCACGACGCCCGATGACGATGCCCGGGCGGGCGGTGTGGATGTCGACGCGGACGCGGTCACGCGTGCGCTCGATCTCGACCTTCGCGATGCCCGCGCGCTCCAGACCCGTGCTCATGAGCTTGCGGATCTGGACGTCCTCGCGGACGTAGTCGCGGTAACGCTGACCCGGCTTCGTCGAGTCGGCGAACCACCGCGAGCGGTGGTCGGTGGTGATGCCCAGGCGGTACCCGAGCGGGTTGACCTTCTGCCCCACTGTCAGGACCGTCCCTTCGTCTCACGCTCCGCGACGACCACGGTGATGTGGCTCGTGCGCTTGAGGATCTGGCTGGCGCGGCCCTGGGCACGCGGCCGGAACCGCTTCAGGGTCGGGCCCTCGTCGACGAAGACCTCCGAGATGTAGAGGTTGGCCTCGTCGAGGCGCTGGCTGTTGCGCTTGGCGCCCTCGACCGCGTTCGCGATCGCCGACTGCACCGTCTTGAGGACGGGCTCAGCGGCCGCCTGCGGCGCGAACTTCAGCACCGACACGGCCTCCCCGGCCTGCTTGCCACGGATGAGGTCGACGACGCGTCGGGCCTTCTGGGGCGTGACGCGGACGAACCGCGCCTTCGCCATGGCTTCCATCGTGTCTGCTCCTGTCTCTGCCGTCAGGGCGTCACCTGCTGACCCGGGGGTCAGCGGCGACGGCCCTTCCGGTCGTCCTTCTCGTGGCCGCGGAACGTCCGCGTCGGGGCGAACTCGCCGAGCTTGTGCCCGACCATCGCCTCCGTCACGAACACCGGGGTGTGCTTACGACCGTCGTGGACGGCGAAGGTGTGGCCGAGGAAGTCCGGCGTGATGACCGAACGACGCGACCACGTCTTGATGACGTTCTTCGTGCCGGCCTCGTTCTGCGCGTCGACCTTCTTCTGCAGGTGGCCGTCGACGAACGGGCCCTTCTTGAGGCTGCGAGGCATTCTCCCGGGCTCCTATCAGCGCTTCTTGCCGGTGCGCCGACGGCGCACGATGAGCTTGTCGCTCGGCTTGTTCGGACGGCGGGTGCGACCCTCGGCCTGACCCCACGGGCTCACCGGGTGGCGGCCACCGGAGGTCTTGCCCTCACCACCACCGTGCGGGTGGTCGATCGGGTTCATCGCGACACCGCGGACGGTCGGGCGCTTGCCCTTCCAGCGCATGCGGCCCGCCTTGCCCCAGTTGATGTTCGACTGCTCGGCGTTGCCGACCTCGCCGATCGTCGCGCGGCAGCGCAGGTCCACGTTGCGGATCTCGCCGGACGGCATGCGCAGCTGCGCGTACGGGCCGTCCTTCGCGACGAGCTGCACCGACGTCCCGGCCGAGCGGGCGATCTTCGCACCGCCGCCGGGCCGCAGCTCGATGGCGTGGATGACCGTACCGGTCGGGATGTTGCGCAGCGGCAGGTTGTTGCCGGGCTTGATGTCGGCGCCGGGACCGGCCTCGACGACGTCGCCCTGCGACAGCTTGTTCGGCGCGATGATGTAGCGCTTCTCGCCGTCCGCGTAGTGCAGCAGCGCGATCCGCGCGGTGCGGTTCGGGTCGTACTCGATGTGCGCGACCTTGGCCGGCACGCCGTCCTTGTCGTGACGACGGAAGTCGATCACGCGGTAGGCGCGCTTGTGCCCGCCACCGTGGTGACGCGTCGTGACGCGACCCGTGTTGTTGCGGCCGCCCGACTTGGTCAGCGGCTTGACGAGCGACTTCTCCGGCGTGGAGCGCGTGATCTCGACGAAGTCGGCCACGCTCGAGCCACGGCGACCCGGCGTCGTCGGCTTGTACTTACGGATACCCATGAGTCCTCAGTCCTTCTCAGCCGACCGGACCACCGAAGATGTCGATCGTGCCCTCGCGGAGGGTGACGATCGCACGCTTCGTGTCCTTGCGGCGGCCGATGCCGAAACGGGTCCGGCGGGCCTTGCCCTGACGGTTGGCGGTGTTGACCGAGTCGACCTTCACGCCGAACACCTGCTCGACGGCGATCTTGATCTCGGTCTTGTTCGCCCGCGGGTCGACGAGGAACGTGTACTTGCCCTCGTCGAGCAGGCCGTAGCTCTTCTCGGAGACGACCGGCGCGATCAGGATGTCGCGGGGGTCCTTGCCGACGTTGGTCACTTGGACTCCTCCTCGGCCTCGGTCGAGGTCGCCGTCGCCTTCGCGCCCTTGGCCGGGCCCGCGAGGAACGCGTCGAGCGCGCCCTGCGTGAAGACGACGTCGTCCGAGACGAGGACGTCGTAGGTGTTGAGCTGGTCCGCGACGAGCAGGTGGACCCGCTCGACGTTGCGCAGCGACTTCCACGTGATCTCGTCGGAGCGCTCCACGACCACGAGGACGTGGCGGCGCACCGTGAGGTTGTCGAGCACCGCGAGAGCGGCCTTCGTCGACGGGGCCTCACCCGGCGCGAAGCCGGAGACGACGTGCACGCGACCGGCGCGGGCGCGGTCCGAGAGAGCACCGCGGAGCGCCGCGGCCTTCATCTTCTTCGGGGTGCGCTGCGAGTAGTCACGCGGCTGCGGGCCGTGGACGGTGCCACCGCCGGCGAACTGCGGCGCACGGGTCGAGCCCTGACGGGCGCGGCCGGTGCCCTTCTGCTTGTACGGCTTCTTGCCGCCACCGCGGACCTCACCACGCGTCTTGGTGTCGTGAGTGCCCTGGCGGGCCGCGGCGAGCTGCGCCACGACCACCTGGTGGATCAGCGGGACGTTCGTCGGGACGTCGAAGACCTCGCCGGGCAGCTCGGCCGTACCGGCCTTCTTGCCCTTCGGGTCCAGGACGTCGACGGTCAGCGTGTCGCTCATCGAGGTCACGCACCCTTCACAGCGGTACGCACGACGACGACGCCGTTCTTGGGGCCGGGGACGGCACCCTTGACGAGCAGGAGGCCCCGCTCGGCGTCGACCGCGTGCACGGTCAGGTTCTGGGTGGTCTGACGGGCGACGCCCATCCGACCGGCCATCCGCAGGCCCTTGAAGACGCGCGACGGCGTCGAGGCGCCACCGATCGAGCCGGGCTTGCGGTGGTTGCGGTGCGCACCGTGGGAGGCGCTCACGCCGGCGAAGCCGTGACGCTTCATGACACCGGCGGTGCCCTTCCCCTTGGTGGTGCCGATGACGTCGACGAGCTGGCCCGCCTCGAAGACGGTCACGTCGAGCTCCTGGCCGAGCGTGAACTCGGCCGCGTTCGGCGTACGGATCTCGGCCACGTGCCGACGGGGGGTGACCCCCGCCTTCTCGAAGTGGCCCTTGAGCGGCTTGGTGACCTTGCGCGGGTCGATCTGGCCGAAGGCCAGCTGGACGGCCGCGTAGCCGTCAGCCTCAGCGGAGCGGACCTGCGTCACCACGTTCGTGCCGACCTCGACGACCGTGACGGGCACGAGGCGACCGGCCTCGTCCCAGAGCTGGGTCATGCCGAGCTTGCGGCCGAGCAGCGCCGTGACGGGGCGCGCGTTCTGCTGGGTAGCCATGAGGATCAGTTCCTTCCCAGCGATCAGAGCTTGATCTCGATGTTCACGTCCGCGGGCAGGTCGAGACGCATGAGCGAGTCGACGGCCTTCGGCGTGGGGTCGATGATGTCGATGAGCCGCTTGTGCGTGCGCATCTCGAAGTGCTCGCGGCTGTCCTTGTACTTGTGGGGCGACCGGATGACGCAGAAGACGTTCTTCTCCGTCGGCAGCGGCACCGGACCCACGACCGACGCACCAGCGCGAGTCACCGTGTCGACGATCTTGCGCGCCGAGCTGTCGATGACCTCGTGGTCGTAGGACTTGAGCCGGATGCGGATCTTCTGTCCCGCCATGGCGTCCTCTACTTCTCTCTCTTCGAACCAGTCCTGTCCGACCCCCGCGCTCGGGCGTGTCGCGTTGAGCGACGCACCAGGGCGCTGCGTACCGTGCCGGTACAGGATCGGTGGTTGTCGTCGGACCGCCACCACCGGGTGGAACCCGGGGCTGACGCGGTCCGCCACGTCTGTTCGCCCGGCCTCGAGCGCGCACAAGGGCACACCCGTAGCGGGCAACCTGAACAGTGTGCCAGACGGCACGCCCGATCTCCAACCGCGCCGACGGTGACCTCCGACTCAGCGCCGCACGCGCGAGGAGCCGCCCACCCGGGCGGGGTGGGCGGCTCCTCGCGCGCGTGCGTGCGTGCGTCAGAGACGGTGGATCATCATCGAGCCGATGCCGCCGGGCACCGTGAACGTGTAGTGCGGCGCGTCGGCGTCGAAGTCCTTGCTGGTCAGCGTGGTGCCGGCCTGGACGGAGTTCTCGGTGGCGTCGTCGATCATCACCTGGCCGGCGCCGCCCTCGACGACGACCTCGACCCCCACACCCTCCGGCACGTACGCCACGAACGAGCCGAGGCCGACCTGCAGGTCGACCGCGGACGTCGCCGCCGGCTCGCCGAGGCGCAGCTCGACGGACCGCACTCCCGTGACCACCTCGACCCGGGCCACCTTCGCGGCCACCAGGTCGGCGGTCACGGAGTCGGTCTGCGCACCCAGCACGACCGACCACTCGACGTCGGGGGCCACCTGCACGGTCGAGCCCTCCCCCGCGAGCGTCAGCACCACCGGGTCGCCCTCGGCCGCCTGGGCGGCCGCGTCGGCACCGGTCGCGTCGGCGGCGACGAGCTGGTCCGCCGGGGCGTCGGCCGTCAGGCGGACGGAGCCCACGGAGCCCTCGACGGAGAGCGTGGCGGCGGTCGCGTCGCCGCGAGCCACCGAGGCGCTCGTCCCGGCGACCGCGGCACCGCCGCCGTCGTCGCCGCCGGCCTCGGCGTCGTCGGAGCCGCCGCCGAGCACGGCGTACGCGCCGATGCCCACGACGACGGCGAGGGCCAGCCCGACGACCCAGCCGAGGACCTTGCCCCGCCCCGGGGGCGTGGCACCGGCGCCGGACCGGTCGACGACCGAGTCGAAGGAGGGAGAGGAGGGTGTCTCGACGGCGGTCGCGGCGTCGCGACGGCCGGAGGCCGCGTGGTGCGGCTCGGGGAGCTCTGCGGACATGCGCAGGACGCTAATCGCGGCCCCGCGCGGGGGGCGAGGGCTTCGGACGAAACGGGCGGCGAGTGAAACGTTTCGGCGCCCGCGACCGGCACGTTCGGCGCCCGCGCGGGTGAACGCCGCCACTCCCCCGGGTGGCGTCCCGAGCCCCTGCCCGCGGATGCCGGCCGGCCGTCGGGGACGTCCGCAGACGCAGGCAGGGCCCGGGAGCGACGGCTCCCGGGCCCTGCCCGATGCGATCAGCCCCGGAGGGCGGTGATCACTTGATGATCTTCGTGACGCGGCCCGAGCCGACGGTGCGGCCACCCTCGCGGATGGCGAAGCCGAGGCCCTCCTCCATCGCGATGGGCTGGATGAGGTTCACGTGGATCTCGGTGTTGTCACCGGGCATGACCATCTCGGTGCCCTCGGGCAGCGTGATGACGCCGGTGACGTCCGTCGTGCGGAAGTAGAACTGCGGACGGTAGTTCGTGTAGAAGGGGTTGTGGCGGCCACCCTCGTCCTTGGCGAGGATGTAGACCTGGCCCTCGAACTCCGTGTGCGGCGTGATCGAACCCGGCTTCACGACGACCTGGCCGCGCTCGACCTCCTCGCGCTTCGTACCGCGCAGGAGCAGACCGACGTTCTCACCGGCCTCGGCGTAGTCGAGGAGCTTGCGGAACATCTCGACACCGGTGACGGTGGTCTTGATCGCCTTCTCCTTGATGCCGACGATCTCCACCTCCTCGTTCACCTTGAGCTGACCGCGCTCGACACGACCGGTGACGACCGTGCCACGGCCGGTGATCGTGAAGACGTCCTCGATCGGCATGAGGAACGGCTTGTCGATGTCACGCACCGGGGCCGGCACGTTCTCGTCGACGGCGTCGAGCAGGTCCTCGACCGACTTGACCCACTGCGGGTCGCCCTCGAGCGCCTTGAGGCCCGAGACGCGGATGACCGGGACGTCGTCGCCCGGGAAGCCCTGCGAGGAGAGGAGCTCGCGCACCTCGACCTCGACGAGCTCGAGGATCTCCTCGTCGTCGACCATGTCGGACTTGTTCAGCGCGACCAGCAGGTAGGGCACGCCGACCTGACGGGCGAGCAGGACGTGCTCACGCGTCTGGGCCATCGGGCCGTCGGTCGCCGCGACCACGAGGATGGCGCCGTCCATCTGCGCCGCACCCGTGATCATGTTCTTGATGTAGTCGGCGTGACCGGGGGCGTCGACGTGCGCGTAGTGACGCTTCTCGGTCTGGTACTCGACGTGCGCGATGTTGATCGTGATACCGCGCTGCTTCTCCTCCGGCGCCTTGTCGATCTCGTCGAACGGCGTGAAGGGGTTCAGGTCGGGGTACTTGTCGTGCAGCACCTTCGAGATCGCGGCGGTCAGCGTCGTCTTGCCGTGGTCGACGTGACCGATGGTCCCGATGTTGACGTGCGGCTTCGTCCGCTCGAACTTCGCCTTGCCCACTAGGTGTCCTCCTCAGGACTTGGTAGAGACTGCCCGGCTGCCGGTTCCGGAAGGTACCGGCAGGACGTGCGGTCCCACGGGTCGGTTTGTGTGATGGAACTACAGGTTTCGACCTGTGGGACTTACTCGCCCCGGGTCTTCTTGATGATCTCGTCGGCCACGTTACGAGGAACCTCGGCGTAGCTGTCGAACTGCATCGAGTACACCGCACGACCCTGGGTCTTCGACCGCAGGTCGCCCACGTACCCGAACATCTCGGAGAGCGGCACCAGGGCGCGGATCACCTTCACGCCCGTCGCGTCCTCCATGGACTGGATCATGCCGCGGCGCGAGTTCAGGTCGCCGATGACATCACCCATGTAGTCCTCGGGGGTGCGGACCTCGACGGCCATGACCGGCTCGAGCAGAACCGGGTCGGCCTTGCGGACCGCCTCCTTGAGGGCCATCGAGCCGGCGATCTTGAACGCCATCTCCGAGGAGTCGACGTCGTGCGCCGCACCGTCGATGAGCGTCGCCTTGATGCCCACGAGCGGGTAGCCCGCGAGCACGCCGAGCTGCATCGCGCTCTGGATACCGGCGTCGACCGACGGGATGTACTCGCGCGGGACGCGACCACCGGTGACC
>Ga0182792_1000461_pt1 | contig 38555 bp, 42 predicted proteins | sample Passage237B_FD_130497 | JGI IMG/M metagenome (GOLD analysis project Ga0182792, IMG submission 130497) | Cellulose adapted compost microbial communities from Newby Island Compost Facility, Milpitas, CA, USA - Passage2 37B (version 2) (version 2) ...
CTCCGCTGTCACGGCGTCGGCGATGTCGAGGGCGATGCTCATGCTGTGGTTAACTCCCGGTGATCCAGGCGACGAGGCCTGAGGTGATGGAGGTGACGATCGCGCCGATGATCAGCCAGATGAGGCGGCTTTGGCGCTTGGCGTCCTGTTCCAGACGGTCCAGGCGCACCTTGATGCCCGGGTGGCCATTGCCGGGCGAGCCACGGATGGCCTCATCCAGGCGGTCCAACTTGGCATGCAGCAGTTCGAACTGTTTTTCACAGTGCTGGCGGAACTCATCGTTGATCGTGGTGTTGGTGGTCATAGAGAGCTTCCGGGGGGTCCGATGTCCTTGGTGTGAATGCGGAGGGTCGTGTGGTACGGGTCGCTCCAGCGCCACGATCCATCGCCGGGCAGGTCCAGCACCTCGTATTGGTGATGGTTGGCGAGAATGACATCTCCACGCTGGGGTGGATGCAGATCAGCCAGATCACTGGCCAGGATGAGGAAGTCCACCACGTGCGTCTGGAGGCTTGCGCCTGCTCCATCCGTGATGTCGTATTCCGTCCTGCCGAAGGTGGCCTGCACGGTGATGGGCGTCTGGCCTGCCCGCTGGTACTGGACGAGACTGGCCATGTGGTTCGTGCGTTGTTGTGACAACCACGTCAGGCCTTGTTTGAGCAGATCAGACATCGCGCTTCCTTCCGGGCTTCCGGGCTTCCGGGGGGAGGGTTACTGCTCCAGGCGCACACGCACTGCGGCATCTGCATCCGTGGCAGCACGGATGGCCTTGCCGATGTATTTGTTCGCGCCGGAATCACTGTCCGTGGTCGCCAGCTTGTCGGCAGCGTCCCAGTACACTTTTGCTCCCGAAGGCAATGCACTTCCGGGGGTGGTGGCCTTTGGGAAGTCGAACACACCGGTCACGGTCAGTGCACCGAGCCTTCCAGCGGCGATGTCGAGTTTGGCGATCCCCACCAGATCACCCTGGATCACCACGTCACCTGCGGCGACGTCGTTTCCGGGGGCGGGGGTGTAGTCGATGCTGTTGCCGTCATGAATGAATCGAACCTGAGACATGTTCTAGTTCCTTGTGTGGAAGAAGAGAATGAAGGGCGTTTCCGTTGGCAAAGATCATTCAGGGATCGCGCCGCCCAGATGACTTGCCAGCTGCGTAGCCAGACGGTCGATGGCGTCTTTGATTGTCACGGGCGCGCTGGTTGCCCAGGCAGAGCCTTCGTCGCCATCCGATGAACCATCCGCATAGGCCACCTGGGCCCCGGGAACGAGTCGGATGATCTGAGCGGGTGACGCAACACTCACACTTACAGGTACGCCATCGGGGCGGGTGCAGATGCCAAGCAGGACCGGTGCGCCGCTCATCGCTTCAATGCCGCCGGTGCTGGTGGCATCAAGCTGCACGTCATAGAGGCTGATGAATCCACCGGCCCCGGTGTGGCTCACCACCGCACCCGAACCTCGTGCGGTAGCCAGCACATCTCTGATGTTCACAGACGACGTATCTGCCAACGTCACCAGGGGCGTATTGGTCCCGCCGGTCACGGTCAGCTCACCGCCCATAAGGGTGACAGAGGCCGAGCCTGAGAGGTTGATAGCGGGCGCTGCGCCGCTCCAGACGTTGCTGCTTCGCAGGTTCATCCAGCCGCGTTCCATGCGGATGGCGTTACCGGTGTCTCCAGACTTGACCACGAAGTTGGTGTGGCCCACGGCAAAGAGACCAAAGGACCCGCCGCCCGCATCCACGTAGAAGGCGTCACTGGCCTTGTCGTTGGTATTGAACTGCACATCGCTGAGGTAGAACCGAAGCTGCCCGGTGAAGGAGGCATGCCCCTTCACATGCAGGACCGTATCAGCCCCGCCACCTGATACACCAGCAAAGCTCAGGCCCCGCATGGCGATGAAGTTAATAGAACTGTTGCTGGGGCTGTCGATGCGCATCGGAGGCAGCAGCAGCGAATTGGACCCGCCCACGGCATCCGCCACCAAAGCCACACGCCTTGCTGCAGCACTGTCGCTGGGAAGCGTCATGATGAGCTGGCCGGTCTGGCTGAGGTACTTACGGGATGGAGCGATACGCAGCACCCCGTGAATCTCCGTACCGCCATCGGGCAAAGGCAGCGCCATCAAACCATTGATGCCGTCCTGCAGATCGGTGTAAGGCTTGCTGAATGAACCATCCGGGGTGTATTCGTCGGTGTGTTCGGCATCGACGTAGACGGTGCGGACTTCGCCAAGCGATCCGATCGGGCCGGGTTCGGTGATCTCATCCAGCAGCGCCAGTGTTCTGCCATCAGGATCAACGAGACGGTCATCACCCGCAGCCCATGCGTCCTGCTGGTGCAGGACGACGCCTTCGACGATGTCACCAATGAGCACTTTACGGTCGGTCATGAGGAAGACTCCATTTGTTCTAGTTCGGGAATCGTGATGCCCAGATGCTGCTCAAGTAATTGAGCGATGGTGTAGAGAGCCTGACGTTCAGTGTCGGTGATGACCTGGCCACTGCCAGCTGTGGTGATCTGGTCCAGCACGGCCTTGTTGGGGTGGCCGTGCCCATCACCGCCGCCAGAGTTACCGGGGGAGTAGTAACCCATGGTTCACCATGTCCCTCCAATGACGGTCACCTTGTCACCCGATGTGCCTTTGACCTGAAGCGTCGACAGATCGATTCGCTGGAAGTCGTGCCACTCGCCGTTGACGAAGAAGACCTCATTCGCGGGATCGTCTGTGCTTCGAAGCAGGACCGTCGCTGCGTTACTCGGCGGGGTGCTGATGGTGACGGACCCGATCAAGGGCCTGTCTGCCAGAGACTGCCAGGCGTTGGTCACAGTGATGGTTCGCAGGATGACGTTGTGCATGAGCAACACTCCAGGCGGCCATGAAGGAAAATTTCCGGGGGATCAGGCTTCGCCCTTGACCTTGAGCGCGCCCCGGTGGTCCTGCTCTCGGACGCCGAAGTCGATGTAGCCACGGAACTGGACGCCCAGGGTGTTGAAGTCGGCGTCGGCCTGTTCGACGGTGGGCCGGTCCACGCCGTTGAGGAACGCAACTTCAATGGCAGGCAGGCGGTTGGGATCAGCCAGCAGATACCAGGCTTTACTGGAGGCACCGGCGAAGCTCGTGTTCGACAGGTACGACGAGCTGACGACCTCGAACTTGCCCACATGCGGGTTGGCAGCTGGCTTGGGCTTGTTGGCCGTGGTGGTCTCATTGACCTGCAGGCTAGTCATGAGGAGCTGGGCCGGAACCTTGAGCGCCGTGGGCACCAGCAGGATAGAGGCGGGGATGCCCAGGGGCCGGCCATTGGGCTTGGTCTGCTCGCCGAAGTGGACCTCGGCGGCGGTCAGGCCGTCAATGGTGAGCGCCGTGTCAGCTCCCTCCAGATAATTCCTGTGCTGGACGGAGAAGTAGGCATGGCCGTCGGCCTGCACAGGATTCTTCAGCCACAGGCCCCACACCGCGTCGGCGATGGCTTCGCCTGCTCCCATGCCGATCTGACGTGGGATGTCGGTGAACGCGCCCAGGTCATCGTTGATGATCATTTGCCGCGTCAGCGCGAACATGATGCCATGGGTGCTGGCCCTCTGGCCGTATTTTTGTTCGTCGAGCCTGCCGTGCTTGAGTTCGCCGTCGGGACTGACCTGCTCGAAGGTGAATGAGCCGGTCATGCGGTAGCGGCTGTGCTCCTTGAAGTCGTTGACGCTGGCGATTTTTGCGACCTTGCGCCATGCGTCCTCGACATAGCTGTAACCCTCCAACAGCATCTTGTTGGCGATGTTGGACAAGACCCCCGGAAGGGAGGTGGTGGAGAACGCGGCCTGGAGCCAGCCGGCAGCGTCACGGCGGAAGCGTGGCAACGACTGGCCGCTGGCCAGTTCGCAGAACTCTTGGATGCCGATGCCACGCAGCTTGTCCGCCGCTTCGAGGATCGGCTCGGTGTAGAGTTTTTCAATGCGCGAGTTGGGACAGCCCGTGGCCATGAGGGCGACGGCCTCAAACACGAGCGGACCACCCATCCTCGCCTTGGCCTGCCCGACACTGGCAAAGCCGTTCACATTGGGCCTCGATGCCCGCAGCACGGCCAGTTCGGTCTGGTTCTCATCCCAGCCTTCCTCGATGGCCTTGGCTTCCACCCCCGGAAGTTTGCCATCGCAGAGGCGGCGGATGGCTTCGATGCGGCGCGTCTCGGCGACGAGGCGCTGGCGCATCTGGATGACCGGGTCGGCATCATCACCGGCAGCGTTGCTCGATGAGGCCGAGGCGTTGATCGTGGCGGGTGTAGAAGGTTTCACAGGTGTGTCTGTCGATGCGGTGGGATTGGGCTGCACCGGCGCATCCTTGGTAGGCGTGGTGGTATTAGTGGCGTTGGACAATTCCGTGGTCTGGCTCTGCGGCATGGATGAAGGCTCCTGAGAAGTGACAGGTGTTTGAGAAGATGAAGCAGCAGCGATACGAGCCGACGTGGCCGCGTCCGCGCCGCTGTCGACGAAGGAGATCTCTTTCAACGTGGCCTTGCGGACCACATGCAACGGCCCTCGGAAGCTGCGGCCATTGACGATCACGTCCTGGCCGTTGGGCACGAACTCGACGTCCACCACCGCCGCGCCGATGCTGGCCTGCCAGGGGAAGCCGTTGCCGGCGCTCCTGGCTACGTCCCGCGCCCACGATGTGTCCCGGCTGATGATGCCCTCTGCAATCACTTTTCCGTTCTCGACAATCACACGCTGGGTATGGCCCACGCCCTGGCGCGGGTTGTGGTCCAATCGGACGGGGATGTCCTGGCGGTCAATGGCCAACCCTTCCAGGTCCACCACGACTGGATGCGGGAACCCGGTGATGCGCATCGTCCCACCGGTGTACGCCACCATCTGAAAACGCGGCCCCCCGCCCCCGGAAGCTCCGCCCCCAAAAGCTTCCGGGGGCTTTCCATCGGGAGCGGCCTGGGCTTCGATGGTGATCGGGCATTCAAACGTAATGAACTCAGGCTGCGTCGACGTGGCTGTCATCGTGGTCGTCAAGGTCATCCTCCTGTTCGATGGGTGCTTGAGGTTCAGTTGAAGGCGTGGACGAAACAGTAAGCCCCAGTTCACGCATGAGCGCCAGTTCCTTGGCGCGTTGATGCAGCTCCACTTCCCAGTCCTTGCCCTGGCGGGCATACTCAGCTGCGAGTGTCGTCGTGTTGCTGCTGAGCCTGGTGGCTTGGGCGCTGGCTTCCTTGGCCGGGTCCACATGCTCGGTGCCATCAAAGAACCAGAGATGCGGCAGGTAGCCATCAAAACGTCGGCGTAATCCGAATGCTGCTCGCGCCTCTTTCAGCCAGACCGCCAGGATGCGATCCAGCACCTGCTCGGCCAGATGCGCCTGTTCCACGCGAATCGATTTGAAATACGTCTGATGGTCCAATCGGCCCGAGGCGTAGTTGTAGCCGGCGCTATTGCCCGCCGCGACGTTGAACGGCAGGTTCAGGCAGCGGGCGATCTCGTTGAGGATCTCCTTCTTGAACTCGGCGTAGCTGGTCGTGGGCTGCTGGGCGTCAATCTGGCCCAATCGCCAGCCATCAGGCAGCACCGTGGCCATGCGTTTTTCCAGCGAGACGATGTCCATCGGCTCCAATGCCTGCGCCTCGCCGTTGGCCGGGGCATCGGTGTACAGCACAGCCGCGAAGTCAGCGGCGGTCTCAGCGGCGGCGATCACCGCCAGGGTGTAGCGCCGAAGCTGGGCGAACAACGGCAGCGCCGGTGTGATCTCCGGAATCCCCCGGTGCTGGCCCGGCCGATCCCCACGGAACCAGTGGATCACCGATGTAGCTGGCACCACGTCGTGGTCATTCATCCATGAGGCATATCCCATGTCGCCGGGATGACGCTTGAGGATGGTGTAGGCCTGCGGGTTGCCCCAGGCATCGAATGCAATCCCATCAATGGATTCCGATACACGCGAGCCTGCTGGCTCCACCACACGATCCGCCTCGACCAGCTGGACATCCAATTGCACCGCTGAATCCAGGCTGAGATTGATGCCCAGCACGGCGAACGTCTCACCATCGGTCGCCTTGGCCATGCGCATGGTGCGGAGCTTCTGGGCCAGGTTCACGGCCTTGGACCACTGCGCGAACGCCGCCTCCATCCGGCTGTTCACGCCGTCATCGTCACTGAGCAGTTGCAGGCGCGGCCCCGTGCCGATGCAGTCGTTGGCCAGCGTGAGCACGATGCCTTTTGCATAACTGTTGTTGGCCACCTCGTACCGCGCCCGCTGGCGCAGCTTGCGGCGGACCTCCGGCGACGCAGCGCTGTCGGCAGACAACCCGTCAGCCATCGCCCAGTGACGCGCGTTCTCAGCCGTCGTCTGCGCGGCGTCATACCGCGCCCGTAGCACCTTGGGGCTGCCCCCGACCGGGAAGGACCGTGGGGCCTTCGCTTTTCTATGGAACGGCCACATCATCAGACGGTCCCTCCCGGGGAAATCTTCGCCAGCTTGATTCCCAGCCCTTTGGACCGGGCAGCCTTCTTGGATTCCAGGTACTTGTCGGCCGCGATCTGGTCCTGCAAGCTGTGCTGCTCCACGCTGCCTGCGTCACCGCTGGCCTTCTTCGGGCCAGCAGCGTTCTCACGCAGTTTGGTTTCCAGTTCGTCGTTCATGACGGTTCCTGATGAAAGAGGCTGCAAGGAAAGAATGGAATGAAAACGCCAACCCGCAGAAGGCTTCTTGGGCTACAGCCTTCAGCCTTCTTCCCCCTGCATCCATCTACATCTCCCTCTGAGATGTTTTTGTTGCGTGGAATTTTCGGCCCACCCTCTACATCTGCAGTCGAAGGCCAAATGTTGCGCTGCAGTGTTCGTCCACCTATGTCTTTTTGCCGAAGCGACGTTTTTTTTGCGTGGATTGCAGGAAAATCTGAAAAAATCTCAGGCGCTCGCTTTGTTCTGCATCGCCGACAGCTTGAGGCGTGGGCGAGGCACACCGGACAGGTTGGCCATTCCAGACAGAGCCGCGCCCTGCATGGACGCACCGACGGCGCAGCCCACCAGGCAGTCCAGCCAGTGGTTGTCCGGTCGCGTGGGACGGAGCTTCCACTCATCCACCGTCCGGCCCTGTGCCATCGTGCGCACGCGGTACTCGGACGTCAGGTGATCCGCCAGCATGCGGTGATGCCTCGGCTCGTGGCCATAGAGCGACAGGCAACCGGGATCGCCCATCGCTACGGCCAGGCGCGCATGCACGAAGCTCTTCCAGTAGTTCGTGTCCACCAGGACATGCCTAACTTGGCGCTTCCCGATGACGTTGGGGATGCGCCAGTGCAACCCGACGCGCTCGCCACGCTTGCGCTTGTATTCTGAAAACGGAACGCTCGATGCGCCGACGTACCGGCCATGACTGGGCACGAGCAGCCCTGCGTACTGGCTCTGCCGGCAGAACTGATAAACGACATCCGTGCTCTGGCCCCAGTTGGCGTCGATCAGGCAGCGGTCGATGCGCATCTCAAGGCCATCCTCACGACGATACGCCCGACCGAGTTGCTCCTGGCAGAGCTTTTCCAGGCCGCCATGGATCTGGCCCTCCATACCCGCCCCTGGAATGGCTTGGCCCAAGGTGGCTGTCAGGTTGTTGAGCGTGAAGTAACCCCCTTCGGTTCTTCCCTGTTGGGGCCATGATCCGTAGTCCACGATGTACCCGGTAAAATCCTGCTCCCACGCGCAGATCATCCAGAACAGCACCTTCTGCTGCACGTCAACAAACATCGTCAGCCAGTTGCAGTTGTCTGGGATCACCCCCGGAAGGTAGCCGTTGAGTTTCGCGGCGATCACTTCCGGGGTGAGCATCTCCTCGCCGACGGCTTCGAGGATCGGTTCGTTCTGGTATTCCGCGAAAAAGGCAGCCTCGTCGCGTAATTTCAGGTTCATGGCGTGCTGGATGGCCGACAGCTCGTCCTCGTTATAGCGTTGCGGCCAAGCGACGACCGCACCGGCGTCCATCGCTTGGCGGTTAGCGCGATAGAACTCGGTCGCCTCGCTGCCATCGCCATCGTTGCGAAGGGAGTCGGCGCGAAGCTCGGCGTAACGTGACCACAGTTTTTCACTCGATGGGAACGCATAGACCATCTTTGTGCGTTCACCCTGCCACTCCGGGTGCTTGTCCCGGCTGAGGATGTTGTCGGCCATGTCGCCGGGACGGATGACCGTGCAGGCCATCAGCCCGGCGATCTTCCTTCCGGGACCGGCCATGCCCAGCACATCTCCAGCCAGGATCGCCTCACGCCTCTGGGATTGGGATGGCGACCATGCGGATTCCGTCGTCTGCGGGTCGTCCACCAGCACGAGTTGCGGACGCACCACCTGGCCGTCGGCGCGGGCGTAGTTCTGGCCTCGGATGTCAGAACCCTTCATGCCGCTGCAGGAGATCACCACCCCGGAAGCTTTGTTGCCGGGGACATCAATCGTGGGCAGCACGATACGGTCGGACGCCCAGTCGATGCGGGTCGGCTGCCCCCGGAATTTCTGGCCTTTCTGGCGGTTGGTGATGCGTTCCAGGCACTGGATGGGATACGTCACCTCCGGGAAGTCGGCCTGCAGCAGCGGATTGGTCTCCAGCCAGACCTTGATGTTCTCCAGCAGGTCCCGCGCCCGCTCAGCGCTGGCGGCGATCAGGCAGACGAACGGCGTCGCGCCGATCAAAGCCGACCACAAAACTGCCGTCTGGCAGAGGACCGTCTTGCCCGATCCACGTGGCATCGCCATGGCGAACAGGCCGCCGGTGCGCACGGCTTTCTCGATCTTGTCGATCACCCGCAGATGGTCGTTGGACCAGGGCAGGTAAAAGACTTCCGAGAAATACATTTCACAAAACCGCCGGAAGCCCCCCGGAACATTCCCGCACTCGGCCTTGCGATGTGGATTGGCCACCTCTGGCAGCTCGCCGATGTCCTGCGCCGCGCGCACTAGCTCCGCGTTGCGCTGGGCCTGCCTGGCCTTGATCTCTTCATACGTCAATGGGCCTTCGGATCGATTCTCGCGCTGCTCGAAATACTGCATCGTCAGCCAGGCCGCGTAGCGGAACAAATCCACCGTCCTGGGATTCCGGGGGTCGCTGATGGCAAAACCGGCCCGCTCGCGGTGGCGGTGCAACTGGCGCTCGTTGATGACCTCACCCTGGCCCGCCGAGTTGAGCAGGCGCACCAGCGTGGAGGGTTTGACCTGGCGGGGGTTAATCATTTTCCGGGGTTCCAGGGATTCCGGGGGCGGTTCCGGGGGCGGGGGCATGCGTCACATCCTTGGCCAGCCAGGCCGTGTACTGGACCAGGTTGATCGTGTCGTTTCCCTCAATGCCCTCCCGCAGCAGATCGCCCGCCTCGGCCACTTCGCGCACCTGGTCCTCGATGATCCGTCGGTTCAGCGCGGCCGACAGCACCCTGGCCACGTCGGCCACGGACATCGCGGTGATCTTCAAGGAGGGCTGTTTTTCTCGTGAATTCATGCATTTCCCCACAAGTCAGATTCTTCCCCACATGTTGCGGAATCCGCTTGATGTGTCTTCCAAGCTGAGGCTCAATGTGCATGTCACCACGACGTTCAAAGGAGAACAGACATGCGGAACCGCGTAAGCCACCACGATGAAGAACCCGCCACCATCCAGCGCGACTGGCACGACCTGAAGCCCGACGACGTGGTCTTCTTCGGCGACGGCTGGCACGAGGTCGCCGACGCCTGCCTGATTGGAAAGAACACATTGCTGCTCAAGATTCGGATCAGCATCCACGGCCGCCACTACACCGAAACCCACCGCGTCCGCCTCACCCCTGGCCACAAGGCCACATGCCGCGCCTGAACCACCCATCAACAAGGAGCCACGCCATGACCAAGCCCAAGCAGAACCCAAGCCTGATCGACGCCTTCAACCGGGCCAAGTCCGACATCGCCAGCCTCGCCGACTGGCTCGAATGCGAGCTTCAGAAGCAAGACGTCAACAAGGCCACCTGGACTGACGTCAATCAACTGGAATACGTCCGCGCCAGGTTGACCGAAGTCCTGGCGTCTTTCTCCGGCATTGAAGAACAGCAAATCAAACGCAGCCTCGACGAACTGCACATGTGATGCGGGGAGTCGAGCACCATCACCCCTTTTCAAAGGAGCTATGCGATGAAGAAGGATGAGATCAAAATCGGACAGGTCTACGCCGCCAAGGTCAACGACAAGGTCGTGCCCGTGCGAATCGAGAAGGAAAACCCACGGGGCGGATGGGAAGGCATCAACCTGAACACCAACCGCCCGGTCAGGATCAAGAGTGCCCAGCGATTGAGGCAGGCCATCCAGCGTGACGACATCGCCGAAACCGTGGAAGCGGTCGCTAGCGGCAACCTTGCCGAGGGGGTGGCCATTCCCAAGCCCTCGAAGAAACAGCCCGCGCCGCCCAAGTCCAAGCCCGCCCGCGCCAAGCGCACCGGCCCGTCGCTGATCGAAGCGGCCATCCAGGTGCTGGGCGAGAACAAGCAGCCCATGACCTGCACGCAGATGGTCGAGGCCATCCTCGAGCGGAAGCTCTGGTCCAGCACCGGCAAGACGCCGACAGCCACGCTGTACAGCGCCATCCTGCGCGACATCCAGAAAAAGGGAGAGAGCGCCCGCTTCGTCCACGTCGCACGCGGCCAGTTCCAACTCAACCCATCTTTCACTGGAAAGAAGGAGGCTTGAAGCATGGCCACCCGCTCCCAAAGAAGCGTGTTGTTCGACGTCGCCGATGAGCACCTGGTCCGCACCGTGGTCCTGCCCAATAGCCGCCGGTACGTCCAGCGATGCACCAGGGCCATCTTCGAGGCAACCACCCACGCCATCGAGGAACACCACGCCAACGGTGTCACGCTCGACGAACTGGTCGAAGCCATGGGGGCGCCCCATACCCAGGTCGCCGTGGCGCTGGACTTCCTCCAGGCCCATGGCTGTGTCGAGATTCGGCATCGCCGTAGCTACGCCGCTTCCAGCTGTCTCCACGAGGACGCCATGACCCAATATCTGTACCTGGCCGAAGCGCCGTACTGAAACCATCCCACTACTTCTCCTTTCGCCCCGGCCACGCTGGCTGGGGTGTTTCTCAGTCCTGGCGAAGAAAAAACTTGTCCATGCCTCTTGGTGTGCTACAATGTCTTACGCCATGAGCACACTCACCATTCGCATCCCGGACGACCTCAAGAAGCAGCTCGAAACCTTCTGCGAACAGCGGCATCTGCCATTTAGCGACGTGGTCCGTGATTCACTGCGACGCTACCTGGCCGTGGAGCAGTTCCGGGGGCTGCGGCGCAGGACGCTGCCTTTCGCCGAGGCGCAGGGTCTGCTGACGGACGAGGACGTCTTTCGGAAGATCTCGTGAAGATCGTCCTGGACACCAACGTCCTGCTGGCGGCGTTCGCTTCGCGCGGCTTATGCGAGGCGGTGTACGAGGCCTGCCTGATCCACCACGAGATCGTGCTCAGCGAGCACATCCTTGGGGAACTGCGTCGCCATCTGCCTCGTGTCCTGAAAGTCAGCGCCGAACATGCCGACGAGGTGGTCACGGCCATTCGCGGCCAAGCCGTCATGGTGACACCTGTCCCCGTGCCCAAGGATGCCTGCCGCGACGCCCACGACTTGCCCGTACTGGGAACGTTGGTCGCTGGCGACGCCGACTGCCTGGTGACAGGCGACGACGACCTGTTGGCGCTGGGAGAGTTCCGGGGCAAGCCGATCCTTTCACCTCGCGGGCTGCACACGCTCATCAGCTGATGTGTCGTCTTCCACTTCTTTGTTTTCAAGGCGCTGGGCCTTCTTCCCGACGAAATCCTCCCATCGCTTGACGATGACATCGCAGTACAACGGGTCCAGTTCCATGAGGTAGGCCTTGCGGCCTGTCTGCTCGCAGCCCATGAGCGTGGAACCGCTGCCGCCAAAAAGGTCCAGCACGTTGTCCCCCGGAAGGGAGGAGTACTGGATCGCTTTCACGGCAAGCTCGACGGGCTTTTCCGTCAGATGAACCATGTTCTGCGGGTTGACCTTCTTCACATGCCACAGGTCGGTGGCATTGTTGGGGCCGTGGAACTTGTGGCCCGCGCCGAGCTTCCAACCATAAAAACAAAGCTCGTACGCGCCCATAAAATCTTTTCTTGTGAGGACGGGATGTTGCTTGTCCCAAACCAGCGCCTGGCTGAAATACAACTCAGCCTTCTCCAGCGGCGCGGGGTAGTTGGCCAGGTTGGCATAGCCGCCCCAGATGTAGAACGACCCGCCGGGTTTGAGCACACGTGATGCATTGGAGAACCAGGCCAGCAGCATCTCGTCGAAGGCTTCGCGCGTCACAAAGTCGTTGGCCAGGGGGCGATCTTTTGCCCGCATTTTGCGCGTGGTGGCCTGTTTTTCACCCTGACGGGCTACGTCGAACGACTGGTGGTGGCCACGAGCGCGTTTTTCCTGTTTGCTGGAAACGCTCTCAAAACTGGACAGACCCGCTGCGATGGCATTGTTACTGCGCGGCTCAACCTTCACGTTGTAAGGCGGGTCCATGTTCACCAGATGGATGACATTGCCATCCAGCAGCTTGTCCAAATCGGATGGACTGGCGCTGTCGCCACACATCAGGCGATGATTGCCTAGCACCCAGATGTCACCTTTCCGGGTGATGGCTTCATCCGGCGGTTCGGGGATTGTGTCTGGATCGGTCAGACCTTCGATGACGCCTTGGGCCTGGTTGAGCAGCTTGGTCAGTTCATCCTCATCGAATGCCAACACATCCATATCAAACCCGGCGTCGCCTGCGTCGACCAGTTCGCGCAGCTCGTTGAGCTCAATAGGCAGGATGTCCATGTCCCATTCGGCGATCTCGCCGGTTTTATTGTCGGCAATGCGATAGGCACGGACTTGCTCTGGTGTCAGGTCGGTAGCAACATGCACAGGGACTTGGGTCAGGCCGAGTTTCTGTGCTGCCTTCCACCGCGTGTGGCCGGCAATGATGATGCCATCACCATCCACCACGATGGGTTGACGAAAACCAAAGGTGGTCAGTGAGGCTGCCACGGCATCCACCGCCTGATTGTTCATGCGTGGATTGCGTTCATATGGCTGAATGTCGTTGATTTTCCACAGTTCAACCTCAAAGGTAGTCGTGGTCATAGGCCAATCTCCTTGTGAAAATTCACTTGACGTGTGATTGAAAATGCATTTCAGAAAAAACACGGACAGCGCAACAAACTGTGCCTAACTTCTCGACGCGTTCCCCTGGTATCAGGAGCGTCATGTCCACCAAGTACCTATGCCACTCTGGCAGGCCAGTTCCCCACTGCCACAGTGGCAGATTGTGGGGAAGTCGACCCTTCGCGCCCGTTGGCACGTGTGGCGATCCTCGAATCGCTGGCGTGGTTGTACGTCTGCTGGCGTGCGTTGGAACGTGGGCCAACGTGGTGCGACTGGTTGGCAGGAGGTTTTCTTTTGTGTCGTCGCCCCAGCGCCGGCGTTGGTCGGGATTCGTGGTGAGGTGCGCCCCTTTAGGGGGCGCACTCACCACGAATCCAACCCGGCGCTTTGCTTTCGTGGTGCGCTCGTGTGTTGAGCGCACCACGAAATGAAATGGGTTTCGTGATGCGCCGGATTTACTCGTCTCACCACGAATCTTCATGGCTGATTTCCCTGGGATTGAGAGGTGTTGGAGGCCGCCGAGCCGCGCACGTATTCGCAGGGCTGGTTACGTTTGGCAGCGCCAAGGCGAAGAACCAGCCCCTCGGCTTCGGCCTGGCGAAGGAGGATGCGGGTGCGATATTCCGACAGACCTGCCTGCATGGCAGTCGTGAAGATGGCGGTGCGCGTGGTAGGCGTGTCAGTGATGAATGTCTCGGTGAAAATCTGTGTGGTCCATGCGTCCTGTTGTTTCTCACTGCGCTTCTTGCCGGGTTCGGCTCGCAGTTGATGCGGGTCCAGGTCGTCAGCGGGCATCCAGATGGGGAACTCGCGTCGCAGACAGAACGGCGAGATCGGCGGCCAGGAGCGCACCGCCGCGTCCATGACCATCACGTCTTCCTCCTCATGTGGGCGAAGGATGACATGCGTGTCCGTCGCACGGCTCTGGCTGCCCGCGCCTGCGCCCACGTCCGTGACGCTCTTGGCCGACTGGTTGCCCTTGGTCGTGTGATGGATGAGCACGAACGAGCAGCCCAGCTCATCGGCATAACGGTCGATCTGGTTGTAGAGCGACGCCATCGTGCCGTTGTCGTTCTCGTCCATGTCGCGCGGCATGAAGCGATAAAAAGCGTCGAGGATGATGACCTTGTACTGGCCTTTGTGTAATCGCTGGAAGAAGCTGCCCAGCGAGAAGATGTCGTACAGGCGGCCGCGCAGGTTCAGCACACGCACGCGCCGGCCGTAGGCCGACATGGGAATGTTGCGGGCATTGCCCACCTTGGGAATGCGGTCGGAGGATGTCTCGGCGTGCAGTTCGTTGTCCAGGATGAGCACGTCGCCTTGTTCGCAGGGGTATTGATCCAGCCAGGCGCTGCCCGTGGCGATGGCCAGCGCCAGGTCGGTGACGAGCCATGACTTGCCCATCTTGGGCGCGGAGATGAGGTTCATCGTCTCGCCCTCACGCAGCAGGCCATGGATGATGGGCGGGCGCAGCGTGGGGTAGGTGACCACCAGGTCTTCAACGCAGATGGGTTCCAGATCGTCAAGCGCTGGTGGTGAAAGAGTAATGCCTTCCAGGTTGGCCCCTTGGAGCGGTGTCGTGGTGGATGATCCGTACCCTTGCGTGCGCAGTGCTGACGCCGCCTTGGCGTAATCGCCACCATGTTCCAGCAGCGTGTAGATGGCAAATGGCGCGTAGGCCCGGTTTGATTCGAATGGTGATGCATTGGCGCTGAAGACATAGAAAACGCCGTCCTTGAGCGTAGCCGACCAGCCGGTGTTTTTGCCTGGACGTCGCCAGTATTCGTTCTCGCCTGATTTAGCCAGCGTCCAGCCATGCTGCTGCAGGACATTTCGGGGGTCAGTCCGACGGTTGTAATCGTCGCCGGGTCTGTTGCTGCCGCTGGAGTCTGGTGTCACATGTAACTGCACAGGCTGATCGACTACCGGAGGTTGGTATTCATTCAATCCCCACGCGGCCTGAAGCAGGATGTCACGTTCATCAGTCGTCAACACGGGCAGGTTCGTCAGGTCTCCTTGGATATGTTCGTAGCCCGGCGTGGGTGAGCAGAGGAACAGTCCGCCCTGGCCACGGGTCTCGATCAAAGTGACAACCCGGTCATTGGTCTTGCGCTGGGCCAGCTTGAAACTGCCACAGACGGGATCGACGCTGCGGTAGACGACATGCATGCCACCTGAGGGCGTGTCTTCGATGAACAGACGGTTGGCCAATTCGTGGGGAATACGGTCCAGCCAAGCCAGGAACAGTTCTCCCTTGGCGTCGAAGTCGATCATCTCCAGTTGGTTCGATACTGAGCCGCAAAGGATGCAGAGAGCATCGTGGGGTTGGTTGAACCACGCAGACAGCTCTGCCTCAGTGGGCAGGCGGTCCTGGTAGCGTTTCCACGCACCGATGGCCGGGCGTTTTTCGGCCCGGATCGCCGGCAGGACGCACAGTCCCGCATTCAAATAAGCATGGGCGACGTTGTTCAGCATTCGACGGAATCCTCAATGCCGATCTTTGTCATGCCATCGAGTTTCCGATGGCAGATTCGACATAACCAATAGACCCGCAATGGTTGGTGATAATCAGGATGATGCATTTCAAGATTCGTCTTACTGCCACAGAAATGACATGGTTCACGATGCAGCCTGCCATCCCGCAGAGCATTGCCTGCCATCGTTCGTGCCTTGCGTTTGTGGGACTGGCATGCATTGCGGCTCCGCAGATAATCCTTGCGTCTTTGAATTCGATGCGGCAATGCAGACCGCTGGCGATCATATTCGCGGTAGTGGTCAATTCGGCGATGGCGATTCTGCATGGTGTCGGCTTGAGTGCATTCCTTACACTTGTTCAGGTGGCCGTCAGCCATCCGAGGATGAGCATAAAACCCATCAAGGCTCAGCCACCGACTGCATTTGAAGCATTGTTTCTCCATGAGCGTTTTCAAAAAGGAATCTGGTCCTCGGGAATGTCCAAGTAATCAGGTTCACCGCCAGCCAGATCGCCGACGGTCATGGCAGGTGGCTTGTCGCCAAGCAGGTGCTTGACGATGCGGTCGTATTTCTCGCCTGTGACGGATCGCACCGTGATCGCCAGCGTGGGCGCAAGTGAACCCGCCTCGGCCAATTCGACGGCTTCATCCACATTCACCGGGCAGGGATCGCTGGACCGCGCCTGCCACCAGCGCTCCGCCTTCTGGCGTGCATAGCTTCCGGGGTGATGCTCAATGCAGACCCACTCGCTGTGATGTTCGTTGAAGGCGACCTGGTAATCGACACGCAACGTTCTGGGATGGTCGGGCGGAGCGTTGCGTTTGAGGTGGGCCGAGTAGTACACCGCCTTCACGTCGTATTCGATCTCGGTGACCTCGCCGCTGATGACGCCGCCCGCATGGGCGCTCGCGTCATGCCTGGCTTTGTCCGGCGGCGGAAACGCATGACCGCACTCAGGGCAGGTGGTGTATGACGCATGAATCAACGCCTGACATTCAGGACACTCTTTGGCGGGTGCTTCACCACTTCCGGGGGGGCGGTCCTTGACCTGCAACGCGTCTACAGGGCCATGGCGCAGCACATTGCCGCCATAGTCCAGCACCAGACAGTCTTCCTTCCGGGGGTGAAGGCGGAAGCCACGTCCCACCATCTGGTAATACAGTCCCGGCGAGTTGGTCGGACGAAGCAGCACCACGCAATCAATGCCTGGCGCGTCGAACCCGGTCGTCAGCACATTCACGTTGACGAGGTATTTGATGTCACCCGCCTGAAAACGCTTGAGGATTTCGTCCCGGAAAATTCCGGGGGTGTCGCCGCAGACAAAGTCGCATTCATGGCCCATCTCCTGAAGCACACGTTGGACATGCTGAGCGTGCTGCACGCCTGAAGCGAAGATCAGGACGCTGTGGCGATCTTGGGTCAGCTCAATGATCTCGTAACAGGCCGAGCGCACCAGGGCGTCGTCATCCATGAGCGCTTCAACTTCCCCCGGCAGGAATTCACCTGCGCGTACATGCAGGTTCTGAAAGTCGGCCTTGCGCTTGCCTGCCTTGGCCTTGAGCGGGCAGAGGTAGCCCTGCGCGATCAGTTCGCGCACGCCAATCTCATAGCACACATGGTTAAGCAGGCCTTCCGGGGGCGGCGAGCAGATGGTGCCCGTGGCCATGCGGTACGGCGTGGCGGTCAGGCCGACCAGGCGCACATTTGGATTGACGGCCCTGGTGTCATTTAAGAACTGCTGGTACATCCCATCGCCTGCGGGCGGGATCATGTGTGCTTCATCCACCAGGATCAGGTCGAATCGTCCAAGCTCGCGGGCCTTGCGATAGACGCTCTGGATGCCCGCGACGAGGATGGCCTTGTCTGTGTCCCGGCTCCTGAGACCGGCAGAGTAGACGCCGATCTGATGCCAAAGATCGGGCGCTGCGATATGCAGCTTGTCCACGGCCTGCTCAAGCAGTTCCTTTACGTGCGCCAGGATCAGCACACGCCCATCCCATAGCTGCACGGCGTCACGACAGATGGTGGCCATGATGGGCGTCTTGCCGCCTGCCGTCGGGATGACGACACAGGGGTTGTCATCCCGACAGCGCAGATGGTCATAGGCAGCCTGAATCGCTTGGGCCTGGTATGGACGCAGCGTCAGCACGTTTGAGCCTATGGGATGGATCAGCGACTGGGCACTCAACCCTTTGTCTCCTCAGGCAGCGGAAACAGTTCACGGGAAGCGGGGTAGATGCGGGCGAGGTTCTCGCCCTTGAGCCAGGCCGACAGCGTTCGTTCGACCTTGCCATAACGCTGCATGCGTTGGCTGTAGGAGCCGCCTCGGTTGTCCCGCAGGTGCTGGCGAAGTAGCACGATGACGCCCTCATCGTCGCTGGTCACGATGCCGGTGGTCAGCTTCCTGCAAAAATCCTTGAGCATCACGTGGTCCACGGCGTAATGCGCCCGCGCGACCACGGCCCGTGTCGTGGCGGTGTTCACACCCCGCGCGGACACGACGCCCGGCAGGTTCACCAGGGCAAACTCAATGGCGTCATGATGCACCCGCAGCGACAGGGAGGCTTCCGAGGGGGAGAGCGCCGGCGGATTGCCGAACCCGCCCAGCATGCCACGCAGCACCGCCAGACGATGGCTGCCCACGTCGCCGTTCTCGCCTGCGATGTTGAGGATGTCCGCCATGGAGCGGGACTTGCCACAATCGATGGCCATCATGGACTGGGGATCGATGCCGCGCCATACGAACATTTCGACGCTGATGCCCGCCATGCAGATCGCCCACAAACGATGCTGGCCATCCAGGAGCGTGCCGTCGGGACCAAAGGCGATCCCGGCATGGGTCAGCGTCCACTTGCCTTCGACCATGTCGCGGGCCAGGCGCTGGACATGGCTGTCGGAGACCTTGCGGTTGTTGGTGTTGGCCGTCTCGAGCCACTGCATGGCCTGGTCGGGCGTGATGGACATACGCTGGCAGACAGGTTCGATGGAAGAGGATCGGGAGTTCGTGGTCATGCGGCACCTTCTTTCCGGGGCTGGAGATAGGAAGTCAAGGATTGGATCAATTGACGGGCATAGTCCGCACCCATGGCGGCTACGATGGCGCGAGCGCCGAAGGCGGGATCATGTGGCAGGTTGAGGTGGGTCTGCGCCAGCGCGGGGCGAGATTGGCGGATGGGGTTCATTTTCGGGTGGTCAACCTCGTGCGATTGACTGCGGATGCCGCTGTGGCCGATCCGAGCAGTATGCTGACGGTATTTTCGGCCTGCCCGCGACACTTCACGGACTTCATCTTGTGATCGATCACATGATGCGCTCATGCTGCCTGCCAGCCGACAGACATACTCACGCGACACGCCACAGGCCTTGGCGATGTCGGTGTGAGGCCACGCCGACCATTCCTTGTCTTCCAGCATCGTCAGGACTGCTTTCCGTTTATCTGCGGCAGTGCGCCGCAACCCGTGATCGGCATTGGCTCCGACGGAATGAAGGATGGCGTCGCGCTGCGTGCCCTGATGAACAACCGCCTGGATGGTGTCGCGGCCGATCTTCCTGCTGGCCCAGTAACGGTGGAACCCGTCAGCCAGCCAGTAAGTCGCGCCGTCGAGGAACACGATGATCGGCGTGAGATCGACGCCATTGCGATAATGCTCGGCGTAGTCCGCCACCACCTGCTCGTCGATGGCGACGCGAGGCTGCGTTCCGCCATCAATGCGGATCTGGTCAAGCCTGAGGGTCTGTGTTTCAGTTGTCATGGGGATGCTCCAATTCACGATTGGCCAGGGGACGGTCGCACAGCAGGCAGCGCCGCAGAGGTAACGTCTCGATGTGGATTTCCAGACGGCCAGGTGGATCGACCTCACATCTACGTGTGACAAGCAAGTCCACTTGGCTGTCGTCCTCATAGACGCCAGCATGCTCAAACGCATCAAGCGTGGATTTCTGGATGTTGTCCAGATCACGCCTGCGCCGATCCGGCGGAAAGGCGTCCATCGCCAGCGCGATGCGACCCCCGGATGGCGGCTTGCGCGGGCCGTTGCTCCCGCCTCTTTCGGGGGCCAGGAGGGCCTGGACGTTCTCGCGGAACGCCCGGCCCTCCCGGCTGATGACCGTCCGGCCATGGAAGTGTCGCCAGTAATGATTCACGCTCGGCGGGTAGGGAAGGACAAGCTTCACCACTTGGCCTCCTTGTTGCTCCATTTGGCGTCGTTTGCCCATTCGGCGAACCGCATCAACAGGACGACCAGCAGAATGAATGGGCCATAGAACAGTGACAGGAGAAGCCACTCCACCCGTTGCAGTTGTGTCCAGCGGCCGAACAGGCGGACGCATTCGTCTCGAACAAAGATGTAGCCCAGCGGCGCGCAGCAGAGCCAGGCGATCAGGATGGATTCATTAATGCTCATAATGTTTCCTTGTTTCACGTGGATTGAAAGAGTGTGTTCATCGCTTCCAGGGCGGTGTGTTGCTGTGAATGGGAGCCTGCGGAGCTGGCGTGGTGTTGGCGCTGGGCTTTGCCTCATACCCTTTGACCTCATTGGTCAGTTCATCGCCGCCGGGAATGTCGGATCGTTTCTTCACCTTGACCGTGATGACCAGCGGCAGGTTGTGCAGTTCCACGCTGTCACGCGGCTGCATCACACCAACGGCCCGACAGATGGCGGACAGGTTGCCCCGCGCAATCTTGACCGTCATCGGGTTGGGGTGGTTCACGCACAGGCGATCCCAGACCTTGCGCCCCCGGAATTCGCCCTCCAGCACCTCGAAAGTGAGCTGGAGGTAGCTGCCGCTATTGTTCTTGGTGGGCTTCAGTTCCGATTCGGTGATGGCCACCACGTACTTGCCAGCCGGGATCGGCTCATACGCGACCGTGGGGTCCACCTGCGTTGCATCGAATCCATTGAGGTTTGCCATGGTTCATTCACTCCTGAAGGTTGGATGTTGGAATTTGCGATTCGGTGTCGACGAGACGAAGCGTTGGTGCGGGTTGAGGTGAGGGTTGATTGGTTGATGAAGGTTGAGCTGCCAGCCCTTGCATGAGCGCCTGCCAGGACAGCGGCAATTCCGGGGGCAGGCCGTAACGGTTCTTGGCTACGCAGGCCGGGCTGCCGACAGTGCGGAGGATGCGCTCGCCCCCGTCTTTCCCCAATCCTGCGGCAATGGTGCGCTCGCGGTTGAAGCCTGCCTCGTGCGTCTGGGTGATGATCTTGCGCGTGGCGAACAACACACCATCAGCCCATTCAGTGATCAGGGCCGTAGCGTGCTTGTGCAGGCGAGGAGAATACCGGTCATAGGGCGCATGCTCCGGGTCCTCGAACTTCTCGACCTTGGCGTGCGCCAGCAGGATGACACACAGACCTCGTTGGCTTCGGAGCAAATCCAGATCGTTGAGCAAGGAGCGCCAGTGTGTCAGGGCATGGGTGTAGCCCCTCGCGTAGCCACCATCGACCTTCTCAATGCTGGAGACGCCGTACTGCTCGCACAGCGCATCGAAGATCAGTCGTTCGAGCCAGTCCACGCTGTCGATGACCACGCTCTGGTAATCATGGTCCTGGTGCAGCAGGTCAGCCAGCGCCGCCTTCACGTCCTTGAACGACCGCATCAAAGGAAAGCTCGCGCAATCGATCTGGTCCAGGCCATCCTCGGTCGGCACAAAGATGGGATTGGGCGCGTGGGCTGCCAGGGTGGATTTGCCGATGCCCTCAGTCCCGTAGACCAGCAGGCGTGGCGGCGTGTGGCGTCGGCCGATGTGGATGCGTTGCAACATGCTCATGAGTGATTCTCCAGTTGCCAATTGATTGGGTTCAAAGTGAAAGGCAGGCACGGGAGTCGAACCCGCGTCCGCACGACGTCGGCTTATGAGGCCCGCCATGCGGATCACCCGACCTGCCAGAAGCGCCCGAAGAGTGGCGTTGAGTTGGATGGACCCGCCACAATCCGCTCGGGCGCGGAGAGATGCTTGGTTGAGGAGCTACGCGGCATCGAGCAGGCGGATTTCTTCGTAGCCAGTAGGCCAGTGGTCCTGCTCCCGACAAGTCTGAAGGCGGCGGATCGCCGCTTCGTTCCCCTGGCGGGCGATGGCCAGCGTGTCGTCACTCACACGCCAGACGCCGCAACGGAACGGCTCGATCTTCTCGATGGCGATCAGGTGAACAGGCACGTATTCACCAATGACCTGGGCCAGCACGGCCTGGTAGAACGCCATCTGGTTGTGATAGCGCCGGCGTTTGACCTCGTTCTCGAACCAGGCTACGTCGGCGGTAGTCTTGAGGTCCACGATGCCCCGATGCGGATGCAGCCAGTCGATGCGGATCTGGCATGGCAGGCTGCAATAATCAGCGCGGGCCACGCCTTCGGACCGGCCATACAGGATCAGATCGACGGCCTGTTCGTTCATGGCCACGCCGGAAGCCATCTGTTCGATCAACTCCAGGTCATCGTGATGGACGCCCGGCTTCCCCTGCGCCTTGCACCAGTCGCTGAACGCCTTGGTGTTGCTGGCGTAAGGCTTGCCGGTGGTTTTGTTGATCGGACCACCCAATGCGTACTGTGTCTCATAGGCATCTCGACCTTCGAGGATGCGCACATGCGCCGCCGTGCCGATGCGCATCGCTGGCGTGACCTCCTCACGCACCAGTCCCAATCGCTTCTTGCGATGCAGCCACGGGCAACTCATGAAATCCAGCAATTGATGGCTGGACAGGTACTGGTTTGCCTTGGCGTGATAGTCCTGCGCCGACTCGACGGCCATCACGTCTAGGTCAATTGAAAATTCAGGGGCCAATGCGTAATCCAACGTCATCGAAATTCCTCTTCCGAAAAGTCCCATGGAGCAAAGGGATGCCATGTAGGGGGCAAGCTTCATCGCGGACACAGGTCTTGCGGCTCAAAGCCCGCCTTGACCAGCTTTTTCCGCAGTTCTTCGATCGCTCGGCAGATGGAGCTGCGGTTCCAGCCCAATTCCCTGGCGGCCTGGGGTGGGGATTGTTCCATCAGCAAACACGCCACCTCTCGCAGGCGGGGCGTCAGGCCATGCATGAATGCTTCAAGGTCCAGCCGCAGGTCGACACGCTGGGTTTCCGTCAGGACGCCCTGGGAGGGATCATTGGTCACCAGTTCGTTGCCATCACTCAGTGGGTGGGTCTGGTTCATGAGCATGCGGCGCTGACGCAGGGTGTCGCGGATGATCTTCCGGGCCAGTCGCCTGAGCACCCGGCTGATGAAGGTGCGCTGGCTGCTGCGGCTGGCGTCATGCCGTTTCAACGCGGTGTACAGCTCGACGTACATCTCTTGCTGGCAATCCTCGGTGTCCTCACGTGACAGACGCAGCCGGCGCTTGAGGTGCATGGCCCAGTAGCTGACACGCTGGGCGATGTATCGCTCCATCTCGATGCGACAGACGGGGATGTCCGGCAGGGTGATCGTGGTCATGGTTGATTCCTTGTGTCGATGCCCAGTGGCTTCATTGGGTTACCTATGCGGTTGAAAATGAAAATGTCCGCTTACCGGTCTTGTTCAGTGAAAAAAGTGAAAATTTGTCGGATGGCATGGATCTGCTTCCTGACTTGCCGTCGTGAAATGCCGAATCGCCTGGAAGCGTTCAGGACGCCATGCTCGGCCACGTGCATGACCAGATCACGTTGCTTAGCTGACAGGCATGACAGCATGTGCGCCAGCTCGTCACGGGTTTCCAGCAGCTCCGTGGCACAAGGAACGGCGTCTTGCAATCGACGCTGGTGATCCGCATCCGTGACAGAGGCGGCACGTGTGGTTTCAGATCCGTCTGAATCCACGAAGGTGTGATCAAGGGAAGTGGACTGTCGCAGGCCACCGCGTTTTTCAGCTTTCTTGTCTCGCAGCAACTGCATGATCCATGTCTTGATGACATGGGTGACAAAGGCCTCGACGTTGCCACGCGCCGAGTCGTACTGGTCGGCGACCTCCAGCAAGTGCAGCAGCATGTCCTGCTGAAGATCGTCAGCGTCGGATCGGCTGAAGTCCGACCGCCTTGCCAGTTGGCGGGCCTTGATCTGGATGAAGGTGGTGGTGAACGGGTGGGCAACGATGTCATGCGCGGAAGCACTGGATGATGATTCCGGGACTTCCGGGGCCGGGGGGCAATTCCGGGGGGGCAAGCTGGACCTCCTGTGGCCAGGAGGCGTGGTGCAGGTGCCAGCGTGTGCGGCGGCGACCCCATCAAAAAGAATGGAGGCGTTGCAGGATTGCCGCTTTTGCGGCACCTACAACGCCTCCACTTTTGTGGCCGGTTAGCTGTCAGGTACTTGGTGAAGTCAGATCACGAGATGTCGAATCGAAGGGCCGAATCCTCATTGATGTTTCAGGCGCACACCTCCTCGAGCGTCATGCGGAAGGGAAGGCCTCGCTGGATTTCCAGGCAGGCGATGACGCCGTCGCCCAGGGCCTCCAGTTGGGCCATCAGGTCGCGGACGGAGGTCTTGAGCTTGAAGTCGGTTTTGTGGGATTCGGGACGTGGCCCGTTGTCGCCGCCGAACTTGATCTCCCGGATGATGCGCGGCGGTCGGTCCATCACCGGTTTACCTTGGCGCACCATCAGGCCTTCGATGCGGCCGTAGTTGATGCGCTGGCACTGCTGGATCAGCCATTGATGGGATGGCGGCAGATCGGTCTTTCGCTGCATGTAAAAAGCTCCCATGAGAAGATAGTGTGGCCGCATGCCTCAGCGGCCATGTTCATGGAAGCCAGTATCAGGGCTGTTTTTCCTGCGCAACCAACAGCGCAACTTCCGGAAGCCATCAAAACTGCTGGTTGCGCGCCAAATCGGCCTTCATCGAGCGATGGAAGGGGTTGGAGGCTGAAAAAAAACTTGGTTGCGCGACTTGGATTGTGACCAATGGCAGGCATGGCCCTACAAGTTGCGCATGTTGATCTCACCGATGATGGCGTTGCGGAGCTGAATCTGCTCATCACTGCCGATGGAGAACTGCTCCGCAGCCCATGCCATGAAATGCGGCACGGACACGCGTGAGGCGCGGCCAGGCAGGCCGTTGGTCTCAATCTGTTTGGACTGGCAGGCGCGTGAAAGCACACCCTTGTGGAGCATGCCCTGGCCCAGCACATGGTTGACGGCGTTCACCAGTTCGGCCTGGCGCGCCCAGGCATATCGGTCATCCGTGCTGGGAACAGCCGTGTTTCCCGTGGCCTGGTTCGCGTCCAATGCAATCGGGGCGACGGGGGTGGAAGACTTCGGGGAGGTGGAATCAGGGCTGGTCTCGTGCGCGGACATGATCGATGCGCCAAGCATGTCGGCTCGGGCTAGGCCGTAAGGCGTCGCCATCATGGCCGTACGCCAGCCTGAACCGCTGGGCATGCCGGGCCGCCATGCGTCATATTGCTTTTGTTCAAGGAACCCCAGCTCAACGGCATGATTAATCGCGCACGTCACATCAAAAGCCACATGGGTTGCCTTGTGGTCCTGGCACACCAAGCCGGCGATCTGTTTGCCGATGCGCTCCAGCGTGTCCCGGTCGATCCAGTGACGGGATTGGACGCTGGGGCCAGCGAATCCAAAAGGCAGATGCACGGGGTTGTGCCTGGAGACCTGGCCAAGCAGTGAAGCGAGCAGCGTGATCGCCAGTTCCAGGTGTGCTTCTTTGTGCGCATGGCCGATGAGCCGTGGCACCAGCCGCAGGCCATCGAGCCATTCGCGGAGAGCCTGCACATCCTCAATGGCGACCTGGCAGATCTGCAGGAGCAGTTCATCCGAGGGTAGGGAGGTTTCCTTGGGCTTGATGGGATTGACTCTCGGCGATGCACCCCAACTGAAATGTGAACGAGACATGGCTTCCTCCTGCTATTCAAATGCCGATCTTGACGTTTGGATTGTGTTCGGGTCAAATATATCGCAGGATGAGACAGGTGCAAGCAGTCCATGCGGAAATCATGCAAAAAAATGCCTTCCTTGGGCATAGGAGAGTCAGCGTCATGTCAGCCATCGGACAAACCATCAAACGTCTGCGCGAGGAACACGGCTGGACACAGGCAGAGTTGGGACAGAAGGTCGATCTGGACGGCACCAACATCGCTCGCCGCGAGATGGGCCGCACCAAGGTCAAGGCCGCTGAACGGTTCCGCTTCGCCCAGGCCTTTGGCATGAGCATCACCGAATTCGACGAACAGTGGCGACAGTGGATCGTGCCCAGAACACGTGGCGGCCACGGCATCCCCGTCATCAACCGAGCGCCGGCGGGACAGATCGTGGATTACGAGGAATACGGTGTCGATTCCGGGCAGGGATATGAGTACATCGATTTTGGCACCATCACCGATTCCCATGCATTTGCCGTGGTTGTCGTGGGGGATTCCATGCAGCCGACGCTGGCTGATGGCGACCAGCTCGTCCTGTCGCCGGTCGATCCTTATAAGGCGGACCCGCGACTGAGCAATGGCAGGATCGTCTTCATCCGTTTCACCCAGGAATATGGCGGCGGCTGCACACTGGCCAGGTTCTTCGATGACGGTGGCGGCTGCATCCGCCTGCACAAGGACAACCCGAATTACAGGCCGATCGAATGCGATCGGACAGACATCCAGGGATTGGCCATCGCGCTGGAGCGAAGGGTGAGGCTGAGCTAGGCCTTGTCACGCATCATGCGCCATGCTGATGCGGTGTTGCAACTGATTCCACAATTTTCCTTGCATGCCCCAATCTATCCATCGTGTTGCGGGCCGCAGGTCGCGCTCCGTGATTGGATCACCGCCCTCATCCACCGGCGGCAAATGCAGAATGGCTTCCTGAATCTCCGGGGCCAGGTGCAGAAGGTTCATGATCTGGGTCATGCGGGGCTGGGTGATGTGCAGCAGCTTGGCCAGATCGGACTGGCTGGCGACCACGCCGTCGCTGAGCAACTGGTCGTATCGGATGGCAAGAGCCATGAGCTTGGACACGCGGGGGATGCGGCCAGGCGTCGTGATGGCAGCCGGTTTGGCTCCCCTGGCGATGGTCTTGCGACGTCCTTTGGCCTTGAAGTGAATCTGCCTTGTGATGGTCGTCATGCGGCTTGCTCCAGTTGATGGTTGATCAGGGTGCGGATGCTTGTCGGCCTGAAGGTGACGGATACCGTGCCGGCCTTGCCGTCGTATTCCACCTTCTCAATCAAGAGGTTCAGCAGGCGGGCCTGCTCGCGCGGCGTCAGGTTGTTCCAGAGGTCATCGAATCGGCTGAAGACGGTCCGGGCTTCCTTGTCGCTGATGGCCTGAGCTACCAATTCGGTGATGCGTTCCTCGATGGTGGGCAGCCGCTGGTCGATGTCCAGCAATTGCTCGTGCAACGCAGCCATCCGGTTGGTCGCATTTGCTGAGGGCTGGCGCTGGCTGGTGAGTTTTTGCAGTTCACCATGGTGACGCTCGCGCTGTTGCGTCAGATCATTCTGTGTCTGCCGCAGTTCCTTGAGCTCGCCAGCTAGGGTGGCGTGGGCCTCTTCCAGCACTTGCTTCAACAGCGATTCGTCCCTGGCCAGGCCATGAATTTCATCGATGACCATGCGCTCGATCTCCGATGCGGGCAGGTTGCCGGTGGAGCAGACGGCCTGACCCGACTGGATGGTCCTATTGCAGCGGTAGTATCGATACATGCGTTGTCGGTTGTTGCTGGTGAACGTGTGTGTCATGGTCGAGTCGCAGCATCGGCATCTGAGCAGGCCGCGAAGCAATGCGCCATATTTGTTGCGCACCTCCGCGCCGCCTGTGCGGCCGTTGTGCTTGAGCTGCCTTTGGACTCGATCAAACACTTCCGGGGGAATGATCGCCTCGTGTTCACCCGGATGCAGCTCGTCTTTGTATCGCATCTTGCCCACATACAGCGGATTGGTCAGCAGGGCGTGGAGCGAAGCTTTGTCGAAGGGCCGCCCGCCCAGATGCTTGCCTTTCTTCGTGATGCGGCTCTTGTTCACCCAGCCACGCTCAGCCAGTTCCCGGACCACCGGCAGCAGGGCGGCATGCTGTTCGTACAGGTGGAAGATCTCCTTCACCTGCTGGGCTTCCGGGGTGTTGATGGCCAGCTTGGGGCTGGGACCAGAGCGGTCCACGTCGTAGCCCAAGATGGGAGCGCCGCCGGTCCATTTGCCCTTGCGGGCCTGTGCGGCCAGCTTGTCCCGGATGCGTTCGCCGATGATCTCCCGCTCGAACTGGGCGAAGGACAGCAGGATGTTGAGCGTCAACCTGCCCATCGAATGCGTGGTGTTGAACTGCTGGGTGACCGAGACGAAGGAGACCTTGTGTTTGTCGAACGTCTCCATGATACGGGCGAAGTCCAAGAGCGACCGGCTCAGGCGGTCCACCTTGTACACCACCACGCAATCAACTCCCCCGGAAGCAATATCCTTCAACAGACGGTCCAGTGCTGGACGCTCCATGCTGCCGCCGGAATAGCCGCCATCGTCGTAACGAGCAGGTAACGCGACCCAGCCTTCGGCTTTCTGGCTGGCGATGAAGGCCTCGGCCGCTTCGCGCTGGGCGTCCAGTGAGTTGAACTCCAGATCGAGGCCTTCCTCACTGGACTTGCGGCTGTAGATGGCGCAGCGGATGGTTGATTTGGTGGTTTTGTTCATCGCTTGGCCTCCAGCTTGAAGAATCGGAATCCGTTGATGTGGCTGCCGGTGATCGCCTTGGCGACGGCGCTGAGCGAGCCATAGCGCCGGCCGTCGTGTTCAAAGCCCCGGCCGTCTTCCAACACCATGACACGATGCGTCTTGCCCTTGTACTGCCGCACGATCACCGCCCCCGCCCCCGGAAGAGGCAGTCTGGGATCATGCGTTGGCGTGGTGGCTGGCGCGGCGTGCGTGATGGTCGCCGTCTGGCCATGCTGGGGTGGGATGATCATGGTCCTAGGGGCCATGACACGGATGTCGGCGTCGTCGGCCAGTTCAATGGCCCGTTTGCGAGCGCGTTCGGACAGGCCGCCCATGGCATTGGCTTGCATCCGCCAGGCGATCTTGCGGATGAGGTATTCCTTGTGGCGCGTCCGGCAAGGCTGGCCGTGGAGTTGGGCGTATTGCTCGGCCAGTTCGCTGGTGGTCATGCGGTGGAGGGTGTCGATCTGGGCTTCGATTCCGGTCAAAGTGTGGCTCCTTATACAGGTGGTTCATCGAGACGCGTGGCCGTTCACACGCGGGTCAACGAGACACACTGAGCCTCAGCTTGGCCGGGACATCAAGGCCAGTTGGCGGAAGTGGGGAAGTTCCCCCGCCCCCGGAAGTGATGCTCCCTGGGATCGATGCCTTCGACGCGGTGGCCATCCTGGCTTGTTGGACATGGCGCACCAGGCCCGTGGCCAGGAGACGGGCGACCTCTTGGCGGCGCTCCTCGACGGTCATGGTGTCAGGGTGGGATGTAGTGATCATCAGCATGGCTCCATAAGGTGCGTGGAAAAACTCGGCCCCTATGGGTTACCTATGCAGTTTGGAGGCGGGTTGTCCGCGAAATGGAAGATTTTTTTGAACAGGGTGGTGAGCAGAGGGCAAGCCGGATCGGAAGCCACATGAGCAATTGGCTATCGCGTGTGGGAATTGGCTAATAATCGGCTACCAGGTAAGGCTGGTGGACGCCTGATCACTTTCAAAGGAACAACGACGCCTCCACGCGGAAATGCTCGGTCAGCTTCCGCAGATGGTCGGCGGTCAGCTTTCGCTCGCCATTGAGAATCTTCGATCCCATGCTCGCGTGCATGCCCAGCAGGTGCGCCAGGTCGCTGCCGGTCATGCCATTGGCTTCCAGCAGGTGCTTGAGCGAATCGATCCCGCTGATGTCGGCGATGTCGATGGCGTGGTGATGGGATTCGTAAACCTCGACAAGCTGCGTGAGCGTTTCAAGATAGACCGCCTGTCCCCGGGTCAGCTTCGTCATGGCCATGAGCCGATCAATCACCTCAATGGTGTTCTCCAACTGGACGTCGTCGGCGATGGCTTGAGGCGGCATCATCCGAACCAGGTCCTCGAAACGGCCGGGCAGTTTGTCCTGATCGTGGCGGAGCTTGCTCATGGTGTCAGTCCTTCCATTGGCCCTTGTCGTACTGGGCATGCGTCAACACCGCACGGATGTTGATCAACTGATAGTCGTACCGGACGCGGGCGATCAGGCGGTACTTGTTGCCGCCGATGTTGAACACCGTCAACGTTTCGCCACGGCTGTTGGTCACGCCATCGGCCGTGGGCAGGTCGGCTCGAAGCTCCTGAAGATTGCGCCATCGCGCGTGAAGGGCCAGCTTGTACCATTGCCTCAACGGCGGCTGAGCATCTGAATGCCCGGACCAGAACGCACGCAACAATCTGATGCTGATCACCCGCATCATGACATTTTGTCCATCCAACCCTTCAAGGTCAAGTCGGATGAGACAAAATGTCTAAAATCGACACACGAACCACCGCGCCAACATAGTGAGCCAAACCGGGAGGTCAGCTTCACCCAGGCGGAGACAACCATCCCATAACCCTGGCGGGCAGCGACGTGAGACAAGGCAGAGACTTTGGGCGAGAAACACCAAAAGGGTTGCACCGGCGCGGCATCGCGGTTATCGCCGTGAGACCATCAGAGACACGCAAGCCTGGCGCAAGCATCTCTAAACTATTGGCCAAACTTGCGTAAAAAACAAAGCCGCCGACATCGTGCAATGTCGGCGGCTTCCGTGAACCGTGGGGCCAATCCGGGTTGGATTTGACCTTTAAGTAGCGGGGGTAGGATTTGAACCTACGACCTCCGGGTTATGAGCCCGACGAGCTACCAGGCTGCTCTACCCCGCAATCTTGTAGAGAAGAGAATATAGCCGATCCTCAGGCAGATAGCAAATCGACTCATCCATCTGATAGTGCACCTGCCTGCCAGGCGATCAGATGGCGGGCGTCAGGCCGGGCTGAAGAACGGGGCCGGCCGTGTCCGGGGTGATGATCGTGGACGGCTTCGCCTGTCGCTGGCGGGCGATGGTCTGGCGGGAGATTTTGTCCTGCAGGCGCATGAAGCTTTCGATGAGGGCTTCGGGGCGTGGGGGGCAGCCCGGGACGTAGACGTCGACGGGGACGACCATGTCCACGCCCTTGACCACGTGGTAGCCATATTTGAAGTACGGGCCGCCGCCGACGGTGCATGCGCCCATGGCGATGACGTACTTGGGGTCGGGCATCTGGTTGTAAAGCCTGCGGACGCGGGAAGCCATTTTGTAGGTGACGGTTCCTGAGACAATCATCAGATCGGCCTGGCGGGGGGTGGCGCGGAAAGCGCCGGCGCCGAAGCGGTCGATGTCGTAACGGGCCGCGCCGAAGGCCATCATTTCAATGGCGCAGCAGGCCAGGCCGAAGGTCATCGGCCAGAGGCTGTTCTTGCGGGCGGTGTTGATGGCCCAGTCAAGGCTGGTGATCAGCAGGCCTTCTTCAAAACGATTTTCGATCCAGCTCATGCCATGGTCCTTCGATGCAGGCAGTTCATTCGGCTCCAAGATTGTAGGAACAGCAGGGCGTGTATTCCAATCAGACAGGACCAAGGCGTGGGAAAGTGATACCATTTTCACCTGATGTCCCACATCAACGACTTACTGGAAACCCGTTCTGTCGCTCATGGCTCGGCGGCCAAGGTCAGGCTTGATGTGGCCTGTCTGCGACTGCTGCTGCTGGGTATCGCCACGCTTGGCGTCGTGTTCGCCTACGGGCTGCCTCGACTGGGTGACATGACCCTGCCTGGCGGGCGGGTGATCGAAAACGGGTGGGTGTATGTGACCCGGGCCGGGCAGATCATTCTGCTGGGGATCTATATCTATGACATCTGGATTGGCAGCAGGCGTGGTCGGCGGGCGATGGAAGATGAAAAGCCCGACAAGATTGACCTGACTTTTCACGTGGCCGCGGCTTTGAGCATGATCGCGGGGCTGCTTGGGTACGAACTGGGCTGGCATATCTTCGAAGGCATCATCGTTTGCCTGATGCTGGCGGCGTTGTGGCAGTTGAATGTGGTGTTGTCGCGCAGGCTAAGAAATCCCGGGCTGCTGCTGCCTCTGTCGTTCCTGGGGCTGATTGCTCTGGGCACGCCGCTATTGAAACTGCCTCTGGCGATTCAGCCCGGTGCGCCGGCGCTGTCATGGATGGATGCACTGTTCACGGCCACCAGCGCGGTGTGTGTGACGGGCCTGGTCGTGCGTGATACCGCTTCGCAGTTTACGCCTTTTGGTCAGACGGTGATCTGCGTGCTGGTTCAGCTTGGCGGGCTGGGCATGATCATCTTTGGTTCGATGCTGGCAGTGCTGCTGGGGTCACGGCCTTCACTGCGCGAGAATATGTCACTGAGCCAGATGCTGGACAATCAGCCTTTGAAGAGCGTGACGCAGTTTGTCCGCTTTATCGTGCTGGTGACGCTGGGGCTGGAGCTGATCGGGGCACTGGTGAGCTTCCCGATGTGGGAAGGCGATCTGACCTTCCGCCAGCGGCTGGGGATGAGTCTGTTCCACGCCGTGAACGCCTACTGTAATGCCGGCTTTGCGCTCTACCCCAACAGCCTGGAGAACTATCGCTATTCGCCGATTCCGCATCTGGTGGTCGGGCCGTTGATTGTGATGGGCGGGCTGGGTTTCCCGGTGCTCAACAACCTGTGGTCGATTGCCAGATCCCGGCTCCGCCGCATGCGTCGCAAGCCTGCTCGGTTCAAGGGCGAGCACGATGAGCCTTTGACGCTGGGCCGGTTGAATCTGCATACCAAGATTGTGCTGACCACTTCAGCCATTCTGTATCTGTATGGAACGGTGACGATTCTCGCCTCGCTGCTGATGCCTTATGTGTCCGACGCGGCGGGGCAGAATATCACGGCCAATCGTGTGGCTCCGCCCGCGCTGACGCTCGATCGCCTCGGGGGCATGGTGGCCGATGCCAGCTTCCTGTCGATCACCGCCCGCACTGCGGGCTACAACGCAATGCCCATGGAAGCCATCGGGCCAGGCGGGCATGTGGCGCTGATGACCCTCATGGTCGCTGGCGGCGCTCCCGGTGGTACGACGGGCGGGATCAAGGTCACCACGCTGGCGCTGATCATCCTCAGCGTGTGGGCGACGGTGCGCCAGCGCGATGAAACTCAGGCGTTCGGCCGACGCATCTACGACAGCTTCGTACGCAAGGCCACCGCACTGGCAGCGGCGCTGGCGCTGATGATCAGCATCAGCACCATGCTGCTGACCCTCACTGAGCCTTTCCCTTTTATCAAGATTCTTTTTGAAGTCGTCAGTGCGGCCAGCACCACCGGGCTGTCGCTGGGTATCACGGCCGATCTTTCCACGTTTGGCAAAGCGGTCATCCTGGTGACCATGTTCCTTGGCCGTGTGGGCCCGCTGGCACTGCTGGGAGCCCTGGTGTTCCATGGCCATCGTGGCAGGCCTTACAGGCTGCCTCACGAGGATGTGATGATCGGCTGATTCGTCTGGCCTGTGTGGCGGTTGCATTGTTCGGTATGGCGGTCAGCAGTAGGATAGAGATCACTTATGCGTCGATTCGCAGTCATCGGAATGGGACGATTCGGCTCCCGACTGGCCACCAACCTCGCGCAGGCCGGGCAGGAAGTCATCGGCATTGACCTTGAGCCTCGACTCATTGAGGAAATGCGCGACCGCGTCACGCTGGCCATCGCGCTCGATGCCACCGATGAACAGGCCCTGTTGATGCATGGCATTGATAAGGTCGACGTGGCCGTGGTGGGCATCGGGAACGACTTTGAATCCAGCGCCCTGGCCACGGTTCTTCTCAAGCAGATCGGTGTGCCCCGTGTGATCAGTCGTGCGATTACGCCGACAAGTGCACGTATTCTGGCCCGCATCGGGGCCGACGAAGTGGTCAACCCCGAAGACGAGGCAGCTGACCGCTGGTGCTCGCGCATGATCAGCCCGGAATTTCTCAGTCAGCATCAGGTGGGTGATGGCCACAGTCTGGTGGAGATCAAGGCCCCGGACAAGTGGGTGGGCAAGACGCTCACACAGTTGAACCTGCGTGCCCGCTTTGGTGTGCTGGTGGTGGCCATCAAGATCCGCCGGACGACTGCTGGCGCGCCCGACCGCATGGTGGTGGAACTGCCCGATCCTGGCCTGCCGCTTGAGAAAGATCAGGTGCTGGTGCTCTTCGGGCTGGAAGAAAATCTGGCCCAGCTGCCTCGCGACTGATCACCAATACAGACATGCCGGGGTTACAGCGAACTGATTTCTTTTTCATTTCCACAGGTATATCCGTCATGGCTCAAGAAGTGGTCTACGGCTCAATGGTTCACGAGAACCTGCTGCGTCGCGTGCGCGCATTTTCACAGATCAGAAAAGAGCGGATTGATGCAGTCCGCACGCGTGCGCAGGCACTGCGATACCGCGAGCAGGTGCGCAAGCTGCTTCGCCAGTGCTTCGGCGTGTTTCCAAAGCGGACACCGCTGACACCTCGCATCACAGGAGTGATTGAAAGGCCGACGTACACCATCGAGAAGGTGATGTTCCAGAGCCGGCCCGGCCTGTGGGTGACGGCCAATCTCTATCTGCCTCACAGCAGCGATGGCAAAAAAAAATTCCCAGCCGTGCTGGGCTCCTGCGGCCACGCTGGCGATGGCAAGGTCGCCGGGCCTTACCAGTCCTTTGGCAGAACGTTGGCCCATAACGGCTTCGTCTGTCTGATCTACGACCCCATCGGGCAGGGCGAGCGTCATCAGTATCTCGATCAGGGCAGCTATGGCGGACCGACGTGTGAACACCAGATGGCGGGCAATGCCATGTCACTGGTCGGCGACTTCTTTGGAACCTGGCGCGCGTGGGATGGTATCCGTGCGCTGGACTACCTGCTCTCACGGCCGGAAGTCGATCGCAAGCACGTGGGCATGACGGGCAACTCCGGTGGCGGAACGCTCACCACGTTTATCTCCATGCTCGATGATCGCATCACCATGACCGCGGCGTCCTGTCTGGGCAGTGACTATGCGACGAATCTGGAAAATGAGCTGCCCTGCGACAGCGAACAGAACCCGCCTGGTGTGATTTCGTCGGCGTTGAACTATGCGGACTTCTTCATCGCTCAGGCGCCACGTCCGACGATCATCCTCACGCAGAGCGAGGACTTTTTCGATATTCGCGGCCTGAAGCGCATTCACGCCGATACTCAAAAAATCTTCGGCCTGCTGGGAGAGAAGAACAACGCCCGCATCAAACTGGGGACGGGCCAGCATGGCTACTCGCCTGAGCTGCGTGAAGCGATGGTGCGCTTCTTCCGTGAAGTGGTGGGGTACAAGAAGGGCTACAGCGAGCCTGATCTGCCGCTGGAATCGTACGAGACGCTCAGCGTCACTCCGACCGGTCAGCTGAGCACGATGAACCTGCCCGGCCGCAAGCGTGTGCATGACTTCACTGCGGCGACCGCCAGGGAACTGGCCAGGACCCGCAAGCCCGTCGGGGACAAGCAGTGGGCATCGGTGCTGGGCAAGGCTCTGACGCTTCCGCCTCGCCCACGTGAGCCGCACTATCGTGTTCTGCGCAGCATTGTCGCCGATGCGAACTCGACACCCGCCAGGTTGCTGTCACGCTGGGGTGTGGAGACGGAGCAGGACATCATGGCCGTGCTCTATCTGCTGCCCTCGAATCTGCCTGGCTTCCGCGCCAGCATCACAGCGACAAAGGGCATGACGCTCTATCTGCCTCACACCTCGACGCAGGAAGATTTCGCAGCCGGCCTGATTGATCGCACCGGTGATGCGGATTTTGCCCTGGATGTGCGTGGCATCGGCGTGACGCAGTCGATCATTGGCACGCCCAGCGAGGAGTTCTTCGCCCGTTTCGGTGGTGACTTCCTGGCGGCGGTGCATCACCAGATGCTCGGCGAAAGCTATATCGGCCGACGTGTGCATGATGCCCTGGTGACACTGGACCTGCTGGCAGGCAAGGGCGGCAGCGACATTCACCTGACCGGCCGAGGCATCGGCGGCATCGTGGCAGCGTTTGCTGCTGTGCTTCACCCGGCCGTCACGAAGGTGACGCTGCGCAACATCCCTCGCTCATTCCATGAACTGACGCAGACACCGTGGCAGACCTGGCCACTGTCGTCCCTGCCCTGGGGCATTCTGAAAGTGACGGACCTGCCTGAGATGGTGCGCTACCTGAAGAAAGCGAAGAAAGTGCGCATCGTTGAACCCTGGGATGCACAGCGCCAGCCGGTGAAGAAGGGGAAGTGAGCCACGCGGTAGATGGTGATCTGACGCAGGGTTCCGCGGTCAGTCACAATCTTCATCGCATGCAATCTTCCCCATACGTCATGCCTGCGAAAGCAGGCATCCACAGATCTTGCCTGGTGCGAATGAATTGACGTGGAATAGCCTTAGCTGCCTTCGGGACATTTCACGGACAAACAAAAAACCGTCATGCTCACCAGGTGCATGACGGTTTTCTTTTACTCTTACCTTCGCATCAATTCCGATACAGCGTTTCAAGCTTGTAACGTCGGCGGAGGTATTCGATTTCCTGTCTGAGTTCGCGGGTGTCGCCCTGGCGGATCATCAGGTTGTAGAGGTGGTGGAGCTTCCAGAAAGCCCAGTCGCGGCTGATCTGCTGGTCGCCGATGGGGGCGTCGAACAGATCGCGTGTGAAGGTGAAGTCGAACGTCTGCTGCCCGTTGTGACCGATGAGCCTCATGGTGAAAGGCTTGCCCGGATTGTCGAAGCGGCCGAAGATTGAGAACGTCTCACCCTGATGGATATTGGGCAGGTCCACCGGGAACACTTCATCCACATTCAGCCCAAGGGTGGACAGGCGGATGTCCTTCATGATCGGGTAGCGCAGCCTGCTGATCAGGTCGCGCACGCTGATGGCGGTCTGCAGCGGCTCATCTACGTACACGCAGAAGCCCTTATTGCGATAAGCCAGGAACTCCAGCAGTGTGCGATTCTGAATGCGGCCGATGCCCACGCAGTAGATTGATGCGGCCAGATCGTTATCGCGGGTGATGAGGTTGATTAACTCACGCGTATCCATCACGCCGCGCGTCGGTCGGCCGTCGGAGATGAGTACCAGGCCATAGGTGCGATTCATCGCCACGTCGCGCACCAGCAGACGCGAAAGCGCCTGGTTCACATCGGTCATGCCGCCGCTCTGGGCGCTGGCGAGAAACGCTCGGGCTTTGGCGAGGTTTTCCTCGTTCACTGGCAGGATGCCATCATTACTGAGGATGGCCGGCTTGTCGGTGAAGTAGACAATGTTGAAACGGTCACCCGGGTTCAGACTTCCCAGACTGTCACGAACGCCACGCAGGGCGTTATCGACCCAGTCCTGCGAGACGCTGCCTGAGATGTCGATGAGGAAGACCAGGTCCTTGGGCATGGTCTGGAGCTTGCGCAGCGATCGCTTGGCGGTGATGTCAACGCGGAAGTAGCCCCGCTGCTCATCGCGGGTGGTACCCCAGCCGCCTTTAGGAAGGTAGCGCGTCACGACATATTCGAAGTCGTTATCCAGATGCTCGGGGATCGACAGCTGCGTGGCGGCCTGGGCGGTGATGGACGACAGATCAATCGGCCCGGGCAGGAGATTACCCGTCACCGGACGCTGCTCGGGCAGTTGAGGCTTGTCCGTGAGCACTGGTGCATTAAGGCTTGGCGGCTGTGGATTGGCCTGCACGCCCACGCGACCAACTTGAGCGAGCATCGACGCGGCCTGTCCGTGACCGGAGCCTTCGCCACCGGCGGGCAGATCGGATGCTTCGCCTGAACCGCCGGTCGCTGTTGGATTCGTTCCGCTCTGACCCACGAAGGGCGTGGGCAGGGGAATGTCCACCAGCATCTGCTGCTGAATTGACTGCGGCATCTGGACGGGCGGAGTGGTGGCGGTGAGCTCAAGCTCCGGGGAATCAGGCCTGTTGTCTTCAAATGGCCTGGGCTGAGCAGCCAGGTCAGGCTGATTCGTCTGCGACGCATGGGCCGAGGCCTGCGCGCCAAGCAGGGACAGGCTCAGGTCAGTCAGCGGGGACTGGGCATTGCGCTGCTGTGGATCAGGCAGATTGGAGCCTGCACGGGGAATCAGACTTTCGCCTGGCTCAAGGATGATGTCGCGAGGTGAGCGCTGGATGCGGAAAAACTGTGTCTCCTGCCCGATGAGTGTCGGATCGATATGACCCAGCGGCCTGTCGTAGAGCGTCCAGCCCAGCGCCAGATGCAGCGCCACGCTCAGCAGGATGACCACGAACATCACCAGTGATCGGCGATCGACTGCGGGGGGAATCGCCCCTGATTCCGCGGCGTCACCCTTGGGCGCAGGCGGCTCAACCGGAGGCAGCTGCGAACTCGCGGCGGTTTCTCCCGTGACGTTTTCAAAGGGCAGGCTGCCCGTGGAATCGCTTGGGGGCTGGCTGGGAGCAACGGCGGCTGGGGGGACCTTGGGGGAGTCCACAACATGCGGATGGCTGGGGCCGGCCGGGCTTGCGGGCTTGGGCGAAGCTGCGGACTTGGAAGAGGATCGCGGAGCACCTGCCAGGGGCACGCCACGGGGCAGCGGATCGCCCTGGCCACGATAACCCCGGCTGCCTGGCGGAGGCAGTGGCGCATCGGCCGGCCTGCTGTCCCCACCTGTTGGGGGAACGCTGGCATCATCGGGGCGCTGGGTCATGGCGTGGCCTCCAGCGTCTTGATGCGGTCTTCCACCATGGCTTTGAGGGCAGGATCAAGCTGCTGTTCCTGAAGCTTGTGCAGGAGGAACAGCGCATCGCCCAGCTGATGCTTCTGATAGATGTAGCCCTGAGCCTTGGCGAAGGAAGCGTAAGGGCTCTGCGGGAAACGCTGAGCCAGTTCGTTGAGTTCGTCCACGGCATCTTTCACCGAGTCGAGCTGCATTTCCACGTGGGCCAGCTGCAGATAGCCCTGCTCAGGCAAAGGCGAAAGCTCGGTGAAGCCATAGAGCAGCACCAGACGCTTGAGCAGCTTGCGGGC
>Ga0182792_1000463_pt1 | contig 38376 bp, 35 predicted proteins | sample Passage237B_FD_130497 | JGI IMG/M metagenome (GOLD analysis project Ga0182792, IMG submission 130497) | Cellulose adapted compost microbial communities from Newby Island Compost Facility, Milpitas, CA, USA - Passage2 37B (version 2) (version 2) ...
CCCCCGCCCCGCGGCGCCGGGGGCGGGGGGCGGCGGGGGGGTCGGGGCGGGGCGGGGGGGGGGGGGGGGCGGGGGGGGGGGGGCGCCCGCCCCCCCCCCCCCCCCCGCCCCGCCGGCCCCGCTCGCCGCCGCCGCCGCGCGCGCCCCCCCGCCCCCCCCCCCCTGCCGGCGGGCCGGCTCCGGTTCCACGAGCACCTCGGCCACTTCGGTCCCTTCCAGGACCCCGACCTGATCGCGGACGACGTCGCCGCCGCCTTCGCCGGCTGAACGAGCGGGCGAGCCCGATCGGTAACCTGTCGGCCGTGGCGTCGCACCCCCCGAGACGACTCGTCCCCCTCCTAGCGCTCGTCGCCGTGCTCCTCGCCGGCTGCATCGGCGCCACCGACCGGGCCGACTTCACCGACGAGGTGAACCGCCGCCGCTCGATCCTGCGGCCCGACCTGGTCACCGAGGCGCTCGACGCGCTCGCCGAGCGGCTGGGCACCGACGATCCCCAGCTCACGAGCATCAGCATCTCGATCGACTCCGGCACCCAGGTCTTCGAGGTCCGCGACCCGCAGCAGCCGGCGAACCTGGACCGGTACACGTGGTCGCTCGGCTGGAGGGGCGACCCCGAGCCCCAGGTGGTGAGCGCCGACGACGACCTCGACGCCCGGACGTTCCGCGCCAGCCGGCTCCGCGGCCTCGGCCGGCTCGCCCGGCTCCAGCAGGTCGTCCGGGACCGGCTCGGCCTCCCCGACCTCCGCCTGGAGACCGTGACGGTCCGCGCCGCCGGCCCGGACCGGCCCGAGCTGGTCCTGACCCTCGGCAGCGACCGGGCCGGCGCGATCGGCACCTTCACCGGCGGCGGGGAGCCGATCGAGGTGCGGCGCACGTGAGCACCACCTCGGCCCGCCCCCGCGGCATCGGCGCGGCCCTCGGCCTCGTCGTCCTGCTCAGCATGGTGGGCGGCGGGATGTTCCTCGTCACGCTGCTCAGCACCCTCGTCTGGCCCGGCCAGGTCAAGGTGGTGGCGCCGCTGCTCTGCCCCGACGACCAGCCCGACGCCTTCGTCGTCGCGGACACGACCACCAGCTCCGAGGGCACCTCCACCAGCTTCACGCTCTACTGCGCGGACGAGCACGGCCGGACCACCGACGTCGGCTGGTTCCGGCCCTACGTGCTCGTGACCCTCGGCTACGTGGTCGCCGCCGTGGCGCTCGTCGTGGCGGTCCTGGCCTGGCGCCGCCTCCGCCGCCGCCGTCGCGCCGCCACCCCGCCGGATGCCGCCGACCTCTCCGGCGCCGGGGTCACCGGGACGGCGGACGCCGCCGGGCCGGGCCCCGTCACCTGACGCGGCGGGCCCGGACCGAGCCCCGGACCGGCCCCGATCGAGCCGGAGTGTCGATGAAAGGTTGACAGGACGCCGCGGCGCGGCGATACCATGACCGGCGATGCAGCACGCGACCGGCCTCCTCCTCCTTACGTAGGCACGTGTCCCGTCGCGCAGCGACACGTGCCGAAGCTCCTCGCCTCCGGGCCGGGAGCTTCTTTCGTTTTCGAGGGACCCACCGCCCCCGCCGCACCACCCGAGCAGCCGCCCACCCGGCTGCGAACCCGACCAGCGAACCGAGAGACCATGCCTCCCCAGCCAGCGAACCCGAAGCCGATGCCGTTCGAGAAGTACGAGCCGTACGTCCCGCTCGACCTCCGCGACCGCACCTGGCCCGACAAGCGCCTGACCGAGGCGCCGCGGTGGTGCGCCGTCGACCTGCGCGACGGCAACCAGGCGCTCATCGACCCGATGGACCCGGGGCGCAAGCTGCGCATGTTCCAGACGCTCGTGGCGATGGGCTACAAGGAGATCGAGGTCGGCTTCCCGGCGGCCAGCCAGACCGACTTCGACTTCGTCCGCCAGATCATCGAGGACGACCTGATCCCCGACGACGTGACCATCCAGGTGCTCACCCAGTGCCGGGAGGACCTGATCCGCCGCACCTACGAGAGCCTCCGGGGGGCGAAGCAGGCGATCGTCCACTTCTACAACTCGACCTCCACCCTCCAGCGCAAGGTGGTCTTCGGCCTCGACAAGGACGGCATCACCGAGATCGCGGTCAACGCCGCGAAGATCTGCCGGAAGCTGGAGGAGGAGATCCCCGAGACCCTCGTCCGCTACGAGTACTCGCCCGAGTCCTACACCGGCACCGAGATCGAGTACGCGGTGGAGATCTGCGACGCGGTCGCCGAGGTCATCGAGCCCACCCCCGAGAAGCGGCTCATCATGAACCTGCCGGCCACCGTCGAGATGTACACCCCCAACCTGTACGCCGACACGATCGAGTGGTTCCTGCGCACCGTGGCGAACCGTGAGTCGATCATCCTGTCGCTGCACCCCCACAACGACCGGGGCTGCGCGGTCGCCGCCGCCGAGCTGGGCGTGCTCGCCGGCGCGGACCGGGTGGAGGGCTGCCTGTTCGGCAACGGCGAGCGCACCGGCAACGTCGACCTGGTGACCCTCGGCCTCAACCTGTTCAGCCAGGGCGTCGACCCGAAGATCGACTTCAGCGACATCGACGCCGTGCGCCGCACCGCCGAGTACTGCAACCGGCTGCCGGTGCACGAGCGCCACCCCTACGCCGGCGACCTCGTCTACACGGCCTTCTCCGGCTCCCACCAGGACGCGATCAAGAAGGGCTTCGCCGCCCTCTACGCGGACGCCGAGGCCGCCGGCCGGGGCCGCGACTACGAGACCTGGGGCGTCCCGTACCTGCCGATCGACCCCGCCCACGTGGGCCGCACCTACGAGGCGGTCATCCGGGTCAACAGCCAGTCCGGCAAGGGCGGCGTCGCCTACATCATGGAGACCGAGCACGGCTTCGCCCTCCCCCGCCGGATGCAGATCGAGTTCTCCAAGACCATCCAGGCCATCACCGAGGACACCGGCACCGAGATCACCCCCGGCGCCATGTGGGATGCGTTCTCCACCACCTACCTGCCCGAGTCGCCCCGGTTCGTGCTCCGCTCCCACGAGCTGACGAGCGGCGCCGAGGGCTCGACCGCCATCACCGCCCAGGTGCTCGTGGACGGCGAGGCCCGCACCGTGCGCGGGTCGGGCAACGGGCCGATCGCGGCGTTCGTCGACGCGGTCCGCACCGACCTCGGCGTGACCATCGACGTGCTCGACTACAGCGAGCACTCGATGGGCGTCGGCTCCGACGCGACCGCGGTCGCCTACGTGGAGACCGAGGACGCCGACCACGACGTGCGCTGGGGCGTCGGCACCGACCCCAACATCATCACCGCGTCGCTGAAGGCCGTCCTCGCCGCCGCCGACCGGGCGGGCTGACCCGGCCCTCGGCCTCAGCCCTCGCCGACCCCGACCCGGGTCCGGGCCCCGACCGGCCCGGGCCCGGCGTCGCGGCCCGCACCCGCCCCGGCGGGCTCGCCCGGCCCGCCCGCCTCGCCGGCCGCAGCGCCGTCGGCCCCGGCACCCTCGGCTGCGACCGCGGCGGCCCGGCGGCGGCGCAGGTGGGCGTCGACCACCAGGGTCGGGGCGAGGATGGCGACGGCGACGATCCCGTCGAGCCACCAGTGGTTGCCGGTGGCCGCCACGACCACGAAGGTGAGCACCAGGTGGGCCGGGCCGATCCAGCGCCAGCCGCGGGGCGCGAGCCGCCAGATGCCGAAGCCGACGACCGCCGCCCAGCCGCAGTGGATGCTCGGCATGGCGGCCATCTGGTCGGACACGCCGGTGCCGTTCGGCCCGTAGACCGAGAGGCCGTAGCGGGTGGCGAGGTCCACGAAGCCGAGGTCGGGGAGGTAGCGGGGCGGGGCGACCCGCACGTAGCGGATCACGAGGCAGCCGGCGGTGGTGACGACGAGGCCGTTGCGCCAGTGCGGGTAGGCGTCGCGGTGGCGCACCCACAGCCAGGCGAGGAACGCGAGCAGCGCCGGCACGTGCACGATCGCGTAGTAGGCGTTCATGAACCGGGCGAGCGCGTCGTGGTCGAGCACGACGCGTTGCAGGGCCAGCTCGCTCGGCAGGTGCAGCCGCTGCTGGAGGTCCCAGATGGCCCGGCCCCGCTCGATCGCGCCCTCGTCGCGGGTGAGCGGCAGCTCGCGGGCGATGCGCCACAGCCCGTAGAGGGCGGCCACCCCGGCCAGCTCCCGGGCCGCGGGGTGCAGCGCGGCGCGCACCCGCGCCCACCACCGCCGCGCCCCGGGCGCCTCGTCCGGGCGGGCGGCGGCGCGGCGCCGGCCGGTGCCGGGCCGGGTCACGAGGGCGAGCGCAACCGCGATCGCCGCCGTGACGAACGCCTGCTGCCAGGTGGGCCACTCCACGGGCGGCGAGCCTGCCGCGGCCGACCCCCGGATACAAGCCGGCCCGGCGGCGCGCCGCGGGTCGGTAGGGTGCCCCGTCGTGGCCACCGAGAAGCGACGACCGGGCCGACCTCCCGACCTGGCGAAGCGGCGGGCGGTGATCGACGCCACCCTGGAGGTGCTCGCCGAGCGGGGCTACGCCTCGCTCACGATCGACGCGGTCGCCCAGCGGGCCGGCTCGAACCGGGTGCTCATCTACCGGGTCTGGGACGGCAAGCCGGCGCTCGTGGCCGACGCGCTGTTCGGCACCGCCGCCGACCTGAGCGTCGCCGACACCGGCTCGGTGCGCGGGGACCTGCGGGACCTCATCGCCCAGCTCGCCACCACCATGTCGCGCCCCGCGTACCTGAACGGCGTGCCGGGGCTCACCGTCGACATGCTGCGGGAGCCGGAGGGGTGGCGGGAGATCCACGACCGCTACATCCGCCCGGCCGAGGAGGCGGTGGCGACGATCCTGGCCCGGGGCCGGGACCGGGGCGAGGTGGTGGCGAGCCTCGACGGGCGCACCATCACCTACCTCATCAGCGGGGCCATCACCTCGCTGGCGCAGGGCCGCCGCATGGCCGGCGAGCCCCTGGTCGACGCGGTGCTCGCCACCGTCGTCGGCGGCGTGGTCGACCTCGCCCCCTGAACGCAGCTCCGTCGGCGGCGGTTCTGCGACGATGGGGCCCATGGTCCCCCCGTCCCCGGCGGCCGCCCGGTGAAGTCGCTCGGCCTCATCCTCTCCTACCTGTCCGGCTCCCAGCGCCGCCGCAACACCCGGCTGGTGGTGACGCTGTGCCTGGTGCTCGTCGCGCTCGTGGCCGCGTTCTCGGTGATCTTCCACGTGCTCATGGCCCGGGAGGGCCGCGACCACTCGTGGGCCACCGGCGTCTACTGGACCTTCACCACCATGTCGACGCTCGGCTTCGGCGACATCACCTTCGAGTCCGACGCCGGCCGGGTGTTCTCGGTGATCGTGCTCGTGAGCGGCGCGCTGTTCATCCTCGTGCTGCTGCCGTTCGTGTTCATCCAGTTCGTGTTCATGCCGTGGGTCGCCTGGCGCGACGCGAACCGGGCACCGCGCCGCGTCGCCCCCGGCACCGCCGACCACCTGGTGCTGGTCGGTGACGGGCCGCTCGTGGAGGCGCTGATCCAGCGGGCCAACCACGCCGGGGTCGACTACGTCCTCGTCGGCTCCGCCACCCCCGACCTGCTCACCCGCCACGACGAGGGCTACCAGGTGATGATCGGGGACCCCGACAGCCCCGACACCTACCGGGCCGCCGCGGTGGAGCGGGCCGCGCTCGTGGTCGCCACCCACCCCGACACGACCAACACGAACGTGGTGTTCACCGTGCGCGAGATCAGCGAGTCCGTGCCGATCCTCGCCACCGCGTCGAGCGACGAGGCCGTGGACATCCTGCGCCTGGCCGGCAGCAACGAGGTCATCCAGCTCAGCGCGTCGCTCGGCCGGGCGATGGCGGAGCGGGTGCTCGGCCACGACGGCGCCCCGCACGTGATCGGCCGGCTCGGGGACCTCCGCATCGCCGAGGCGACCGCGCTGCACCCCGACCTCGTCGGCCGCCGGCTCCGCGAGACCGCGGTGCGCGAGCTGGCGAACGTGAACATCGTCGGCACCTGGGACCGCGGCACCTACATCCCGGCCCACCCCGACCTCGTCATCGGTGACGACGCGGTGCTCATCCTCGCCGGCGACACCGCCCAGCTCGCCGCCTACGACGCCGCGTTCTCCTCCGGGACGCGGACCTCGTCACCGGTCGTGGTCATCGGCGGCGGCCGGGTCGGGCGGGCCGCCGCCGACCGGCTCCGCGCCGGCGGGTTCCCCTACCGGGTGGTGGAGAAGCGGCCCGAGCGGGTCCGCGACGACGAGCGCTGGGTGCAGGGCGACGCCGCCGACCTCGACGTGCTGCACGACGCCGGGATCCTCGAAGCCTCCGCGGTGCTCATCACCACCCACGACGACGACGTGAACGTCTACCTCACGATCTACTGCCGCCAGCTCCGCGCCGACCTCCAGGTCATCAGCCGGGCCATCCACGACCGCAACGTGGCGACCCTGCACCGCGCCGGCGCCGACGCGGTGCTCAGCGCGGCGTCGCTGGGCGCGGCGAAGGCGTGGAACTCGCTCGGGCTGGACACCACGCTGCTGCTCACCGAGGGGCTGGAGGCGTTCCGCCGGCCGGTGCCGCCCGCGCTCGCCGGCCGGACGATCGCCGAGAGCAACGTGCGCCCCGACACCGGCTGCACGATCGTCGCCATCGGCCGGGGCGACGACGTGACGGTCAACCCGATGCCCGACACCGTCCTCGACCCGGCCAGCGACATCGTGGTCATCGCGGACCCGGCCGCCCGGGAGCGCTTCGCCCTCCGCTACCCGTCGAGCGACCGGCCGACGCGCCGCTACCGGCTCCTGCGCCACGAGCCCCAGCCCGTCGACGCCTGAGCGGGCGGCCCGACGGACCAGCCGGGCGGTCGAGCGACCGGGCGGGTGCTCAGCCGTCCAGCTCGGCGCAGTCGTCGGTGGCGGGCTCGCCGGCCAGGCGGGCCTGGACCCACGCGTCGATCTCCTCGGCGGCCACCGCCGGCTCGGAGCTGTGGTCGGCCTCGGGGTAGAGCGTGTACTCGGTCTGCTGGCCGATGTCGCAGAGCCGCTCCCGCAGGCCCTCGACCCGGGCGGGGACGACGGTGATGTCCCGGCCGCCGGTGATGAGCAGCAGCGGGGCGTCGAAGGTGCGGGTGGCGGCGTCGTTCTCGGCGGCCCAGCCGGCGGCGGGCCCGGAGGTGCGGGGATCCTGCTGGTACATGCCGGGGTCGACCGCGATCGGGATCATCTCGGGGACGATCCGGTCGAGGCAGTTCTCCAGGACGATGCCGCGCACCTGCTCGTAGACGTCGGGGGCGAAGTACTCGGCGGGGTCGACGTCGGGCCACTCGGAGCCGGAGCCCAGCACGATCATGCTCATGATGATGCGGAGCTGGATGTCGTCGCCGTAGCTCTCGGTGAACTGGGCGCCGGGAGCCACCGCGACGGTGCCGAGCAGCTCGAAGTCCGGGGTCCGCTCGGCCAGGCGCTCGGAGCTGACGAGCGCGGCGTGGCCGCCCTGGGAGTGGCCGACGATCACGACCTGGTTCGACACCTGCTCGCCGAGGAGGTTCCGGGTGGCGACGAGCGAGTCGAGGAGGGCGTTGGCCTCGGCGGTGGTCGACAGGTAGGGGTGCAGCTCGCCCTCGGGGCCGAGGCCGATGTAGTCGGTCATGACCCGCACGCCCGCCACGCCGTGGTCGGCGGGCACGAGGCCGAGGCGGCTCGGGGCGCACCGGGCGATGATGCCGGTGGTGCCGTGGGCGTCCGCGAGGATCGGCCAGCCGCCGTCGGGGGCGTCGCCCTCGGGGTGGTGGACGGTGCCGGTGACCGCCCGGGGCGCGCCGGTGCGGTCCTCGGAGAGGTACATGACGCGGGTGGCGACGTCGCCGCCGTCGGCCTCGATCGGCTGGAGGCGGATCACGTCGCCGGGCTCGCCGGCCGGCAGCGGGTCGGGCACCTCGTAGAACGCCTCGACGCTGCCCTCGAAGGGCTCGGGGACCGTGGCGTCCGGGCCACCGCCGGCGCCGCCGGTGGTGGTGCCGGTGCCGTCGGCGGCGGTGGTCGTGGTGCGGTCGCCGCCGCTGCTCGGGTCGTCGGAGCTGCACGCCGGCACGGCCAGCAGCAGGGCGAGGCCGGCCAGCAGCGCGGCGGGGCGGCGGCGGAGGGGGCGACGGGAGCGAGCGGTCATGCCCGCACCCTACCCATCTGCGAACACCGATGTTCACCGATCGGGACGAAGCGGTGGCGGTAGCGTCGGGCCTCCGACCCCGACCATCGAGGAGCGAGCGATGCGGTTCTCCCCGGACCGGCCCCTGGGCCTGGCCCCCGCCACCGTCGGCGACTACCGGGAGCTGGCCCGGCGCCGCCTCCCCCGCGCCCTGTTCGACTACATCGACGGCGGCGCGTCCGACGAGAACACCCTGCGGGCGAACGTCGGGGACCTCGCCTCCTTCCAGCTCCGCCAGCGGGTCATGCGCGACGTCTCCGAGCGCCGCCAGGCCACCACGGTGCTCGGCCAGGAGCTGTCGTCGCCGATCGTGCTCGCCCCGGTCGGCCTCGGCGGCATGTACGCCAACCGGGCCGAGGTGCAGGCGGCCAGGGCGGCCCGCGCCGTCGGCCTCCCCTTCACCGAGTCCACCGTCTCGATCTGCGGCCTGGACGAGGTGACCGCCGCGGCCGGCCCGGTGTGGTTCCAGCTCTACGTGCAGCGCGACCGCGACGTCACCGCCGGCCTCATCGAGCGCGCCGCCGAGGCCGCCAGCCCGGTCCTCGTCCTCACCGTCGACCTCGCGGTGGTCGGCGCCCGCCACCGCGACACCCGCAACGCCATGACCGGCGACAGCAACGGCCCGTGGCAGGCCGCCCGCCGGGCGATCGACCTCGCCAGCCACCCCCGCTGGGTGCTCGACGTCGGCGTGCGGGGCAAGCCCCACATCTTCGGGAACCTGGAGCAGGTGGTGCCGGGCGCCCGCACCCCGATGGCCTTCCGCCGCTGGGTCGACAAGCAGTTCGACCCCAGCGTCACCTGGGACGACATCGCCTGGGTCCGCTCGCTCTGGGACGGCAAGCTCGTCGTCAAGGGCGTGCTCGACCCCGACGACGCCCGGCTCGCCGTGGACGCCGGCGTCGACGGGATCGTCGTGTCGAACCACGGCGGCCGCCAGCTCGACACCGTCCCCTCCACCGCCCGGGCGCTGCCCGATGTGGTCGACGCGGTCGGCGACCAGGTCGAGGTGCTGGTGGACGGCGGCGTCCGCACCGGCCTCGACGTGGTGAAGATGCTGGCCCTCGGCGCGAAGGCGTGCCTGGTGGGCCGGGCCTGGGCCTGGGCGGTCGCCGCCCGCGGCGAGGCCGGCGTCCGCCACGTGCTCGAAGGTCTCCAGGCCGACATCGACACGGCGCTCGCCCTGACCGGCTGCACCGACGTCGCCCAGCTCGACCGCGACTGCCTGATCGACACCCGGGCCTGACCGCCGCGGCGTCAGCCGTCGTCCACGATGCGGCCGCGGTCCAGGCGGACGATGCGGTCGGCCCGGCTGCTGAGGCGCGGGTCGTGGGTGACCGCCAGGATCGTCACGCCGGCGTCGCGCCGCCGCTGGAGCACGTCGAGCACCTGCTCGGCCGAGTCGTCATCGAGGCTGCCGGTCGGCTCGTCGGCCAGCAGCACCCGCGGCCCGTTGGCGAGGGCGCGGGCGATGGCCACCCGCTGGCGCTCGCCGCCGGAGAGCTGCGGGGGCCGCGACCGCGCCTTGTGCGCCAGGCCCACCTGGTCGAGCACCTCCAACGCCCGCTCCCGGCGCTGCCGGCGCCCGAGGCCGGAGTCGAACAGCGCGATGGCCACGTTCTGCCACGCTTCGAGCCGCGGGATGAGGTTGTGGAGCTGGAAGACGATGCCGATCTCGCGACGGCGGTAGCGGTTGAGGGCGTGCAGGCGGCCGAGGTCGACGTCCAGCACCCGCAGCGCGCCGGCGTCGGGGCGGTCCACGGCGGCGAGGAGCTGGAGGAGCGTGGACTTGCCGGCGCCGCTGCGTCCGGAGACGGCCACGAACTCGGCCTCCTCCACGGTGAGGTCGACGCCGTCGAGCACCGCGGTCCCGCCGAAGCGCTTGACGACCCCGCGCACCTCGATGGCCGGGTCACTCATTGCTCATCGCCTTCGCCGGCGACAGCGACGCCGCCCGCAGCGCCGGGTAGAGGGCGCCGAGGAACGCCACGCCGAACGCGAAGTAGAGCGCCCGGCCGAACAACCCGGCGTGGTAGGTCGGGTGGAAGACGCCCCGGAGCTGCTCCAGGTGCTGGAGCACGTTGATCGCCACCCAGCCGAGGAACACGCCGAGCATCGCCCCGGCCAGGCTCACCACCACCGCCTCGCCCACCACGAGGAGCAGGACCCGGCGGCGGGACCAGCCGATGGCCCGCAGCACGCCGAACTCGCGGATGCGCTCGAAGAACGACAGGAGCGACGTGTTGAGCACGCCGGTCACGGCGATGACGACCGCCAGGATGTCGCCGCCGGTGTTCGCCGCGGTGATGAGCGTGAGCGTGCTGTCCACCCGGCCGTAGTCGCTCTCGCTGGCGACCGTCGCGAGCTGGGGGAAGCGGCCGTCGATGGCCTTGCGGACCGCGGCCACGTCCGCGCCGGGGGCGACCTTCACGAACCCGAGGGTGACGAGGCCCGCCTGCTGGTAGCGGCCCTGGAGCACCGGCAGGGGGTACATCATGGTCGAGTTCCCGAACGACACGTTGGTCCGGTAGAGGCCGACGACCCGGTAGGTGTGGTCGTCGATGGTGAGCGCGTCGCCCACGTCCTTGTCGATCGAGTGGGCGAGGACGTAGCCGAGCATGACCTCGTCGGTGCTGTCGGGCCGGTAGGCACGGCCCCGCAGCAGCACCACGCCGAAGGTCTCCTGCGCCGCCGGATCGAGGCCGACCTGCACGACCGCCGGGTTGTCGCCGTCGTAGGCCTCCAGGTCCACGAGCGCCCCGATGGCCGACTCGACGCCGGGGACCTCGCGCATCTCCCCGATGTCGGTCGCCTGGATCGTGGAGTTGAGCAGGTTGTCGGTGTGGCGCTGGGCGACGGAGAAGTCGGCGTCACCGACCTTCAGGATGCCGGTCGCGGCCTCCTTCAGGCTGACCGTCAACGTGCCGAGGGCGATGACCGCCATCACGCCGATCGCCACCGCCGAGGCGGTCAGCGCCGCGCGAAGCCGCCGGGCGCCGATGTTGTGCAGGATGAGGCCGACGAAGCTCATGGGCGCACCTCGCTGGCGTCACGGTACCCAGCTCCCGCCCGCCGCGGGCGGATGCGCCGCTGCTACCCCTCGCCCACCCGCAGGATCTGGAGCGCGTCGTCCGCGTGGCGATCCATGTTCACCTCGCTGCCGATCTTCGCGAGCACCCGCGAGTCGGTCCCGATCACGAACGTCTGGCGCTTCACCTTCAGCAGCCCGATCGGGCGCTTGACGCCGAACTGCCGGGCCACCACGCCGTCGGTGTCGGCCAGCAGCGGGTAGTCGAAGCCGTGCTCCTCGCTGAAGCGCCGCTGCTTGTCCACGCCGTCGAGGCTGATGCCGACGCGCTGCGCGCCCACGGCCTCGAACTCGCCGGCGAGGTCGCGGAAGTGGCACGCCTCCTTCGTGCACCCCGCGGTCATCGCCGCCGGGTAGAAGAACAGCACGACGGGGCCGCCGGCCAGCATCGTGGACAGGCGCCGGGGCACCCCGTCCTGGTCGGGCAGTTCGAAGTCCTCGACGGTGTCGCCGACGTCCATGGCGCTCCTCCTCCGGTGCGGCCCGCGCACCGTACCCGCACCGGGCACCCGCCGCCGACGCTCGTGGTGCGCGGCGGTGGGGGGGCCGACGAGGACCGCGGCGGCGGGCTCTGGCAGGATGCGCGGGCCGGGCCCGCCCGTGGCCGCGGCGAAAGGGGAACCCCGTGCCCACCATGCGCGCCGCCGTCCTGGAGTCCGTCGACTCGCCGCTCGCCGTCACCGACGTGGAGATCGGCGAGCCCCGCCCCGGCGAGGTGCTGGTGCGCGTCGCGCACTGCGGCATCTGCCACTCGGACCTGTCGGTCATCGACGGCGGGTTCCCGGCGCCCCTGCCGGTAGTGCTCGGCCACGAGGCCGCCGGGGTGGTCGAGCGCGTGGGCGAGGGCGTCACCTCGGTGCAGCCCGGCGACCACGTGGTGCTCACCCCGCTGCCGAGCTGCGGCGACTGCTACTACTGCCGCCGCGACCAACCGACCCTCTGCGAGCGCCACAGCAGCTCGCTCGTCACCTCGGTGATGGCCGACGGCACCTCGCCGCTGTCGCGCGGCGGCGAGGTCGTCTACCGGGGCCTCGCCACCGCCGGCTTCGCGGAGCTGGCGATCATGCCCGAGGTCGGGGTCGTGAAGGTCCCCGACGACGTCGACCTGTCGGTGGCCTGCGTGCTCGGCTGCGCGGTCCAGACCGGCGTCGGCGCCGTGCTCAACACCGCCCGGGTGCCCGAGGGGGCGAGCGTCCTCGTGCTCGGCGCCGGCGGCATCGGCATCTCAGTGGTGCAGGGGGCCCGGGTGGCCGGGGCCGCGACCATCGCGGTGGCCGAGCCCGACCCCGCCCGCCGGGAGCTGGCCCGCAGCTTCGGGGCGACCCACGTGTTCGACCCGACCGGCGAGGACCCCGTGGCGGTCGGCCAGGAGCTGACCCCGGTGGGCTTCGACTACGCGTTCGAGGCCGCCGGGCGGGGCCCGCTCATCGAGACGGCCGTGAACGCCATCCGGCCCGGCGGCACCGCGGTGCTGGTCGGCGTCCCGCCCATCGACCAGGGCATCGACCTGCCGATGGCGGCCCTGTTCGCGGTGACCGAGAAGAAGCTGATCGGCTGCCTCCTGGGCTCGGTCGACTCCCGCCGAGACGTGCCCCGCCTCATCGGCCTGTGGCAAGAGGGCCGCCTCGACCTCGACGCGATGGTCACCGCCCGCCACGGCCTGGCCGACATCAACGCCGCGCTCGACGGCGCCCGCGGCGGCGCCGGCCTCCGCACCGTCATCGACATCGCCGGCTGAGCGGACCGGCTACGAACTGTCCGAGCGCCGGCAGAGCGCCGGCAGCGTCGTCAGGCCCGCAGGTCCCAGCGGGGGCGGCGCTTCTCCCGGAAGGCGGCGATGCCCTCCTGGGCCTCCTCCGAGGCGAACAGGGTGGCGGACAGCGCGGTCAGCTCCGGCGCGGACTCATCGAAGGTGGCGAGCAGCGGGGCGACGGTGAGGGCCTTCGACGCGGCGAGGCCCTGCGGGGACGTGGCCCGGAACGCGTCGAGCAGCCCGTCGAGCGCCGCCCGGGGGTCCGCCGACGCGATCGTGACGAGCCCGATGGCGGCCGCGGTCTCGGCATCGAAGGTCTCGCCGGTGAGGTAGTAGCGGCTCGCCGCCCGGTCGGTGAGCCGGGGCGAAACGGTGAGCGAGATGATGGCGGGGGCCAGGCCGAGGCGGGACTCGGTGAAGGCGAAGGTGGTGGCCGGCCCGGCGACGACGAGGTCGCAGGCGCCGAGCAGCCCGTTGCCGCCGGCGCGGACGTGGCCGTCGACCAGGCCGACGATCGGCCGGGGGCACTCCAGCATCGTCCGCAGCAGCGCCACGAGCCGGGCGGTGCCGGCGGCGGGGCCGCCCTCGCGCGCCGCCTCGGCGAGGTCGGCGCCGGCGCAGAAGGTGGCGCCGGTGTGGGTGAGCACCACCACCCGCACGTCGGGGTCCGCCGCGGCCGCGCCCAGGTGGTGGGTCAGGGCACCGACGAGGGGGGCGGAGAGGGCGTTGCGGTTGGCGGGCGAGTCGAGCGCGAGCTCCAGCACGCCGTCGGCGAGCCGGCTCGTCACCGGGGAGTCAGGGGCTTCGGTCACCGGACCATCCTTGCCCCACCGCCCGAGCGCGGCGAGGATCGGCCGATGCGCGTCTCCCTCGGCCTGCCGACCCACCACGTCGATAGCCCCGAGCTGCTGGGCGTGGACGGCATCGCCCGGCTGAGCCGGGAGGCGGAGGCGGCAGGCTTCGCGGCCGTGTACGTGACCGAGCACCCGTTCCCGACCGTCGACTGGCTCGACGGCGGCGGCCACCACGCGCTCGACCCGGTGGTGGCGCTCGCGGTGGCCGCCACGGCGACCGTCGACGTCGGCCTGCACACCAACCTGTACGTGCCGGTGCTGCGCAACCCGTTCCTGGCCGCGAAGGCGATCGCGAGCCTCGACGTGGTGAGCGGCGGCCGGGCCATCCTCGGCGTGGGGGCCGGCTACCTGGCCGGCGAGTTCGAGGCGCTCGGCGCCCGGTTCGACACCCGCAACGACGACCTCGACGCCGCGCTGGCGGCGATGCGGGCCGCGTGGCGCGGGGCCGAGGTGGTCGACGCCGACCCCGCCGGCCGCTGGCGGGCGGTCGGCAACCGGTCGCTGCCCCGGCCCGTGCAGCCGGAGGGTCCGCCGGTGTGGGTGGGCGGCAACAGCCGGCGGGCGATGCGCCGGGCGGTGGAGCTGGGCAGCGGGTGGACGCCGTTCCCCGCCGGCGGCGGCATGGCCGCCGCGGTCCGCACCACGGCGCTGCGCACGCCCGAGCAGCTCCGGGACCGGGTGCTGGAGGCGGCCGAGCACGCCCGGGCGGTGGGGCGCACCGAGCCGCTGGACGTCGGCTTCGTGCCCGACGGGCTCTCGATGACCGACGACCGCCCGGCGGACCACCGCGCCGTGGTGGCGAGCTGCGAGCGGCTGGCCGAGGCCGGGGCCACCTGGGTGACCGTCTCGTTCCCGTCGCCGACCCTCGACGGCCAGGTCGAGGCCATCCGGGCCTTCGGCGCCGAGGTGCTCCCCCACGTCACCCCGCTCGAACCCGCCCTCCGCGTGGTCTGAGGAGCCGCCCGCTCCCTTCCCCTCGGGCCCTAGGGGTCCAGCTCGCGGAGGACGTCGTTCATCTCGACGCGGAAGCGGCGCAGCTCGTCGCGGTGCTGGATGGAGAGGTCGGCCAGCAGGCTCGCGCCCCGCTCGGTGAGGGCCAGGAGCACCCGGCGGTGGTCGTCGGGGTCGGGGTGGCGCTCGACCAGGTCGTTGGCGACCGCGCGACCGACCAGCTCGCCCACCGAGTGCAACCGGAGCTGGAGCCGCTCGGCCAGGTCCGACAGCGACGGCGGCCCGTCGCCCTCGTGGCCGGCGATGGCGAGCAGGAGCTGGTGCTGGGCCGGGGTGAGCCCCACGGCGCGGGCGGCGTCCTCGGAGAAGCGGACGAAGACCCGCAGCGCGTGGCGGAAGCGGGCGAGCGCCCGGTAGTCGGCGTCGGTCAGGTCGTGGCGGGCCACGGTCCGGTCCTAGCAGGCGGCGCGGCCGTCGACCTCGGGCGAGGTGGCCGGCGGCGCCGCGCCGTCGTCCCGCGCCCGGCCGTCGTCCGGGGAGGCGCCGTCGTCGGGCGCGGCGGGGCGGAGGTCGGCCTCGGTCGGGTCGAAGCGCTTGCGCTGGCTCTCGATGAGGCCCACGCCGGAGGTGAGCAGCAGCGAGACGAGCGCCGCGATCAGCGTCGAGGGCAGCACCACCATCCCGGCCATCTCGGTCACGACGAGCGTCGAGCCGATGGGGGTCTTGGTGACCCCGACGTTCGCGGCGGTCATGAGGGCGGCGGCGAGCAGCCACTCGTCCGCGCCCGGCAGGTGGGGTCCGGCGGCGCGGGCGAGGCAGTAGCCCACGAAGAACAGCGGGATGATGAAGCCGCCCTTCCAGCCGGTGACGACCGCGATGGCCGCGGAGGCGAGCTTCACGCCCGCGGCGACCAGCATGGTGCCGGCCACCACCGTGGTGCCGTTGAGGTGGTCCATCGCCAGCTCGCCGTTGGTGAGCGCGTGCGGCGTGAGGAAGGCGAGGCCGCCCATCAGCGCGCCGCCGATCGCGGGGCGCAGGCCGGTCGGCACGTGGGCCACCGCCCGGCGCAGGCCCACGCACAGGTAGGTGAAGGCGGCGGCGATCGCGGCGCCCACCACCCCGGCCACCACGCCCCAGCCGAGCGTGGCCAGCTCGGGTTCGGCGACGGTCGGGAACCGGAACATCGGCTCCAGCCCGAGCCCGGTGACGCCCACGTAGACGGCGTAGCCGCACAGCGAGCCGATGGCCGAGGGCAGCAGCGCCTCGTAGTACTCCATGCCCCGGCGGTGCAGGATCTCCAGGGCGAACATGGTCGAGCCGAGCGGCGCGCCGAACAGCACCGTGAAGCCGGCGGCCATGCCGGCGATGGAGACGACCCGGCGCTCGCTCCTGGCGAGGCCGAGGCGGAGGCTCAGCCACGAGCCGAGGCCGCCGGTGGTGGTGACGAGGGGCGACTCGGGACCGAGGCTGCCGCCGGCGCCGACGCAGAGCAGCGACTCGGGGATGAGGGAGCGGAGGTTGCGCAGGGAGCGGGTGCCGCCCTCGACGTGGATGTTGTCGACCAGCAGCTCCACGTCGGTCGGCCGACCGAGTAGCCGGGTGATGCCGGCCACGGCGAGGCCGACGGCGACGAGCACCAGCAGGTGCGAGCGGGTGGACCACCGCTCGGGGCCGAGCGCTCGCTCGACCAGGTGGAGGGCACCGAGGAACGCGGCGCCGACCGCGCCGCCGAGCAGGCCGGTGGCGACGACCGCGCCGAGGAACCGGTTGCGCGGGCGACTGACGAGCTCTCGGACCCGTACGGGTCGGGGGCGGTGGACGCGGATCGATCGCATGGCGAGATACATCGTATTGCGATCTATTTGTCGGCACCGCATCCGGATCCGGCCGCGGCGCCACCCCGCGGCGCCACCCGTCGGCGCCGCTCGGCCACCCGACCGCCGCCGGCCCGTTGCCGAGCCCACCGCCGGGTCCGCCGTCAGGTTCCCGTCAGAAATCTCGCCGCCGGGTTCGACCGGAGGCCGCCCCATGAGCTTTATTGGGGGGCGCGATCACCGCGCAACGGGGCCCGGGGACCGCCGAAGACCGAACGTCCGCGCGCACGGCGACCGCCGTGGCGCCATCGAGACGCCGTCATCGTCGACGGCCCCAGGAGAACAGCACGTGAGCGAACAGCAGATCGCCGACATCTACGCGGACGTCGTGGCCCGGAACCCCGGCGAGGCCGAGTTCCACCAGGCCGCGAAGGAGGTGCTGTCCTCCATCGGTCCGGTGCTCGTCAAGCACCCCGAGCTGGCCGACTACAAGATCATCGAGCGCATGTGCGAGCCCGAGCGCCAGCTCATGTTCCGGGTGCCGTGGATCGACGACAAGGGCGAGATCCAGATCAACCGCGGCTTCCGGGTCGAGTTCAACAGCGCCCTCGGCCCCTACAAGGGCGGCCTGCGCTTCCACCCGTCGGTCAACCTCGGCATCGTCAAGTTCCTCGGCTTCGAGCAGACTTTCAAGAACTCGCTCACCGGCATGCCGATCGGCGGCGGCAAGGGCGGCGCGGACTTCGACCCCAAGGGCCGCAGCGACCGCGAGATCATGCGGTTCTGCCAGAGCTTCATGACCGAGCTGTACCGCCACATCGGCGAGTACACCGACGTCCCGGCCGGCGACATCGGCGTCGGCACCCGCGAGATCGGCTACCTGTTCGGCCAGTACAAGCGGATCACCAACCGCTACGAGTCGAGCGTCCTCACCGGCAAGGGCCTGGAGTGGGGCGGCGCCCTCGTCCGCACCGAGGCCACCGGCTACGGCACCGTCTTCTTCGCCCAGGAGATGCTCCGCACCCGCAACGACGACCTGGACGGCAAGAAGGTCGTCGTCTCCGGCTCCGGCAACGTGGCCATCTACGCGGTGGAGAAGGTCCACCAGCTCGGCGGCACCGCCATCGCCATGTCCGACTCCGGCGGCTACATCGTCGACGAGGCCGGCATCGACCTCGACCTCATCAAGGCGATCAAGCTGGAGGAGCGCGGCCGCTGCGCCGACTACGCCACCCGCAAGCCGGGCGCCCGCTACGTCGAGGGCGGCAGCATCTGGGACGTCACCTGCGACGTGGCCCTCCCCTGCGCCACCCAGAACGAGCTGGACGGCACCGCCGCCGCCACCCTCATCCGCAACGGCGTCCGCGCCGTCGCCGAGGGTGCCAACATGCCCTGCACCCCCGAGGCCGTCGACGCCTTCCTCAAGGCCGAGGTCGCCTTCGGCCCCGGCAAGGCCGCGAACGCCGGCGGCGTCGCCACCTCCGCGCTGGAGATGCAGCAGAACGCCAGCCGCGACTCGTGGAGCTTCAGCCACACCGAGGCCCGCCTCGCGAAGATCATGGCGTCGATCCACAACGCCTGCATCGCCGCCGCCGAGGACTACGGCGCACCCGGCAACTACGTGACCGGCGCCAACATCGCCGGCTTCCTCAAGGTGAGCAAGGCCATGCTCGCCATGGGCGTCGTCTGACCGACCCACGCCGGGCCCGCACCGCCCGCCACCCGCCCACCGCTTCGAGCACCGCCGAACTTGGCACGGATCCGCCGCACCCCTGCGGCAGGACCGTGCCAAGTTCCGCGAGAACGGGCGGTCGGGCGCGAACGGGCGGTCGCCCGCTCAGGGCTTCCAGCGGCTGAGGAAGTTCCCGAAGCGCTCGATCGCGTCGGTGAGGTCCGACGCGAGGGGCAGGGTCACGATCCGCACGTGGTCGGTGGCGGGCCAGTTGAAGCCGGTGCCCTGCACCAGCAGCACCTTCTCCTGCACCAGCAGGTCGAACACGAGCTTGGCGTCGTCGGGCACCTCGTAGACCTCGGGGTCGAGGCGGGGGAACACGTAGATCGCGCCGCGGGGCACCACGCAGCTCACGCCCGGGATCCGGTTCAGGGCCGCGACCGCGGCGTCGCGCTGCTCGTGGAGGCGGCCGCCCGGCAGCACCAGGTCCCGGATGCTCTGGCGGCCCGACAGCGCCACCTGCACGGCGTGCTGGCCGGGCACGTTCGGGCAGAGCCGGGACGAGGCCAGCAGCTCGATGCCCTCCAGGAAGCCGGCCGCGTGGGCGCGCGGCCCGGTGATCGCCACCCAGCCGGAGCGGAACCCGGCCGAGCGGTAGGTCTTCGACAGGCCGTTGTAGGTGAGGCAGAGCAGGTCGTGGGCCACCGTCGCGATGGAGAGGTGCTCGGCGCCGTCGTAGAGGATGCGGTCGTAGATCTCGTCCGCCAGGAGCAGCAGGCCGTGGCGGCGGGCGATGCCGGCGATGCCCTCCAGCACCTCCCGGCCGTAGACCGCGCCGGTCGGGTTGTTCGGGTTGATGACGAGGATCGCCTTGGTGCGCGGCGACACCTTCGACGCCAGGTCCTCCAGGTCGGGCTGCCAGCCGGTCGACTCGTCGCAGCGGTAGTGCACCGCGGTGCCGCCGGCGAGGCTGACCGCCGCGGTCCACAGCGGGTAGTCGGGGGCCGGCACCAGCACCTCGTCGCCGTCGTCGAGGAGCGCCTGCATCGTCATGATGATGAGCTCGGAGACGCCGTTGCCGAGGTAGATGGAGTCGACGTCGAGGTCGGGGAACCCGTCGACCACCTCGTAGTGCGAGGCGATGGCCCGCCGGGCCGACATGATCCCCCGCGACTCGCTGTAGCCCTGGGACTCGGGCAGCGAGGCGATCATGTCCCGCACGATCGCGTCGGGGGCGTCGAAGCCGAACGCCGCCGGGTTGCCGATGTTGAGCTTCAGGATCTGGTGGCCCTCGCGCTCCAACCGGGCGGCCTCGGCGTTGGCGGGGCCACGGATCTCGTAGACCACGTGGCGCAGCTTGTTGGCCTGGTCGAGCGGCCTCGGCGCGGTCGGCGGTTCGTGGTCGGCGTCGGGCATCGGCTTCCTCCGGGGTCTACCCGCCCCATGCGGGCGCCGGGCACCCTCGGACGGTCGGTGCCCCAGTCTCGCAGCCGGGCGCCGGCGGCCGGGTACGCGATTCGGGCGGTCAGGCCCCGCGCCGGTGGCAGCCGACGAGGTGGGTGTCGACCAGGCCGGTGGCCTCCATGAGCGCGAACGCGGAGGTGGGGCCGACGAAGCGGAAGCCGGCGGCCTTGAGGTCCTTGGCCAGCGCGGCCGAGTGGTCCGACCGGGTGGGCACCTCGGCCGCCAGGCGCGGCGGCGGGTCGAGCGGGTCGGGGCGCCGCGACCAGATGAAGCGGTCGAGCCCGCCGTGCTCGCGCAGCGCGAGGGTGGCGAGGGCGTTGGTGCGCACCATGGCGATCTTGGCGCGGGACCGGATGATGCCCGGGTCGTCCAGGCGGGCGTCGAGGTCCGCGTCGCTGAAGCGGGCGACGGCCTCGGGGTCGAAGTCGGCGAAGGCCGCTCGCAGGTTCTCGCGCTTGGCGAGGACGGTCCGCCACGACAGGCCGGCCTGGAAGCCCTCCAGGCAGAGGCGCTCGTAGAGCGGCTGCTCGCCCCGCACCGGCCGCCCCCACTCGGTGTCGTGGTAGGCGGTCATCTCGGCGAGCCCGACCGCCCACGGGCAGCGCCCGAGGCCGTCGTCGCCGACGACCACCCCGCCCGGCTCGACGGTGCCGCGGACGGGTGGGGCGGGCGCGGCGGGCGGGGTCGGCTCGGGTCCGCTCATCCGCCCATCCGGCCGGCCGGGCCGGCGCCGGCCTCGGTGCCGGCGGGGTGGTTCATCACCAGCACCGGGCAGGGGGCCCGACGCACGAGCTGCTCGTCCACCGCGCCGTGGAGCAGCCGCTCCAGCCAGCCGACGCGGTCGCCGCCGACCACGAGGAGGTCGATGCCCTCGGCCTCCGCCAGCTCGGCGAGCGCCCGGGCCACCGGGGCCGATGTGGGCAGGATCTGCTCGGTGACCACGCGGCCGCCGAGCCGGCGCTCGGTGCGCTCGATAGCCTCCGCCGCCGCGGCCCGCTCGGCGGCGTAGTCGGCGTCGGCCTCCTCCTCGGTGAGGAGGGGGCCCTCGAAGCCCCCGGCGTCCTCGCTCGGGTCGTGGCGCTCGTCGATGACGGTCACGAGCCGGATGTCGGCGTCGGGCGGGATCAGCGCCAGCGAGCGGGCGGCCCCGCCGATGGCCTCGTCGGAGCCGTCGGTGGCGATGACGACCTGGATGCTCATGTCCCGGTCCCCTTTCGGAGGTGGTGGTCGACCGTCACGGTACCCACGGGACGGCCTCCCCAGCCTCCAGGCGCAGCAGCAGCGCCTTCGCCTCGGGGCCGCCCCGGTAGCCGCCGATCGTGCCGTCGCTGCGCAGCACCCGGTGGCAGGGGACCACGATCGGGATCGGGTTGGTGGCGCACGCGGCGCCCACGGCCCGCACCGCGGCGGGGCTGCCCGCCGCCCGGGCGAGCGAGCCGTAGGTGGCGGTGCGGCCGTAGGGCACCTGGCGCAGCTCGTCCAGGACCGTGCGCCGGAAGCCCCGGGCGAGGCGGAGGTCGACGGCCAGGTCGAAGCGGCGGCGGCGGCCGGCGAAGTACTCCTCGATCTGGGCGGCGACGGCGTCGGTCCGGGCGGGACTGCGCAGGATGCGGGGCGACACGACCTCGGCCAGCTCGGCGGTCACCGCATCGTGGTCCTCCCGGTCGAACGCGATGCGGACGACGCCGGAGGGCGCGACGGCCACGAGCAGGGGGCCGACCGGCGAGTCCACCACCCGGCAGGCGAGGTCGAGGAGGCCCGCGGCCTCGGCCCGGTGGGCCAGCCGGTCGTGCAGCCGGCCGAGCCGCTCCGCCCCGGCCTCCGGCGGCGAGACGGCGGCGATCGGGTCGGTGGCCTCGTTCGGGCCGGCCGGGTCGGCGGCCTCGTCCGGGTCGGCCAGGTCGGCGGCCTCGTTCGGATCGGCCAGGTCGGTGGCCTCGTCCGGGCCGGCCGGTCGGCGGGGCGAGGGGGTGGGGCGGGTGGTCATGATCGGGCCTCCAGGGCGGTGCGGAGTCGGGCGATGCCATCGGCGGCGCTGCGGCGCGCCGCGGCCACCGAGCACCCGAGCAGCGGGGCGACCTCGGCGTAGGGCAGCCCGGCGACGTGGTGGTAGAGGACGGCGCCGCGCTGCTTGTCGCCCAGGGCGGCGACCGCGTCCCACAGCTCGGCGTCGGGCGGCTCCGGTTCGCCGTCGCCGGGCGACGGCCGGTCGAGGACCTCCGGCACCGGCACCGCGTGGCGGGCGCGGCGCCGGTGGACGTCGATGGCCTTGCGGTGGGCGATGGTGACGAGCCAGCCGACCACGTTGCTGCCGGGTCGCAGGTCGGGGTAGGCGGCGAGCGCGGCGAGGAACGTGTCGGACCAGGCGTCCTCGGCGTCGGCCTCGGCCAGCACGGCGCGACACACCCGCCACACGGTCGCCCCGTGCTCGGCGACCACGTCTTCGAACGGCGTCATCCTCACATGCTGCCAACGTCGCGGCCCGCCGCGACGTGAGGTCCGCCCACCAACTTCCGCACCACCACCCGAACCTGGCACGGAAACGTGGCGCCCGTGCGGCAAACCCGTGCCAAGTTCCGCACCACCACCCGAACCTGGCACGGAAACGTGGCACCCGTGCGGCTATCTCGTGCCACGTTCGAGCGGTGGGCGGGGTGGCCCGCTCGGGTGGGCTCAGGTGGTGGCGATGAAGTCGACCAGGACGGCAGCCAGCTCGGGGCCACGGTCCTCCTGGAGGAAGTGGCCGCCGCCTTCCACGGTCACGTGCGCCTGGCCCTGGGCGCCCGGGACGCGCCGCTGGAAGACGCGCTCGCCGCCCTTGGTGATCGGGTCCGCGTCGCTGAAGCAGCACAGCAGCGGGCGGTCGAACGCGTCGAGCACCGTCCACGCCTCGCGGTTGTCCACCGCGCCGGGGTCGTCGGGGCTGGTGGGCACGAGCGAGGGCAGGACGCGGGCGCCGGCGAGGGCCGCCTCCTCCGGGAAGGGCGCGTCGTAGGCGGCGATCACCTCGGGCGCCAGGGCGGTGGTGGTGCCGCCGTCGATGATGGCGCCGACGGGGAACTGCTCGGCGGTGGCGGCGAAGCGCTGCCAGGCGAGGAAGGCGTCGGTGATCCGCCCCTCACCGGTGGGGAGGCCGGTGTTGCCCACGGCCAGGCGGGCGAAGCGCTCCGGGGCGCTCGCCACGACCCGCAGGCCGATGAGGCCGCCCCAGTCCTGGCCGAAGAAGGTCACCTCGCGCAGGTCGAGGTGGTCGACCACGAGCGCTCGCATCCACGCCACGTGGCGGGCGTAGGTGTGGTCGGCCTGGTCGGTGGGCTTGTCGCTGCGGCCGAAGCCGACCAGGTCGGGGGCGATCACCCGGTGGCCGGCGGCGACGAGCGGCCCGACCAGGTGGCGGTACAGGTAGCACCACGACGGCTCGCCGTGCAGGAGCAGGACGGGAGCCGCGTCGGCCGGGCCCTCGTCCAGGTAGTGGACCCGCAGGGTGCCACCGTCGAGGTCATCGATCTCGGCGTAGTGCGGGGCGAACGGGAAGTCGGGCAGGTCGGCGAAGCGGTCGTCGGGCGTGCGGTAGACGTGCATGGGTGCTCCTGGTCGGTGGGCGGGTCGGCGGACGTGGCGGTGGACGGATCGGTGGTCGGTGAGGTCACTGGCGGGCCATGCCGGCGCGGTGCTCGCCGGCCGCGGCGTCGGGGTCGGGGCGGCGGGCGCGGACGAGCTGCACGTCGAGGGTGCGGATCCGGCCGGCGTAGGGGAACGGCGCCCGGTAGCGGTCGCTGACGCCGCCGCCGTGGTCCCGGCCGATGCTGGGGCCGACGCTCGACATGATGAGCATGGCGAAGGGCACGGTGCCGGCGGCGACCGGCTCGTCGTCCGCGGTGAGGGTGATCTCGGCGCCGGCCCGGCCGAGGTCGCCGTGGCCGAGCTTGCGGAACCGGGCGCCGAGCCGGGTCGCGCCGGCCGGCAGCACGGCCTCGGCGGCGATCAGGTGGTGGTCGCCGAAGATGTTGTAGTCCAGGCAGAGCCGGCCGTCCTGGACGAAGAAGCTGAGCCCGGAGTTGGCGGTGCCGCTGGCGTAGAGCACCCCGTCACCGCCGTCGCCGGGGCCGCGCTCGACGGTCGCGGTGAGCACCCAGTCGGTGCCGCTGAGGCTGGGGGCGGCCTGCACGGGCAGCGGGGTGACCGGCGGGTGGTAGCGGTAGCTGCGGTCGGGTCGGTGGGGCGTGTGGTCGCGGAAGCGGGTGAAGAACAGCTCCAGGAGCCGGTCATCGAGCGGGAGCACGCCGTGGCGCTCGGCTTCGGCCCACCAGCGCTCCACCATGCGGGCGAGGCGGTCCGGCTCGGCGGCGGCGAGGTCGTGGCACTCGGAGCGGTCGGCGGTGAGGTCGTACAGCTCCCAGGTGTCGTCCGAGAACGCGGTGCCGGGCTGGTGGCGGGTGACGGCCTTCCACCCGTCGAGCCAGAGGCCGCGGTGGCCGAGCATCTCGAAGTACTGGACGGCCTTGGCGGTGGGTGCGTCGGGCCGGTCGAGCGCATATGCGAAGGAGGTGCCGGTGACGGGGAGCTGGTCCACGCCGCGGTGGCGCTCGGGCGGGGTGATGCCGAGCAGCTCGTAGAGGGTGGGGGCGAGGTCGGTGACGTGGTGGAACTGGTCGCGCAGGCCGCCGGCGTGGGCGGGGTCGATGCCGCCGGGCCAGTGGACGACGAGGGGCACGTGGACGCCGCCCTCGTGGGTGTTCTGCTTGTACCAGCGGAACGGGGTGTTGCCGGCCTGCGCCCAGCCCCACGGGTAGTTGGTGTGGCTGTCGGGGCCGCCGATCCGGTCGATGCGCTCGATCGCCTCCGCCACCGACTCCTCGACCAGGTTGAAGAACTTCATCTCGTGGAGCACGCCGAACGGGCCGCCCTCCTGGCTGGCGCCGTTGTCGGAGAGGAAGACGATGATCGTGTCGTCCAGGATGCCCAGGTCGTCGAGGTCGTCCACGAGGCGGCCGACCTGGGCGTCGGTGTGCTCCAGGAACGCAGCGTGGGCCTCCTGGAGCCGGGCGGCGAGGCGGCGTTGGTCCTCGGGGAGGTCGTCCCACGGCTCGACGCCGGGGTTGCGGGGCGCCAGCTCGGTGCCGGGCGGGACGATGCCGGTGGCGACCTGCTTGTCGTACCAGCGCCGGCGGGCCACGTCCCAGCCCTCGTCGTAGCGGCCCCGGTGGCGTTCGAGGTACTCGGCGGGCGCCTGGTGCGGGGCGTGCGTGGCCCCGAACGCGAGGTAGAGGAAGAAGGGCCGGTCGGGGCGCACCGACACCGAGTCGTGGATGAAGCCGATGGAGCGGTCCACCAGGTCCTCGGTGAGGTGGTAGCCCTCCTCCGGCGTGCGGGGCGGCTCCACGTGGTGGTTGTCGTAGACGAGGGCGGGGTGGAACTGGTCGGTCTCGCCGTCGAGGAACCCGTAGTAGCGGTCGAAGCCCCGCTGGAGGGGCCAGTGGTCGAAGGGGCCGGCGGCCGATGCCTCGGCCATCGGGCACAGGTGCCACTTGCCGACGGCGAAGGTGGCGTAGCCCTCGCCCCGCAGCACCTCGGCGATGGTCGCGGCTCGCTCGGTGATGTGGCCGCGCTGGTGCGGGAAGCCGGTGTCGAAGTTGGAGAGCCCGCGCATGCCCACCTCGTGGTGGTTGCGGCCGGTGAGCAGCGCCGCCCGGGTGGGCGAGCAGAGCGGGGTGACGTGGAAGTTGGTGAACCGCAGCCCCCGCTCGGCCAGCCGGTCGACGTTCGGGGTGGGGAGGTCGGACCCGAAGCAGCCGAGGTGGGCGAAGCCGGTGTCGTCCAGGAGCATCACGACCACGTTGGGCGCGCCGGCCGGCGCGTGGTGCGGCGTGGGCCACCAGGGGGTCGACTCGGCCAGCGTCGGGCCGATGCGGCCGCCGTGCTCGGGTGCGTCGGTCATGTCGGGTCCCCTCACATTTTGACAGTTCGACTCTCAAAACCCACCCTACGGTACCGCCGGCCGCACCGCCACCGCCTCGAGTGCGGACCGATGACAGATGGATGAGCGGGGACCGCCAGGCCGTGCACAGCCGCCACCGCCTCGCGCTCGAACCCATGCCGCCGCCCGACCGACGGTTGCCGCCCCGCTCGCCCTGCCCTTCCCTCCCCGGGCCGATCGACCGGTGACCGCTACGCTCGACGGTCATGTCCGGAGGGCGCTGGTCAGATCTTCGGGCACGGGTCCTCACCTACGGCCTGGTCGCCCTCCTGGTCTTCGGGGTGGTGAACGAGGTGGAGGCGTGGCCGGTCACCTCCTACCGGCTCTTCAGCGCGGTCCGCACCGACCGGGGGCTGCGCACCGACCTCCAGCTCGTGGCGCGAGACGGGTCGGTCCGCCCGCTCCGCCTCGACGGCGACACCGTCAGCACCACTGCCCACCAGTACCGGACCCTGCCGGCCGACGCCCCGGCCGTGCAGCGGCGCAAGGCGCTCGCCTGGCTCGACGCCGCCGGCGTCGACCCGGCCACGGTGCGGGCCGTGCGCCTGGTGCGCGTCGGCCTCCGCCTCGACCCCGACGGCGGCGCGCCCACCGAGCTGTGGCGGCACACGCTGGTCGAGGTCGAGCTGTGAGCCCCGTCCCCCGCCCCGGCTTCGACCGCCGGCTCCTCGCGCCCGGACCGTCCCAGCGCGTGGTGCTGGTCCACCGCCTGCTCGCCGCGGCGATCGCGTTCCGGCTCCTCGAACGGCCGTGGTGGCGCTCGGCCCACCGCCCCGCCGAGCTGTTCGACCCCGTCTGGGTGATCGGCTGGCTCCCCGGCCAACCGCCGCTCGCGCTCCTCGTCGCGCTCCAGGCCCTGGGCGTGGCGGCCGGCATCGCCGCCGCAGCCCGCCTGGCACCCCGCCTGACGTTCCCGATCGCGTGGGCCTGCCTCGTGTTCGTCGCCGCCGTGTGGGGAAGCTCCGGCAAGGTCATGCACAACGAGGTGCTGCTCGTGACCGCCGCGGTCCCCCTCCTCGTGGCCGACCTCCCCCGGCGCCACGAGGCACCGACGGTCAGCACGCGCTGGGGGTGGCCGCCCCGAGCGGCCGCGGTCGCCCTCGGCGCGGTCTACCTCGCCACCGGCGTGCAGAAGCTGCGCCACAGCGGCCTCCGCTGGGTGTTCAGCGACAACATGGCGTGGGTGGTGCGCCAGGGCACCTCGCCCTTCGGGCGGGACCTCAACCTCTGGCTCGGCCGTCACGAGGTGGTCCTCGCCGCGGTCGCCGGCGGTGCGCTCGCCTTCGAGCTGGGCGCGCCCCTGCTCCTCTGGTTCCGGCGGACCCGGCTGCTCGTGCCGGTGATCTCGCTCACCATGCACGGCTCCATCTGGCTGCTGCTCGGCCTCAACTACTCGCCCTGGGTGCTCACCGCCGCCGCCGTCTCGATCCCGCTCGCGCTGCACTGGAGCCCGCCGGTCGACGGCCGGCCCGGCGCCCGCCACCTCGACCTGCCCTGGCGCCTCGCCCCGGCCGACGACGAGCCGGTGGCCGCGGACGCCTCCCCTGACCTCGACGTCTCCGCTGCCGGGGACGTGCCCCCACCGGCGACGTCTCGCCAGGCAACGGCACCACCGGTGACGTGACCCCCGCCGCGCCCGCCCCGACCGACCCCGTCGGCACAGCCTCCGGATGTGCATGAAACTCCTTGTGGACCTCGACACCGTGGTCTACGGTCGGCGCTCATGGTGCGGCACCCCCCGAGCCCGCCGGCGCTGAGCCGGCTTCGTCGACGTCCCCCGGCGCGCCTGGCCACGCTCGGCCTCTGCGCCCTGCTCGTCCTCGCCGCCTGCTCCCGCTCCGACGAGGCCGACGGCCCCACCGGCACCCTCGGCACCACCCCGCTCACCTACCGCACCACGACCACCGAGGCCCCGACCCCGGAGGAAGCCGTCGAGGCCGCGTACCTCCACGCGATGGAGGTCTTCTGCTCCTACATGGAGGACCCCGACCAACCCCTGGATGACCTCCGGGCCACGCACACCGGTGAGACGCTGGAGTTCATCACCGCCAGCATCAACCGGCTACGCAAGACCGGTGAACGGAGCAGCTATCCGACAGGCTGTCCAACGCCGCTGATCCTCTCGGTAGAGGTTGAGGACGACGAGGCCACGGTGGTCGCTTGCGAAGTGAATGACGCTGTTGTCACAGCCTCCGATGGCACGGTTCTAAACGATGACGTAGTAACGGTCACAAGCCGCGCTGAGATGAGCCGTCGAGAGAGTGGTTGGTTCGTTGCGACACAGATAGCTACAGACCGGGAAGCGGGAGACCAGCCGTGCGACCGCTAAGGACAGCGTTGGCCGCAGCGTTCCTCCTTCTCCTTCTGGTTCCTAAACCTGCTACCGCTGACAACAGCGGTAGCAGGCTAGAAGGTCCGCCAGTCCGGGCAACCGAGGACGGGGCGGTGGCGACGGCGTCGAGCGAGACGCCCGGGCGGCCCGGCGCCGGGGGTCGGCCGAGCCGGCCGTCGCCCTACGCCCACTGCAGCACCCACCCCACCGACCTGCTCTGGTACTACGCCGGCTCCAGCATCGCCCTCACCTACGCGCCGACCGCCGAGGCCGGCCCCTTCGCCACCGCCACCCAGGCCGCCACCGACCTGCGCCCCCACGACCCCGGCGACGCCACCGGGTGGCAGGCGTGTCGGACCCACGACGGCGACCGCCGGCAGTGGTTCCTGCGCGACCGCCCCGCCGACCCCACCCCCGCCCTGCTGCACACCGCCCAACAGCAGCTCCGCCTCCCCGCGCCCGACCTCGCCACCTCCCCGCCGGTCGGCGCCGAGGTGATCCCCGTCGGCCTGCCCGTCTGGTTCTGGGTGGAGGACTTCGAGCCCCGGGCCGAGCGCGCCGAGGTACCGGGCGCCTGGGTGGAGGTCCGCGCGGAGCCGGTCACCACCCGGCTCACGATCACCGAGCCCTGGGTCGAGGACGGCGAGCGCACCACCCGCACCACGACCGTCGACTGCCACGGCCCCGGCCGGGCCTGGGACGTCCATCGCGACGACCCGTGGGACGACTCCGGCTGCTCCCACGCCTACCGCTGGGCCGGCGCCACGACCGTCGAGGCCACCGTCACGTGGCGGCTCACCTGGTCCGGCTCCACCGGGGCGGCCGGCGCCCTGCCCACCGTGGCCCGCACGACCACCCTCCACCTCACCCTCACCGCCCTGGAAGCCGCCACGAACTGACCGCCATCGCCAGGCCCGGCCGGCCGCTTCTTCTCGATGGCCGGCGACCTGCTGGACCGGACCGCCACCGCCATGCCGGCCGACCGGCGGGCGCGCCGGCGGGCCCGGGGTGTGCGACGATGCGGCGATGCAGCGTGCGGTCGTGGTCGGCAGCGGGCCCAACGGCCTGGCCGGCGCGATCACCCTGGCCCGGGCGGGGCTCGCGGTGCGGGTGTACGAGGCGGCCGACCGTCCCGGTGGCGGTGCCCGCTCCAGCGAGGCGACCCTGCCCGGGCTCGTGCACGACGACGCGTCGGCGGCGCACCCGCTGGCGGTGGTGTCCCCGTTCTTCCGCGACCTCGACCTGGGGCGCCACGGCCTGCGCTTCGTGTCGGCCGAGATCGAGCTCGCCCACCCGCTCCCGGGCGGTCGGGCCGCGCTGCTGTGGCGGGACCTGGACCGCACGGTCGACCACCTGGGCACCGACGGGGCGCGGTGGCGCCACACGGTCGGCTGGGCGGCGCGGCGCTTCGACGCCCTGGCCGGCGAGGTCTTCCGGCCGATCCTGCACGTGCCCCGCCACCCGCTCACCCTGGGCCGGTTCGGTGCGCTGGCGGCGCTGCCGGCGTCGGTGCTCGCCCGGGCGTTCCGGACCGAGGAGGCGGCCGCGCTGCTCACCGGCGTCGCCGCCCACGGCTTCGGGCGGTTGACCGCGCCCTTCTCCAGCTCGATCGGGGTGCTGCTGGCCGCGGCCGGCCACGTCGGCGGCTGGCCGGTCGCCGAGGGCGGCTCGCAGGCCATCACCGACGCGCTGCTGGCCGAGCTGCGCGACCTCGGGGCGGAGGTCGTGACCGGCACCCACGTGCGGTCGTTCGAGGCGCTGGGCGAGCCGGACGTGTGCCTCCTCGACACCTCGCCCGGGGCGGCTGCGGCGATCCTCGGGGACCGCCTCCCGGCCCGGCCCCGCCGGGCGTACCGCCGCTGGCGGATGGGCCCGGCCGCCTTCAAGATCGACCTGGCGGTGGCGGGCCCGATCCCCTGGACCGACCCGCGGGTGGCCCGGGCCGGCACGGTGCACGTGGGCGGCACGGTGGCCGAGATGGTCGAGGCCGAGGCGGCCACGAACGCCGGCCGGCTCCCCCGCCGGCCGTTCGTCCTGCTCGGCCAGCAGGACGTCGCGGACCCGGGTCGCCGCGCCGGGGACCTGCACCCGGTGTACCTCTACGCGCACGTGCCCAACGGCTGCGAGGACCCCACCGCCGTCGACGTGATCCTCGACCACGTCGAGCGCTACGCGCCGGGCTTGCGCGACCGCATCCGCCACGTGGCGGTCACGACCCCGGCGGACCTGGCCGCCCGGAACCCGAACCTGGTGGGCGGCGACATCGCCGGCGGCGCGTCGAGCGGCCGCCAGCTCGTCTTCCGTCCCCGGATCGCGGCGGACCCCTACGCCACGGGCGTGCCCGGCGTCTACCTGTGCTCGGCCAGCACGCCGCCGGGCGCCGCGGTCCACGGCATGGGCGGCTACAACGCCGCCCGCCGGGCCCTCCGCCACCTCGCCGCCCGCGGCCCCGGCTGAGCGACCTCCACCGCCGCCGCGCTCGACAGGCGCGGGCCCGCCGGTCGCCGCGGCGCGCCGGGCCGGGCGCTGGTACCGTCCGCGACGGGCAGGGTGACCTCCGACACGAGGGGACCGACGACGATGGGTCCGACGAGCGACCGACCGAGACGACGCGCCGCCGGGCGGCGCCACCGCGTGGTCGCCGCCACGCTGCTGGCGCTCGCCACGCTCGTGCCGGGCGCCCGGGCCGACACCACCCCGCCCGGCTCGACGTTCGACGTCGCCGCCCTCCACGACCCCGACGCCTACCCGACCCGGGGCGCCTACGACCTCAAGGGCGTCACCTCGTTCTTCGGCACCGCCGACACCGACGAGTTGCTCCCCACCCTGGGCATCGGGCGGCTCGACACCGTGTGGGCGACCTTCGAGCCCGAGGTCGTCACCCCGCCCTGCCCCGCCGGCCACGCCCTCTACGACGGGCACTGCTTCCGCATCGACCCGGCGGCCGAGGACACGATCCGGCGCTTCACCGAGGCCGGGCTGCCGGTGATGGCGATCACCTTCGGCACGCCGGCCTGGGCCCGCACCGACAAGGTCTGCGACCCGTTCAACGCCTGGCACGACGTCTTCTGCAGCCCCGACGACCCGGCGGACTTCGCCCGCTTCGTCGGGTTCCTGGCCGACCGCTACGACGGCACCCACGGCGTGGGCCGCATCACCGACTTCGTCGTCCAGAACGAGGTCAACCTGAACCAGTGGTTCAACATCGGCTGCGGCAAGGGCATCCCCTGCGACCTCGGCGCGTGGGTGGCCGAGTACGCCGAGCTGTACAACCGGGCCTACGACGCCATCCGGGCCCACCAGCCCCGCGCCAAGGTGCTGATCCCCCTCACCCAGCACTTCGAGCCGTCGCTCGACGCCCCGAACGCCACCCACCCGTCGTACTCGGTCAAGACCTTCCTGCCGCCCGTCGTCGCCCGGCTGGGCGACCGGGAGTGGGCCATCGCCCACCACCCCTACCCCCGCTCCGTCGACCCGCGCATCGACGCCCGGGACCTGCCCTACGCGACCCTCGGCAACGTCGGCGTCCTCTCCGGCTGGCTGCGCGCCACCTTCCCCGACGACCCCCACGCCTGGGAGGTCGAGCTGACCGAGCAGGGCATGAACAACCCCGGCCTGTTCGACGACCTGCACGTCCGCTCGCTCTGCGACGCCTTCCGCGGCGTCCTCGGCACGCCGGGCATCCGTTCGTTCATCTACCACTCGCTGCGCGACAACCCGGGCGAGTTCGGCCTCTCCCTCGGCCTCCACGAGCAGGACGGCACGCCCAAGCCCGCGCTCGCCACCTGGCGCGACGCCAACGACCCCGACCACCCGTCCTGCGGCTTCGAGAACCTCCCCGACACGGTCGTGCGCACCGGCGTCGACGTCGACGGGCGGCGCTGGACCTCCTCGCGCCCCCTCCCCCGCGGCTACGCCATGCAGGACCGCCAGTGGCGGCTGCGCTACGAGCAGGCCCCCGGCACGACCCTCGCCTACGAGTGCGGCGTCGGGCCCGACCCGGTCGACCCCGACGCCACCTTCCTGTGGCCCGAGCCCGACTGCGACGGGGCCTACCCCATGGGGCCGGTCGGCTGGATCGCGACGGCCGCCTCGGCCGGGACGACCGCCGTCTCGACCTGCGGCAGCGGCGCGGGGCGCACCACCGTCGAGGGCACCTGCCCCGCCGGGCCGAGCCGGGTCGTCGGCCACGTCGCCGCCGAGGACACCCCGCCCGAGGCCCTCGACCTGGGCGACCCGCCCGACCTGCCGACGGGGCCGACCACGACCACCACCACCCAGCCGGGACCGGCGCTCGGTGAGCACGAGGTCGGCTTCCTCCTCGACCAGGGCCGCTTCCGCATCGGCGGCCTGGCACCGCTCGACCTGCCCGACGGCGACCCGCCCGCCGAGGGTCGCACCCAGCTCACCGGCACCTGGGACGAGGCGACCGGCGAGCTGCGGGTGACGCTCCGGGTGCCCGCCTTCACCGCCCAGGTGCAGACGCCGCTCCTCCCCGATCCCATCCCGACGACCATGCACGTCACCCAGGTCGGTGAGGCCGTCGGCAGCCTCGACCCGAGCACCGGCGCGATGCGGCTCACGATCGTGCTGGACACCCGCCTCACCAGCCCCGACCCGCTGTTCGCCCAGTTCCTCGGCAGCACCTGCACGATCGGACCGGCCACCCTGGAGCTGGTGACGACCGCCGGCTTCGACCTCGACGCGACCGACCCGGTCGCGACGCTCACCGCCACCGGCTTCACCTTCCCGGCCGCCCACGGCTGCGGGGTGGGCGGCGACCTCGACGCCACCCTCAACCCCGCGCTGGGCCTGCCGACCGACGACACCGAGGCCACCATGACGCTCCGCTTCGTGCGTGGCGGCCTCGACCCCGACCCGGACCCCGAACAGACCACCACGACGCTGCCCGGCGACCCCCGTCCTGCGGCCCCCGGCGCCACGCCCGGACCGGGCGAGCGGGGCGCCAGCCGCACACCGCCACGCAGCCGGCCCGCCGTCGCGATCCGGACCCGCCCCCACTACACCGGCTGACCGAGCCGATGCCGGCCACCGGCGAAGCGGCGGCCGCGCTCAGGGGTGACCGCCCGGGGCGAGGATGGCACGGACCCGCTCGTGGGTGGCGGGGTCCGCGGCGACGATCAACCCCTCCCGGTCGCTCCACGGCCGGTACGGGCTGCCGTCGAGGTGGCCGGCGAAGCCGCCCGCCTCGGTGAGCAGCAGCGCGCCCGGCGCGTGGTCCCACACCCGGTTGCGCCACCAGAACACGAAGTCGAGGTCGCCGGTCGCCACCCTCGGGTACTCGATGCCGGCCGCCAGGCGCCCGTCGCCGGTCACGGCGAACGCGGCGCCGCGGGCCTGCACCTCGGGGCCGCGCTCGGGCCCGAGCGCCCAGGTGCGCAGCACGCCCCGCAGCCGGGCCACCTCCGGCGCCGCGGGCACTCGGCGCAGCGGCTGCCCGTCCACCTGCGCACCGCCGCCGACCGACGCGGTGTACAGCCGGTCGTGCACCGGCTGGTGGATCCAGGCCGCCACGGTCTCACCGGCCACGATGCAGGCGACCATCACCGCGAAGTCGGGCGAGCCGGCCACGAAGTTCGCGGTGCCGTCGACGGGGTCGACCACGAACGCGACCTCGGCCGAGCGGGCCCGGGCCAGCAGCTCGGGGTCTGCGGCCACCGCCTCCTCACCCACGAGGAGCGCCTCGGGCACGAGCGCGGCGAGCCCGTCGAACAGGGCCCGCTCGGCCGCCGTGTCCGCCGCGGTCACCACCTCGTCGCCGGCCTTGCGGTCGATCTCGGCCGCCACGAGCCGCCCGAACCGGCTCACCACCTCCGCCTCGGCCACCTTCCGCACCAGCTCGCCGACGGGTTCGATGAGCGCGGCGGGGTCCATGCGCCCATCCTGCCCGACGCCCGCACCCCTGCCCGGCTCCGTCCTGCGCCAACCGGCGCCCACACCGCCTCCGAGCCCACGAGCCGCCGCCGCCCGCACCTCGGAGCGACCGCGGAACCGGCGGGCCTAGCGTCGGGGCGGTGAGCCCCGAACCCGTCGACGCGCTGCTGGCAGCGGTGCGGCCCGACCACACCCACCGCGACGTCGAACGCCTGCTGCTCGACGCCGGCTGGGTGCCGTGCGGCGCCGGCGACTGGGCGTTCGCCCTCGCGTCCCCCGACGGCGACCTCGCCGCCCGGATCAGCCCGTTCGATCCCGTCGGCCCCCACACCGCCCGGCTCTACCGCGAGGCCGCCGGCACCCGGCGGGTGCCGACGCTGCACGCGCACCGGCGCCTGGCCGGGGGCGGGGACCTCCAGGTGCTGGAGCGACTCGTCCCCGTGCCGGAGCACGAAGCGGTGGGCTTCCTGGCCCGGCTCGCCGTGCCGGAGCCGGACCTCGCGCCCCTCGCCCGGATCGTGGCCGCCGTCCACGCCGACGCCCGGCGCGACCTGCCGTGGTGCGGTCCGCTCGACGGCAACCCGTCCAACGTGATGCGCGCCCTCGACGGGCGACTCGTCCTCCTCGACCCCTACTACGCCGACGGCCCGGACCTGTACGCCACCGCCGAGCGCGACCCGGACCGGGTGGTCGCCCGCATCCCGGAGCACGAGCGCCGGTTCATGACCGAGATCCCGCTGACCGCATCGGGGCCGTGGGCACCCGAGGAGCGCGCCGCTCTGGCCGAGCGCCTCCGCCTCGCCGACGAGCGCCGGGCCCGACAGACCTAGGACCCTCGCCCGCCCGACGCACGCCCGATCGCTACAGGCCGTCGAGGAAGAGGTGGTAGGCGGCGTTGTCGTTCTCGTCCCAGTAGGGGTAGCCGAGGCCCTCGACGTAGTCCACGAAGCGGGACCGCTCGGCCGGCGGCACCTGGATGCCCACGAGCACCCGCCCGTGGTCGGCGCCGTGGTTGCGGTAGTGGAACAGGGAGATGTTCCAGTCCATCTGGAGGCCGTCGAGGAAGTCGAGCAGCGCGCCCGGCCGCTCGGGGAACTCGAAGCGGTAGACGACCTCGTCCCGCAGCCCGTCGGCCCGACCACCGACCATGTGGCGGATGTGGAGCTTGGCCAGCTCGTTGTCGGTGAGGTCGATGACGGTGAGGCCGGCCGCGGCGAGGTCGGCCCCGATCCGGCGGCGCTCCGCCTGGCCCTGCACGAGCTGCACGCCGACGAACACGACCGCCCGGTCCGCCGACGCGTAGCGGTAGTTGAACTCGGTGATCTGGCGGTCACCGAGCAGGCGGACGAAGCGGCGGTAGCTGCCGGGCTCCTCGGGGATCTGCACGGCGAAGATCGCCTCGGCGCCCTCGCCCAGCTCGGCCCGCTCGGCCACGTGGCGGAGCCGGTCGAAGTTGGTGTTGGCGCCCGAGTCGATCGCCACGAGCGGCCCGTCGGGGGCCTGGCCGTCCTCGACGTGGCGGCGCAGCCCGGCCAGGGCCAGGGCGCCGGCGGGCTCGGCGATGGAGCGGGTGTCGTCGAAGACGTCCTTGATCGCGGCGCAGATCTCGTCCACCGAGACGGTGACGGTCCCGTCGAGCAGCGTCGAGCAGAGCCGGAACGTCTCGTCGCCCACCCGCTTCACGGCCACGCCGTCCACGAACAGGCCGACCCGGTCGAGGGTGACCGGCTCGCCGGCGGCGAGGGCCGCGGTGAGCGTGGGGGCCTCCTCGGGCTCGACGCCGAACACCTTGACGTCGGGCCGGAGGAACTTCACGAACGCGGCGATGCCGGCCGCGAGGCCACCGCCGCCGACGGGCACGTAGATCGCGCCGAGCGGGCCGGGGTGCTGGCGGACCAGCTCCATGCCGATGGTGCCCTGGCCGGCGATCACGTCGGGGTCGTCGAAGGGGTGGACGAAGACCAACCCCTCCTCGGCCGCCAGGCGGCGGGCGTGCTCGTTGGCGGCGTCGAAGCCGTCGCCGGTCAGCACGACCTCGCCGCCGAGGCGCCGCACCCCCTCGACCTTGATGGACGGGGTGGTGGTCGGCATGACGATGACGGCCCGGATGCCGAGGCGGGCCGCCGAGTAGGCGACGCCCTGGGCGTGGTTGCCGGCCGAGGCGCAGACGACGCCCCGCGCCCGCTCGGCGGCGTCGAGCTTGCTCAGCCGGTTGTGCGCGCCCCGGATCTTGAACGAGAAGACCGGCTGGAGGTCCTCCCGCTTGAGCAGCACCTCGCGCCCGAGGCGAGCCGACAGCCGGGGCAGCGGGTCGAGCGGCGTCTCCTGCGCCACCTCGTAGACCGCGGACCGCAGCGTCGCCCGGATGTAGTCGTGCACGTCGATCTCCCGGAGGTGGCGGCCGGCGGCCCATCCGCCGGCCGGTGGACCCGACCGGGCCAGGCTACCGACCGCCCGCCGGAGCGAACCGCGTGGGCTGCCCACCGCCGGGGCGTCTGCCAACATGGCCCGATGCGCGTCCGTTCCCTGCTCACCGCCGTCGCCGCCGGGGCCCTCCTCCTGGTCGCCAGCCCGGGCCGAGCCGTCGCCCGGCCCGACGCGCCCGCGCCGGCCGTGGCGGCCGCGGACCGCGCGCCGGCCACCACCGCGCCCGACGCCGGGGCGGTGCCCGAGGGCGACGTGGACGGCGAGCCGGTGACCGCGATCGCCGACGACACCCCCGCCACCGCGACCGACGCGTCCACCACCGCCGAGCGTGCCGACGGCGGCGCGACCGAGGGCGACCTGCCCTGGCCGATCGTCGTCGTGGTGATCGTGGGCGCCGCGGCCGCGGCCGGCTACGCCATCGCCCGCCGCGGTGCGCAGCAGGAGGCCGTCACCACCGGTGCCGGCGACGCGGGTGACGGCGACGCCGACACCGGCGCCGCCGTGGGCGGGGACGACGCCGAGCCGGCCGACGCCCCCGAGGGCTGACCCGCCCTCAGCCGGCGTCGGGCGCCTCGACCCACAGGTCGAGGCGATCGGGCCCGGCGGAGCCGACGAGGGTGATGCCGGCCCGGGTCGCGGCGTCGATCGCCAGCGAGGAGGCCGCCCCGGTGCCGACGACGGTGGTGAAGCCGGCGGACCACGCCTGCTGCACCGTCTCGAAGCCGACCCGCCCGTCGACCACGAGGCCGAAGCCGGCGGCGGGCAGGGCGCCGTCGAGGACGAGGCGGCCGACCACCTGGTCCACGGCGTTGCGGGGGTCGACGTCCTCGCGCACGAGCGTGAGCGCGCCCGACCGGTCGAAGGCGGCGGCGGCGTGGACGCCGTCGACCGCCGGCTCCCGGGCCGCGGCGAGCGCGCCGGCCAGGCCGAGGAGGACCTCGACGCCGACGCCGCGGTGCGGGGGCAGCGGCGCCAGGCGCAGGGCCAGGTCATCGATCTGGTCGGCGCCGCACCAGCCGCAGGACGCCACCGGGACCGGCGCCGGCGCGGGCGCCCGGCCGCCGGTGTCCACGGTGACCACGTTGAAGGCGGTGTCGAGCGCGGAGCCGGTGGCGCAGTAGCGGACGGCCCGGACCGGGGCGCCGGCCAGCAGCCCGTCCACGAAGCAGCGGCCGACCGCCAGCTCGTAGTCGTGGCCGGGCGTCCGCAGGGTGGCGGCCACGCGCCGGCCGTCGAGGCGGATCTCCAGGGGCTCCTCGACCACCACCTGCTCGGGGCGCCGCCCGCTCGCCTCGCCGTGGTGGCGCCGGACGAGCAGCGAGCGGGTGCGACCTCGGGCCATGTCCCCACGGTACCGGCGCCGGCCGGCATCGCCCGCCGGCCACCTGGTGGCCGCGCCACGCGACAGCGGCCCGCGGGCTCAGCGCTCCTCGGTGACGGTGCCCGCGGCGACGTGGACGCGGCGGCCGATCTCGACCCGGTCGAGGAAGGCGCGGTCGTGGGTGACGAGCAGGAGCGTGCCGGTGTAGCGGCCCAGCGCCTGTTCGAGCTGCTCGATCGCCACGAGGTCGAGGTGGTTGGTCGGCTCGTCCAGGACGAGCAGGTTGACGCCCCGGGCCATGAACAGGGCGAGGTTGGCGCGGGTGCGCTCGCCGGGCGACAGCTCCCGCGCCGGCCGGTCGACGTGGTCCGCGACGAGGCCGAACTTGGCGAGCAGGGAGCGGGTCTCGTCCAGCCGCAGGCCGGTGGCGTCCAGGATCACCTGGAGCAGCGGCTCGTCGGTGGCGAAGCGGTCCCGGCGCTGGCCCAGCTCGCCCACCACCACCGAGCGGCCGAGGTGGGCGGTGCCGGCGGTGGGGGCCAGCCGGCCGAGGAGCAGGTCGAGGAGCGTGGACTTGCCGGCACCGTTCTCGCCGAGCAGCGCGATGCGGTCCGCCCAGCCGATGGTGAGGGCCACGGGCCCGCGCCGGGAGGCCGC
>Ga0182792_1000464_pt1 | contig 38168 bp, 66 predicted proteins | sample Passage237B_FD_130497 | JGI IMG/M metagenome (GOLD analysis project Ga0182792, IMG submission 130497) | Cellulose adapted compost microbial communities from Newby Island Compost Facility, Milpitas, CA, USA - Passage2 37B (version 2) (version 2) ...
CCAGTACCGCGTCGTCTCGCTCAACAGCATGCACGCCCAAGCCCTCGGGCTTCCTGCGCCGCAGTCACGGGACCGCCTGTACGTCGTGTTCTGGCGCAACGACCAGACCGCCCCCGACATCGACGCGGTCATGCGGCCCCGCGCCTACTGCGGCCGCTGCGACCGGATCGTCGAGACGTTCCAGGCGTGGAAGAACGGCCGCACCGTCGGCAAGTACCGCGCCCAGTACGTCTACCTGTGCGCGACGCCCGGCTGTGGGGAGATCGTCGAACCCGGATGGCTGCCCGCAGCGGCCGCGATCGACTGGACCATCCCCGGCAAGCGCATCGGTGACCGGGCCAAGCCGCTGGCCGAAAAGACTCGAGCACGCATCGCGGCCGGGATCGCCCGTTGCTGGTCCCCCATCCACATCGAGGCGGGCGGCAACCAGTACGACGCCGCCGACCCCAAGCACAAGCGCCACGGTGACCCGAACGGGTACTACCGCGCTTGGTCGGTCAACGACGTACTGCGGACCCTCCACACCGCCGAGTCGAAAGCCCTGGCGGTCCCACTGGAAGGCCGCGACGGGAAGCGCGCGAAGCCACTGTCTGAGCCGTTCCGCACGCAGACGACTCGGCACGACCTCGGGATCGTGACGCCCTTCATTGCGGAACTTCGTGGAGGTGGCAGTACCGCCCGCAGCACCACCGAGCCGCTGTCGACGGTCACTGCGTCAGGCAACCATCACGCTCTCCTGGCCCCGTACTACGGCAACACGGACACCTCACAACGGGTCACCGATCCGATCGGCACCCTGACCACCCGTGACCGGTACGCACTGGTGATGCGGAACAACACCAACCGTGGCGACCAGTCCAACCTCACCACTCCGGTCACCGAGTACCTGCGGACCCTCACCACCACGGGCCACCAGTCGCTCATCACCCCCGGTGACATCGAAGCTGCTGCCGCCCAGGTCGACGACTGCCTGTTCCGCATGCTCGAACCCCACGAGGTCGGCGCGGGCATGGCGTTCGACCCCGACTACAAGGTGTTGGGAACCCGCCGCGAGCAGGTCAAGGGCTACGGCAACGCCGTCACCCCGCCGGCCGCACGTGACCTCATCGGAGCGATTGCGAGGGCAGCCGCATGACCTGGGTCGACGACTACTGCATGACGTGTCGCACCGACGCCGACCGTCATCCCTGGTGCGAGCGCATCCGTGACTTCGTCTGCGGTGGCTGCGGACACGACGACGAAGGGTGCGACCAGTGAGCGCCTACGCCTACTGCCACGACTGCCACGAGCTGACGTCTGGCGTCATGGACATGAGCAGCAAGGGTCTGCGTCTGGGCCGCGAGTCGAATCACTTCGCCTGCCACGTCACCTACCTCGACCCGGCCGTCATGCCGCAACCCATCGGTTACGCCATCGCGCTGCTGGCATCGCGTCCCGAACGCGTCACCGACAACGTCATCACGATGCTGCGTCTCGGCCTGGACCTGCACGACTACCCCACCGGAGCACTGGAGAACGAATGTCAGCCTGCCCGATCGACTGCCCCGGATGCGGCGCACACCTGGCCGACGTCACCTGCTCCTGCCCTGGCGTCGGCTGCATCCACGAGATCGCCGCATGCTTCGACGCCTACACCGGCCACGTCTGCGGATGAACAGATGGCCCTCGACTTCGGGAGCGCCTCATGATCCCCACCATCCGCCAGGAGACCACCCCCATCAAGCGCGCGTGGACCGTCCGCTGTCCCGAGTGTCGCAGATACGTCGGCGTCGGTGGCTACTACGACAGCCGCCACATCGCTCAAGCGATCTGGGACCAACACGTTCGAGAGGTACATCCAACATGACCCTGCGCGTTTACAAGGACGTCGAGCAAAGGTCCGACGAGTGGTTCAAGCTTCGCCTGGGCATCGTCACCGCTTCGACTGTCGGCAAGTTGGTCACACCCAAGACGGTCAAGCCCGCGAGCAATGACGACAGCCGTGGAGCCGCTCTGACACTGGCTGCCGAGCGCATCACCGGGACAAGCGAGCCGTCGTTCATCAACACCGACATGCAGCGTGGCATCGAGCACGAACCCTATGCGCGCGACGAGTATGAGAAGCGCACCGGGGCGAAGGTCACCGAGGTCGGTTTCATGGCACGCGACTTCGACGGCTTCACGATCGGCTACTCACCGGACGGGCTCGTGGCTGATGGCGGCCTGATCGAAATCAAGTGCCCACGACCGAAGGCGCACGTGAAAAGCATCGTGACCAACAGCGTCCCAACCATCTACATGGCACAGATACAGGCCGCCCTGCTGGTGTCCGGCCGCGAATGGGTCGACTTCGTGAGCTTTGTCGGTGGGCTTCCGCTGTTCACGAAGCGAGTAGGCCCTGACGCCCGATGGTTCGACGCCATCACCGAAGCCGCCGCGACCTGCGAGAAGGCGATCGACCAGATCGTCACCGACTACGAGCAAGCAACCCACGGACTGCCGCTAACCGAGCGCGTCCCAGATCTGTTTGAAGTGGAGCTGAAGTTCTGATGAAGATCACCGCCGAACCGCGTTCTGATCAACTCAACGCTGATGACCTCATCGGGGGTCCGCGCATCGTCACCATCGCGGCCATCCATCCCGGCAAGGCAGAACAGAAGTACGACATCGAACTCGTCGGCGAGAAGCGCGTCTGGCGTCCGCCGCTGACCGTCCTGCGCATCATGCTCGCCGCCTGGGGAGAAGAAGCGTCGGACTGGATCGGGAAGTCGGTCGAGCTCTACCGCGACGAGTCGGTTTCGTTCGGGTCTGACGCCGTGGGTGGCATCCGCATCTCACGCATGACCGGATTGCCAGACGACACACCGATGGACCTCCAACTGACCAGCAAGCGCGGCAAGAGGTCAAAGCACCACATCGAACCGCTCACCGAAGCCGCACCCGCACCCACTCCCGAGCCCACCGCCGAGCAGGTGGCCGAGTGCAACGACGTCGAGGCTCTGCGCGCGATGTGGAAGGTCGCCGGCCCCGAACGTCAGGCGCAGATCAAGGCGCGGGTCGACGAGCTGAACGGAGCGAGCGAATGAGCGCGGCCACCCACGCAATCAAGTGGGAGTTCGAACGGGGCTCAGTCACTGCCACGGCCGTCTGTCACGCAGAACCAGGAGCCGATTGCAGGCTGACCAGTGTCGCGTGCGAGTGCGAGCAGTGGGGTGAAATCTGGCGCAAGGATGACGGCACGATCTGGCACAAGATCCTGGATGGCGGGCCGATTGAACCCGTCTGGCACCAGGTCGAGCCGATGGACGACTGCAATGTGTGTCTGTTCATCAACGAGTCTGGATGCGTCGAAGAACTAGCAGTCGATGGGACCGTCATCGACCTTGGTGAAACTCCCATCGAACCCGTCTGGCTCGGCGACGGCTGCGATTGGGAAGTGGCCTCATGAGCCGCCGCATCGTCCGCAGCGGTGACCACCACGCCCGCTACGACTCACGCGGCGAGGTCGAGGAGATCGACGTCGAGCCCACCGACTACGAGTACGAGGTCGCTGAGCATCGCGAGTACGGGGCGAGGTGGGAGAGGTGACCGCCCAACTGCGCTTCGAGTTGCCCATGAGCGCGACCATCAACGCCAACTCCCGCGAGCACTGGGCGGTCCGCGCCAACAAGGTCAAGAACCTCCGCGCCGTCGGTGCTAACGCGGCGCGACAGTACGGCGGACGGTTCAACATCGCCCACCTAGTCATCACCATCGGCTACCCCGACAAGAGACGCCGCGACGACCACAACTACATGCCGACCTTCAAGGCACTCATCGACGGTGTTGTCGACGCCGGGATGCTGCCCGACGACTCACGCGACCACCTCATCGGCCCAGACCTGCGCAGCACCATCACGGGCCGTACAGGGCTGCTCGTTCTCGACTTCCTGTTCACGAACCAAGAGGTGCCGTTCTGATGAGGCTCTCGACCGGAAAGCTCGACCCGCTGGAGTCGTGGATTCGGACACCTATCCGCGAACCGCAGGACTGCGACGGACTTGACGGAGGTCGCTGGGTTCGCGACGGCTTGACTTGGAAGTGGCGACCGGACCCCGTGACTCCTGTCGAGCCTGAGCCGGTCGTGTCGGCGCCCCAAGTCCGTTGCAAGCCGCTCATCATCGCCGGCCGACCCGTCTGTGAGTGCGGCTGCCTCCTATCCCGCGAGGACGAAGAATGCCCCGCCTGCCTGTACGCCCAGCGCGACCTCGAATGGTGCGAACGGGCCGAGGTCGCTGCGTCGTGGCGACCCATCTATTACCAGCCCACACAAGCCGTAGAGGTGGCCGCCTAATGCCGTACCTGATGAGTGATGACCGTCGGCCCTGGAACCGCAAGATTCTCCCACTTTCCGACTCGGCCTACCGCCTCCACGACACCGCGATGCACTACGCCGCTGGAGAACTGACCGACGGCTACCTGCTGCCCATCCAGATCGAGACGTTGCCATTGAGGTTCAAGCGGACGTCGCTGAAAGAGCTGCTCGACGCTGGCCTGCTCCATGACCAGGGACGGGGCTGTGGGACGAAGAACTGCCCTGCTGGTCGACCGGGCCACTACCTCCTTCACGACTACCTCGAATGGAACAAGTCGCGCGAATGGTGGGAGACGAAACGACGCAAGGACGCCGAACGACTCGCGAAATGGCGCGCAGAGAACGCTGGGAGTGAAGCGTCATGAACACCGTTCGTAACGCTGTGTGTAACGCCGTTACAAACGGTGTACGTCTCTCGTCCAGACCAGACCAGACCAGAACTGTACTTATTACGTCTCGAATGAAGTGCCGTAGGCACTCATTCAGAGACGGTGCGAACCCCTGCCCTAATCGTTACGTAACCCAACGCCCGCGAACCGAAGGGCAGGGAATCACATGCTGAGTCACGTTCAGGCAACGGCGATCGCTGACGCGATCAGCCTCCTGTCCAACGGCCGATGGTCCAGTGCCCAGCTCTTGGCCGTGATGGGCGACTCCCGCATCCGAGACCGACGCACACCGGCACAAGTCGCCGCGTGCTTCGCCTACCTGGCGATGGACCCGACCACTCGGCAACCGACACGTGCGCTCGAGCCCGGCCCTTGGTGGTCAGCGGCTGGCATCACGACGACCGAGCAACACGCACCCCAGTACCGCTACGCCGCCCACGACGACTGCCACGACTGCGGACTCCCCAAAGCCATGCACCCGACCAGCGACTGCCGGTACGTCGCACCTGTCCGCACCCCCGCCCCCATCCCCGACGACGCACGCCAAGCCATCCGAGCAGGACTCACACCCGAGGAGACGAGATGAGCACCGACCTCACCCCCGAGCAGATCGAAGCCACCGAGAACGCCGTCTGTGCGTGTGGGCGGCGGATTCCGTGCAGGCATTGTCCCGACCTGGCCGAGTTGCGGCGGATCGCTGAGGCGGTCCCAGAGTGGAACATCACAGGCAACACCATCTGGGTCACCGACCATGACCCGAGCGACCCGACCGGACAGACCCCAATGCAGCAGCCCGTTGGTGGTGCAGAGGGTCCGTGGCTTGAGCACATCGCGACCTTCGACCCGCCGACCGTCCTCGACCTACTGGACCGACTTGAGGCTGCGGAGGCGGCGCTGAGGCTGGCCGAGAATGTCACACCCAAGCTCGCGCTCCTCGCCCGCGCCAAGTCCCGCATAGACCTGGCCGACCTCGACGCTGCACGGGCTGCGAACGAACGACTCAAGGCCGAGAACAAGTCCCTGAGCGACCACGCCGATGTGATCGATGGAGTCAACACCGAGATTGCTGCCGACCGTGACGCCGCACGGGCCACGCTCGCGAAGGTGCGGGAGCTGGCCGAGGAGTACCGCAAGTACGGCACCCACCCGACGCTCGACCCCGACGACGGCACGTGGGCGATCCTGCGCGCCGATCTCGTGGCAGAGCGGCTGCTGGCGATCCTCGACGGGGAGACGAGCGGGGAGGGCGAGCGATGAAGGCATACGACCTGAGCCGATACCAGCGATTGATCGGTGTTGAGGGTGGCCGCGTGACCGGAAAGTTCGAGGTCGTCGGCGGGCTACGCAAGCGCGAGGAGCTATGGATCACGACCGTTGATGTCGTGGTCTGGCATGACGACGAGCATCACAGTGGCATCGTCTTCTACTCCAACGATTTCACTACGTCAGTCAAGGACGGCGAAGTCGGCAAGCCCGTCGCGCGCGGCGAGAACAAGCAGGCCGTGGTTGAGAGCCATTGGGATGACTTCGTGGCCGCACTCCTGGCCGTCGCTGACGAGTTTGAGCGCGTGACCGCATCGCTGTTGGAGGACGCATGACCGCCCCCGACACCGTGACCAAGAGACTGGCGGAGGTGCTGTGCAACGAACAGCATCCCGACCTGAAGATCGAGGCGGTGCCGCTAGCCATCGACCCACGGCATCGGGTCGCCGCTTGCTACGGCTGTCAGCTCGGCGCTGCTGTCCTCGCGCCTGTCGTGGACGAGCTGGTGGCTGAGGCGAAGGTCGCGGCGCTGTGCGAAGCGGCTGACGACGTATCTCACGAGGTCCGAAAGTTCGAGCCGTCGTGCGAGGCCGACCTGGGTTACTACGACGCGCACATGGAGGTCGTGAAGATGCTCCGGGACAAGGCCGATCGAGAAGGAGCACGGCGATGAGTGAGCAGAGGGTCCGCAAACAGTATGCGGCGGGTCGATCGCCCTACGGCAGGTCAGCAGAGGACGCGGCCATCAGTCAAGCCGTGGCCGAGCGGGAGTTCGATACGTGGTTGGCCGCGCACGACGAGGCGATCAGGGCTGAGGAGCGCGAACGGATTGCTACGGCGATTGAGGCTGTTGATCCCATCGAGTGGGCTCTTGCAGGCGAGCGGGCTGGAACTGACGCCGCTGCCATCGCGGGGGCGGGGGGTGCGTCGTGAGCCGATCTGAGGCGTCGAAATCACACGAAGGCATCGCGCACCCGACTCACTCGGGCAGCCCTGCGAAATACCAGGATCGAGCACGCGCAAAGTTCTCGGCTCACCAGGATCGTGTCGTTTCGCCTTGGGCGGTCATCTCAACAACCTGCGAGTACGCCCAATGCTTGCGGGTTGCTTGTATGACCGTCCTGGAGCCCGTCAAGCTGGCCTATGCCCCCGGCCAGTGCGTCTACTGCGGTGAGCCATCGAGCGGCTACGACCACCTGATGCCCCGCGCGTGGACCGGCGAGCAGCAGCGCAAGCAAATCGCCCTGGTCCCATGTTGTGCTCACTGCAATTCGGTCATCAATGACAGTTGGTCAGTATCGGTGTCCGAACGGCGACGGGTGTGTCACGAGCGATTGCGCAAGCGGAACCGCACCCTACTTCAGAGTCCCGACCTGAAGCCTTGGGAGTACACGGAATTGGGCTATGTTCTGCGCCAGTCAGCGAGGGCACACGCAACCAAGAAGGCGCGGCTGCTCGCCCGCCTCAACTGGCCGCTTGATCCGGATTACGACCGTCGCGCGTTCGACCGGAGCGGTATCCCATTTGCAGAGGAACGAGGACTGGCATGAGTGCAGATTCTGTGCGTCTGGCGGGGTGTTCTGAGGATGCCGACCAATGAAAGTCACCGAAACCTGCTCGTGTGGGGCGTCGATCACGATCGACGACCGCACCAGCATCAGCAGCAGCCGGCTGGATGACTGGCGCAAGGGTCACCGACACGAACTCGCGCCACCACCTGCCGAGACAACCGAACAGCGAGACAGCGACCACACCGGCTACGTGCTCGACGCCGGAGACACGACGACAGGGCTCGGGTTCGTGGGACCGGGGCCGAAAGTTGACGAGGCATGGGAGGAGCAGGGATGAGTGACGACAAGCCGGGCTGCTACTGGCGAGGTTCAGGCGAGGCGCGAGCCCTCAAGGGCCGACACGTCGCTGATTGCGATGGGCAGCACTGCAAAGGTTGCGAACCGTGCCCGGACCGCCACTGCGTCTGCTGCGGGTTCCGGCACTCGATCGATCAAACCTGCCCGAGATGCCTCGGAGACACCCGCGACGACCTGGACGCCATCGTGTCGATGCTTGGGCGACTCCGACAGCAGGCACTCCACGGCTCGACGCTCTCAGGTTCAGGGGCCGTCAAGCCACTGGCTACGGCGGAGATCCCCGGCGGCGATGCGATGGTCGAGCTCGGCCCACAGTCGGACGGCTCGGCAGCGATCGACGAACGACAGCGCGACGACGAGCGTGCTTACAGCCACGATCCGGTCATGCACACGATCACGTCCTGGTCGCAGGATTGGACCGAGCAGGCTGGCGGAACCTATCGCCATCCCTTCCGCGACGAGCACGTCACCTGGGCAGCCACCTACCACCCGGCGTTCGACGATTTCGTGACCGAGATCCGTCAAGCCCGTGCGCGGCTTGAGGATCTGCTTGGTGACGGCGATCGTCCCGACACGGGCGCGCCATGTTTCGTCTGCCACCAGCCGCTTGAGCGCGAATACGGCGACTCTGACGACACGGACCGCTGGTATTGCTCGCGCTGCAAGAAGGCATTCAACGTCGGCGAATACGTCAGTGAGGTCGGCAAGAACTATCGAGCCAACGCCGAATGGCTGACCGATGACGACATCGAGAAGACGTATCGCGTCCTTGCTGGCACCGTCCGCTACTGGGCATCGACCAAGAAGATCCGCAAGAAACGGGATCAGAACACGGGTCGAGTTGTCTACAGTGTCGATGACTGCCTGGCGCGCCGAGGCGAAGCATCGTGACAATCACGACAGAGTGTGCCAACATTGACAGCGGAGACCTGTTGCCAAAACGCAACGGGTCTTTTCGCATTCCCGAGGGTCACTCCCGCCGGCCACACACACCATGTCGATCCGATCGACCACAGGGCCGCGACGAGCTGAGTTGCCCGAGAGGCGGTTCTCTGATGGCACTGGCGAATCACGCACCCATGCGCCGCGACAAAGGCCCTAAGTGCAGCGTCGCGCTGCTGTTGCTCGACATGACGGACGAGGACCGCGCCACGCTGACGACTTGGCTGGCCGATCCCCACATCCCAGCGACCGGGATCGCGGATGCGCTGCGGGCCGAGTACGAGACCGACGTGAGCCACCACACGATCCAGCGACACCGACGCGGCGACTGCAAGTGCTGACATGGCACTCGCTGACCGCCTGGTAGGGCAGAAGGTTCTCGTCCTCGACATCGAGACGAGCCCGACCCTGACCTACACGTTCGGGATGCGACCCAAGTGGATCAGCCCCGACAAGATCGTCGAGCCGTCGCGCGTCATGTGCGTGGGTTGGAAGTGGTACGGCGGCAAGACGAAACTCTCCGCCGAGTACGACTTCAAGGCACGCAAGATCACCACGGCCAAGCACGCCGACATGATCAACGAGGTCTGGGGCCTGTGGGACCGCGCCGATGCGATCGTCACCTTCAACGGCGACAGGTTCGACCTGCCTCGCCTGCGCTCTGAGTTCGCCCTCGCCGACCTGACGCCACCGCGACCGGCCAAGAGTATCGACCTGTTCAAGCTCGCCAAGAAGCAATGGCAGTTCGAGTCCATGAGCCTGAATCACTTGTCGCAGCGATTCGACCTGGGTGAGAAGTTCGCGCACTCCGGCTTCGACTTGTGGCGGCGCACGATGGCCGGCGAACATGCCGCCTGGGTCGAGATGCGGACCTACTGCGTGCAGGACGTCGACCTGACCCAGGACGTGTACGACCGGATGCGTGGATGGATGCCCACTCACCCGATCATCGGCGCACACAATAATGACCTCCGCTGCAACCAGTGCCAAGGAACCAACCTCGAGCGCACCGGCACCGTCCGCGCGACCGTCCTCGACCACACCCTCTACCGCTGCTTGGACTGCGGCGCGAACGTCAAAGGCACCTGGGAGTCGCGGGTGGCGAGGACAAGGGGCGCATCGTGAGCACCACCGACCAGGAAGCCTGCGCACTCGCTGCCGCCTGGTTACTGCTGCTCGACATCAGTAGCGGCCGAGAGAAGCGAATCCCCACAGCGACACGGCAACGAGCCCGCGACGTGCTGCGGCATTACCCGCTGGCTGCCCGTGAACGTTGGGAAGGCCGATGACATGGACCGCTGGGACAACGCACCCGGACAACCGGACTGGCAGGTTGAGCGACGTCCTTGTCCATTTTGCCTGGTCATGCAGTGCGGATGCCCGTCCGAGCCCGACCCGATCATCCCGCCGAACATCGAGCTCGGCGCTGAGTAATCGGAGGTCATCGTGGCCGACTTCATCAAGCACCCCGCCGTCATGAACGACGCCGAGCTCGACGCCCACATCGCTCGCCTGATCCCGGCCGGACGACACATGCCCGAGGCGAACAAGAAGCTGGTCCACGAGGCCATGTTCGAGGATGCCCGGCGGCATGGCTACCTGCTCATCGACAGTGACCCGGACTATGCCTGAGCCTGCCGACCTGAGTGACGAGGAGTTGGGCGAGCACCTGGTGGTCCTGGCACGGGAGTTTCGCGTGTCGCCACCCGTGCGGCGGTCGGTGATCATGCGGGTCATCAATGCCGTGCTGGATGAGATGAACGGAAGAACGGGTTCACCATGACCATTGACATCAACGTCGTCAAGCGCGCTTCTGGGTGGCTCGAGCCCGACGCCTGTGAGCGTCTCCGTGCTGCCGCCAGAAACGCCCCGGCCGATACCGCCGTGGTCGAGATCGGCGCATACCGTGGCAAGTCCACCGGCTGGCTCGCCCTCGGATCATCCGAAGGCAACCGCGCACCCGTGTTCACGGTGGATTGCTGGGACTTGCGCCCTGCCGATGACTGGCCCGCGGATGCCCCGGCCTACGTGCAGCGATACAGCGACCCGAGCGTCGAGGGCGACTACCGGGCTCACCTCGACGCATTGGAAGCGCGCGAAATCGTCACGCCCATCAAGGGCTTCTCCCAGGACGTGGCGAAGTCGTGGAAGAAGGATGGGCTGCCCAAGGTCAGTGTCCTGTTCGTGGATGGCTCGCACTTCTACGACGACGTGCTGGCCGACCTTCGCGCCTGGGCTCCACTGCTCGCACCCGAAGCGGTCATCATCATGCACGACGCGACAGCGACTAACTGCGACGTCATGCGCGCGGCCGAGGACTTCTTCAAGACCCGCCAGCGCCGCTTCGACTGGCAGGGCCGAGAGATCGTTCCGTGGATGAAGGACGGCAAGGACACTCAGCGCCGGGGAACGTTGACCGTCCGGACCAAGTAGCCATGTCCACCGACGTCCTTTACTACGTGGGCGGCCCAGACGTCGACGATCGATCTGAGTTGCGTTACTCGCTGAGGTCGCTGGCCCAGAACGCTCGGTTCGACTACCGAGATGTGTTCGTAGTCGGCGACGTCCCTGCCTGGTTCGCTGGTGCGAAGATGCCACTGCCACCAGCGTCCGAGAAGTTCCGGAATGCCAGACAATCCATCACGACCTACATCAACCATCCGGGCGCGGCCGACCAGATCGTCCTCATGATGGATGACATCTACCTGCTCGAACCGGTGTGCAAGATCGAAGCCATCCACCTCGGCAAGGCCACCGGGTACAGCGCGTACAAGACCGGCAACGGCACCTACGCCCGGGCCGTTCGCGACACGACCGACTGGCTGCGCGCACACGGTCACCCCGAACCGCTGGCCTACCTCGGACACACTCCCGTGCTGCTCAACACCGGCAAGGCTCGAGACTTCCTCACCGCCTACCCCGAGCACCTGTTGCTTGAGCCGTTCCTGCTGTACGTCGTGGCTGGCGCTGCTGGTCCTGGTCGTCGTGGTGGCAATGCCAAGTGCGCCAAGGACGACAACCTCGACCACAAGCTCAGCCTCGACATCCCCTACCTGTCATCGAACCCTGACACCTGGACGGGACGACTGGGCGACCTCATCCGCGAGAAGCACCCCACCCCCTGCCGGTGGGAACGATGACCACCTCCCCCGGGACTAACCCCCGCCGGGCCAACGGCCATCGCAGGAATCAGCTGCGGCGCACCGTGCTCGCGGAAGAGGATGTCTGCTGGCTATGCGGTCAACCGGTAGATAAGTCCCTACCCCCCCACCTGGATGGGTCCCCCGAGGTAGATGAGGTTGTACCGGTCGCCCTTGGTGGTGACCCCCTCGACCGCGCCAACGCACGCCTCGCTCACAGACTCTGCAACGTTCGGCGGGGCCAGGAGACCAAGGCTCAACTGCGAGCGAAGCGACGGCTCACACCGTTCGAGACATCGCGCAGCTGGTGAGGGTGGGGAGGGACCCCCCGCCACGCAGACGACCACCTCACGGCATAGGGCCATGTGTGTGTCTCCTTCATTTTTTTTAGCCTGCGTCACTCCCGACGCAAACCACGCCGACGCCGGGCGGAGATCGGGCGATTCTGGGAGGTGTGGCCAGATGGCCAGCAAAGATGAGCAGCAACCGGGCATGGTGTCCGCCATGGAGGCGGGCGACGTGCTGACAGAAGCCGAGCGTCGCTATCGGATCATCGCTTCGATGATGGACCCGCAGCGCCCTCGGGCCGAGGGCGAGCGACCACCGACCGGCACCGAGATCAAAGCCCTGTCGATCGAGGCCGACCGACTGATGCACAAGATCGTGACACTGCGGGCGGAGCGAGAGGCCGACGCCGAGAACGCCGCGTCACCGATCGCTGAGCTCGGCAAGGTGGTTGCGTTCGATGCCGCGCGCTTCCGTCTCGCTTCGAGCTAACCCCGCGCCACTCGTTGAGATTGCTCGACACTGCATTATCCCGGACGACATCGCGTTCACGCGGTTCTATGAACTGATCGCTCCCGAACTCCCAGGGATGCGGATCGAGCTCGACCAGTGGCAGCAGGACATTTGGGAGATCGCCCTCGGGCTCCGCGCTGACGGAACCTTGTGCTGCGACGTCATGGGCGTCACGCTGTCCATCGCCCGACAGGCTGGCAAGACCTGGGGTGTGATGGTCGGCCTCGTCGCGATCTGCCTAGCGCGCCCAGGAACGACAGTCGTCTGGTCGTCGCACCATGACAGAACGTCGAGCGAAACGCTGGCGAAGATCGCGGGCATCGTTGAGAAGCCAGCAATCCGCTCTAGGATGCGCCAACAGCATCCGGTCGTATTCACCGACGACAACCGAGGCGTTCATTTCGCCAACGGGTCCCGCATCCTGTTCGGTGCTCGGTCGTCTGGATTCGGCCGTGGTTTCTCTGAGGTTGACATCCAGGTCTATGACGAATGTCAGAACCTCAAAGAGGCCGCCCTCACCGACATGTTGGCTGCGATGAACGTCTCTGAGATCGGCTTGGCGTTCTTCATGGGAACACCGCCGCGCCCGCAAGAGACTCGGCTGGGCGTCGACGAGGCGTTCAGGCGTCGCCGCAACCGTGCGACCAGTGAAGACAAGTCACGTCCCTACAAGGGCGTGTTCGTTGAGTTCTCGGCCGACGACGACGGCATTTCGCTCGATCTCAACGACCCGACGTTCTGGGTGCACCTGGCACGCGCTAATCCAGCATTCGGTTTCCGTGTTGGCGAATCTGCGATCGAACGCCTTGTTGAGAACATGTCTCCCGACGACGTCCTTCGTGAAGTCATGGGCATCTGGAACAAGACCGAGTCCGTGCAGGCGGTTATCAGTGACGCCGAATGGTCGGCACTAACAAGCGCCGGCCCCCCCAATGGGACACCGCCCACGGCGATCGGTGTCGACGCTTCGCACGACGGGGCTCTTGTGGTCGCAGCGTGTTGGCGCGACAACGAGTCGGCGCACGCCGAGGTGATTGCCATCGACACCCTGACCGACGACGAGGCTGCTGCCGACTGGATAGCGGACCGAGCTGGGCGGCGCATCGCCATTGTCATCGACTCCGCCTCCCCCGCTGCTCGCCTCATCCCGCTACTCAAGAACCGAAAGTGCAAGGTCCATGCCGGAACGGCGGCCGACATGGCTAAAGCGTGCGGCGGCCTGTATGCGGCGGCCACAAACCAGCGACTCACGCACGGCGGACAGCAGCCGGTCGATTCTGCTCTTGCTGGGGCGAAGAAGCGCCCCATTGGACAGGCGGGCGGCTGGGGCTGGGACCGCCGCGACCCCGAGACCAATATCGCCCCACTCGTTGCCATGACGCTTGCGCACTACGGCGCAACGCTGACAAAGCCCCGGACCAATCGTGTCGTGACCATATGACGAAGGGAGCCGACCATGCTGACTCCCGATGAAGTCGTCGACGTCACTCGCGACCTGTGGAAGCGCCATAGTGACGAACTGCCCGAGCATGAACGGGTCAATGATTACGTGCGTGGAAAGCTCGGTGTCCCCGACATTCCCGAAGGGGCGGGCGACGAGCTGAAAGACATCGCCAGGATGTCAGTCAAGAACGTGCTCTCGCTGGTTCGTGACGCCTTCGCACAGTCGCTCGCAGTGAGCGGCATCCGGGTTCCCGAAGGCACGGAGGACATCGAAGCCTGGTCGAAGTGGCAACAGTTCAAGATGGACGCCCGTCAGGCCGAGATACACCGTCCCTGCATTACGTTCGGCGCTTCTTATGCGATCGGCCTCAGCGATGAGGTGCGGATCCGTACTCCTCGGCAGATGTTCACGGTGTATGCCGACCCGCACGTCGACGACTGGCCGGTCTACGGCCTTGAGAACTGGATCGATCGGTCGGGAAAGAAGCCTGTGCGACTCGCGCGACTGTACGACGGCGAGTTCTGGTATCCGATCAGCCTGGGCTCGGCTGGCTTGACCAATCGCTCACGTGATGGGCACCAGGTGAAGCGCCTGGGCAACATCACGGTCGAAATGCTGGGTGAACCTGTTCGCCACGGAGCGGACTTCTGCCCGGTCGTTCGTTACGTGAACGCTCGCGACGCCGAGGAGCTGGTGGTCGGCGAGGTGTCACCGCTGATTACTCAGCAGCAGGCGTTGAATGTCGTCAACTTCGACCGTCTCGTGGTTTCTCGTTTCGGCGCGCATCCTCAGAAGTACGCGATCGGATGGGCGGCGGCCGACTCGGGCGAGCTGGCCCGCGTCTCGGCGTCGCGCCTCATGGCATTTGATGACGAGAACGTCAAAGTGGGCTCGTTCACGGCCGCGTCCGTCGAGCCGTACAACGCGATCCTCGAGGAGATGCTGGCTCACGTTGCCCTGACGGCGCAGATTCCCCCACAACTGATCGCACCGATGGCGAACCTGTCGGCCGAAGCGATCGCGGCGGCCGAGGGGCCTTATCAGCGCAAGCTGCAGGAGAAGCGCGAGAGCCTCGGGGAGTCGCATGAGCAGTTGATCCGGCTCTTGGCGTCCTATGACGACATCGATGTTCCTCTCGAGGCTGAGGTCATGTGGCGCGACACGGAGGCGCGTTCGTTTGCGCAGGTCGTCGACGGTGTCGTGAAGCTGGCAACTGCTGGCGTGCCGATCGAAACCTTGCTGGATGAGATTCCTGGATGGAGTAAGCAGCAGATCGACGCCGCGCGGTCTGCGATGCGACGCGAGTCGGGTACGCGGATTCTCGACCAACTCCGAGCCGCACAGGTGAACAGTGGCGACATCACTGCAACTGCGCCGTGATGTCGCGAAGCTGTCGACCCTTGCTTCGGCCGACATCGCGCTTCTGAGGCGTCTGTCTGAGGATGAGGCCATCGAGGCGCTACGGGACATTCTCCCGGCGCTGGTGGCCCAGTACGGTGCGGCTGCTGCCGTCGTGGCGGCTGAGTGGTACGACGACTATCGAGCTGAGCGTGAGGTCGCCCGACAGTTCGCCGCCACTCCCGTGGCAGCGGGTGACCGAGGTGCGCAGGCGCTCATCGGTTGGGCGCTGACGACTGCACAGACCGACGGGACGTTCTGGACTCTGGTCAACGGCGGCGTGCAGAAGCGCATCGCCGACCACTCACGGCTCACCGTTGCAGGCGCGTCGATTGCCGACCCGTCTGCGCGCGGTTGGAAGCGTGTCGGGGTCGGTGAGTGCGCCTGGTGCCGGATGTTGATTGGTCGTGGCGCTGTCTACTCCGAAACCACCGTCACATTCCGCGCCCACGACAACTGTCAATGCGGCGCAGTTCCTGAGTTCTGATCTTCCGCTCGGCCTTCGAGCGGGATACGCCGACGCCGGGCGGTCAACCGGGCGATGCAAGGAGAACCCTCATGTCCGAGGAGAACGACGGCCAGCAGGCTGGAACGAAGGAAGTGAACGAGTTCGAGCCGATCACTTCCCAGGAGGCGCTCGACAAGTTGATCGGCGCCAGGATCAACAAGGTCAAGTCTCAGTTCGCTGACTACGACGCCCTCAAGGAGAAGGCGTCGAAGTACGACGAGGCAGAGCAGGCCAGCAAGAGCGAGATCGAGAAGGAACGAGAAGCGCGCCTAGCTGCAGAGCAAGAGCGTGATTCCCTCCTGCTCGCCACCGCTCGCGCTGAGGTTGCACTCGCCAAAGGACTGACCCCCACTCAGGCCAAGCGCCTCGTCGGGTCGACGAAGGAAGAACTCGAAGCCGACGCTGACGAACTGCTCGCTGACCTGAAACCGACGAAGGACGACAAGAAGTTCGACGTCTCGAAGCTCAAATCCGGCTCGTCTGGTTCTAGTGACCATGCGACGGGCAAGGAGCGAGCAGCAGCAGCCCTACGCCAAATGCGGTCGGGCCGCTGACCCATACCCCCGCGAGGACCGACCTCGGCGGGTCACAAGGAAGGAGTTGGCCACATGGCTGACATCTCTCGCGCCGAGGTCTCCACCCTCATCGAGGAGGAGTACGCGCACACCCTGTTGGACGCAGCATCCGCTGGTTCATCTGCTCTGTCGGCGTTCCCGACGGTGAGCATGGGCACCAAGACCATCAACATGCCGGTCTTGGCCACGCTCCCCGAGGCGGACTGGGTCGCTGAATCGGCGACCGATCCCTCGGGCGTCAAGCCGACCGCCGAGGTCACGTGGGCCAACAAGACCCTCGTGGCTGAGGAGATCGCCGTTATCGTCCCCGTCCACGAGAACGTGGTCGACGACGCGACGGTCGACATCCTGGAGGAGATCACCACCCTGGCCGGTGCTGCCATCGGCAAGAAGCTGGACCAGGCCGTGTTCTTCGGTACCGACAAGCCGGGATCGTGGACCTCCAACGACCTGTTTGCCGCCGCCACGGCTGCCAGCCAGGTCTACTCGGTCACGACGGGCAACGCCAACGCCAACGACCTGTGGGGTGCCACGAACCAGGCTGCTGGTGCTGTTGCGAAGGCTGGTTACTTCCCGTCGGACTTCATCGCCTCGCTTGGGCTGCGGTACGACCTGGCGAACGTCCGCGATTCGCAGGGTCAGCCGATCTTCCGCGACGACTCGTTCGACGGGTTCGAGACGACCTTCAACCGCAACGGCGCGTGGGACTCCACGAAGGCCCATGCGTTCGTGGTCGACTCCAGCCGCGTGCGCATCGGCGTCCGGCAGGACATCACCGTGAAGTTCCTCGACCAGGCCACCGTCGGTGGTATCAACCTGGCCGAGCGCGACATGGTGGCGCTGCGCTTCAAGGCGCGCTTCGCCTACGTCCTGGGCAACGGCGTCACGTCGCTGGGTACGGGCAAGACGCCGGTCGCGGCCATCGCCCCGACCAGCTCGTCCTCGTCCAGCTCGTCCTCGTCCAGCTCGTCGTCCTCGTCCAGCTCGTCCTCGAGCTGATCGCGATGGAGCGGGGCGGCTTCCATGTTGGTGGTCGCCCCGCTCCTCAGCAACCCAACAACCGAGGAGGTAAGTCGTGGCTCTCGCTATCGAAGCTGACGTTGAAGCTCAACTCGGGCGCACGCTGACCTCCGCTGAGACTGCACAGATCACCTCGCTGTTGGAGAACGCGAGCGATCTGGTCATCGGCTACTGCCGCGATGATTTCGAGCCGTACCCGCACCCCGACACGGTGACGCGGGTCGTGGCTGGTGTCGCCGCTCGCGCGCTGCTCGCTGGAAACAGTCCCGACCCGTTCGCTCAGCAGATGTCCGCCGGCCCGTTCGCGTCGACTCGAACGTCGGGGGCTGCGTCCGGTGACGTGTGGCTGACGGCAGCCGACAAGATCAAGTTGCGCCGGTTTCGCAAGGGTGGCGGCCTGACATCGGTCCAGTTCGTCGGCGAACGGTACGAAATCAGCGATTCCTGATGGAAACTGTCACCATCCATGCCAAGGTGTTCGCCACGGACACCTACGGCGAGCAGTCGGTCAGTGGCTACACGTCCACCGCAGCGATGACCCTGGCTGCACTCGTGGCCCCGAACAACGACCCGACGCGGGTCGCGGTCGGTCGCGCCGACGCGCCGATCCGCATGGACGTGTTCATTCCCGGCGGCGACCCGAACGGGATCAACCCCGAGGTTCATGTCGCGAAGGTCCGTGGCGTCGTCTACGAGATCGACGGCGTATCTGAGGAGTGGCAGTACATGAGTGGCCAGCACGCCGGCGACCACTTCACGGTGACCCAGCCGTTCATGCTCCCGGCCGACTCGGGCAGTTCCTCGTCGTCCAGCAGCTCTTAGGAGGCGTCATGGCTCGCACGTGGGGCACCTATCGCAGCGGCATGCGCGACATTCTCTCGTCGGCTGGCATCGAGGCCGACATGCGCGCCTACGCCGAGCAGATGGCCGACCGGGCACGCGCACAGGCTCCGATGGTGCAGGACCGCGACGGTGGCCCGAACGAAATCGAGTTGCCGATCAAGGTGGAGTCGACGTCGGGCTCGTTCGGTGCTCGTGCCGCCGTGGTTGTGGCGCACCCGGCAGGGCTGAACGTCGAAGCCAAGCACGCCCTCTTGGCCAGGAGCGCACAGTGAGCCGCCCCGTCGTGGTCCTCCCCGACGTCGAGGCAGCCATCAAGGCGCTGCTGACGGCGCGCCTCGCTGCCCGGCCTGACGCTGTTGTCACCGGCTGCAAGGTGTGGGTCGGTGACGATCCGAAAACGAACCCCAAGATTCATGTCGTTCGCGTCTCTGGCTCGATCGCCACTCCGGCGCACGACAACCCCCTGATCGACTTCCGGGTCTGGCACAACCGACCTGATCAAGCTATGGAGCTGGCGCGCATCGCTGCCGCCGAACTCCGATCCGTCGAAGGCGCTGCGGCTGGTGCTGCTCGCGTCACGTTCGACACCGAACTGATGGGGCCGACGCGCACGATCGACCCCGTTGACGGCAACACGCCGCAGGTGTTCTTCCGTCACCAGTTCTTCATCCGCTGAGGCGATCACCTCAACCCCGATCCGCACCTGGCGGACGGCAACCATCAAGGAGAAATCATGACCCTGGTCGCATCCCAGGTGCGCATTCCCGGCACGGGCGAGGTGTTCGTCCGAAGTGTGGGCGGCACCGCTCCCAGTGATCCCACCGTCGCGCCTGCTGGCGCGAAGGGCCTCGGCTACACCCAGCCCGAGGGCGCGACCATCTCGCGCACCGTAGAACGCGAGGGCGTCCCTGCTTGGCAGGCCCTGTCGCCGGTGAAGTACATCTACACCGGCCTGTCGCTGTCAATCTCGGCGGCATTTATTCAGACCCAGCACGATGTGGCTGCGCGCTGGTGGGGCCAGGATTTCGTAAGCGCTGGTGCCGGTGTATTCAAGTCGGAACTGCCCGTGCTGCCCCAGGCCCGCGAGGAGTCCACGGCGATCCGCTGGCAGGACGACGAAGGAAAGTCGCACATCATCTACATCCCACGCGCCGAGGTCGGCGAAACCGGTGACGTGGCGATCAACCGTCAGGGAGCGACGGCCTACCAGATCACCTGGGACGCGCTGGCCCCCGATTCGGGACCGCTCGCCGTGTGGATCACCGACGACCCGAACTTCGATCCGAACGGTTCGTCCTCGTCGAGCAGCTCCTCGTCCAGCTCGTCCTCCAGCTCCTCGAGCTGACACAGACTGCCCCGGCCCGGTCCGATCGCCTCCGGGTCGGGGCAGACCTACCCCTGGCGATCACAGAAAGGCGATCATGAGCGACCAGACTGAAATCCCTGACACTGCTGACCAGGATGCGCTGACGTCCGAAGTCGTCCACGAGGACACCGGTTTCGATGTGGAGTTCGACGGGCACACATACCGGGTGCGCGACGGGCAACCGAGCCCGAAGGCCCTCGGCTATGCGGCCGACTTCTACGACAACCAGAACTCGCTGCATGCGGTCCTGTTCATCAAGGAGATGATCGGCAAGTCGGGCTGGGACTCCTGGTGCGAACGCCACGAGTCGTCACAGATCATCGACATGCTGGTGGCGCTGAACGAGGCGTTCTCGGGAAACTCCTGAGCCTCGCCGTCTGGCTACGGCACCACTCGGCCGCGTGCGAGGCGTCCCTGCACCGCTACTACCAGGCCGACCTCGGTGACTGGTATCGCGGGAAGGTGACGGCCCGGTGGCTGTGGGTGCGCCTGTACAGTTTGCCGCTCGATTCTCCGCTTGCGATCTCGGTGGCCGGCGAAGGTGACGACATTGACCGTGCACTCGACACGCCCGTGTTGGACGAGCGAGGCCGACTCCCCGCACCGAAGGCCCTCTACGACATCCCGGTGGCGAAGTCGTTCGCCGAGGTCCGGGAGTTGGTGGCGGGCAAGAACTAGTCGGATGGCTTCAAGGTGACTGAACACATTTCGTCGCCGTGTTGAAGCCCGATCATTCCGTTCATCTCGGCCTGTGTCGGCTTGGCGGCGAACGGCACCCGTGCGGTCGCTCCCGGTTCGGCTTCGACCGTCTTAGTCATGGTGACCGGGTCGCGCCCGACCGGATACCACTCGACGACGACGTCTGTTTCACCCGCCTCGTCCCCGACGTTCGTCACTTGCGCGGTGGCGATCAGCTCCATATTTGACGGCTCGATGACGACCGGCCACTCGTTCTCGCACGACGAGGTCACTTCAAAGACTGCCCCCATCGCCGGTGCGTCTTCTGTCTCCCCCAGCGCCTCAGCGATGTCGGCAGACCTCTGGGCCTCTATTTCGGCAGGCGTGCGGGTGTCCTCGTCGGTCGAACTGCTGCACGCACTGAGCGCGACGAGCGCCATCAATGCACAAGCGATTCCGGCTTTCATCCGTCGAACGATACTCCTAACTAGCCGCGATGGCAGTAGAATGGGACGGTCCCGACAGGTGCGCTAACACCTAATCGGGACCTAACGGAAACACCTAGTGAGAGGTGGCCCGCTATGGGTCAGCGTATCTGTTCTGTCGATGGCTGCGAGACGGCGGCGCGGTGGAGATCGTTCTGTCAACGGCATCACCGAAACATCGAGATCTACGGCACTCCGCACCGTCCATGCGAGAACTGCGGTCAACCGATAACGGCCCCTAACAAGCGGTTCTGCACCGAGACTTGCCGTCCACCTTGCCTAGTTGACGGCTGCGGCCAACCCCGCCGAAAAAACGGCTGGTGCGCGTCGCACTATGCGCAGTGGAAGAGACTTGGTGAAGTTCGGCCATTTGGTTACAAGTGGGGCGAAACCGGCCAAGACTGCAAGGTTTGTGGGACCCCAGTCCCAGAAAGGTCCGGCAGGCGAGCATTCTGCAGCAGTTCATGCGAGTCGGTCTTTAGTAATCACCGAGGCGCTCGCCCCGATTCGTCCAACTGCCTCATTTGCGGCAGTCAGATCGACTTCCGGCGCGCCACCGACGGACGACTCGCTCGCACAGATCAACGATGGTGCAAATCGTGCAAGTTGAGTCCTGCCGACGCGACAAGGTGGCGCAGGTACGCCGTGACGCCGCAGCGGTACGCAGAAGCACTAGATGCTGGGTGCGACCTCTGTGGACAAAAGGTCGCGCGACTGGACGTCGATCACGACCACTCCTGTTGCGACCTAGACGCCCGAGTGACGTGCGGGAACTGTGTTCGCGGGTTCTTGTGTAACCCGTGCAATCGCGGCCTCGGCGTGTTTGGAGACAACCCCGAGCTGCTGCGCAAGGCGCTCCGATATCTCAATAAGGCGATCGAGTAAAGCCGGTCCCGACACCGCCCAGGGAGGTCAGACTCATGGCATCTTCCGCTGGGTGGTCCTACTGGGACGTGATTCCGAAGATCAAAGACGGTGCGACCAAGGAAGTCGGGTCGCAACTTGCCGACATCGGCAAGAAGGCTGGCACTGATGCCGGCAAGTCGACCGGCATGTCGATCTCGACCGCGATGTCGAAGACCCTCAAGTTCGGCGCGAAGGCTGCGTTTGCCGGGACAGCCGCCGTTGCGGGGACTGCGCTGTACAAGGGCCTTGGTCGCCTCAAGGCGCTCGATGAGGCGCAAGCCAAGCTGACGGGCCTCGGACACTCGGCGCAGTCGGTCCAGCAGATCATGGACAACGCCCTCGCGTCTGTCACGGGAACGGCGTTCGGTCTCGGCGATGCGGCCACTGTCGCCGCGTCCGCTGTAGCGGCAGGCGTCCAGCCCGGCAAGGATCTTGAGCGGACCCTGAAGCTGGTCGCTGATGCGTCGACCATCGCAGGAACGGACATGTCCTCGATGGGCGCGATCTTCAACAAGGTCGCGGCGTCCAACAAGATTCAGATGGACGTCATCAACCAGTTGCATGACGCCGGTGTCCCGGCCTTGTCGCTGCTGGCCGAGCAGATGGGCGTGACGGCCGAGGAAGCCTCGAAGATGGCTTCTCGTGGCGAGGTCGATTTCGCCACGTTCCAGAAGGCAATGGAGAAGGGCGTCGGCGGCGCGGCGCTCGAGTCGGGCAAGACGTTCTCCGGTGCGTTTGCGAACATGCAGGCGTCCTTGGGGCGCATCGGTGCAAACCTGCTGAGCGGGTTCTTCCCGAAGATGACGGACGGCTTCGGCGACATCACCACGGTGATGGTCAAGTTGGAGCCGAAAGCGAAGAAGCTCGGTGAGCGGTTGGCTGACATCGGCGAGGATGTCGGCCCGATCGTGGTCGACGTGTTCAAGACGCTGAAGGACGTCGGCGAGTTCCTGGCTCCGATAGTGAAAAACCTCGCGTCAGGATTTGATGCGCTCCCCGGTTCGGCCCAGAAGATCCTGCTGATCGCTGGCGCTGCGTTCGCGGTGAAGCAGAAGTTCGACATCGCGCTGCCGTCGATTCAGTCGTTTAAGACTGAGGCGGGCAAGGCGGCACTGAAGGCGAACGCCATGAAGGGCGCGGCAGGAGTCGCCGGTGTCGCATTGTTGGGATTGGCGGACAGGGCGGGCGGCGCAGAGACAACGCTCGGCGGCCTGGCGACGATCGCTGGCAGTATTGCTGCTGGCTCCGTCTTTGGCCCCTGGGGCACGGTGGTAGGTGCTGCGAGCGGATTGCTCCAAACATTCGGCGCTGAATCGAAGAATGCTGCGCGCCAGCAGGCGGCACTCGAAGCGGCGGCGAAGCAAGTCGCGGAGACCTTGGACGAACAGAACGGTGCCCTCACTGAACTGACTCGGTCGACTGCTGCTAAGAAGCTGGCCGACTCCGGGGTGCTCGATGCCGCGAAGGCGATGGGGATCAGCCTCAAGGACACCCTCGACGCCGCGCTGGGCAATTCGGCCGCGCTCGAAAAGGTCACGCTGGCTTCGGAAAAGTGGGCAGACGCTCAAGCCGCCGCAGGAACATATACAGAAAAGAGCGAGGCGCAACTCGCTACCTTCCGCGAGGCAGTCGGTGCTACTGCCACCGCCATCGACGAACAGCGCAAGTCCATCTGGTTGGTCAACGAGGCACTCGAAGAAACCGACGGCAAGGGCGCGCGCGTCTGGGTCAAGGCCGACACCAAACAAGCGAAGGACGCGATCGCGTCGATCCGCCGCACATTGGAGAACCTGACCAACCGAGGCTGGGCGGCACGCATCATCGCGACGGGCGCAGGCGTCGGTGGCCACTACAACGGCGGCTACACCGGCCCCGGTGGCAAGTACGAGCCAGCCGGAATCGTCCACCGCGACGAGTTCGTGATCCGCAAGGAAGCCCGTCGTCGAGCCGAGGCGGCGAAGCCTGGCGCGCTCGATGTGCTGAATCGCACGGGACGCTGGCCAAGCCACGCCGATGGTGGCTTGGTAGGCGGTGGAGCATCCGGCTCGTCACTCGACCTGTCGGATTCCTCCCTGCATGCACTGGCGGCGATCGTGCTGACTGCCGCCGACCGGATCGCTAACGGGGTGGCGAATGTGCGCGAGTTCGACGAGACGGTGAAGTCCCGCATGCCGGGCGCGTTTGCTGGAGGTGCCGCGTGACGTTGTCGCTGACTCCCGAGCCGTCGATCAGTCCCGACGATGCCCCACGGTTCCGCCTGGACTTGACCGCCCCCGACGACGGCACGTTCACGGATCTGGTGATTCGACGCGAAAGTTCTCTGATCCGTCGCCAGCCGTTCGCTGGTGGTCCGACGTCGGTCGCGTTCGACTACGAGGCACCGTTCGGGGTGCCCGTGACGTATCGAGCCGAGGGCTCGTATTTGCCCACTTCGACTCCCGACTGGACCGAGACGTGGATGGACCTGACCGACTGGACCGGCGACACGTCGGATTGGTCGGTGTCGTCCGGCGCAGCGGAGTCGCTGGTGTCTGATGCGGCGATCGTTCGCAGCGCCTCGGGAACCATCCAGCGGGTCACGGTCGCTGATCCCCGACTGGTGCGCGTGGAGCTGCTGTCAGACAGCAACGCTGTCGTCTGCTCGCTCCAGGTGGACGCCTCGAAGGTGACGCTGACGGGCACGGCGTCGGCCCAGGCTACGGGTGGAGGCTCGTTCTCACTGCTGCTGTCTGAGGGCACGGTGACCGCGTCGGCCAACGATGCGTCGTGGACGCTGACTCGCTCGTACTCAGGGACGCCGACGAAGGTGCGCTTGGTGGCGGCGGGCGAGGTGTACTCGGCTGGTCTCGCGTGGTCGTCGGTCGACACTCCATATGGCGTCTGGGGCGACACCTCGGGCAACATCTTCGTGGCGACCTACGCCGCCGGTTCCAACTTGGTCCGCAAGTTCAATTCATCGGGCATTCAGGTCGCCTCGTGGTCGACGACCGGCCGTCCCGCAGACATCTGGGGCGACACATCCGGCAACATCTTTGTGGTCGACGAGCCCAACAAGATGGTCCGCAAGTTCGACTCCACCGGAACGCAGACAGCGTCGTGGTCCACGACTGGAAATCCGCTGGGCATCTGGGGCGACACCTCGGGCAACATCTTCGTCACCGAACAGACGAACCTCCTGGTCCGCAAGTTCGACTCCACCGGAACGCAGACCGCCTCGTGGTCCACAACTGGCCGCCCCGCAGACATCTGGGGGGACACCTCGGGGAACATCTTCGTGATCGACAGCACGAACAAGTTGGTGCGCAAGTTCGACTCCACGGGAACCGAGCTGGACACCTGGTCCACGGTGGGCTTCCCCCAGGGCATCTGGGGCGACACGTCCGGGAACATCTTTGTCGCCGACGTGACCAACCTCTTGATTCGCAAGTTCGACTCATCGGGGTCGGAGATCGACTCGTGGTCGTCGACGGGCGCTGGGTACGGCCTCTGGGGCGACGCATCCGGGAACATCGTGATCGGCGATCTCGACAACAATGTCGTGCGCACCTACTCCTACGGGTTCACGTCGGTCGAGACCGTCTCCGTCACCCCGGTCATTACGCCCGTCTCCTACGCGTCGACCGCAACGGCCACTCTCAACGAAACCCGCGCGTGGCTGATCCACCCGTCGCAGCCGTCGCTGTCCCTGTGCATCGACGAGAAGGCATGGAAGGATGCCGGGGTCAACGTGTCGATCGAGTCGGCGCAACAGACCACCCGACCGCTGGAGACCTCGGTGTTCTCGCCTCCTGGGCGGACACGTTCTGTCGTGTACCCGCTCGGGCCTCGCAAGGCAGGGTCGTGGACGCTGACGCTGCACGTGGCGAGCTTGACCGCGCGCGACTCAGTCTGGGACGTGCTGGCCGACGGTGCGCCGTTGCTGTTGCAGCATCCGGGCTGGGAGTGGGACTTGGCTTCTGGCTGGTATGCGGTCGGTGACGTCACTGAATCGCGCGTCGTCAACCCGCTGGGCATCCCTCACCGCCTCCTCCCGTTGCCGTTGACTCCGGTCGAGTCGCCACCCGTCGCGCTGGTGCCCGAGTGGACCTACGGTGACCTGCTGCTCGCCGCGCCGACGTATGCCGACGTGCTGGCAGACTTCCCGACCTACCTCGATGTCCTGACCGGGTCGTCGACATGAGCGTGCCCGTCTCTGATCGCTGGCTGCTGGCCAGCGACGCCGGCGGTGCTCGTCCGATCAGCAAGGTCACGGCTACAGCCCCCGGCCAGTCGCCCGTCACTCTCGACGTCGACGGGTGCGTGGTGACCAAGAGCCTCGACAAGGGGCCACGATTCGAGGCGAACGTCTCGGTGCAGCGAGTCGTCGGCCAGCGGAGCCTGGAGCTGGTGCAGACGCCTGGTGCGCTGTTCGTCGTCACAGTCGGGTGGGACTACGGCGCGGGGCAGACTGAGTCAATCCCGATGGGCGTGTACGAAGTGGCGCGCCAGCCCAAGGCGTCACGGACGGGCACCATCCCGCTGACACTCATGGATCAGTGGAAGCGGCTCGAAGAATGCCGTTTCACATCGAAGGTCACTGGCGCGATCGGTGCTGGTCGTGCGGCGCTGGTGGCTTCTCAGGTCACTGGTGCGATCCCCGGTATCGAGGTCCGCACATCAACCGGTGGCGGCACGATCGGCACGGCGACCGATTGGGAAGAATCGCGCACTCAGTTGATCAACGACCTGTCTCGTGACGGCAGCTTCGGCGCAGGCTTCGCTGCCGACGGTGCGTTCGTGATCGAACCGCTGCCGACCCTGGGCAACCCGGTCGTCACGTACACCGATGGCGCAAATGCCAAGATCATCGACCTGTCGACTGAGCAGACGATGGCGCGCCTGTACAACGCGGTCACCGTCAAGCCGACTGACGATCAGGGATGGGCTGCGGTCACGGTCGCGATCAACGACACCGACCACCCACGCCACCCGGACAAGATCGGTCTACGTCCGTACTTCATGACCGCCCCGACCGCTGCGAACCAGAATGCCGCGAAGGGCGTGGCGCAACAGATGCTGCCGCGCGTCATCGGCGTCTCGCAGCGGATCGAGATTCACACCTGGGGCGAGGCGCACCGCGAACCCGGCGACACGATCGCGACCGTCCAGTCGGGGACGTGGTTCGACGGTGCTGAGTCCGCTACCTGGCTGGTCGAGTCCGTCGCCCACGACTGTCTGACCGCCGCGACCACGATCACTGCACGCTCTACCGACGATCCAGTCACAGAGGAGATCTGATGGGTGCCACGTCTACCTACAGCCTGCCGTACCCTGACGGCCTGTCGTCCGAGTCCAACGTGCCGCGTGACATCCGCGCACTGGCTGAGGCGATCGAGACGGCGCTGGACGGGCTCGGCTCGACGTTCGTGGGGCGGCTGCTGCAGAAGAACGAGACGCAGACCATCCCGACCGGAACCAGCTCGCCGACGGTGATCATCGGCTGGGATGCTCGCACGGGTGACCCTGGTGACGCGGTCGGGATCGTCTACACCGAGTCAGGGAAGTTGACGATCGGCGAGACGGGCTTCTACCGCATCTCGGCTGACATCCGCTGGAACTCCTCAGCCTCGGGTGCCCGTGAGGTCGTGGTGATCATCAACGGCACCGACACTGTCCGCAACGGCAATTCGTTCGGGGTGGCCGGGTCGCAGTCGACGGCGGTCGACGAGATCTTCAAGTTGTTCGCTGGTGACGAGGTGCAGATCGGCGTCATGCAGTCCTCAGGCGGCGACCTGGATGTCTACGGCAATGCGTCCAACGTGTCCGCGACGCGGTTGTCGATCGAGTTCCGAGGGGCGGCTTCCTGACATGGTCACCATCAACGTCAACTTGGATCGTGTGCTCGATCAGGACTCGTCGGCGAACCTGACCGGCAAGCAGCGGCTGGAAGTCTCCTATCTGCGGTTGCAGCTCGACGGCGACGCCAAGCGTGTGCTGACCACGGATGCGATCACGTGGGACCTGACCGATGGCGTGGGGTCCTTCAAGGTTGACGTCACCCCGGAGTTGAACGCGATCCAGGTGATCGGGCGTGGATTCCGGCCTGGCTTCCGCATGTGCTTCCAGGTGTCGGCTGACGATGACGGCAAGGACCTGTCGGAGTTGACGCCGATCGACCCCACGACGCTCGACCCGCTGGAACCCGCCTCGCCCGCGTGGCTGGCCCAGGTCGCCGAACTTAAGGATCAGATCGACACCAAAGCCGACACCAACTCGCTGGCTTCGGTGGCGACGTCGGGCCAGTACGGCGACCTCGCCGGCACTCCAACCCTCGGCACAGCAGCAGCCGCTGACGCCACCGACTTCGCGACAGCGGCTCAGGGGTCGAAGGCTGACACCGCTGTCCAGCCTGCGGGTGTGGATGCGGCGGTGGCGGCTGAGATCAACGACTCCGGCTCGGACACCGCGCAGGCACTTACTGCCAAGATTGCTCCCTTCGGATCTGGCATCGCCACAACGGCGCGAAAACTCGCCGATGACGTGAACGATGTGACGGTCCTGGTGATCGGAGACTCGACCGCATCGAGCCCATCAGGACAGTTCCCCGAGTTCTTGATGCCGATGATCCAGCAGAAGTACCCACACCGGACGCTGCAAAAGCACCAGTGGGACGACAGCGCCAAGACCTACGGCTCCCCGTCGCAGGTCGGCCCCAGCGGCACGGGATCGAACTTCATCCACTACTACGCCGGTGGGGTCGGTGGGACCATTCCCGAGACGAACCAGGTGGCGTGGGAGTCGTATGTCGCTGCCGTTCAGCCCGATCTCGTCATCGTGCACTTCGGTCACAACTACGGCAAAGACGCTACTGCCGCTGGCGTGGCGAGCAACTTTGCGATGGACGAGCAGTTTCGCGAGCGTATGCTGCGGCTCGTTTTGCGCATCAAGGACTCGTGCCCCGACGCGGACGTGATGATCAACAGCCAGAACCCCTATCTGACGGCAGGTGCGCGGGCTGGGGTGTCGTCAGTTCGCGCTCAGATCATTCGTGGGATCGCCGCCGACCTCGGCTGCGCTTACGGTCCCGTGTGCGAGGCTTTCATCGCCACGGGCGACCCGGCTTCCTACCTCCAGGGAGACTTGCTGCATCCGACAATTGCGGGCGCGACAAACGGCGCTCTCCTGACGGCTGAGACGCTCGTGCGACAGTTCGAGCAAAACATCGACGCCCCCATGACGGCCCGTGTCCCATCGCCGCTGTCGTCGCTCGGCAAGCAACTGCTGAGCAATGGCGACTTGACTGATTTCGCATCACCGCCCACCCTCGCTGGTTGGACCGCCTCCGCTCAGGCCACATTGACCAAGGAAACGACGATCTACGAGGGAATCAAGGGCTACTCGGTCAAGATCACAGCCACCGGCGGCGGGTACGCGACGATTTACCAGACCCTTCCGGTTCGCTCAGTGCGAGAGAAGTGGGTTACGGTCGCCGCGAGGCTGTTCGTGCCGACTGGGGCGACCGTCGAAGCTGGTCGCCTGCGGATTTCAGGCGATGGCGGACTGGTCACCGCGAACAGTGGCGGAATCAGCGCTGGCATCAAAAACCAGTGGGTGTGGGCTTTCGCTACGGCGCGCGTTCCAGCCGCCGCGACATTCTCGACTGTCACCATCTACGGCGGATTTACGGCAGGTGACATCACCTACGTTGACCGCATTTCGTCGTCCATAGGCACACTGCCCCGCGACGTCGCCTGACTTTCGACCACGTAAGTCCCACCCCAGGAAGTAGGACACCATGCCCGTGATCCCCGCATGAGCGACACCACGATCGCGCTGCTCATCACCGCCGTGCTCGGGTCAGGTGGAGTCGGCGCGGGCATCACGGCATGGATCGCCAACCGTGGCAATCCGGAGAACCGGCTCATCGACCAGTTGCAAGAAATCATCGACCAGCAGCGCGCCATCAACGCCGAGCAACGCGAGGCAGTCGAAGCGGCACAGCGGCGCGAGGCGTCGTTCCTGAACTACATCTGGACGTTGCAGGGGCACATCAACACCCGCAAGCCACCGCCACCGCCCTCGTGGCCTGACGAGCTCGTCGCCAGGTAGCACGCCCCTTCACTCACCCTCGAATCCAGCCACCGGCTTACGTCGGTGGCTTTGTCGTCCCAGGAGGCAAGCGTGAACCCAGTTCCTGGACATCGCATCACCACGCCCTACAAGAAGCGCGGAAAGTATTGGTCGCTGGGTTGGCATACCGGCAGCGACTTCGCAGCCTCGGTCGGAACGGTGATCGTCTCGGCCACTCCCGGCACAGTGATCGCGGCCAACGCCTATGACCGTTCCTACGGCTACAAGGTCATCATCCGCTGGGGCAAGTACGACGTCTGGTACTGCCACATGCGCTACGGCTACGCCACGGTGCGCGTGGGCGAAACCGTCAAGGCCGGCGAGCAGATCGGCAAGGTCGGCGACGTCGGGAACATCACCGGTCCCCACCTGCACATGGAACTGCGCACCGCTGGCGCTGGCTTCGCCGCGTCCAGCTTTCACGACCCACAGATTGCCATCGACTACCAGGAGGATGACGTGGCCATCAGCAAGGAGGACCGCGACGCGATCGCTTTCGCCGTCCAGGCGTACAAGAACGAGCGACTCGAAACGCGCGACATCTACCAGATCCAGCGCGACACCGATGCCACGGTCAAACGGCTCGAAGCCAAGATCGATGCTCTGACGAAGGTGGTCGAGGGAAAAGCCTGACCGCCGCCGCCTGGTTCGCCACCCTCAACATCTTCGGCCCCAACCACGGCGACAAGCGCGGCGGCTCCTGGACTTGGACGAAGCGCGCCCCACGACTCGCGCGAGCCATCGACGACCTCGGCGTCACCGTGCTCGGTCTGCAAGAGGTCAACGACAAGCTCGACGACATCGTCCGCCTGACCCGCGACCGGTGGGGTGCTGTCGAGGACCGCATCGGCGACAACGACATCCTCTACCGCGCCGACCGCTGGGACTACATCGAGTCCGAGACCTACGACCTCAACGGCGACGGCCACCGACACGCCACACGCGCACACCTGAAGCACATGCCCACCGGCAAGACCGTGACCGTGCTGAACATCCACCTGCCCTCCTCTGGTGTCGGTGCGACCGTCCAAGCCCGTGCCCGGCGTCGACTGGCCGACGTGGTCGACAGCATCGACGGCCCACTCGTCCTGCTCGGCGACCTCAACACCGAGTCCGAGGCTCCGTCGGGCGCTCGTGGGCTGCTGCGCGCCGTCGGGGTCGAGTTCATCCGCCAGCTCGTCGACGTCCAGAACGGCAACCAGCCGTCGCACTGGAACTTCGGCAAGAACAAGCCGGGTGACGGATGGATCGACGACATCGGTGTCCGCGACGCGACCGTCACCGCCGCCCGACTGAAGACCATGCACGACGTGTCCGACCACAACGCCCTGTTGGGGCGCATCACCTTCTAGGAGGCACCATGACCAATCCGTTCACCAAGGTCACCCACATCTACCGCGCGGCCCTCTACGTCGTCGCCATCGGTGGGCCTGCGCTCGCTGCCGGGTTCGCTGCCATCGACCAGCCCACCCCGGACTGGCTGACGTTCGTCATCGCCGTCGTGTCCGCGCTGTCCGGTGGTGCCGCCCTGACGCACCTGAGCCGGGACGAGTAGTGCCATGCGCGGCGAACAGGCCCACGCTCTCCTAGCTGGCCTCGTGCTCGTGCTCGGAGTGAGCGGCGTGCCGTTCCTGCTCGGCTTCCTGATCGGCCGGTTCGCATGATCCGCCAGATCATCTACGCCGCCTGGTCCGCTGCTGAGTGTGTCGGCCTGTTCGCTGGCGACTTCATCGACTGGATCTGGCCGCCCAAGCACGTCCCGCCGCCCGTCAGCGACTTCTGGACCGACGGAACCGACCTCTAGACGTCCCCACTCCCTCGGGACACCGCCCCCGCACCAGCTCCGGCTGGTGTGGGGGCACTTTCGTCGTTTGACGCTTATAAAACGACAAACGGTCACGCCACCCGACGCCGCTCCCGCAACCGCAACAGACGACGCACCAGCACCGGCTCAGCAGCAAGCGCACATTCTCGGCGTGCAGCGTGACCGATAACCTACGTAATCAGGCCGACAGCCGTCGCACTGACCTCGTCCGCTGGCCACGCTCACGAATCCGACGCAGGCGCTTCACCGTGATCGGGTCATGGGCCTCGATGCGCGGGTCGTCGATCATCCGGTTCAGCAGCTGGTGATAGCGCGTCACTGACAAGCCGAGGTCACGAATCGCTGACTCCTTGCCACCGACGTACTGCCACCACTGGCGTTCGATCGCCAGGATGCTCAGTTCGAGATCGGTGAGGTCCATGCGTGTGACGGTACGGGGAGGGTCGGACATTGTGCGCGAGCGGTGTGCACCGCGTACCCGCGCATGGCCGTTTGATGCCGCACAGACAGTTACATACCCGTACACGCATTCACTGAAATGCCAGTTGAAATCGGCGATCGAGGCGTGATCCCGTAGGGGGTGATCACTAGTTCAAGTCCCGTCGTCCACCCCATGGATAGCCCCGGAATCGCAATGATTCCGGGGCTTCCCTTTTTCTGTGTGCACGGCCATATACCCAGGAGCCGTCGTAGGCTGGTCCCATGCCCAGCCTGAATGTTCGCCAAACCAAAGACGGGAAGGTCCGCTACCAAGTCCGGTTCCGCCTCAATGGCTCGTACTCGTCAAAGACATTCGACACCGAGACCGAAGCGGCCGAGTTCATCCAGTTGTGCGATGACCTCAAGGACACTGCCGCCGCGCTCAGGTATTCAGAGAAACTGCGGGACGCTCAAGAGCAGGCAGCGATGACACTCGACAAGTGGTTCGTCGAGTTCAAGGAGACTCGCACCGGCATTCAGGACCGCACACTGATCGACTACCAGCGCATCTACGACCGCCACATCTCCCCCACGCTCGGCACCCTTCCGATAGACGCGATCACACGCACCCAGGTCGCCGGGCTCATCAACGCTCTTGCGCGTCCGACCGAGGACCGGGAGGAGCTGTCGGCCAAGACGATCGCCAACGTGCACGGCATCCTCGCCGCCTGTCTGAACGAAGCCGTCGCCCAGCGCAAGATCGAGCACAACCCGTGTTCGCGGGTCCGACTCCCCCGCGCCAAAGAGACCGAGGCAACCGACGCACGGTTCCTCACTCACGATGAGTTCGACCGCCTGTACGCAGCGATGAACGATCACTACAAGACGCTGTTGCTGACACTGGTCGGCACGGGGATGCGCTGGGCCGAAGCGCAGGCCCTGCGGGTCGGAGAGGTCGACCTCGACGGCCTCGGCACCATCAAGGTCATCCGCAGCACCAAGTGGGTGCCAGGCCAAGGCCACATCGACGGCGTACCGAAGACGAAGAAATCGCGGCGCACGATCATCATCCCGAGCCAGGTGAAGGCAGCCCTCGCTCCGCTGGTCCGAGACCGAGGCCGCGACGAATACGTGTTTACCTCCACTCAGGGCAAGCAGCTGCGACACTCCACGTTCCACCGCATGTTCTGGAAGAAGGCGTGCGAGAAGGCCAAGCTCAATCCGCCCCCGCGCATCCACGACCTGCGCCACACCCACGCCTCCTGGCTGTTGGAGTTCGGCATGAGCCTGGAACAAGTGCAGGACCAACTGGGGCACGAGTCGATCCTGACGACACGCAAGGTGTACGGGCACCTTCAGCCGGCGATGCGCGAGGCGTTGCAGAAGGCATCAGAGGCCGCACTCGGTGCGAGCAAGTTGGCCGCGCTGGCTCCGATAGAACCGCCTAGCGTGCGTCGAGTGCCCTCTGAATTGCCGCACGCTCTGCCGGGTGGAGGTGCTGCAAGCGCTTGAGCAGCGTCGGCAGGTCAATCCGCAGACTCTCAGCGACGGACGCGTATCTGTCGCTCCATTGCATAGCTTCGATCAGATCATCCAGGTCGATCAGCATCTTGGCCGCGTAGCGCGACGCTGCCTCCTCGTGTTTCCGGTTGAAGGTGTCGCCGCGATGCTCGAGGTCCAAGTGGCCGATCGCATGAGCGAGGTCCGACCGCCGTTCGGCGATCGTCCGCGACTGCTCTAACAGGATCACGCCACGGTCCCAGCTCATGACCTCATGCATCCCCCGAAGGTCAGCGAATCGCACCACCCAATCCGGATAACGGTCGCCGATGTCGTCCCATGGGGAGTAGGTCAACGTTCTTTCGCCGCCTTGTCGATGAGGTAGTCCAGGTGTCGCATATTCTCCTCGACGATCGAACGCCACTCTTGATCACTCAACCCCTCGGGGCGACGGGTATTCAGGTCATACTGGACGTCCGCTGCGACAGTTTCTGTATCGGGTTCGCCTTCGGCCTGGCCGGGGTGGTCGAGCACGCCGAGAGAAATACGACGGATCGTGCCCGGCGGCCAGTTGAGCGCATACTCGATGCGCCCCTGGGTCTTGACCTTCGGCCATCTTGCGTAAGCCAAGAAGTCCCCAATCGTTCCGACGTCAACTGGCGGATCGTCGGTGTCGGGCCGATCGGTTGCGCGAGACAGGTCGGCATACGACCATCCGCGTCGAGCGAGTTCTTCGGCAACAAAGTCGGTCGCCCGACGTTGCCCTGGGTTCTGCGCCATGAGGCGTCTCCGTTCGTCATATCAGGAGCGTGACGGAAACCTCAGGGAACATCAACCTACACCGATCCGTACAGTCGGGCACTTTGATGGGAATACACGGGTGAAACTACGGAAATGTAAGACGCCGTGACCTGCATAAACGTAGATTTACGCACTTGTTCCCTCACATTGCCTTGACTTGTTCCTCTTAGTTCCTTATGTTCTTCCCATGAGTTCCATTGCAATCTCCGAGGTCGAGGTCGAGGAGCGAGCCCGAATCGGCGCGACCATTCGCCAGTACCGCCAGATGCGCGGATTCAAGCCGGATGAGTTCGCGAGCGAGATCGGCATCAGTCGTCCGTACCTGTCGAACATCGAAGCCGGGCGTAAGCCGCTGACCGAGATCCTTCTCGCTCGCGTCGCTGACGCGCTTGGGGTCGAGCAAATAGCGATCGTCCGTCCGTCCTACTTCAAGGCCACGGCATGACGGACGTCTACCTGACCGTCCCCGAGGTCGCCGAACGCATTCGCGAGTCACAGGACACCGTGCGTCGCCGCTGTCTGGCCGGACAGATTCGAGCCACCAAGCTCGGCAACTCTTGGCGGATCGCCGAATCAGACCTCGCGCTATTTATGTCCGGTGTCCGTGTCGGCACCCCACGCAAGCGACTGACCAAGCGCCAGCGCGAGCAGTTGGGGGTGGCCTGATGACCACCCCCACCGGCATCCCCGTCACCAAGTGCGACACCTGCGGTCGTGAGCACCCGGTCACCCGCCGCCACTGCCAGGTGTGTGGTGTCCCGTCCATCTTCATCGGCTCCGACGGTTGCTGTCTGTGGCATACGGGGCAGGAAGCGTGTGCCCTCGATGCGTGGCTGAGGGGTGACGCAGCGTGAGCGGGCTCAAGGCGTGGGGTGACCACGAGGTTGACCCGTCAGCGCCCCGTGATTCGCGGATCGTCGTCTCGCGGTCGGTCGTAGATGAAGTTGATGATCTGCGACGGGTGAAGCCAGAGACGTTGGTGTCCGGCGTCCAGTTCTTCGTGGTCAACACCGTCCGCGTCTTCACGCGCCAGCGATCCAGTGATCCAGATGCCACGACCCTCCGGAGCCGCTTGCTCAAGTTCCCGCGCGATCTGGTCCAGGCGCTCGTCGCTCATCGGGATGCGGATTCGGTCGCCAATGATCAACAGCATCAGGTCTCCCATTCTTCGGTTGGTGACACTTCCGAAGGTAGTGGCGCGGCGGGGAAGACGGACCCCGCCGCGCCCGACGGCGGTGATCCCCGATGACCGCCGAAGTCCTCGAGGGCCAGATGGCGCTCGTCTACAGCGCGACCGACCCCGACACCCAGGCGATCCTCGAGCTGATCGACGGTGACCCGAGGCATCGACGTGACCGCGAAGTCATCATCGAAGCGATCCGCGCCGATGCCCTGGCTCACGGTGGCGAGGTCGACCAGAACCGTGTTCGCCCTCACCTGACGACGGTCTATCCCAGGGTCATCGGCTCGACGTACAACGCGCTGGCGGCTCGCGGGGTCATCACGTTCCTGCGCTGGACGGTCAACGAGGACAAGAAGGGGCGCAACAGCGGCAGGCCCGCGCGCGTCTACCGCTGGATCGGCGGTGTCCGATGATCTTCGCCCTCAACGCCTCCGCCCTGATCTGGGTGCTGGTCGTCGCCATCGCCACGGGTAGTTGGTTCGCGGCTCTGGTGGTCGTGCTCGCCGGCTTCTGGTTCCTCATGTGGGCGCACGAGGCCACCAAGCCGAAGCACATCCGTCAGTACACCGTCCTGGTCCCCGAGCCGATGGACGAGCGCGAGCTGGCGAACCGGCTCGGTGACGTGATGCGGAGGTCGGCATGACCACCGGCTGGTGCCTCGACGGCCATCACACCACCTGCCGCCGCGAGTTCACCTCGCGCCAGACCGAGCAGACGTACAGGTGCGGCTGCTCGTGCCATCCCCATTCTCCGGCGTCGGCACATCCAGCCGACCAGGCCCAACACCGACGCCGGGCCTAACCACCACAGAAAGCGGCGATCCCCGCGCCAACCAAGACAACGGGGATCGCCAAGAGATTACGAAACGAGGATACCAATGGGCACCACTCACAAGCCCCGCCACCGCGCCGAGAACAACGCCGTCGGCACAGCAGCCGAGTTCATCGGCGTCAAGATCATCATCCCCCGCCACCTGGCCTGCAACACCAGCGCCGACGGTCGCCCTTGCTGGCCATGCCGCACCGGACTGTCGAACCACGCAGCTTTGACGACGGCGGCCGCAGCATGACCCGCCGCCGCCTGACCGTGATCGCCGTGGAGTCCGACGAGGACATGCTCCCCGGCTACACCACTGCCGAGATCAACACGTTGGTGCGCGAGGTCGTCGAGGACCGCATGGCCCACCTCAACGCGCAGGTGTTCCTCATCAGCAGCGACCTGATGCCTGAGCGGGTGACCTCATGAGCGAAGTCATCCTGCTCGCCCTTGGTGCTCTGGCTGGCTCGCTGGCCACGATCATCATCCCCGACTGGTGGGACCGCAAATGATGGCCGCGCTGCTGACTCAGATCGCACCCCTGGCGCTGTTCCTGGTCGCTGCCACCCCGTTCCTGCGCTGGTGGATGCGACACCTCGACGACCGAGAGCTGGCCCGTCAGAACCCCGAACATCTGCCGTTCACCGCTGGACCTGGCGCGTTCTGGTCCGAGGTCGACGGGTGGCGCATGAAGGCACGACAGGAGGCACGGCGATGACCCTCACCGAAGCCGTCAACCAGTTCCGTCCCTACATGGCCGACGACCTGGCAGACGAGGTCATCGCCCGCTTCCCAAGTAGCGGCCTGACCAATCACAAGGACATCGCGACGTGGCTGCTCGTCGAGCTGCGTATCGACCGCATGGAAATGGAGACGACCCTGCGCAAGTCGCTGGCTCGGTTGCTGGCGGAGGTGGAGCTGTGAGCGAACTGCTGACCAACCTGGGCATCGTCGCCGCCGCCTGCTGGCACATGGTCACCGTGTGGACGCCGCTGGTCGTCGTCCTCGCTGGGCTCACGGTGCTGTGGGTGCGGGTCTGGGGGCGGGGATGCTGACCGTCACGGACCTGTTCGCCGGCTTCGGGGGCGCATCCTCTGGCGCGGTCCTGGTGCCCGGCGTCGAGCTGGTCATGGCCGCGAACCATTGGGCTCTGGCCGTCGAGGTCCACAACCAGAACCACCCCACCGCCGACCACGCCTGCGTCGACCTGCACCTGGAAGATCCCGGCTACTTCCCGAGCACGGACATTCTCTGGGCGTCTCCCGAGTGCACACAGTGGAGTCAGGCGAACGGTAAGAAGCCCGACCTCGCTCCGATCCTGGGCGGCTGGTCACTGTTCGACGATCTCGACGAGGACTTGAAGCTCGACGAGGATGCCGCGACCCGATCCCGGTTGCTGATGTTCGATGTGCTGCGGTTCATCGAACACCACCGCTACCGCTACGGCGTGGTGGAGAACGTCGTCGACATCGCCCGCAATCCGAAGTACCGCTCGGCGTGGGAAGCCTGGCAGCGCGGCCTGACGAACCTCGGCTACCAGTACCGCGTCGTCTCGCTC